>VFQR01001094.1_pt1 | contig 23612 bp, 19 predicted proteins | sample 3512321 | NCBI WGS metagenome assembly VFQR01 (sample SAMN10412374, study PRJNA504923) | tailings metagenome | isolation source: Relicate 3 Philex TSF1 revegetated site | place: Philippines: Tuba, Benguet | collected 2017-08-29 | reverse complement strand
GTGGTGAACAGTCTGCTCCTGGGTTTTGGAACAGTTATCGCCAGTTTCGTCGGAACAACGGGAGCATCGATGCTGCTGATTCGACCGCTACTCAGGGCCAATAGTTCCCGCACACGTGTCACGCATACGGTGGTTTTCTTTATCTTCATGGTCTCCAACAGTGGTGGCCTGCTGACACCTTTGGGCGATCCCCCATTGTTTCTTGGATTCCTGAAGGGTGTTCCCTTTGAATGGACACTCAGACTCTGGCCTCAATGGCTCATGGTGAATCTCATTCTGCTGGTGGTCTATTTCCTGTGGGATCAGATCGCTTTTCGGAAAGAGTCTCATCTGCCAGGCACCACCAGTGAATCGCAACCCCCCAAAGAAGCCCTGGGGCTCGAAGGCTGGCACAATCTGGCCTTTCTGCTGGGAATTGTCGCTGTGATCTATGCCAGCGGCCAGGGTCTGGGGAATGGAGGCGAAGCCTGGCCCTGGGGAATTCAGGAACTGCTGATGCTGCTCCTGTTGCTGGGAAGTTACTTCATGACCAGCCCTGCTCTACGAACGAAAAATCATTTCGGATTCGGGCCCATTATTGAAGTGGCCGTACTCTTTGTCGGCATTTTCATCACGATGATCCCGGCTCTGGCCATTCTGAACTCCGAAGGCAAGAACCTGGGGCTCTCGACCGAGTGGCAATACTTCTGGGCGACGGGCATTCTTTCCAGCTTTCTGGATAACGCACCGACGTACCTCACTTTTGCCGCCACTGCCGCCGGGATTGCCAATGTCCCACTCGAGGGGCCTTACCTGAGGCTGTTTCTGGAGACCGGCCCCGAGGCTCATGCCATTCTGGTGGCCATCAGTTGTGGAGCCGTCCTCATGGGGGCAAACACATATATTGGCAATGGGCCTAACTTTATGGTCAAAGCGATTGCCGAGGAAAACAACATCCGCATGCCCTCGTTCTTTGGATATATGGCTTACTCGGGGCTGATTCTGCTGCCGATTTTCGTGTTGATGACGTTTGTCTTTTTCATCTGAATTTTTCGACTTCAGCACTTTCAATCACGTGGTGTTCAGGTCAGGAACTCTTTGCCAGACTTACTGTTAGGTTGAAAAAACTCGTGGAGCAGCCTGGATTGTCAGTGATCTTTTCAGGCAAAACAGCCGTTCTCTGGCCTGACAGAAGATTCTGAGACGCTGTCTGCTTATCATCTGGAAGCTTCCGTTCGCGGAAGAAAAGCTGTGGCTGACCAGAAGTTTGGGAAATTCCAGTTGTTCCGGCGTGGCCCGTGAGTGAATCAGGCCCTCTGGAAATTGGTGACCAGCCTGCTCCACGGCCTAAGGCGGATCGGCGGAATCCCAAATCAGTTCCACGGCTGATTTTGATACACATTGAGACACCTAAGATACTCTAAGCAGGATTTGTCATGACGGTTTTGGTCTGGGCTGGATTCATCATCCTCGTGCTGTTGATCCTCGCCTTCGACCTGGGGGCCTTCAGTCGCGGCTCGCATCGAGTCATCAGTGCCCGGCAAGCCCTCTTCCGCACAGGTGTCTATTTCGCACTTTCGTGCCTGTTTACAGTCTTCGTTTACTATGCGTATGAAAATCACTGGTTCGAATTGGGCCGCTGGGAAACTTCAACCCCAGCAGCCGCAGCCAGCCCGGAATCTTCCAGCGAAAAGGCTGTGACGACCACTTCGACCGAAGCCACCGCCTCCGTCGAGCACAGTACAGCAGACAAAAAAACGGCCGCCACTCCACCGGAAGCTGGTCAACTCACCGATGGTCAACCGACTGGTGGGCAATCGGCTGATGCTCATCCCACCGACGCTCATTCCACATCTGCCGAGTCCTCTCCTGCCCACTCCAACTCGTCAGGCCATGCGAAGCATCACCGGTTCGAGATCGCGTTTCCCTTCGAGCCTTCGGCCAGCAGTGGCGACAGCGATGAAGAGCCGACAGGTTTGCCAGAAAATGGCAGCGAAGCAGCCATCATGTATTTCACAGGCTACCTGGTGGAACAGAGCCTGAGTATGGACAACATCTTTGTCATCGCGCTGATCCTGTCGTTCTTCCAGGTTCCCGCGGCTTATCAGCACCGCGTCCTCTTCTGGGGGATCATTGGTGCACTGGTCATGCGTGGAGTGATGATTGCCCTGGGAGCAGCCATCATTCAGCGCTTCGACTGGGTCATTTACATCTTCGGCGCTCTGCTGATCTACACGGCCGTCAAGATGCTCTTTGCTCATGACGAAGAACTCGATCTTGAGCAGAATCGCCTTGTCAAATTCATTCGGCGGATCATCCCGGTTTACCCCGGATTTGTGGGGGATCATTTCTTCACAAAACTCGATGGCAAACTGGCTGTCACCCCACTCTTTGTCGCTTTGATGATGGTGGAAAGTACGGACCTGCTCTTTGCGGTGGATTCGATCCCGGCCGTCTTCGGCATCACCCAGGATCCATTCCTGGTCTTCAGCTCGAACGTGTTTGCGATTCTCGGATTGAGATCGCTCTACTTTGCTCTCGTCGATCTGCTGGATCGCTTCCGGTTTCTGAAGTACAGCCTCGTCGCCATTCTGTTCTTTGTCGGCTCCAAAATGCTGGCTCACCATTACATCGTCTTCTCGCCGTTTGTTTCGCTCTTTGTGATTGCGATCTTCCTGGGCCTGGGAATTGGAGCCTCATTTGTGGTCCCTGCTCCACCACATGAAGAAAAGGTCGAACCGGCCCAAGAACCCAGTTGATCGTCCACTGGCCGGTGTGCCCTGCCGAACTTTTATCTGCCGAATCCTGATCTGCCGAACCAGATCAACACCGGTTGGGTTCACTCACGACTGAGAGTCATCGAATTTCGATTGTCGATAGGACTGCAATTCGATTGTGAGCTGTGCTAATCCCTGATGAAGGGCTGGCAGCAACGCTGTCGCTTCATCGATATCGCCGTTCTGGGCAGCAAGTTCGATCTTTCGGGCCAGATCAAGAACCTCTGGCGGACTGAATGTGGCTGCCAGTCCTCGCAAACTGTGGGCTTTCCGCTGCATATCAGCAGCACTTTGCCGTTCAGTCGCTGTTGCCAGATCTTGCAGCATGGGTGGCACAGATTCGATAAAAAAGCCCGCCAGCATCATGAGCAGTTTGCGGTCAACTCCCAGATTCCTCATCACACGTTCCGCGTCGAAGAGCGGCTGACTGGTCGTTAAGGTCTCAGACTGAGATTGCCGATCCGACATTTCCGGCGAGAAACGAGGTGCGAATTCCTGCAACTCCCGATGGAGCCACTCGGGATTCTCAGACCACTCTTCGCGTGACCGATTTTCTGAAGGCCTGGGTTCATGCAGCGGCTGATGCCTGGTCTGCTGCCGGAGCGAGTCCACATTGTTGTCGTAGAAGGATTTCTTTTCGATGAAGCGAGATGGATCGGCAGGCTCATGACGGGATGGCTGACGACCACCTAAAGATTCCGCAAAGGCTTTCGCCTGAAGAATGTAATCCGGGTGCAGTAATCTCCACTGCTCCCGCTGACGTGACCGGACTGTGTTTCGTGCCACACATTCGAGGAGCACTTCGGCTGTCAGTGGCTTCAACAGGAGATCATCCATACCGGCATCAATACAGGAGACAGCCAGAGTCGGTTCGCTGTGTGCCGAGATCGCCACGATGGGAACCGATGCTCGCGTCTCATCCGGCATCAGTCGAATCGCGATGGCGGCCTGAAAGCCATTCATGACGGGCATCTGCAGATCCATGACGACGACGTCGAATGGCTTTCTGCGAATTTTGGCAATGGCTTCAATGCCATTCCCTGCAACTTCGACACGATCTCCATTCCGAACAAAGACTTCCCCCAGAAATCTTTGCATGGCGGGCGTGTCGTCGACGACCAGCACAGTACGCATGATAACACCTCAACATGAATTCCTTTAACTCAAGAGCCAGTGACCGCACGACTGCACGAGTCATGCGAAAAACTGAATTGATCAAGTCCGCGAATCGCGCGCCATCCCGTTGGAAATCGACCAGTGACGACGAGAACCACGAAAAAGTACTGCCGCTGGACCCCACGAAAAATCATTCAACAACTGCATAGGTAAGAAGTTACGCAATGCCGGATTGGCAGAGTCATCTTTACAGGAAAACGCTACGCTCCATGAGCCCGCCCCATGAGCCCATAGTTCAGAGCTGGTTGCTGAGAATTCAGCACGACCTTGCGACAGCCAGCCACGTCTCATACAGCTCTGCCACAGCCCGCCCTGTTGCCCGACTCGATGCCATGCTGCAAAACCCAGTTCCATGCTGCGCAATCCAATGCCATGCTTCGCGGCTTTGAGTGAGCATGCCCGCGCACACACATCCTGGTTTCATCGTCACCCCGGCAAAAGTGATCACCGGTAGCCCAGCCAACTCGTGGCCAGGTTGTCGTGATTTTTCACGGCAACGAATACCCGCACCGTGCGCGTACTTTTACAATGCAACAATACTGCACGGGATGGTTGGCAGCAGAGTCATCATTCCGCCGTGAGATAGAGCCCGGAAACGATAGATGGCGTGAGCTCGCTATCTGAAGTTTATGGAACTTCGATAGGGGCGTGATGGGGCAGTGTCTGCCAGTTGACACCGACATCAGTCCCATCAGTCGCGGCATTGAGCAGCGGGTTGGAATCACTGGTGGCATCAAGCTCCACATCTTCCGGGATGAGAGTATCGAAGGGTTTGAGCATCCAGCGACCACGCCATTCAATGGCCAGATTCTGTGAGGATGAGAGCTCTCCACCCACACTCCAGAATTGCTTCCATTTGTCGAACTTCATTTTGTAGGCCGCATTGGAAGTCTGCCAGATCGGCTCAATGGCATCATAGAAATTGCGTTCACCTGACCAGGACAGGAACCTGCGGAGATCGGTTTCCCCCGCCATTCCCTGCTGCAGAATGAGTGGCTTTCCATGCCCGACCGCCAGAATCGAATTGCGCAGTGTGACTGCCAGTGGCGTCAGACTCACCGAGAAATCATCACCACTCCCCAGCTTCAGGAAGTGCTGTCGGGTCAAGACAGTCACATGGTTAAAGTTGATTTCGACGCGATCCACTTCCGCCATGACATCCATGAGGCCCATCGAACGAAAAATATCATCATCGACGGCAATCACTGAATTCTCGACAACGTACCGGGCGGGGGCAGGATCATCGAGTGTGCAGAACCTTGACGTGCCACGAATCAGGCAGCTCGACAGTGTGGTTTCGGGAGTGCTGGCCGCTCCCGGGCCAGTCTTCATCCCGGAAATCATCGTCGGAGCCTGCCCTGCTGGTGCCGATTGCCTCAGGACAGTTGCTGCCGATTGACGAGGATTACGGACTGTGATCCGGACATTCTGCAGTGAGAATTTATCAATTCGCTGGGTGCTGAAGAGAGACCACAAATCGGCTGTGACCGTTTCCGGGAGATCCCACTCCAGATCGACATTGATCATTGCCAGAGCCCCCCCCGTCATGGTGATCATGCTGGGTTGGAGACTGTCTTGAGGCGCAAATCGGATCGTGGGACGGAACCCCTTTGCCGCCCGAATGGTGAGCGATTTTCCCGAAAGTCGAATCGGTTTCTCAGACGGGAGCAGACGCCCCTGATATCGCAATTCAATGACATCCCCTGATCGAGCAGAGACACAGGCGGCTTCCAGGCTGTCAAAACTTTTGCCATCGACAATCCGTACTGGTGCTGCCACGAGACCGGAAGCCGCCGGCGAGCGATCGATCGGAGATCGTTCCGCCAGACTCTGATCCGGCCCCATACGCTCCGAACCAGTGCGCTCTGCGTTATTGCGATCCGGGCCAATGCGATCTGCGCTGCCATTCAGATCCGTCGCCGCAGAATTACCCATGATGGGTGCAGTGCTGGAAAAAGGTGCAGTGCCGGAAGACCCCGTTGTTGTCGCCACGGACTTTCCCGAATTCGTGCTTTCGGACAGCCCATTGAGAGAGCGAGGAAGGGAACTCTCAGGGAGACCGGTTCGATTTTCGGTTAGAGATCTCGACTGGCCAGTCCCTGCACTCGGCAGTGTTGCACCGGGGAGTGATGTACTGGGAAGTGCTGCACTGGGAAGTGATGCGCTGGGGAGTGATGCCCCTGAAGTGGCTGAACCTGTGCTGGAGGAAGGCTTGGTGGAAAAGATGTTCTCCAGCCAGTTGGACGGCCCAAACGAATCATCGAATGGAATCAACAGTGGCGAAATCGGGTTCATACGACTTGATGGATTGCCACTGGAATTCTCTGCGATGGCGGCCTCAGGATTATTCGTCGAGTCAGTGGAAGTGATCCCCTCTGCGTTCGGTCGCTGTGATGTTGTCGGGAAACGTACGGCTCCAGATGCCATCTCCGCAGGAAAACGAATTGGGTCAGCCGGGAGTTGAGGAGCAAAACCAGTACCTGTTCCCCCCGGCCCTGTCAGATCCACCGGTGCCGGAACTGGCGCACGCTCCTGGCCATGAGCCGGGTTGTTCCCCACGAGATTGCCATCTTGAGGGAAGGTCGCGCTGCGGGAACTGAGCCCCTCAGCGATTTGTAATGGAGCACGAGCGAGAGGCGCAGTACCACCCGTTGGGGTGTTTGCCAGCAGCGGACTTCGTGTGTCTGGAAGGGGTCGTCGCTCCAGCGGGTTGATTGGGGTGGCTCCTACCTGCACAGGAGTTAAAGAATCGGACTGCCCATCGTTCTGCCCATTGTTCTGCCAGGTGACGTTGCGAGCATCTTTCTTCACGGGGAAGAGCTGCGGAAAGCGATCCAGCAGCACAACGACCATCACCAGCAGGGCGACCGTGGCCAGCCAGCCAATGTTCTGTCGAATTCCATCCTGCAGTCGATTGCGAGGCGGCGCCATGACCACTGAACCCGAAGTGGGAAGACCCATCTGCCGGGCGAGGATTGTCAAATCACCCAGCAGTTCTTCGGCTGAGGCATAGCGCTTGCGTCGATCACTCGCCATCATCTTGCGCACCAGCATCGAGAGTGCCGGTGAGACGAGGCGGTTCTTGACGGCAGGATCCGGAGATTCCCGACCCTGATGATCCAGCAGCTTCTGCAGCACTGTCCCCTCAGGATAGGGCGGCTCACCCGTCAGCATATGATAGAGCGTGCACCCCAGTGAATAGATATCACTGCGAACATCGACGGTGCGGGGGTCCTTGGCCTGTTCTGGTGAGATGTAATCAAACGTGCCCAGTGTGGTTCCCGCCACCGTGAGTTCGACCGATTCCTCACTGAGCTGGCAGCGGGCCAATCCCAGGTCCACCAGTTTGACCCGACCATTTCGACCAATCAGGATATTCGAGGGCTTGATATCGCGATGCACGACATTCATGGCCGAAAGATGAACCAGCGCTTCGGCAAGTTGAATCGTGTAGTAGACGGCCTCGGCCGGATCGATGCGGCCTGTCTGCCGGATGCGATCTCGCAGGTTGCGACCTTCGACATATTCGTAAGCGATGTAATGCAGACCACGGTCTTCACCACTCGAGAAGACACGGGCCACGTTGGGATGATCGAGTGAAGCAGCCGCACGCGCTTCGTTCTGAAAGCGGGCGACGCTCGATTCATCGCGCGACTGTCCAGGGGATAAAATCTTCAGTGCCACCTGACGCCGCAGCACTTCGTCCTCAGCCAGAAAGACCGAACCCATCCCGCCGACACCCAGCCTCGAGATAAGTCGGAAGTGGGCCAGTGACATCTCTGCGAAAGACTGCTGATCAGAACCGGCATTGTTCTCTGCCGAGTTCGGGAAGAGTCGCTTGAGCAGATAGGAATCCGCATTGACAGTCCGCGTGCCCGAGAGCTCTCCCGGCTCATCCTGCAAACCGGTTTTAGCAGGCTCTCCGTCCGCTGATTCTCCGCCGGCTGATTGGCGATCAGAAGTTCTGGAACCAGAGCGGGAGGTCACGGCAGAACTCTTCGAGTGGCTCCGAGAGAGCTGTTCGGGCTGAGGCAGCCGCACGACCGTCTCCGGCTCGGCCGTGGCCATCTCATGCTGCCAGGGGAACTGACCTGGGAACTGCCCGGTCTGAGGATCAACACCAGATTCGGCATGAGGATCACGCTGCAGATCACCTGAGCCCGGTGGCGCGAAAGCAGGTGAAGCGGAAGTGGGTGAAAATCCAGACGCAGCTTCGCCTGCCCGGTGAGGGAAGGTGAGTTGCGATTTGGAGCCACGATCCGCCATGCGAGAACCTGTTGCCTTTCGTTAATCGAGATGGTTTCAAGATCTCAAATTTGAGGGAGTTCGGTATCAGTCTGGATCAGAATCAGTCTTGATGAGTACCCACCCGAACGGTTGGGAGATTCCATCAATGTGAGAGGCTACGTTTCGAGCGTTTCGGAAATTGTAGTTGATCCTGCATCATCAAGAACCCCCTCAGGCGAGTGGAAGCTCTCACGATTTCTGATTCTTAACGACAAACGGACGCGAAAGACCCGCAAAAAGTTCTCTTCAACCAGCGAAATTCTCAAGAGTGGAGATTCGGAACGATCGACGTGTTACTGCATGTTGATCTGTCGAACTGATTTTGTGAGCAAAGTTGCAATGAAAGGGACTGACATCACGGGAAACTCCCATCCATAAGCGATGGCCAGCCAGCCGACAGAACGGCCACCCCATGATAATCTGCAATCTTTGCGCCAAACAAAGACTTCGTGAAGCCGAAGACGAAATCGCTCAGGAATCATCGGTTTCTGCCCGAAGTGGCGGCCTTACAAATGGAAAAATTTGCAAAATCGAAAATCAGGCCGCTTACAAACCGGCTTCCCCATCAGATTGTGCAGCGATGGTTGCATACGGTGACAGCAGATCGAGCCAGAACAAACTTAAAGACCAAAAATTCCGAGAAATCACAGCCACTGGTCAGGCCGACTGGTCACTTTCCAGAAGCGTATGCAGATCTTCCGCAATGAGAACAAGTCCATGTTCCAGCGTGGCATAGAGTTCGCTGCTGTAGCGCTCGCTGGCCAGTACCTGCTGGATCTGATGTCGAATGGAGATATCAGGGATGCCCCCCAGATCAGATTCCTGGGGTTTGCAGAGCTTTCGCAGTTCGTGAACTTTGGGAGAAAAGCCCTGTTTGAGATGCTCTTCAAAGTCGCGTGACAGGCGCTCCGCCTCGCGAAGTTTTTCACGCAGAGTCATCTCCTCCAATCGATGAGCGCTGGATCGTGGAACATTCATTGGCATTACTCCCGCTGCTCACATCCGGCTGGTTCTCAGTACCGCAAAGATCTGTCCCGCGGTCTGGGTGTTTCAATCATCTTCAAACTTCTGTAAAAATTAGATCACTCTGTATGCAGGATTGCTAATTTATTTTTGGCGACTTCATCAAAACCTCGTCGAGTCCTATGGCCCATTGACATGAGAATCCTTCTCATCGCGGATATTCATGCCAACTTTGTGGCCCTCTCAGCCATTCAGGAATCGTTTGACGCCTGCCTGTTTCTTGGAGATGCCGTCGAGTACGGCACAGATCCAGCCCCCTGCCTCGATTGGATCAGAGGGCATGCGACAGCTGTCGTGCGGGGCAATCACGATCATTCAACGGCCCAGAGAGTGCAATCACAAGGGGCTTCTCCTTTACGCAGGCTCGCCGCCGCCACACGAGCGATCAACGAACATGTGCTCACCGCTTCCCACCGCAAGTTTCTCTCGCAGATGCCACTGACAAGAAGTCTCGAACTCGACGGCCAGAAGTTTTTCCTCGTGCATGCGACTCCCCGCGACCCCATGGATGAGTACCTGCCCGAAGATGCCCACGCCTGGCAACAGCGACTCTCCTTTATCGAAGCCGATTTTGTGTGCGTCGGCCACACCCACAAGCCGATGCAACTGCATCTCGGCCAGACACAAGTGATCAACCCCGGCAGTGTGGGCCAGCCACGCAATGGAGTTCCTGAGGCACATTACGCCATCATCGAGCAGGGAAAAGTTGCCTTTCGCACAGTCCCCTACGATATCAGCCAGGCTGTCGCCCAGATGCGCGAAGCGGGGCTGGACAATTCGCTCGTCGAACTCGCCGAGCATCTCTTACGAACCGGCGGATCACTTCCCGCGAGTGTGTGATCTTCTTTGATGAAACTCCCGCGAACTTCTGATGGAGTTTTACTTTTCTCACTGGAAATTCACGCCCGAAGAAAATCCCCTGTTGCTCAATTGACGATTCTAGTCATACTGAAGCAAGCAGGCCGGATGGCCCGGCCGAAATGATGCGGCTCGACACACACAGGGGTAGTGCATGCGACTGGAGCACAGTTCGACGCAAGGCAAGCTCTTCGTTCTCGACACCAATGTCATCCTTCACGATGCGGGGTGTTTATTTAACTTCGAAGAGAATGACATCGCCATACCGATCACTGTGCTTGAGGAACTCGATCGATTCAAAAAAGGTAACGACGACATCAACTTTCAGGCCCGTGCGTTCCTCCGACGATTGGACGAACTCGCGGGCGATGTTCTTTCTGCAGATGGCGCCGCCCTGGGCGATGGCTTAGGCTGCATTCGTGTGGTACTCCGTGGGCACTTTACCGCCCGCATGCGGGAAACTTTTCTCTCCGACGGCCCGGATCATCGCATTCTCGATGCCGCACTCACTCTGCAGGAAACGTCGGCGCCCCGGCCCGTCATCCTGGTCTCCAAAGACACCAATCTGCGGATGAAGGCCAAATCCCTCGGACTGCCCGCCGAAGATTATTCGACCGATAAGGTCGAAAGCTTCGACAAGCTCTACACTGGCAAACGGCTGGTCACGAACATGCCTTGCGAAAGTGTTTCCGCCTTCTATGCCGAGGGTGGCCGCGTCGCCGCAGAAAGCCTGCCGGAAGTGACTACACCGCGTGCCAACGAGAACTTCATTCTGCGGAATGGTTCGCGGTCCGTCCTCGCTATGTACAACGCGGAAGAAAATGCGTTTCACCGCGTGGAACGAACCACCGCACTGGGAGTGGTTCCTCGAAATGCCGAGCAGCACTTCGCCTTGCGGGCACTTCTGGATGACGAAATCAAGCTGGTCACAATCGCTGGCAAAGCCGGTTCGGGAAAAACGTTACTCGCCTTGGCAGCCGCTCTTGAATGCCGGAGCAACTACCGCCAGATCCTGCTCGCCCGGCCTGTGGTCCCTCTTTCGAACAAAGATCTCGGCTATTTGCCGGGGGATGTACATGCCAAGCTCGACCCTTACATGCAGCCACTCTTTGATAACCTCTCGGTGATCAAGCATCAGAATCACGAAGGCGATACGGCCAAACTGGTGCAGCAGATGCAGGAAGATCATCGGCTCGAAATTACGCCTCTGGCGTATATCCGCGGCCGCAGTCTGCAGCGGGTCTTCTTCATTGTCGATGAAGCGCAGAACCTGACACCGCATGAAGTGAAGACGATTATCACGCGAGCAGGTGAAGGAACAAAGATCGTCCTGACGGGCGATATCCACCAGATCGACCATCCCTACCTCGATTCGCTCTCGAACGGGCTGTCCTACCTCATCAATCGCATGGTCGGCCAGAAGCTCTACGCACACGTGACACTCGAAAAAGGCGAACGCTCCCAACTCGCCGAACTCGCCACCGACCTGCTTTAACCCACGACCCTCTTCAATGCCCGGCGTCCACCCAAACGCCGGGCATCTGCATTCCCCCCTCGCCCAGTCATCTGGGAGAGGGCCGGGGTGAGGGCGAGTTTCGTCTTATCAAGCCTGATACTAGCGATCCTCCATTCCAATGTCCCAATTCCCTCCGGGACATTATGTTTTCATAATTCCACCTCAAGGACTTCTCCTGAACTCCCGCCGGAATTATAAACGCTGAAAATGACTTTCGGCGAGTGGTTGCTGTACCTACACACCTTCGACGATCCACCATTTGACATAGTATGAGACCCTCTATGACTATGAAAATCCCACTTTCCCGCGCGATGCTCAAGCAACTGAACTCGGGGATTGAAGCCTTTCAATTGGAAGCCGTTGCCGACAAGATCCGTGAACATAGCTCGGCATGCTATAGCCTGATTGCCGATGGTCAGGATAAATTTAAGGCGGTAGGGAACACCCGCTTCGGAGGTGAGCCAGATCTTCCTGCCAACATCGAATGGCCGACTGTCACAGACCAAGATGGGATCAAGCATTGCAACTTTATCTGCCAGATCAACTTTTCCGAACTGCCCCCACTCACGCGAAAGTCGGGACTGCCTTCGTCTGGAATTCTTTACCTGTTTATCCGATTCATGGGATCCGCGGCACAAGCCGTCCTGCTTCATTCGATCTACTTGAAAAAAATCCCTGCGGACTTGAAACGCCGAAAGGCCCCGAAGAAACCCATCTGGTGCGACGAATACCTCATCGATCTGGTAGCCACACGAATACGCGCCGAAGCGACAATCTCCATCCAATGCGCCGATCAATCCCTTAATGAATACATCAGAGCCAACACTCCGGAAATCAATGATGAAACAGGAGACATTCGACTTGATTACTTGAATCGATCATTCAGGCTCCCGAACCGAATCGCCAGCCTGCTTGGTTATTCCAACCCTTATGATCCACGCGACAACCTGGAACAGATTGTCGCGATGACCCACATCGGGAACAGAGAAGCGCAATGGGTCACCGGTTACAAGACGATGAAGGAGTTCGATGAATACGCACGGTTTCTAAAGGATCGTCGCCCGCAGGATCTCCCAGATCACGAAGTAAAGCGGGATCACCTGAAATGGCTCCTGGCACATCGCGAAGAGGTTGCCACCGAACAGACGCTGTGGCACCTCCTCCTGAAACTCCATTCCAACGATCATATGAAGCTCAATATCAATGATGCTGATCCTCTTTACGTCTATATCCGGGAGAACGACTTCACCTTGAAAACCTTCGACAATCTTGCCGGTGAGATTACCCAAGGCTGATCGAATGGCTCTCCGCATCTTCTTCTCGCCAAGTCATCCTCTGTTCAAGCTCGAAAACAGCGTGCATCGAACCCTTTTTGTGTTGGGCCAAGATTTTGAAGAGATCGTGTCGCCGACATGAATCTCCGATATGACGATGCTCCTCTCCTTTTGAATTTGGAAAACACAATGACATTCCAACCAAGAAAGCGAGAGGAATCGTCGTTGGTGTTCTCAAATCAGAAAGATTCTGCCGCATTTTTTGTCACCGGCCATCTTCAGGCGGCATCTCACCTGCGGGAGGATGCCAAATGACTGAACGAGCACCGGACTCTGAGAATACGAACTCTTCGCGAAGGAGTTTTCTGGGCGGCGGAGTCGCGGGGCTGGTGGTCGGCTTACAGACCTCTGCCAGCGTGGCTGCGTCACCCCCTGAGGGAAAGTCGGCCACCACCAGCATTTCAGGCGTTGAACAAAGCAAGTTGGAAGTCGTGAATGCCGTGAACTCGCGTCTTTTCAGTTTTTGCGGAGGGGTGACAGGCGACTGGATGGTGACCTCTGTCCGGGCAATTTGTGGTGAAACGTTGCCCGATGTGGAAAGAGTGCAAATTCATCAGGGGTTTGGTGCCGGTCATGAAGCTCTGCCACTAGGCACAAAGTGGTGTCTTCACGGGGTGACGAGTAATGAACGCTATGTAACGCGCCCTGAGAAAGAACTCCTGGTCGCCAGGCAGGCCCCACTTGGGCGAGCAACAGCCACACACGCAGCGCTGATTCCCATTCGAAAGTCAGCCGCGTGGTGGGCGATGACTCAGGACGAGCGGCGTGCCCTGTTTGAGGAAGAGTCACATCACATCAAGATCGGTATGGACTACCTGCCGGCTATTGCCCGCCGGCTGCATCATTGCCGGGATCTCGAAAGCAAAGAGCCCTTTGATTTCCTGACGTTTTTTGACTTCGCACCGGGCGATGAACCGTTATTCGATCGCATGCTGGAAAAGCTGCGTTCGACCCGCGAGTGGAGCTTTGTTGATCGAGAAGTCGGCATCCGCCTGAAGAAGGTGACTCCGACCTGAGTACCTGTCGATGACACAAATCTTTCTATTCATATTGATCTGCGGAGTGGCTGGGTGGCTGGGGTCAAACGTCCTCGTTTGCCCCTAGGTCATTGGACTTTGATTATCCCTGGCGAACTTTTTCAACCGCCATGAAGCAAATTTTTTTCAGATGCATTCGTGCTGGTAAACTCGATTAAACAGGGGGGCTCGTGAAGACATCCGACCTCTGCCACACGTCAGAATAAAAACATCAAGTAAAAAAGCTTAAAGACCACTTCCTTTCGCACTGTTTTAGATTTTTGGGGGCTTCAGGGTCGTACCACCTGTCGTCACAATGAGATACGGTAAAGCCCCTAACGCAACCCTCTCCCACAATGACGCGGGCGAGGGTTCCAGAGGCATGCAGATGGCGCGGCCTCTTGTCGTTGTGCCGAACACAACGACCCGGCCACGAGTTGGCCGGGCCACCCTTGGGTGGCAGATGTGTGTAAGAGATAGCCTGAGTGCCCAGTGCTCATTCAAGTGAGCTGTCGTCTGGCGGATACAAGATTCTCCCTGACGAATTTGTCCCCTCCCGATCCAAAGTAAGATGAGCAGAAAAGAAATTGTCGGTAGTGAACGGCGCCAAACCCTTACCAAGTAGCAGCTTTCCAGACTAAAGTGGATAGAACACAACTGCGAAGGGTCGAATCATCGATTGTGATCTTCAATTTCACTGAGTATTGATTCTACAGAGGGATTAATGGCCAGCAGTTCCCAAGACGATAGACCCTTGAAGATCATTCTTGCGGCCATTGAGCACGATCTCGCCGACGCCTGGGAGCGGCATTGCGGCGATCTCCCTGGCGTCGCTATTCATCGCGGATCGATTCTTGATCTTGCGGTTGATGCCGTGGTCAGTCCAGCCAACAGCTTCGGGTTTATGGATGGCGGGATCGATCTCCGTTACTCCGAGCGTTTCGGCTGGGATCTTCAGCAGCGGCTGCAGGAGTTGATTCGCACCAGGCATCATGGAGAACTGCTCGTTGGTGCTGCCGAGATTGTCGAAACCAGGTGCAATCGTATTCCGTACGTTATCGCGGCCCCCACGATGCGGGTGCCGATGATTCTTACCGAGACGGTCAATCCTTACCTCGCCGCCCGGGCAGTGCTACTCCTCATCCGCAATGGCATCGTACCCACGGGGATTCTGGCAGGCGAACCGGTGGCCTCAGCCGTGCAAAAGGTCGCATTTCCGGGGTTGGGAACCGGGATTGGTCGTGTCGGCCCCAATACCTGTGCCCGTCAAATGCGAGCCGCCATCGAAGAGGTGCTTCACCAACGCTGCGACTTCCCCAACACCTGGGCTGAAGCCCAACAGCGGCATCAACTCCTTTACACCGACCGCATTCGAAATCTCCAGCGGGACTAAACCCAACGACCCGCCACGCCCAAGCTCATTTGAGTAACGACTCGATGTTGCATACGCGGATTTCCTTGTCGTCCAATACAAGCACAACCTGTTTTCTGAAGTGGACAACCAGCGACCATCCGGGGAGTACGATGCCCCGAGTGTCCACACTTCAATGGGCCGAACTTCGAACGGCTTATCAATACTGGCTGCTTTGGTCGCCAGGATCTTGATGACGCTATCGTCGGCAACCTGCGACTCACCTGAGTTCGATGAGTCACCGACAGTACCGGAGGCACGGTCAACGGAAACCGGCGTGGCTTGTTGGGCGCAACCCACAAGAAATCCGCATCAGACTACGGCTTCAAATTCGGAACCTTAATCCTTCGACCGAAGGCCTCGACCAACTCTTCGTCGTTCCATCCGTAGACATCCTGGAGGGCGACATTAAAGTCCACTCCTTCCTTAATGGCGACGAACAACTCGCGGAAGGCATTGGCATCACGATCAACCAGAAGTTCCACCAACATCCCCGATACAGGTTGATAGTCGGTTGCATATTCGTTTTCGGAAACTAATCCACCCAGGTTCTTATTGTTGCGAATGTGGGGCAAGACATCCTTTAGAGACGTCTCTTGTGAATACAAGTCATAGAGCACCATGCGCCAGACAAAGTCGTTAGTCCCATAGAACAGCCACCTCGGGATGTTATTACAGTTTGAACGGATGCGGAATTGAAATATACTTGTCAAATGCCAGACAATGTTACCGACGGTGGAATCGAATTCCTGTTCACCGTTGGCTAACACGAAAAACTGGCCACCCGGATAGCCAATATCTGTAGCCTCAGCGCTTTGATCTTCCCATTGACACTGCTTTTTAGCATAGTCGATAAAATGTTGACGACTCTTGAAAATGAAGATGTGGAGTTTTCCGCAAAAAACAGACTGATCTTCGGGAATGCCGTACATCTTCTTAAGAAACTGGCAACTTGAGAGTATTCTATCCTGAAAAACTTCCACATCCTTTGCCGGTAAGTCGCTATAAATCTGAAAGTCGCGGCTTTCGTACGATACAAAGGCGACGCCCGGGCAATGTGTCTCGAGCGCCTTGATATTCAGCGTATAGACAGACTGTTTTTTCTCCAGCTCTTCCGGAGTGTCGGGGCGATAAAGCTCGTAATCGCGGGATTTCAACCGTTCTGAAACCACTTCATCATGTTTCGCACGATCCAGAAGAGCCCACCCCTTGGATTTCGTATCGAAGACCATATCGTACAACTTTCCGTCGATGGTCAGTGAGCGAATATCTCTGGTTGTGAATTTCGGTCGGTGCGACACCGGCTTGAATGTCAGGGTCTGCAGCACCGTCGGCTCCTTGCCGTACTTGATGATCGTGATGAGTGCCGATGATTGCGTCGATCCGTTCAGAAGCGTCACATCGACAGTCATGCCGGGTTTGAGCAGTGGCGTTTCGCCTCCGATCGTCGCGAGGTAATCCTTATCAAAACCATACAGCGACCTCTGGACCGGCTTGAAGTCCTTGGCCGCGGGCGCAACGCGAAATTGCGACGACGCAGTGGTCGGCACCAGACAAACCACCAGCACGATCAACGAACAGAGCGGACGCGTAAATTTCTGCAAATTTCGCGGAATGGTCGTCATCGCGATGTTCTCCGGCAAATGTGACGTACTGAAAAGACACCTTTTACCATTAATAATCCAAATACGATACAAAAGAATATCGCACTGACAACCAGGAGGCCATTTTCCCAGATTGTCAGCGGTGCTGCACGAATGCCGCGACTTCCCCCATACCTGGGCTGAAGCCCAACAGCGGCATCAACTCCTTGACACCGACCGCATTCGAAATCTCCAGCGGGACTAGACCTTGCGATTTCCCGAAAAGAAGCGAACCTTTCGTCTTGAAATGCCTCCACGTGGTCAATGAGTACCCACCATTCAACCCAACAACTACAACATCCACCCATGAACTATCCCGCTGCCTTGGAAGCTGTGAAGGCTGATGCGCGTTATCAGCGGAATCTGGATTGGGGAAAGCCGCGGGCGGGGCATCCGGAGGGGACGGTTCGTGCCCATATTGCCGAGATCGAGCCCAATCTGGATCGGCTCGCGACGAAGCTCAGCCCCTTAGAGATCGACAAATTACGGCTGCTGATCCATACGCACGACTCCTTCAAAGCCGAAGCGGAAGCCGGGGTGCCAATTACTCACCCGGCGAGCCATGCCTCACTGGCCCGGTCGTTCCTCGCGGAGTTCTGTGACGATGCTGACCTGCTGGCCATGGTGCAGTATCACGATGAACCCTTTGCCCTCTGGCGGCAGGTGAGTTCCAAAGGAACTTACAACCAGGAGAGACTCCAGGCTCTCATCGAGGCGATTGAAGACTGGAACCTGTTCCTGGCTTTCAACATCATCGATGGCTGCACAACAGGAAAAGGCCGCCAGCCTTTGCGCTGGTTCTTTCACGAGATTGCCGGAGTGAATCATCCCCGCCTTTGCGACTTGCGATGGACGGATCAGGATATCATCACTGACTGAGGTGGCCGGCACGACGATCTCAAGGTAGCGTCGATGGTTCCATCCGTCGGAACCTCTAGCACCTTGTGCGTTTCCAATGCAACAGTTGCGCATTGTTGGTTGCGAAGAGCATGCGTGCTCCAAGCCGCCGTTCTTCACGCGCACTGTTTCACGGGTTCTTGCTGATTTGAGGTGAGACCAGAGACTGTGTGACCCGCCCGGTTGGTCATTAGCCCGCTTTTTTGCGTTTGGCACTGGCAGGCTGTTTGATATCCAGATCTTTCACGCGAAAAATTTCGTCTTCCTTGGCCAGTGTGAAGACCAACGATTCTCCCGACGTATTCTGCAAAGTGACCGTGCGCGTCCCTCCCTTGGGTTTCACACTGAGCAGTCGAACTTCACCAAATCGCTTTTTCAGGCTCTGGATTTCATCTTCCGATACGGCACCGTCTCGAATCTGTGCCAGCAAGCCATCGGCCTTTTCGCTGATCACGCCATCCAGCCCCGTGTATTGACCTGCCGCCACGGAGAGACAGATTTTCTGCACGGCATATTCGGCTGTCCCTAGAGGAAAGGTGGGTGCCTGAGGAATGCTGTTGGCAGGATTCTGGCCGTCAACACCCGGAACTGCTCCACCCGGATTCGCGCCGCCGGGGTTGGCAGGATTATTTCCTTCACCAGCCGGTGGTAGGCCGGCTGGTGCATTAGCCATTTCGCCATGACCATTGGGAGTCTGTGGCCTGGGGATGTTATTTCCTCCCGGGGCCTGGCCTTCAGGAGCATGACCTGGCGGAGTGGCGGCCTGTTCCGGCAGTGGCATCGGAACCGGTGTCTCGCTTCCATGACCTGCTGGTGTTGAGGGAGGACTTGCCGCAGGAGCAGCATGTGGGGCTGGAGCTGCCGATTCATTGTGTCCACCGGAAGGGGTGCCGGGCGTCGCTTGAGCGAGTTGCATCTCGGGAGCACCATGCTCGCCCTGAGGCGTTCCATGCGCAGGAGCTGAATTGGTAGACACGGGGACAGCCTGATTCCCCGAAACCGGGCCACGAGAGGCCAGGGTATCTGGTGTTGAAGGAACCTGTGCAATACGCCAGGTGCCTCCTTGCCGCACAAAATTCAGTGGTTCACGATACTTCTTGCCGTCGACGGTATAGCGGGCTTCAGCCGTACAACGATCACCATCGTATTTGATATTGGCCAACGTCGTATTCGGATCCTGGCCGATGCGGGAGAACGACGCCAGCGCAGCCGCTCCACCAGGATTCTGCTTTTGCAGGCGGTAGCTGAAACCCAGCACATCGACCAGGCACTGGTATCGATCGGTGAGTCGCTCGACAAGCTGTGGATTGGAGGTTCCCGGATCTAACTTCTGGAGATCGACGCCGTACTTCTTGAAGATGTCGATAAACTCCCGGCCTGGGCCAGTCAAACCGAGAATCGCAATCTGTGGCCGGAGCGCTCGCAGCATGGTATCGAGTGTGTTGTTGACAGTTTCTGTTGACAGGCTGTCCACGACCAACTGGAAGTTTTCACTCCGGACACCGTTAACGAGCTTCTGATACGCTCCATTCGGTGACTCTCTCGTCGAGCAGCCTGACATCATCAACCCCGACATCAAGGCCAGGGACATTGCCAGACAGGTGCGGATTGAAGGCCTGATTCCAAGTTGGAATTGAAGTCTCTGGAGAGTGCGAATGCACATCATATCAGTGTTCCGAAATGATCAGACAGGGTTCGCGGAAGCCATGTCCCGTGGATGAATCCAAGTCGCAGGACCGGTGCAAAGAAAGGAGAATCGCAATGAAATGTTCCGCAAATATGCAGATTCCTTGATGTTAAAGCAAGAGGCAACTTTCCTCGATTTCGCGACGAGAAACTCGTGGTCTGGTTGTCAGACGTCCTGTTTTGCCCCTGGTCATTGGACCTGAGTCGCGCGTGGCCATCCTGATGGGGAGTTGTGAGGATCGCTGCGGATGCATTCGTGCTGGTGAAGTCGCTGGACCCGGTGTTGGATGCAGACATCCGCCCCCCCCATCACACAGTTTTGGTCCATCAAGCCCAACATCACATCAGCACAGTTGTGTGAAAAGAGAGCCAGAAACTGGCACAATGGCTGTATGCAGAACCTCAGCCGCTATCACCGTCAGATGCTGTTGCCACAATTTGGAACGACTGGGCAGGAGCGTCTCTCCCAGGCCGTGGTCGCCGTACTGGGCCTGGGGGCCCTGGGAAGCTGCGCTGCCGAACTCCTGGCTCGCGCTGGAGTCGGCACGCTCCGCCTGATCGACCGCGATTTTGTCGATCTCACGAACCTCCAGCGGCAATCCCTCTACGACGAAGCCGACGCCCGCGAACGCATCCCCAAAGCCATAGCAGCGGCCCGCCACCTGGGCGAAATCAATCACGAAATCACACTCGAACCCATCGTGGCCGACATCCGCCCCGAGAACATTCTCGAATTACTGGCAGGCGTCGATCTGGTCATCGATGGAGCCGACAACTTCGAACTCCGTCTCCTCCTCAATGATGCCGCTCTCGAACAAAACCTCCCCTGGGTGCATGGCGGCTGCGTCGGTACCAGCGGCCAGGCCATGGCCATTCATCCGCCTCACACACCCTGCTTTCGCTGCTTCGTCAACCCGGTCGACGACGACGCTTCCGGGCAGTCGTCCTCGTCAGCCACCACCCCCGCCACATGCGATGCCGTCGGCGTCGCCGGGCCGGCGGTCCATCTCGTCGCATCCCTGCAAGCCATGATGGCCATACAGATCCTTCTGGGCGAAAGAGAAGTTCTTGGCTCACAATTGAAACTGGTCGATGCCTGGAGTGGTCAGATCCGCTCGATGGATCTGTCACGTTTACACGAAACGAGCGATTGCCGGGCCTGCCAGCAAGGCGAGCGATTGTGGCTCAGCGGCCAGCAGACGTCACAAACGACAGTCCTTTGCGGCCGCAACGCCGTACAAATCAGCCCTGCCCATCCCCGCCCACTCGATCTCCACCTGCTGGCTCATCAACTGGCTCCCCTGGGCGACGTTCGACCAAACCCCTATTTACTCCGCTTCAAGCCCACCGGCTACAACTGCGAACTGACGATCTTCAGAGACCGCCGCGCCTACATCGAAGGGACCGAAGACCCCACCCTCGCCCGCAAACTCTACACCCAGTTTCTGGGGGACTGAGCGACGTTGTCATTCTGCATATCTTGCCTGCCGTAACATGTAGGGCAGGCTCTCGTCTTCCGATGAAACTGAAGGCCTTGCGCCCGCACGTGGCCTTCACATTTCATTGAGAGTGATCACGTGTGGTTTCGCCTTCATCCATACCAAGAAATTTGAAAACCAACTTATAGGTGCTAACTACGATAATTCCAAACAGAATAGAACTTATCCAGCTTGACGCCACATTCCCTAGCAGTGGGATCAAAAGGGGCTCCAGTAAAGAGCAGGCCTGGTGAACAGTCACCATAACGATAAATACAACGACCAATCTCATCTGTGGTTCTCATACTTAGGCCAAAGCAGTCATGTAGGGCAGGCTCCCGCCTGCCGATGGAACTTACCTTTACGACAAACCCAACGAGACGCTCTCAACCCCATGTGGACATACCCTGAAGGCCTTGCGCCCGGGAGTGGCCTTCAAGCATGGCATCCAAATTTTTTATGCTATGCTTAATGCAAGCAGGTCAAGCCCCGACTACCGATTAGACGCCCATAGATCATCGTCACTCTGCTTTCGTTTGCTCGCAGCGTCGTTTTCGATAGCTATCGTAAGAATCGTGCATTGCCTCTTCCGCCATCCAACCTGGCAGGGTGCCGTCCTCTTCGAGCAGTTCAATCGCATGGCCACGACATATCGCGCAAGGCGTGTGGAAATAAATGACTTGCGCAAGTTCCTCCACGCGGGAATCCATGTTCTCTTGCAGGATATTCCGAATATCCATCAGAAGGCTGTGTCGTTCTTCTGCGTCATCGGGAACCTCCACGAAGTCACAGAGGAGTTGTTCGTCACCGGCTTGGAAATTCCGTTGAAGAAGTGGAACAGCATGGATGTTTCGATCAGGCCCTGTGATTTCTTCAATAGCGAACTTACGAACTCGAGAGTCGGAATTTTGCGCCAGAGCGGTATAGGCCCCTTTCATGACATCGGCATCAGTATGTTTGCAAAGTTCGATCAACCATTCATCAAACTGTGGCAATGCCCGTCGTCTAAAAACCCGCAAAAGATTATCCAGCACCGCTGGCTCGGATGTAGTTCTGATCACCTCCCAAATCTGGCTCAGATCATCGTCACTTGCAGAGCGGCCCCAATTGATCAACCAATATCCGCGAGGTTCATCCCGAGCGGCAGCCATAACATCCGCCACCGACTTTACTTTCGAATTAACCAACCTTGGACGATCTTTCTGTTCCTCTTCTGCCTTCATTTCTTGATAGTACATCGCCGCGAAACGCAGACGATCGGGGTCGGAAAACGTCGCCATAATCTGATGGATTCGCTCCTCGCCGCATAATTTCATCGCCTCCATCACCACATGAACGTCATCCCAGTCGGCGGCATGTGTCTCCAGATATCGACCGCGGATGAAGGCCATCAATTGGAATGCGTTTTCGCCATCCAGCGCGAGTAAATGCTTTTCCCCAATCGAGCGATTGTCGGGCAGCGAGGTGGTCGCGACTATAGAGTAAAGGACGTCTCGAAACTCCTGTCGCCCTAATTTGGCATAGTGAAAGGCCAACTCACAAAGCTGATTCGCGGCTTGATCATTCCCAGGCGAAAGACTTCGCAGCGATTGAAGAAGTGGAGACTCGAACTTGTCAATCAAGCCCGCAGAAGTCACTAATCCCCACAGCCATTCCCCGCGACAACCTTCACATTGCCGATCATACCGTAAATCTCGCAGACAAGCATCGAGAAGCACATCGTGATCAAGACATCCCCGCTCGGCCCAGAGCCAGGCTCGACCAAGCCCCTTATGCAGAGCATCCTGCTGTTGATCCAATGTGGGTATTTGCGGCGGTGAAAAGTCGACAAACTTCAATCACACCTCACTTCAATCCAAGATCATCAGACTGGCGGTAACATTTCAGTATCCGACACAACACTCGTGTCACGGTTCGCCACTTTGAACTTGCTCTGACAGCTTTACCGACCACTTCGTCGAGCAGATGAAGGCATGACTCAACTTACTACTTACGATTCCTCTTCCGGATGATGTTCGAGACAATCCTCTCTCTCACAAAATCGCTACCCAGGAAGATGGCCATCAGCAATAGAAAAAGAATTCCATTTCGGAATAGCGGACTCACCAGAGGGAGATGCTCCTCGTCGATATAAGACATTGTGAGAAGCATCCCGCAAACCAAAAATATATTCTCAATCAGAGCTGCGATAAACTGAATTTCCCGATCTGTCAGCTTTCGTTCTGGCATATTGAAGCTCTGACATCTGCAATTTTTGTTGATGTAGGGCAGGCTCCCGCCTGCCGGATCGACGTGAGTTGTATAGAGCGGCGGTGACTCTATGCAACTTTCCGCCAGTTCATAGGCTTCATGCGGTGCCAATAACTCTCGACAGTTAGGCTGCTCGCTACTCAATTTGGAACAGGCTTACAACTCCTCCAAAGGAGGCCCTAACGGTCGTTTTTTCTTTCTCTTCATGGTGGTACCACGAGGCGAACCCTGTTGATCACGCTCGACAACGGTGGTTCCCATCCGGTCCAGTATCGAGTAGC
>VFQR01001093.1_pt1 | contig 23618 bp, 24 predicted proteins | sample 3512321 | NCBI WGS metagenome assembly VFQR01 (sample SAMN10412374, study PRJNA504923) | tailings metagenome | isolation source: Relicate 3 Philex TSF1 revegetated site | place: Philippines: Tuba, Benguet | collected 2017-08-29 | reverse complement strand
TCAAGAATTTCGCCAACGCTCCCTATGGCACGATCAACGAATGGGAACTGGGTTTTGAGTGGCAGATCAATCCGCAAATGGAGTTTTCGACTCAGTACACGATCGCCGATCGTACAAACGTCTCCGCTCGCTCCTCGGGAACATCTTATGGACAGTTCCGCGGAGATATCATTCGCTGTCAGTTCCAGATTAACTATTGAACAGCCGGAACTCATTCATTGAGTTCATATACTGAGGTCATCTACATAGGCGAAGCAGTTGTTGCCTGTTCGGGATGTAATTGCCGCACTCGATACTGAATATGCAGCTCGCGCAGTGCTTCTCGATCGAGTAATAGCTGCCGGCGATCCTCAACACTTAAACTCTCGGGCCCTTGAGTGAGTATGGCTTGAGTCCATTCGCGAACTTTGGCTTCTGGAGCCGGGAGCCCTGCGGCTGTCTGCTGCAGAATCGAAGCATGCAACGCCTGAAAGCCAGGGTCGGAAAGCAACTCTCCGAGTAACTGACTGCGATCATGCGCATTCGCGTATTGCTCATGCTGTTCCAGTGCACGCTGCTGCAGTTTGAGAATCGGTGTGAGTTCCGATTCTTCAGGAATTAGAAGCAGTCGCCGATGAGCGAGCCATTGCCCAAGTTCGACACTGCCAAGAATTCTCGAGAAAGGAATTGTCAGCGACAAACCGAGCAAAATGGGTGACAACCACAAAAACAGGCCGGGGGCAAAGAACAGGATCAAGGCACTTCCCACCAGCCCGGTCAATGTATGCGGGCCAAACACCCGGCAGGCCGCCAGAAAGTCAATATCGCCATCTCCCCGGTTCTGGGCATTCCACTGCACTTTTTCGCCCAATAAGGTCGAAATCACAAAACGCGTATGAAACAGCATCATAATGGGGGCCACCAAAACTGAGGCGGCCGTTTCGATCAGCACGCTGGGAATAATCTTCGACCAGCCTCCGAATTGTTCTCTTCGTGGGCGATCAAATGCCAAAGCCACGAGACTCCAGACCTTCGGTGCCATCAATAGAAACATGGTGAAAGCAAAGACCACAAGCCCACTGATCCGTTCCTGAGTGCTCCCCAGCCAGATCCCGTCGATCGCCATGGCCAATAGCCCCAGCAGTGTAAACAGCAGCCACAGAGGCGATGCGAGGTAAGACATCACGCCCATGGCCAGATGCAGACGGCTGATCGGTCGTAAACCTTCGCTGATAATCAGCCGCATGTGCTGCAGATTTCCCTGGCACCAGCGCTGATCTCGCTTCGCATAATCAAGCAATGTCGTGGGGCATTCTTCATAGCTCCCCGCCAGATCGTGCGCAAGAGCCACTTTCCAGCCACCGCGTGCCATCAGAGCGGCTTCCACAAAGTCGTGACTCAGGATTTCGCCACCCAGTGGTGCCACGCCCGGAAGTGTGGGCAACCCGCAATGATCAATAAAGGGAGCCACGCGGATAATGGCATTATGCCCCCAGTAGTTACTGTCAAAGCTCGCCCAGGAACTGAAACCTTCCATGTGGACCGGGCTGTAAAGTCTGGCTGAGAACTGTTGCAGTCGAGCAAAAAATGAAAGCCGGTTCACGGGGACAGGTGGCACCTGCAGAATTCCGAGGGCCGGATCATCCTGCATGCGACGGGCCATTTCGACCATTGTCTGACCATCCATCACGCTGTCGGCATCGAGCACAATCATCAGGTCGTACTGTGTGCCCCAGCGTTCACAGAAATCAGCAATGTTTCCCGCCTTGCGAGCCGTATTTTTGGGCCGTCGGCGGTAAAAGACGTTGGTCGGTCCAGTCAGTCGCTGACAAAGGCGACCCCACATCCGCTCTTCTTCCAGCCAGATATCCGGATTGGTGGTATCGCTCAGGACGAAGAGGTCAAAGTCCGCCGCATGTGGTGTGGTCGCGAGCGACTCGATCATCGCCTGCACATTCGCGAAGACACTGGCGGGCGTTTCATTGTAAACGGGCATCAGGATCGCCGTCCTTGGTAAGGAACTGTGCGATGCCTGCGACGTTGATGTTGACTGGCGACGCTGGGTGATCGTCAACCACAAACCGAGCGTGCTGGTCCAGAACGAGAAGGAAATGATCAGCACCAGCAGGGCGAATAAGGGGACCAGCAGCCACGTTGCCGGATTTTTAGAAATATCTCCCAACGACCAGATAAACAGCCAGATGGCAAAAGCAGTTGTCGTCAGAGTGAGCACAGCAAGCGACAGTCGAAAGCGACGACTTCCCGGCTGAGAAACCTGCGAAACTTTCAAAGGAGTGATGCTGCTGGCATTCACGAATTTGATCCTGAGAGCATGAACCAGTCACTGTTAAAAGCTGCACCCCCAATGGGGATCAAGACAACAGCCTGGTGGTGAAAAATGATTCCGCTTTTTGAGCCACTGATAACCGACAATGACAACCTGTCATTCACGATCGAGGAACTTACTCATCTCTGGCCCATAGAGACTTTTGCGGACACTGCCTCTCGAAGACTCCCTTTGGGAAACTGTGTTTGCACTGTTTTCACAGGCAATCCCAACTTACACAGGCAATCCCAACAGAAGGCCCATTGGGGCAGGCAACCGATTTTCGAAGGTCCTCGCCGTTCACCAGTTATCTTTGGCAATCACTCCTGGCTTAGCGGACAGGTTCGAGTCGCAGCTTGACGGTCGTGAGCACCTGGCACAGGTTCTTCCATACGCCTCGCCAGTAGCCCTTGCGAAAGACACGCAACAGCTTGGGACGGAGTTGTGCCCGCATGGCAATTTTCTGGCTTTCCGGAGCCACATCACTGGGCCGGATTCTCACCATCGAAATCTGGGCCAAGTGCGGAACAGCTCCCTGGAGCCGACGATCGAGATATCGCGAGCCATTGCTGCTCAAGGATTTGCTGCCCGCTTCGACCCCTTCAGCGAGTTCGGCAGGTGCCTCCTGCGATTCCGCGATTCCTCCATTCGAACCGCCCGGAATCACAGTCATTTTTCCCGAGAAGTCCTGTGCACCGGGAAACAGTTCTACGGTCGATTCGAGCTCACGCAAAGCCAGCCTCAAGGCCGCTTCACACAACTCGGCGGCACTGTAAGGATGATGTTCCCCATCCATCCCTGCCGGTTGAGTATCTTCCAGAAGCTGTTCAGCCTCTTCGACAAATCGCTTCGAGAGCGACGACAGCAGATCGGGATGCCGGATCCCTGCATCTCGCAGATAGTCGGCCACATGGCAGCGGGCGACAATCTGTGCGGAGCTTCCCAGATCAACGGGTGAGTCTTCAACTGCGAAAGCAACCATGATCATCGAGATGTCTCCTGTTGATTCTGTTGAACACGCCACGGTGGCAAGACCACCGGGGGAGCCTCCAACGGGCACAGATAACTCCATCGTTCTGTGAGAGGCTGGCCTTCATCGCTCAGCCGTGCAATCAATTCCAAAGGGCCTTCACCTGTCGGTTCGGCAACAAGATGCAGCACCCACTGTTGATCTGAAACCTTTTCAATCCGTTGAGAAGTGATCGCACAGCGGATCGAGATCAGTTCCAGATTCACTTTCTCGGGATTCGCCTCTGCAAGGCGTGCGCCACTGAGATCAATCCGGAAGACAAACTTCTTGGGATTCTCTCGCACTAGATCGACAGCAATCACTTTCGCCTGTTGATGTTCGGGAGGATCACCGGCAAAAAAACTGACTCGATACTTGAGATCCAGTGGCTGTCCAACGACCGGCTTCTGATCAGGCACCCACCACGTTGCCACGTTATCGATCCCTTCATGTTCCGCTGGCAACTCGAGGAGTTCCAGAGCACCCTTCTCCCACGGAACCTGAGGTTCGATCCAGACACTGGGTCGTTCGGAGTATCGCGCCTCATCCTCTTTGTAATGTTCGGAATTGCGATCGCGTTGAATGACGCCAAAGCCCGCGAGTTTTTCAAACGGGTATCGCACGAGCGATGGGTAATTCTGCCTGTAAAAACTTCTCCAGGCCCACTGACCATCGCCACCCTTCATCAGCAGACCGTCGGCATCATGCACTTCGGGCCGGTGATCACCTTTGGGGCCTGCCAACGCATCACCCCACATCCACATGCTGGTTAAGGGGGCGATTCCCAGCTTCTCGGGAACTTTGCGGAAATGCAGACGAGCCGTCACATCAAAGGTGGTCGCCTCGACTCCAGGAGTCATCACGAACTGATAAGCCCCCGCCACACTCTCGCTGTCCAGTAACGCCAGAAAGGTGAGCGACAAATCACCCGGCTTCGGTTGCTGCACATAAAACGCCCGAAAGACAGGAAACTCTTCCGCCTTGGGAAGCCCGCAGTTAATTGCCAACCCACGGGCCGAAGAGCCCCAGACTGTCTTCTCACTGTGAGCCCGGAAGTAACTGGCACCCACAAATGAAGCGACTTCCGAATACTGCGGATTACCAGGAAAGAAACCAATGAAGCGGACGCCCGCATAACCGAGATCGGCCGGCAAATCCCCAGCCTTCAAATCGCCTTCATACTTGAAATGAGCCCTATCGAATTCCACCAGTCGCGGCCTGACGGAATTCTGGGTGGCGACTCCCAACCCCAGAGATTCCAACAAGTAGAGCTGCACCTGGTCTTTATGCACGAAACCACGATGGAAGGTCTGCAGCCAATAAGGTCGCTTCTCATCCAGCCAGAAACTTCGCTCTGGCCGAAAGCGAATCATCCGATGCTGATCATAAGTCATCTCGGCCAGCGATTGCGGCAAAGGATCTGTCGGGAGAACGGGACCTTTCGCCAGTTCACTGGCCACCAGATCCAGATCTGCAAATGACTGAACATGGCTCATCCGACTCTCCAGCGTGGGAGGTGAATCGTTTGCCATGCTAACAAATGTCATGCTGCAGAGAAACAGCGTTTTGGAAAATACGGCAGCCATTCGTCCTGCTTTGGCAAACAGTGACTCAGGCAACAGAGAGTCCATCACGCGAGCGGCAAGCGTGGGATTCAACATAGACAGATCTGACTAGTGCCTCCAAATTGAGCGAGGAGCGGGTTGTAGGAAGAATGAGCAAGTCGTATGCCAGCAGCTAAATACGGTACTTATTCCCTGATGAATCGATCGCGAGTTGAAGAATCTCTCGCGACAAGCCCGCTACGCCAACTTTTGATCGCTTCCTCGATAAGGTTACAGAAGGAATCGCAGCGGCCCTCCAGTTCGAAACATATGTCTTCAGTGTGATGCGTTCCCTCACGCTGGCAGCGCTCTGTTCATCTCTCCCGAAGCGCGAGGAGTTTGCCAAGTCCCTTTTCCACTGTGAATCAACGGCCATTGATACCAGCCATTTTCTGCCAACATGGCCAATCATTACCCCGCAACTTCGATTCTTTCGGAATCTCGAATTGACCCTGAATCGTCAGCACCTGAGAATTTCCAGTGACGCATCAACGCACGGATCGAATTCATTCACGAATCAATACTCTTCACTGAGCGATCGATTCTATTTCCAGGGAGTCAGGAGATGGCCCGCAACACATCAAAGGCAGCCGATTCATCGCCCAGGCGAAATGGCGCTCCAGCAACCAGAACGACATCCAAAGCCTCACCGGCTGGCAATTCTCGAAAAGGGAGTTCCCCCAAAGCGGTCGAAGAGTTGGCAGCCCATGCTCACGGAACAAGCACCACTGCTTCTATAGAGACAAACCCCACCATTGGTGATTACCTGATCCGTCGCCTGCTCGATTATGGCATGAAGGATATCTTCGGGATTCCGGGCGACTTTGTCCTGCAGTTCTATGGCGATCTCGAAAACAGTCCCATTCGTGTCATTGGTTGTACGCGCGAAGACAATGCCGGGTACGCCGCCGACGGCTATGCCCGTATTCATGGCATTGGTGGCATTTGTGTGACTTATTGCGTGGGGGGATTGAGCGTTTGTAATTCTGTCGCAGGAGCCTTTGCAGAAAAGTCACCTGTCGTGGTCATCACTGGCTCGCCGGGAGTTGAGGAGCGACGCTCGAACCCACTCTTGCATCACCGCGTACGGGAATTCAGCACTCAACGCGAAGTCTTTGAAAAGATTACGATCGCTTCGACAGTCCTCGACGATGCCCTGACCGCCTGCCGGGAAATTGATCGCGTGCTGGAAGCCTGCGTGCGTTTCAAGCGGCCAGTTTACATTGAATTGCCGCGTGACATGATCAAGGTTCGTTGTCCTTATCAGCATGTGCCTCAGGCCGGGACCATCAAAAGCGACAAAGCCGCCCTCAAGGAAGCCTTGGGCGAAGCCGGAGCCATGCTCGCCAAGGCGGAGCGGCCCATCATTCTCGCGGGTGTCGAGATGCACCGCTTCGGACTGGCGGATGAGCTGATCCACTTTGCGGAGAAGTTTGAGATTCCGATCTCTGCCACCTTGTTGGGAAAATCGGTCATCAGCGAAAAACATCCCCTTTTTATTGGCATCTACGAAGGGGCCATGTGCCGGGAATCGGTGAGAAAGTATGTCGAGCAGAGCGATTGTATCGTCATGCTCGGAACGTTCATGACAGATATCGATATGGGAATCTTTACAGCCGAACTCGACACATCAAAAACTATTTATGCGACGAGCGAGACACTCAAGATTTCGCATCACCATTTCCATGACATTCTGGTGGCCGATTTTGTGAAGGGGCTTTCGAAGCTGGATGTTAAAATCGTCAAGCGGCCTTTGCCGGCGAAGGCCAAGCCGACGCCCAAATTCGTGGCAGTCCCGGAAACGGCTGTGACGAGTGCCCGGCTCTTCGCGCGGATCAACGAGCTCCTCGATGAGAAAATGGTGGTCGTCGCTGATGTGGGCGATTGCCTGTTTGGCGCAGCCGATTTGACCATCTACCGCGATACCGAGTTCCTGAGCCCCGCGTATTATACATCCATGGGCTTTGCCATCCCGGCGGCTTTAGGTGTGCAGGTGGCCCGCAAAGATCTCCGACCAATTGTTCTCGTGGGAGACGGCGCCTTTCAGATGACCTGCCTCGAACTCTCGACTGTCCTGAGGCACAATTTCAATCCCATCGTCATCGTGCTCAACAACAAAGGTTACACCACCGAACGATTTATTCAGGATGGCCCTTTCAACGATATCCTCAACTGGAACTATCATCGATTGCCCGATCTGCTCGGCGGCGGCTGGGGATTCGAAGTCCGCACGGAAGGGGAACTGGATCAGTCGTTGCATGCCGCTCTCAGCAATCAGGAGACCTTCTGCCTGCTGAATGTCCACCTCGATCCACTGGATGTCAGCCCGGCTCTCAAACGACTGGGCGAACGTCTTTCCAAGCATGTTTAGGTTCCAGTACGTTAGTTCTGCAGGTCAGTAGCCCTCGCCACAAATTCCGTTACGTTCCCAGCGACAAAAGTGCCCGGTGACATGACAGATCAAAACCATCATTCATCGGCACTTGGTCAAACCGGGAATGTGCACCTGGGGGTGACCCCTTACAACTTCCTCACGAGTCTGCTGGTGGTACTCATCTGCGGGCTGGCGTTTTCTCTCACGGGATTGGTGATCTACTTCGGTTCGATTCGCCCGGTCAAAATCATCGAAGTCGTTCCCGTCGAAATGCTCGAACTCCCGGGGGGCTCCGATGATGGAACTCCTGATGAATCGTTACGCGTCGAGAACGAACTTCCCGAAACCAATGATGCCTCACCTGCCGAAATTCCGTCCGAGATTGCCGAGGTCGCCGAGACCATCGAAAAAATGCTCGATGTCTCCGATCAATCGACCGAACTCGTCGAGCAGCAGTTTGATCTCGGGATTCAAAACTCCGGAAAAGTCGGGAGTGCCCGCGGCACAGGAGCCCGCGGCCTGGGCAAAGGCCCCGGCAAAGGTGGGCTTTCCCGGGAACAGCGCTGGTATGTCAACTTCAATGACAGACTCACGGCGGATGAGTACGCCAGGCAACTCGAATCTTTTGGCATCGAACTGGGCGCCATCGAGCCAGATGGGACCGTCAGTTACCTCAATCGCCCGGCTTCGAACCCGAATGTCCGAAAAGGAGCTTCAGCAGCCGAAAAGCGCCTCTTCATGTCGTGGCGTGGCGGCAATCGCAAGCAACTCGATCAGGAACTGCTTTCCCGCAGCGGCATCCCCGTGCGTGACGACACTCTGATTGTGCACTTCTACCCGGCTCAATTGGAACAATCGATGCTGAGGCTGGAACAGGATTTTCAACACCGGCCCATCGAATCAATCCGCCGCACATACTTCGAAGTGACGCAAAAGGAAGGGAAATACCAGTTCATCGTCATCCGCCAGATACTGAACTCTGCCGGCAAGTAGCATAATTTACCGACTCTCCGTGCCATGCTCATCCGTGCCATGCTTGCGGCTCTGAGCAAGCATGCTTTGCGACTGGTCTACCCAGCCATTGTAACGTATAGCTCTCCCCGACTCTCACGCAATTGATCTCAAGGGCATAGCGACATGAGAAAGTTAGGGTATGCTTTATCTTGCGTGATTCTATTACTTCTATTCTTCTGGACTGCAAGTTATGTGCAGCTTCAAATCATGCTGGGACGCATCCAGCAAAGCGTGTATAACGCCTCGACTCGTTCTGGAAACCCTTATAAACCGCAGGTTGTTTGGAAGTTTTCGAATCAGAATAAAAATCTTGGATTACTTTCCGAGCAGTGCTCAATCAGAGTGACAAGCCCTCGAATATCAGATAGTTTATCGCCCTGGCTGAACGCGCTCTTGCTGGCTCCGTGGGCACAAATTACCCATGCGGGAGTCAACGGAGGTGATCAAGGCACCATTTCACTTTTGTGTCAGTGCAAATCGCTTCGAAGCGTCGATTTCAGGGGAATGAACGGTAATTGTTTCATACCACAGAGTCTACTAGATGACGCACTAGAGGAGTTGATTTTAGATCAAAGTGTAGTGTTTGATTGTCGTAGTGTACCCAGTAGCCCAATTGTTCTGCAGAGGCTTTCGCTCTGCGAATATACTCTAAATAAGGATCTGATTGAAACTTTGAAACATGCTGAACTCAAGCATTTGTTTATTCGGAACCTAAAGCAGTCGAACCAGAATGAATTAAAGCTAATTCTGCAAAACTCAAAATACCTGAAGGCTTTATTTTTAAGCGGGCAATCATTTGACGACCCAGTTCTGTGTTCCATTTCCTCAATCTCTTGCCTGGAGCAGTTTTATTTTCTCACTGAAGGTTTAGTGACGGCAAGGATGCTGAATTGCCTCACATCTGCCCCAAACTTGAGTCAAGCCTTTATCTATGCTAATTGCATTGATTACGAAGATCCTCAAATTTCACATGCCATTCATCTTTTTCACGTTAAATCAGGAGGCCGATTATATTCAGAGACAGACCTATTCATGTATCCAATATAGTCCATGTATTGGTAGGGTGCCCCAGGCGTCGCTTTGAGCCACTGGGTGGCGTAAGTCACAAGGGACATTCCTCTCGATGAACTATCGTGCGAATGTGGATCTTCTCTTGTTCACCAAAACACTGACAACAGAGATCGATCATTCCAAAACAGGAAATCGTTCAATGAAACCTCATCGAGTGGATGACGCCCCGTATGTCCATTTCGTGATGTTTTCCGGCGACTGAAGTATTGACGATGGTCAACTTGCATGAGAGTTATTCAGTTGGCGTGAGCCGCCAGTAGGCCCCCTCCACCCAGAAGAACGTGCTGTAGTACAGCTTCGAATAGTCGTAGCGAGTCAGGACCTGTTCAATCGCGGGCTGGTATTCCCGCACAACGGCCTGATCCGGACAAAGCGTGACGATCCACGCGGCGGAAGTTGGTTCCCGGATGAAAGCTGTCTCCTTGTGCCGCCGGGGAGAGGTCTTCATGAAGGCCCGCAGTTGCTCCTGGGCCAGCGCCACCGATTCGTGCTCTGTCCTTTGGGGCCTCCATAAGGGCAGCATACTTTTCCGCCAATCGACATCGAACACGCTTTCGTCCTGAGGATCGAATTGCAAGGCCAGTGGCAGGCTTTCCGCCGCCAGCTTCGCACTCGCCGCCAGGCCTCGACCATAGGAGGTCTTGAGTGCGGGATCTGTCTCCATTTCCCATAACGCCCGCAGGGCGCTGACGGCTGTGCAGGAAGTCCAGTTGTGGGTCTTGGCATAGAAAAAAACCATCCCCGCTTCGCAGATCTCCCGCTTGGTCAGTTGCTTCTCGCCCCCTCGTTCATCGAGTTCCTGCAGGTACAGGCTCTGCCACTTTTCGTCATGCGTCAGCACGTACATCAGTTTGAGCGTGAACAGGACGCGGGCTGCTTCGTCGAAGTGAAAGCCCGCGAATGTCCCTCGCGTGCCAAACGGAGTCTCCGCCGGCATTTTCCATCCCAGGCGGATGATCTCCTCGATCGTCTGAGTCAGGTGCCGTTCGATACGGATTTTCTCCTCAGCCGTCGCGAGGCCCGATTCCCAATATCGCCACAACCCTACGATCCACGGCAAGGTCTGATCGTTGGACCCCATGGGAAAGTGCGAAATCCCATCTGTGCTCACTCCCCGACCCACGAATCCCTTCACATCACTGATCGAATTGAGTTTGAGTAGCCCCTCCATCAACCGCCGGGCTTTGGCTGCATCCGCTTCCGAGCGGGAGTTCTTCCAGCGGAGCAAGGCCGCATCGAGGTACATACCATTGAACATGGCCCCATTCTCAATGGGAGCCCACCAACCCAGCGCATTGGGTTTCCCCTCCCGGCATTCCTCGGGCGTCGGCAGGCTGACCTTTCCATCGAGATCGGTGAAATCGAGAAGAATTCCGTGCTCATCGACAAACCGCCGCCAGATTTCCGCATGAGCCTGCTCGACCGCGTTCGCGACGACGGGTTCGACGACCACCTCATCGGCTCTGAGGCTTGACGATACTCTCGGTAAGATTTCAACAATCAGACTGAGCAGAAAGATCAGGCAAGTGATTGAAAATACTTGGAAAAAGGTGCGATTCATAAGACCCCTTGTCATTACCAGCACTTCTCCACCGGTTGCTTCTGGCGGAGTGACGAAAGTCATAAGAAACGTTCTTCACAAAAGCGACTTGCCCGGGTAAGGCTCTTATACAGATTCCAATACTCAACTGCGATCTTGGGCGTGGGGTGGCCCTGGCATCGCTCTGAATGTCCAGGTGACCCGGCTTTCAGCAACACATCTCTGGAGGAAAAGGGGTTTATGGACATTGTAAACATCATCGCAAATGGAACCATCGAGGAGCTAAATGACTTCATCAGCAAGCATTCACCCAATGCAGAAGAACTGTGTACTGCACTATCAGTAGCTGTAAAACAAGGAAAAATTCCGATGATCACTCTCCTTATTGGAAGTGGTGCACCAATTAATATGAAGCCCCCGAAAAAGGAACCTCCATTAATTTGTGCTATCGAGAATAGCGACCCAGATCTGGTCAAGCTATTGTGCGAACATGGAGCAGATGTCAATATGAGACTTTTTGGCACATTCACACCGCTTCACGTAGCAGTCGACATAGAAGCCGACTGTGCAAGACAGATGGACACCACCCCAAGTACAGATACCATTCGAATTTTACTGAAGTATGGTGCAGACCCGAGTTTGTGCAATACGTTTGGCACACCGTATGATATGGCTCTGCGGTATGGGTTTTCTGAGGCATGTGAGTTACTCAAACCACAACAGTAAAAGTCGCAGTGCGGCGCAAGTAACAACAATTCCAAAGGTTTTTCATGTTCAATCTCGATTTTACACTTTTGGCAGGCGCTGACACCGTTGTTCAGCAAGCGATTGGCGAGTTGATTCGCGCCGGCTTCTTCTCGTGTATCGGATGCTTTTTTACATTTATGCTGATTTCGGGCATGTGGATGGTCTTTAAGAAGGCCGGACATCCGGGCTGGGTCGCACTGATTCCGTTTTATAATCTTGGTTTGCTTTTCGAAATTGCCGGGTGGCCATTCTGGTGGATGTTCGCCATGATTATTCCGGGGGTGAATCTTTTTGTCTATTTAGCCGTCTCAATCGATCTGGCGAAATCCTTCGGAAAGCACGCTACGTTTGCAGTTGGACTCGCCTTGTTTCCGTTTGTTGGCATCTATGTGCTGGGATTGGGTGAGGAAAAGTATCTGGGCCACCCCTATCGCCATCAAACATAGACCGGGTGGCGGTATGCGACGAACAAGCAACGGAGAGAAGTGAAGGTGGAGAAGTGAACGAAGCATGGGATAAAGGCATTGAAGAAGTGATCGTCTCGGGAGTCAGTGCAGCCGTCTGGGCTACCCTGCTGAAACATGCAGAGAAGAGTTGAAGCGATCTCGCAAAAAACCGGATATCCACGAATATGTCATGGAATTCTATTCAATAAGTGGAGAGTACTATCGACTTCTCAAATCGCGCATTCAGTCGGAACCGAGCATGTCCTCACTGGCCGCATCTCTAGGTAGTGTTCATGGGGTGACCGGCAGCGAAGTGTACCATAACATTCGCGATCTGCTTCAAGAGTTCCTGGATAGCCACCCCCAGGATCAGCCAGAGGCAATCATGTGGGAGATTCGAAACTGGGTCAGACTCTTTGATGTATCAGGTGCATTGAGTCAATGGGCGTGTAATTGATCAGTTATGGCCCCGCGACCTCTCAGGTGTGCCAAGCCAGACTCATTCACTATAGGGCTTAGATCCCTATTGCGAGACGACTCTTTTCAGTCGAACAGCCAAAATATCATCCTTTTCAATTGTTACCTTTTTCATTTGTTCCATTACATGAGCAGAAACCGTATCCGCGCTAACGATGAAAAGAGAACTTGAGTTTGGAGCACAATGGGAAATTTGGAATTGCGATTTCTCTTCGCCACCTAGAACCAAAATGCAATCTGCACTGACGATGTTTCGACCCGAATAACCCTTTCGATCGAACAAAATAAATATAGAAGTTCCGTCAGTGGCAGCGAATACCTCTGTCTTTATAAACTCTTTCTTCTCTTCTTTGATGTCTATCTGTGCAGGAATTTCACGGAACACCAAGCGTTTCACATGATCAGACGTTTTCTTTGTCTGGTTGTTAACACCGCCAGATACATGAGCGCATACTAAAACGACAAATATTGATGCGAAGATGAGTTGTGTGTATTTCATATTCCAACGCCTAAATGAATGAATGGACTTGAATGTGTGCAGGTTGGCCGAAGCTTTACGTCATACGATTAGTTGATAATCGGTAAGACTGCTGTGTTTCGAACGATTATTTCGGTTTGGCGGCGTGTCTCAGTTCAAGCTCCAGTTTCCCTCGGGATGGTTTTTGTGCTGAATTTGCGGTTTCAAACAAGCATACGTTTCTTGCTTTTGATGACCAATCTTAAAGTTGGACACCCTACCGAAAAACCGCCTGCAAGCAGTGGCCTGCGTGAAAGCGGGATTCCCCGATGGGTGCGTCAGGCCGTCGATTGCCATCAACGCCCGTGGATCGTAACTTGTTGTGCATCAAATCTTCCTGATGCGTATACAACTGATGAGACGATCCACCCATGAAAAGTTTTCCGGCTAACTCTGTGCTGGTTCCCATTGCCCGGCTGTTGTGTGTGGCACTGATCCTTTCAAGCCTTGCCTGGGCTGATGGGCCGGGTGATAATCAGGTGCAGAGTGTGCGACCAGTCCCGCCTCCCGGGATTTCTATTGATCCTGCCGTGCGTCAGGAACTGGAGGCGGGCCTCAAGGCTCTGGAAGCTCAGGTGAAGCGGCTGCAGGAGAAAGCCAGCAAGGATAGCTTCACAGCTCGCTATCTGCCGGATGTTGAAATCTACTCGCGAGGATTGCGACTGGCCCTCGAAGAGGGGACGATCTACGACGTGAAAGAGTTGCCGCAGGCGAAAGATGTGCTGGCGGAAGGTATCACACGTGCCGCAGAACTTGAATCCGGGAAAGCCCCGTGGTCGACGCGTACGGGCCTTGTGGTCCGCGGATTTCGATCGCGTCTGGATGGGACAGTGCAGCCGTACGGCGTGGTCGTTCCCGCCAGTTACAATGCCGACAATCTGCATCGCTGCGATCTGTGGTTTCGCGGGCGTGCTGAAAAGACGCCCGAGCTGCAGTTCATCTATCAGCGCAGCCGGCAGGCGGGAGAATACACGCCCGCGCGAACAATCGTGGTTCATCCCTTTGCCCGGTACTGCAATGCCAACAAGCTGGCTGGCGAAGTCGATTCTCTGGAAGCGCTGGAGCATGCCCAGAGCCACTATGCCGTCGATCCTGATCGGATCTCGATTCGTGGTTTCTCGATGGGGGGCGCCGCGGTCTGGCATCTGGCAGTCCATTATCCGGATCGCTGGTTTGCCGCCAATCCCGGGGCAGGATTCTCGGAGACGCCATTGTTCCTCAATGTCTTCCAGCAGGAGAAACTGGCTCCTACCGAGTTTGAGCAGACACTCTGGAAGCTGTATGACGCGCCTTACTGGGCACTGAACCTGAAGAACCTGCCCACCATTGCCTACAGCGGCGAGATCGACAAACAGAAGCAGGCGGCGGATGTCATGGAAGCCGCCATGGCGAAACTGGGGGATCGACTGGTCCATATCATCGGCCCGCAAACGGCCCACAAGCTCCATCCCGATTCGAAAGTGGAGATCGAGAAGCGGATGGCTTCACTGGCAGTCGCGGGACGAAATCGAGTCCCCCAGCGAGTCCACTTCACGACTTGTACGCTCAAATACGACCGCAGTTTCTGGGTGCGGGTGACGGGACTGGAAGAGCATTGGACGTTTGGAACGGTGGACGCCACGCTGATTGCTCCCGGTGGGATCCGCATTCGATCTGAGCGTGTGACCGACCTCGAAATGAACTTCGAGGCGGGAACTTTCCCTCTGAGCAATCAGAGCATTGTCGTTGAGTTTGAGGGAGCGAAGCCACAAACCGTCTCGGTTCCCGGACGCCTCTCGGATGGCTCCTGGATGGCTCAATTCCATCAGGTGAATGGGTTGTGGAAAGCCGGCCCCCGCCCAGTGGAGGGCTTGCGAAAATCCCACAATCTGCAAGGCCCGATTGATGATGCCTTGATGGATTCGTTCGTCTTTGTCCTTCCTTCGGGAAAGAGTGCCAGCCCGGTGGTGGAGGCGTGGGTGCAGAGTGAAGCAGCGCGTGCCCAGAAAGAATGGAAGCGGCAGATGCGGGGCGAGGTTCGAGTGCTGAAGGCCGATCAGGTGACGCCAGAGGTCATGAAAAACTCGCATCTGATTCTGTGGGGAGATGAACAAAGCAATCCGCTCATTGGCCAGTTGGCCGCTCAGTTGCCGATCCGTAAAGTGGGCACCAATTGGAACGTGGGGAATGCCAGATTTTCTGATACCGACCATCTGCCTGTGTTGATTTACCCGAATCCATCAGCGCCAGGCCGGTACATTGTTTTGAACAGCGGGCTGACATATCGTGAATACGATTACCTGAATAACGCCCGGCAAGTCCCCAGGCTGCCCGATTGGGCCATCATCGATTGCCGCACACCTCCTGATGCCCGCTACCCGGGCAAGATTGTCAAGGCGGGCTTCTTTGATGAACAATGGGGGCTTAAATCTGAGAAGTAATGTGAACCTCGACAGGTTCACATCGCCTGGCAAGCCTTTTGAATTCTGGAGTACTGCACATGCCCCATCCCCATCAGGGAAGCTGCTTTCGATACTGGGGATGGGTTCTGATGGCCACAGTGTGGCCCCTGGGACTTGGGCTGCAGGCTTCACTCTGGGTGGAAGATTGCGCCTGGTGGCCTGCTGTTGCCCAAGGACAGGAACCAGCACAGGCTCGCCAGCCTGCTGTCGAGTTTTCGGCGAAGAAAATTGAGTCGGCTCACCTGGAAAATCTGCATCGAATTGAGCTAAAGCCGATCCCTGCGACTGCCAAAGTACAGGCCGTCGAAAAACAGGCCATTTTATTTGGCGGCAGCCCGGAGACAGAGGCTGCCATGGCGGAGCTGGCTGCCTCAGGAGTAACGACAATTGTCTCCGTCGATGGAGCGCCGCCACTGGTCGAGCTGGCGAAAAAACATGGTCTGAAATACGTCCATATCCCGGTCAAGTACTCGACTCTCTCGCGCGAGCAGATTGTTTCGCTGGCTGCCGTGTTGCAGCGAAATCACGAGCCGGTCTACGTCCATTGTCATCACGGCAAACATCGCGGGCCGGCAGCACTCGTCGCAGCACTCAAGTGTACGGTGACCGATCTGGAGACCGATGCTTTACTCAAAACGTTCGGCACCGATCCGAAGTACCGCGGGCTCTACGAAGCCGCTCGCAAAGCACAACCTCTGCAGGCTCACGAACTCGCCCGGGTGCCGGAGAAACTTCCGGAAGCGATCCAGGATCTTTCGCCCGCCAGGTTGATGTCGGAAATTGACTGCAGTTTTGATCAACTGCTAGCGTTGCGAAAAGCGAGTGAGCCTCTGGAAAATAAAGAGTTGCCTGCGCAGCTCAGAACATGGCAGGAACAGGCCATCGACTTGGAAGAAGCGTTCCTCGAATACCAACGGCTGATCGAGCGGCAATTCCCCATGATGCCACCCGAGCAGCAGATGCAGTATCGACAATTCCTCAAAACCTCCCTGAGCCATGCGGCAGCAATTCGCAGTGAACTGACCGCGACTGCGGATCGCTCAGACGACATGCCCGCACGACTGAAAAAGTGCTGCGATAGCCTCGATGCTCTTCAGCAATCGTGTGCAGGGTGTCATGCTCAATTTCGTAATTGAAAAGTATATCTCGGCAGCACAACATATTGACCGTATATGGGCTACCTGCGAGCCGCAGGTAGCGGATGTGTGGTGCTATCTAGTGAGCGATCTTGGCTGTACACGTGAAATACGCCTGAACCAGAAATATTGTTAGTCAGGAGCTATGCCGTGTTTGACGTCATCACCTACGAGGATATCAGGGTTCCAAACTGTTACACCTGGTGATTAGGAATTAAATGATGGCAGATATCAGGTTATTGATTGAAAAGCTTAAAGACGCAGGAGGTGACATTTATTGGCTGGGAAGTGCATCGAGAGGCTCGATCGAGAGGCTGCAGGAATTACTTCATACACGGCTACCCCTTTCACTCCAAAAGTTTCTCGAAGAATATGGCGGTGGCGGCATTGTTGGCGAAGAGATTTCTGGCATTGAAGACAATAACCCTTCACTTGACTATCGGGGAACCATTTACGGCGACACGATGTTAAGCCGTTCTGATTATGGGTTACCGTTAAATCTGATCGTAGTTTACTTAGGCTCAGACGACGTTGTATTGTGTATTGATACTAATTTGTTTACAGGCGATGAATGCCCCGTTGTTAGTTTTGATGTTTTTAAAAAGGCTACCAAGCATTTGGCTAACACATTTGATGAGTTTCTGATGGATTATCTGACGTTGAGGATCAACCGTGTGTGAGCATTGACGTCGTCGGAAAATGAGAGTGCCCGTCGCTTACGCTTCCGGCTCGTTTTATTGGAGCAAGCGATGTGACTTAGGAAATGAGAGGGCTTGCATCAACCAGCACTTTGTTTGGGGCGGGGAGCGATGACTCCCAGGCCGCCGTCAATGCCTAAGATCTGGCCGGTGACCCAGGTCTGAGCAGGATCGAGCAGCCATTGCATGAGGCTGGCGACATCGTCAGGTTCACCAATCCGACCCAAGGCATGCATCTGGGCCGACATCGCTTCGGAAGCTGCGCTTTGCCAGATCTTCTGCGTGAGTGGTGTCCGCACAAGACCCGGGGCCACCACATTCACGCGGATGCTTTTATTGGCATAAGTGGCAGCGGCCGAAATTGCCAACCCTTGAATACCTCCCTTGGCGGCGGCAATCGCTTCATGATTCGCCAGCCCGATCCGAGCAGCGGCTGAAGAGACGAGCACAATCGAACCACCGGTACCACGCATCAGCTTCGCGGCAGCACGTACAACTGCGAGACTGCTCCCGATATGCAGCATGAGTGTGTTCATCAACTCCTGATCGGTCGTCAGATGGGCCGGCTTGAGAATGAGCGAGCCGACACAATTCGCAATGCCGGAAAGACTCCCCGTCGCGGAAGCAGCCTTTTGGCAGGCGGCTTCGATTTCTCCCGCTTGCAGAACATCGACCACCTGACCGGGAGCATCCAGTTCACTCATCAAAACCTGCAGCTTTTCAGGATCCCGGGCTGCCAGAAAGACCGGCGTTCCCACGGCATGCAGGCGGCGGGCGAGAGCCGTACCAATTCCACCGGTTGCACCCAGAATAACGACGGGATCAGTTGCCGACATGAATCAAACCTTGTCTCTATGGAAATCTACTGTGGGAATCTGGCGTATTTGCTGTCGTGATCATGGAATAACTCGCGGATCAATCTGTTAAGGTTGTAGGCGCATGGACGGAGAATGGCATCTGGCAGATTTTCGATGTGGTCTTTGGCTCTCGAAATGCGATAATTGACGTCAGGACAACGGGATCCATGGATTGACTCTCGAAAAGTGCACGTTCGAGATCAAGAGCATGGGCTGTTGTGGTCTTGATCGCGGGCCCGTCGCGAAACAGACATGGAAAGAACTATGCTCGGTCAGCTAGTCCCGGTGGGAGGTGGTGATCCCATTCCGTTATTGCAATCGCGGATTGTGGTGGGCCGTCGCCCGACGTGCGATATCGTCCTCGAATTCTCGAATGTTTCGTCGCAGCATTGCGAACTGCTCTACGAGCAGGGGCATTGGAAAATCCATGACCTGGGTTCCAGCAATGGCACCAAAGTCAACGGCATTCGTCACGACGAGCGCTGGCTCAAGCCCGGCGACGAGGTCACATTTGCGAAGCACAAGTTCGTGATTGATTTTGTGCCGGGGAGCTCAGATCCCCCCCCTGCCAATGAAGAAGAAAATCCCTTCTCTCGCTCGCTGCTCGAAAAGGCCGGTTTAGCCGAACCTGAGCGCAGACCCAGACCGCCCCGAACCCAATCGCCAGCCCGTCCCCCGGCACGCCCTCAGCCTGATCCAAACTCTAAAGAAGGCGAGGAAGACATCCTCCGCTGGCTGGCGGATGAATAAGCTTGAGAGCATTCTTACTTGAGTTCAAAGGGCGGGAGCTTGGCACCTCCGGCTGGGACATCGATCATCAGGTCTGTGGTTTCTTTCGTCGCGTACTTCTTGGGAAGGTCATTGGGTTTTGTGCCCATGCCACCTTTGGAAACCACGATCTCGTGATGCACGACTGTCACTTTGTATTTACCCGCCGGTGCCCCATCCTCGCGATCGTAAGTTCCCACGACGAATTCGCCGGATTCTTTGGTCTTCGCCAGTGGCCGGACCGATTCGGGAAATCGCTCATCCAGCGGGAAGAAGGCCAGTTCGGCATCTTTCACTGGCTTGCCCTTGTAGGTGACAGTCCCACTCACCGGGTGAGAAGTTTTCCAGGGTTCACCTGATCCACAGCCGGAGACTGCCAGGGTCAATGCAGCGATGACAAGTCCAGTGACGTGTTGGTGGAGACGAGGGGATCGAAACAACATCTTGTGTATCTCTTTCGAGCGAAACAGAGAGATCAGGGGAAGGCGCAACTCGCCAGGAAAGCGGTATGGGCTTCGGGCGAACTTGCAGAACGAGGGCAGGAAAAGAAAGGGGTGCTGCAGGAAGCTGAGCACCCCTTTGATCATTCCACAGGCTGGGGGCCAACCATCATCAGGTTGACCAGCCACTGGCACAGATCCTTTTGCGGAATGCCGGCTTAGAATTCACCGACCACTTCACCACCAGCGGGAGTGCACAGGTTGATGAAGTTCCGGAAATCGACGTTCTCACTGATGAATCGCACAGAGCCATCTCCCATGGTGAAGTGAGCACCACCGGTGTGGAACGAAAAGGGAGAACCTGTTCCGTGTGTGGCAATTGGCAGGCCGAGAATTGTCGTGGCAATCCCGGAGTTCGTGTAAGAGAGACCGCGAATGTTATGCCCGTTGGTGGCGTTGATGGCAACAGCACCACCCAGAGCACCAGTCGCAGATGTTGTTTCGCCAAAGATGATGATGTCGCTCGCAGGACGTGACCAGCCACCCGAATTCAGGCGATCTGTACTTGTCGAACTGGCGTCTGTGTCAGTCAGTGCATTGCCGCCAGCCAGCTTCCTGGGGCCTTTGGTGTAGACAAATGGGCGGCCCGCCGATTCGGCCACAGCGATGGTGTTGCTGAGCCCGTCGGTCACATCACGGAATTTTTTCCCCTGCCGGGTCGGGAGACCTGTCGTGGTATCAATCGTGGCATTCTTGGGGAAAAAGCCGGGAACATAGGTGTAAGGTGTCGTAGAGCCAGCGAAAACTTCGGCAGGATCGACAAATGTTGCCGGAGCTGTGGTGCCTAAGGTTGTCGTGAAAACACCCGGTGCAATCCCGAAGATCGGCGAGTAATCCGTCGTGGCGGCAATATTGGGAATGAACGCCCCGTTCGTCGAAGGTGGTGCCAGGTCGAGCACACCCGCATCAGGATTCGAAGGGCACTGGAAAGCCGTGATTTTCGTTTGAGAAAGAGGGGTATTGTTCGCTGAGTTCCAGTTCGTCGATTTATCGTAGCGGTTGTAAATCGAGGCCTGATCGATATAGGGGAGCAGATCGGTCAGAACGGCTACGCGTGACGCGGTATTCAGAGTGGGCCGCAGGCTGGTGGGCAGGAAACCATAGGTACTTTCAAAGTTATGGAAAGCCAGGCCAATCTGCTTGAGATTGTTGCGGCACTGAGTCCGCCGGGCGGCTTCTCTCGCCTGCTGGACAGCAGGGAGGAGTAGAGCAATCAGGATCGCAATAATGGCAATGACCACGAGGAGCTCAATCAGTGTAAAGCCTCGTGAGCGTTGGCGGGGTCGAAGTGCAGCGGGAATGAAGGATTTAAACAGCATTGGAAAACCTTTCTCAGATCATCTGGCGAGCGACAGATTGAAGACGGCCGTTGCCATCGGGGAAGTTCGAGTTTGAGTGACAGATCAGCAGGCTGGTGCCCGCCCTGGGTGAATGATTTGCATGAACCTTTGTGGGAGATTGAGAGGCGGTGGGCAGGGTCAACACGCCTCCTGGCGGTCTCCCCTGTCAGTGTTCTTCAGGTGGGGAAACTGGTAGGCCAGTCTGAGCTGCTGAGTTGTCTGTTCAGGTTTGTTCATAGGATCAGGTCAAATAGGGCTCACAAAATAATCACGACCCATTAGGTGTGTATTAAAATAGCTCGGAGTTTTCAGACTGTCAAGTCGATAGAATCCGCACTTCTGGAATCGATTTCTGGGCAAATCGCTGAAAAAGTTTCGCCAATCGGAAAAGTCGAGCTAGGTTTCGACAGATGGCCATGTCCGAAATCTGAGACTCTCAGGCGAGGTTCCGACTTCCATGGAAAGCGTGATTCGATTTCTCCGGAGCGAAGATGGCCCCACCGCCGTCGAATATGCGGTCATGCTGGCCATGATTCTGCTGGTCGTGATCACTGGTGTCTCTGCGTTCGGTAATGCACAGGCGAACTACTGGGGCGGGATCCAGTCCGATCTGGAAGGCCACGGTTTCTAAGTCACCCCAACCGCATTTCATTCCCCTTCGTGTTTCCTTCAATGAGGCTTCAGCGATCTGGCCACGGGGTGTCACCCGCCAGTTGCTGAAGTTTTTTCTTTGGAATCATCCCGGCTGGCAGCAAAGAGCCAGGTTTTCATCAGGTCGGTCACTCCACCAAATCCCTGCGAAACCACGACCAACGCTGGTGACCAGAAATGGATTTGGTTAGGTTTATCTTTGGCCTTGTTCACGGCTGAGATTTTGCTTCATCCGTGAACTGAGGCCGCAAAGATGGGAATTCCTTCACTGTTGATATGCGGGGTCCATGGCACATGCCAACCTGTTGTGTGGCTGCTGGTGGTAACATTGGAGATGTTGCCGCCACCTTTCGACAGGTCTGGCAGATACTCGCGCAGACTCCGGGTATTGATGGAGTGATCGCAAGTCGCCCTTACCAGACAATCCCTGTCGGCGAAAACGCCGGCGATGTCTTTCTGAATGGTGCTTACCGCTTCGAGTCAACTCTCCCGGCCACAGTCATTCTCAATCATCTGCGGACGATCGAGGAACAGTTTGGTCGATCACGATCCCTCGCCTGGGGTCCCAGAACGATCGACCTCGATCTCGTGATCTACGGCGAAGATGTCATTCAGTTGCCGCAACTCTCGGTCCCACATCCGGCAGCCTGGTACCGCCGCTTTGTCCTCGATCCCATGGTCGAAATCGCAGGCGAACTGGTGCATCCCGTCCATCGCATCACTTTTCGAAGATTGCAGGAGCGGCTTTTGGAACTGCCACTCAAGGTTTCGCTGGGGCCTCTTGCAGAAGAGAGAGAGGACAAACTTTCTGATCTGCGGGGGCAGCTTCAGCAGGAATTCCCACAGGTTCAACTGAAGGAACTCAGCGAAGCCGCGACTGCAGATCTGATCCTGGCAGGCCGGATTGATGTCCTCGAAACACTGGGTGCCAGACTGATTGGTACAACCAGCACGCGTTTAGTGGATACAGCCCAGCGACCCGTGCGAACTCTGGCAGAGGTCCGTCATGTGCTCCTTTCCGCCACAGACTCGCCTCAACCTCTAGAGCCCGTGTGCAAATGACGAAGTCATGAGTTCAAATCTTTTTATGAGATACTGATCTGTTTCGCTCCAGTTCAAGATTTTCAGCAAGCGAGAACCCCGAAATGCCGACTCGACGCGGGACAGTGCTGTTCGATATTGATGGGACACTCATCGATGCTGGTGGAGCAGGACAGGCTGCCATGGAAGATGTCTTCCGTGAAGAATTTCGCACTCTGAAAGAGGTGACAGGAATTCCCACAGCGGGGCGAACGGATCGTGCCATCACGCGTGATCTCTTTGCGTTTCATGGTGGTGAGTGCGATCCACTGAGTCTGATGAAGCTGCGCGATCGATATTTGGCTCATCTGCCAAGATATCTCGAAACACATGCCGGGGGGCTCTTGCCGGGAACGGTGGAAATTCTCAGCCAGCTTTCGCATGCGGGGGAATGGCGGTTGTCGTTGCTGACAGGCAACTTCGAAGAAGCTGCCTGGATCAAGCTGCGTCATTATGGGATCGACCACCATTTTTCTGATGGCGGTTTCGGTGATGAACATGTCGATCGCGATGATGTCGCGCGATCCATCTGGAGTCGCCTCACAGGAGATGAACCTCAATTGGAACGTTTGCCAGTGATCGTCGTGGGGGACACCCCTGCCGATGTCAAATGTGGTCGCGCGATTGGTGCTCAGGTGGTGGCTGTGGCCACCGGGGTTTATGCACGTCATTCTCTGGAAGCTGCGAAACCCGATTGGTTAATTGACAATCTACATGACACCCGCTGGCTGCAGGAATTGCAGGCATGATCCCGAACTCCATCGCTCAAAAACAACGCCCTCTTGAACTGGACTTCTCGATTTTTCTCATGCTTCCAGTGAGTGGGATCTGTTATTGATAGTGGTCTCAACCCGCTCATCAGCCGATGGGGAAACCGGAGTTGGGATTCAGAGAACAGACCGTGAAGGTTGTCGCTATGCAGGATCGCCGCAAGTGGCTGAGTCAGATGCTGGTCGGGGCATGCCAGATTTCTGCCGGAAGTTTTCTGGGAAGTGGTGCCATTTCGATTGCACAGGCCCAATCCAAAAAAACTGCCGGCCCGA
>VFQR01001092.1_pt1 | contig 23625 bp, 19 predicted proteins | sample 3512321 | NCBI WGS metagenome assembly VFQR01 (sample SAMN10412374, study PRJNA504923) | tailings metagenome | isolation source: Relicate 3 Philex TSF1 revegetated site | place: Philippines: Tuba, Benguet | collected 2017-08-29 | reverse complement strand
ACGGTGGCGACAACGGCGGCAGCAACGGTGGCGACAACGGTGGCGACAACGGCGGCAGCAACGGTGGCGACAACGGTGGCGACAACGGCGGTGGCAACGGCGGCGGCAACGGCGGTGGCAACGGCGGTGGCAACGGCGGCGGCAACGGTGGTGGCAACGGCGGCGGCAACGGCGGTGGCAACGGTGGTGGCAACGGCGGCGGCAACGGTGGTGGCAACGGCGGTGGCAACGGTGGTGGCAACGGTGGTGGCAACGGCGGCGGCAACGGCGGTGGCAACGGCGGCGGCAACGGTGGAAAGAACGGTGGTGGCAACGGCGGCGGTGGCAACGGCGGTGGTGACAACGGCGGTGGCAAGGGCGGGAACGGAAACTCGTCGAACACCAACGGCAACTCCGGGTCCAGCAACGGCAACGGCTCTTCTGGTTCGTCTGGCAACCAGGGCAGTGGGAACGGGAATGGAAACCAAGGGAATGGGAGCGGAGGCGGTCGCGGCAACAACCGCTGACCTTCGACCGTGCTGAGAACGGCAGGGCCCGCGCGAAAGTGCGGGCCTTTGCCTTGGGAACGACTCGGGCAAATGCCCCGCTCAGCCGGTCTCGGTGCTGAACCGCGCGCAATCATTGCGTGCAAGCGTCGGATAGATATTACCGCAGGGGATCAATCCTGGCCTGACCTTGTCTGAAACAGGGCCTTTCGTGGGCGGAAATTTGACCGGAGCGAGGATATTCGTTAACGAAGATGAAGGGCAGCCAAGATTTCGGATGCTTTCATTTCCGGGAGTATGAATATGAAAACTTGCTTTTCGCGCCGCCGACCGAACATCAGAACGACCCCTGGCGTTGCGTTCCTTTCGCTGGTCCTGGGCGCACTGGCGCTGCCGCCGCATCTGGCAGAAGCGCAGACACGGATCATCAATCTGCCGGAAGACATGTGCAACGTGCTGGGCGAGCAGCCCCTGAACCAGCGCATTCTTTCCGATGTGCGCAACCGTGCCAATTTTGGCGATATCCTCGCCTATGTCGAAGCGAATTGCGCAAACCTGACCGGGCTTCTGATCGGACCGACCGGGACCATCGCAACACCGGGTGGCGGTGGCGATGGTGGCGGGAACGGTGGCACCAACGGGGGTGCGAATGGCGGCTCGGAAAACGGTGGCACCGGGAATGGCGGCGGTGAGAACGGCGGCTCCGCAAATGGCGGAACGAGCAATGGCGGAACGGGCGGGCCCATCACTGGAGAACCCGATGACCTGGGCAGCTTGCCCGGCTTCGACCCGGATGATTTCCCGGATGTGGACCGCGGCGACTGAACGCTGATCCGACCTGAACGGATGTCGAAACGCGCCAAGGCCCGCAGCAACCTACGGGCCTTGCTCCTGTTATTCGATCACGACCCGCTGCCGCCCATGATCCCACCCGCAAGCACCGAAACCCAGCGCGAAGGCTGCCGCGGATCCTGCATGCGCAGGAAGGTGTACCCGGTCTTGTTCCAGGGCACGATCCGGTTGGTCAGATTGTCGAGCACCAGATCGGCCCCACCGGTGCGCAAGACCAGAACGGCATGGGACTGGCGCTGGCGATCCAGCACGGTGGCAATCAGAAGCTGTTCGGGCGGGAAACCTGCCTTGATCAGCTCAAGCTTCTTGTAGATCGCGTAATCCTCGCAATCGCCGCCGCGCGCCGTGGGCAGGGCCCACCGCTCGGCCACGCGATATTGCTGCATGTCGCTGATGGATCGCACGCTGCGATTGGCGCGCGAGTTGATGGCCTGCGCAATCTCAAGTGCGCGGGCGTCAATCGCCATCTGGCGGCCGGTGCTGGCGCAGGCCCAGTCATAGGCGGTGCACAGATGCCCGGCCCCGGCCGGAGGCGATGCCGGGCCGCGGATCGGCACCATGGCCGCATCGGGGCGGCGTGCGTCGATGGCCAGCGCGGGCAGCGCGCTGGCAGACACGGAAACGGTCACGGTCACAAGGGCAAGCAACGCGATGCCAAGTTGGCGCGCAAGCCTGTGCCGAAGGCAGACTTCGTTCTCTTGCATGCTGTTCCCCCAAAGATCAGCGATCCAGATGGGGACAGAGTAAAACCGGGACTGGTGTTCACGATTGGGCCGAAGCGCGGCATTTTTGGGCGCAGCGTGGCCGATGCCGCCCTGATTGCCACTGGAGGCGCGGTCAGCGCCGGTGGTCGCTGCGGATCGGATCGGCCAGAAGGCGCAGACCGTTCAACACCACCAGAAGGGTGCCACCCTCATGGCCGATGACGGCCAGAGGCAGCGGCAGATTGAAGAATGCGCCGCCGATCACCAGAAAAAGCATCGCGCCCAGCGCGAAGAACAGGTTCTGCCGGATGATCCGCACCGTTCTGCGGGCAAGACGCTGAGCGGCGGCCAGACGTTCCATATTGTCGGAGAGAAGCGCCACCTCGGCTGCCTGAAGCGCCACTTCGCTGCCCGCAACGCCCATCGCGATGCCCACATCCGCCCGCGCGAGCGCGGCAGCATCGTTCACACCGTCACCGACAAAGGCGACGCGCCCGTCTTGCGCGAGCATATCGACAAGGCGCACCTTGTCCCCCGGCAAGAGGTCGGCGTGGATGTCCTGATCCTGGAACCCCAGTCTTGCACCCACGGCAAGTGCAACTGGGCGACGGTCGCCGGTCATCATCACCAGACGGGAAACACCGCTTGCACGCAGCGCCTGCACCCCGGCGCGTGATGTTTCGCGCGGCTGATCGGCCACCGCGATGGCGCCGATCAGGTGGCTTCCTCGCCCGACATAGACCACTGTTTCCGCGCCATCCTGCAACGGCGAAAGGGCTTCCAGCCCGATATCCGCCCCCATCTGCGCCGCCAATCGGGGATTCCCAGCCCAGACCGTGCCGCTGCCATCCCTGCCGGTGATGCCCTCACTGGGGCGGGTGGCAACGTCGCGCACGCTGTGCGGCGTGCAACCCCGCGCCAGGGCGGCGCGGCAGATCGCGGCGGCGATGGGGTGTTCGGAATGGGCCTCGATCCCGGCAGCCAGGGCAAGGAGCGAGTCCTCATCCCCCGCCAGCGCAAGGATGCGCGTCACCTCGGCCTTGCCGGTGGTGAGAGTTCCGGTCTTGTCAAAGGCATAGGCCCGCACATCGGCAAGGGTTTCCAGTGCCGCGCCGCCCTTGAACAGGACACCCCCTCGCGCGGCAGCGGAAAGGGCGGAAAGGATCGCCGCAGGAACCGAAATCACCACAGCGCAGGGACTGGCCGCCACAAGGACGGTCGCGGCACGATAGAGGGCGTCATCAATGGTCCAGCCCAGCCGGATGAACAGCAGAAACAGAAGCGCAGAGCCCAGAAGAACGGCCACCGTGTACCGCTGACCGAACCAGGCCGAGAACCGTTCGGAAGGCGCCTTCATGGCCTGCGCCTCGGTCACAAGGGCAATCATGCGCGCGACGGTCGATTCCGCGATGCCGCGCTCCACCCGCATGGAAAGAACGGCATTGAGGTTCACTGTCGCCTCGCTGAGGCGGGCACCCGGGGATTTGTGCACCGGCAGCGACTCTCCGGTGATCGAGGATTCATCGACCGAACCGTCGCCTTCTATGAGCGTGCCATCGACCGGAACGCGGGCCCCGGGCCGCAGGATCACGATATCCCCCGGGGCGAGTGCCGCCACATCCACATCACGGGTCGTGCCGTCGGGCCGGCGCAGCACGGCGCTTTCCGGGCGCAGTTCCATCAGGGCCTCGACTGCGCGGCGGGCCTTGCCCATGGCTCGATGTTCCAGCGTGGTAGAAAGCGAGAAGAGTGTCAGCAGAACTGCCCCTTCCAGCGCCGCACCAACCGCGGCGGCTGCGATGGCCGCGACGACCATGAGCAAATCAATGTCGAGGATGCGGTCGGTCCACAATTCACGCAAGGCAGACAGGGCGGCGGGCAAACCCGCTGCCAGATAGACCGCCCAGAGCGCGGCCAAGCCGGCAGGTGCGGGCAAGGTGATGATCAGCGAGTCCCACAAGGCCAGCGCCATTCCCAGAAGCGTAATTCCGGTCAGTGCCGCGCCAAGCCGGTCCCAGAAGGCATTGATCATCATGCAGCGACCATACCGGGATTTGCCCTCGCAACAAGGTTGCCGATCCGGGAGGGGTGCGACATCATCAACCTTGGACATATTGTGCTTTTATAATTGTTAAGGAATAAGTGCGAACGGGGGTTATGCGGTCAGGTATTCCTGTCCGCGCTGCGGGAGGTATGGGTTGCCCGACGAGATCTCTGTCGTACGCTTGCTGAACGAGCTGGTACGAACCCCGCTGTCCGACCTGGATACCGCTGTTACCCGCACGATCGGCGATCTGGCGGGGCATGTCGGGGCCGGGTGGGGCGCGCTCTTTCGTCTGGACGGCGCCATCCTTTCCCCGACGCATAGCTACACGCATCCCGATCTGCCGGCGCTTCCCTGTCAACCGGATTATGTTCTTGGCCCCGGACGTGCCGTGCTGGAAGCCAATCAACCGCTGCTGATCGCCGATCTTGCCGATCTGCCCCCGGACTCGCCCCTGCGCGCGCAACCCTGGGCAAAGGCCTTGCTGGCCGTGCCGGTGAATGGTGAAGGGGGGCTGGTCGGCGTTCTGGCCTTTGCCTTCACGACCGTTCAGCATGGCCTGAGCGAAGCCCGACAGGATCTGATCAAGGCGGCGGCCGAGGTTCTGGAGACCGTGATCGCACGGCGCGAGTTCGAACGCGCGCACCTGGATACGGCCCGCAGGCTTGAAGCAACGCTTGCCGCCCTGCCCGACCTTCTGTTCGAGGTGACGGCAGATGGTCATTTCGCCGAATTCGCCGCCGGCCCCGCACATCTCATGGCCGTGCCGCCGGAAACGCTTCGTGGGCGGCACTTTTCATCGACGCTTCCCCCGGATGTGACCCGCGTGGTTCAGCGCGCGCTGGAAACCGTGCTGCAAGAGGGCCGCGTCGAAGGGGTTCGCTACCGGCTGGACCTGAAAGATGGGCCGCACTGGTTCGAACTCACCGGCGCGCTCAAGCCTTCGGCGGCACCTGATCAGAAACCCAACGTCATCTTTCTGGTGCGCGACGTCACCACCGACACGCGGATGCGCGACGAGCTGGTGCAACTGGGCAAGATCGTGGAGACGATGTCGAACCTCGTCTGCATCACCGATCTGGAAGAGAACGTCGTCTGGTGCAACACGGCCTTTGAAAAGCAGACCGGATGGAAGCTGGAGGAAATCCGCGGAAGATACCTTGGCGACGTCGTCCGTATCCCGGGCGAGGATCGTGGCAACCAATCCGCCGTCGCCGAAGCGATCCGCAAGCGCGAGTCCTATAGTGGCCAGACTGTCAATCAGGACCGGTTCGGCAATCGGTACTGGATTGATTTCAACGTCCTGCCCTTGCATGACGCGGCCGGCGAACTTGCCGGTTTCGTGACGATCGAGACGGTCGTGACCAAGCTGAAAGAGCAGGAAGCGGCAATGGCCGAGCTTGCCCGCTCCGCGAACGAGGCGCGCGATCGGCTCGAGAATGCGATCCGGGCGCTACCCGATGGCGTGATCATCATGGATGACAAGGATCGGATCGTCGTTGCCAACCCGGCCTATTACGAGATGTTCCCCGAAGTGGCCCCCTTTGCCCAGCCCGGCGAAAGGCTGGCCGCCATTCTGGCGAAAGGCGTGGAACTGGGCGTCTATGGCCCGACGGACGGCAAGACCACGGCTGCGGAATGGGTGGCCGGACGGTTGCGCACCTATCGTACGCCCTTTGACCTTGACGAGGTGGAACTGCCGGATGGCCGCTGGCTGAAGCGCATTCATACGCGCACATCGGATGGCGGCGTCGTCGCGCTGGCGATTGACGTGACGGCGCGGCACAACCAGCTTGCCGCGCTGGATGCGGCCAATCGTGAACTCAGCGCCGCATTGGCCGAACGTGACCGCGCCGAGCGGCGCCTGCGCGGCATCATGGAAGGGGCGGATGTCGGCACCTGGGAATGGGACATGAAGTCCGGCACCCTGCATGTCGGCGGCAAATGGGCCGATATGCTGGGCCGACCCGACCCCGAAGCCACCACCTTCCATTTCGAAGACTTTCGCGAACTGGTGCATCCCGACGATCTGCCGAATCTTCCCGATGCGACCATGCTGACCCCAGAAGAGATCGGTGACAGCTTCATCGAAATCGAATTCCGGATGCGGCACGATGATGGGCATTACATCTGGATCCTGTCGCGGTCGCGCGTCGCCGAATGGGGCGAGGACGGCCATCCACGTGTTCTGGCGGGTGTGCATCTGGACGTGTCCGAACGCAAGCAGCTGGAGCGGCAGTTGCAGGCGGGACGGGCTTATCTGTCCGAGGTGATGGATACCTCCATCGCCGCCCTGACCGTGCTGAACGAACGCGGCGAGATCACCTATGCCAATCAGGAAGCGGAACGCATCCTGCTGCTCGAACGATCGAAGCTGCGCGGCCGTTCCGATAACGATCCGACCTGGAAACTGCAGCGTCTGGACGGAACCCCGCTACCGGATAACGAACTTCCCTTCCGGCAGGCCCTGACACAGGGCGGCATCGTGCGAGACATCCGATTTGCGCTGCACCTGCTGGATGGATCACGCCGCGTGCTTTCGGCCAATGCCGTGCCGCTTATGCCGGCTGATGGCGAGCAGCATGTCGTCGTGTCCTTCTCGGACATCACCGACTCCCTCGCCTCTACGGCCCGTCTGGAAGAGGCCCGCACAAAGGCCGAAGAGATGAGCCGTGCGAAATCCATCTTCCTGGCCAACATGAGCCACGAGATCCGCACGCCGCTGAACGGCGTGCTGGGGATGGCTGAAATCCTGCAAGGTCTTGTGACCACGCCAGAAAAGCAGCGCATGGTCTCCACGATCCGGCAATCCGGGGAAACCCTGCTGACAGTGCTCAATTCCATCCTCGACATGTCGAAGATCGAAGCCGGGAAGATGGAGTTGGAAACCGTGCCGATTGTCCTGACCGAGGTGCTGGGTCAGGTCGAGGCGCTGCATCGCGTGAAGGCCGAGGAAAAGGGTCTTGACCTTTCGGTTCTGGTCAGCGCGGGCGCTGATCTTCCCCGCATGGGCGACCCGCACAGGTTGACCCAGGTTCTGAACAACCTTCTGAGCAATGCGATCAAATTCGCCGAAACAGGCAGCATCCGGCTGAAATTGTCCTGCCGCCCGGGCAAGCCCGTGACCATCGACATCAGCGATACCGGCGTCGGCATGACAGAGGCGCAGTTGTCGCGGGTATTCGAAAGCTTCGAGCAGGCCGACGGGTCGATGACGCGGCGCTTCGGCGGCACCGGGCTGGGTCTGTCCATCGTGCGCCAGCTTGTCCTTCTGATGGGCGGCATGATCACGATGCAAAGCCGACCGGGCGGCGGCACCGAGGTGCGTGTGATCCTGCCCCTGCCGGAGGTCGACCCTACCAGCATAGCCGCGCCCGAGCCAGAGGCGGCGCTGGATGTGTCGGCACTTGCCGGACGCCGGTTGCTGATTGCCGATGACAACCAGACAAACCGGCTTGTGCTGTCAGAGATGCTGGCCAAGACGGATGTCTCCATCACGATGGTCGAGAACGGGCAAGAGGCCGTTGAGGCCTGGGAAAAGGCCCTGTCCGAGGGGCGGCCTTTCGACCTTTTGCTGCTCGACATCACGATGCCGGTGATGGACGGGATGCGCGCCCTTTCCGCGATTCGTGCCCGGGAAGCCGCAGCGAAGCTGAACCCGGTGCCTGCCATCGCCGTGACTGCCAATGCCATGCCCAATCAGGTGGCGGACTACATCATCGGCGGCTATGACACCCACCTTGCCAAGCCGTTCAAGAGAAAGGAATTGCTGCATTCGCTGAAGATGCTGCTGCGGGTATGAGTGGGCGGAATGCAATTCACGCTTGAACGGTGCAGGGGATGTGCTTCATCCTTAGGAAATGTTTCTATCCCATTTTTCACCACATTCTCGCCCATCAGTTGTGGTGCCTTCGTGTGGGCGCGGAATCGCGTTAGGGTTCGGATATGAATGCAGGCGGACAACAACAGAAGTATCGCGTCCTTCTCGCCGAGGATGACGAGATCAATCAGCAGATCGTGATGGCTTTCCTTTCCGGGGCCAATCACATCGAGCTGACGGTTGTCGGCGATGGACGCAGCGCATTGGAAGCGGCGCTCGGGTCAAAATATGATCTGATGCTGTTCGATCACAACATGCCGCATATCACCGGCGACCGGGTCATCCGCTACCTGCGGTCGGGCAATTCCAGCAATGCGACCACGCCGGTGATCCGCTTCACCGCCGATGCCGACCGCGCCGATATTCGCACCACCGGCGGGTTGATTGACGCGACACTTCCCAAGCCGCTCAAGGCCGAGACGTTTCTGTCCACGATCAACACCATCCTGCAAGGCGGATAACCGCGGCCGAGACATCGGTCAGGGAAAGGACAGATGACAGAACAGCGCAAAACGGACATCCGCGACGGGATTGATCCCGGATCGGCGGTCGTGACACCCGAGGCGCTGCTGCTGGCGGAGCGTCGGCTTCGCGACGTGATCGAAGGAGCGCAGGTCGGCACCTGGACCTGGGATTTCGATGCGGTGGGCCAGATCGTCAACGATGTCTGGGCGGCGATGCTGGGCTATGACCTGCAGGAAATGTCCACCATCACCTATGAAACCTGGAGCACGCTGATCCATCCGGATGACAAGGACTGGGTCGAAGAGGAATTGCGCCGCTGCACGTCGGGCCTCGATGACAGTTATGAAGCCGAATACCGGATGCGGCACCGCAACGGGCACTGGATCTGGGTGCTGGATCGTGCCCGCGTGGTGCGGCGCAAGGCGGATGGGTCTCCCAAGGTGATGGCAGGCATCCAGATCGAGATTTCCGAGCTGAAATCGCGTGAGGCGGCCCTGATCCGGGCTAAGGCAGAACTGGAAAAGGCGCTGGCCCAGCGCGCCAATGCCGAGCAGCGGTTTTCAGACATTGCCGCCGTCACCGATGGCTGGCTCTGGGAGCAGGATCAGGATCTGCGCTTTACCTATCTGTCGGGGACCGACCATGTGGAGCAGCTTGGTCTCACAGGTGACACGGTGGTGGGCAAGACGCGCAGGGAATGGCTGGCGGGGCATCCCGAGGTGCGCAGCAGTGCCGATTGGGACATCGTCCTGAATGCGCAACGCGACCGTCTGCCCTTCCGCAATTTTGTGTATCGTGCCCCGAATGCGCCGGACGGCGAGGAACGCTGGTTCCGTATTTCCGGCCAGCCGGTCTTTGATCAGGCCGGGGTTTTCCTTGGGTATCGCGGTGTCGGGTCGGATGTGACGGAACTTTACCTCGCCAAGGCCCGCGCCGAAGAGGCGAGCCGGACGAAATCCATGTTCCTCGCGAACATGAGCCACGAGATCCGCACCCCCATGAACGGTGTGCTGGGCATGGCCGAGGTGCTGGAAGCGGCGCTGACCGACCCGGAACACAAGCGCATGATCGGCACCATCCGCAAATCGGGCGAAACGCTGCTGAACATTCTGAACGACATCCTGGACATGTCCAAGATCGAGGCGGGTAAGATGGAACTGGAGGATGTCGCGTTCAGCCCGGTCGATCTGGCCGAACGGGTGGAAGACCTGCACCGCCTGATGGCCGAAGAGAAGGGTCTGGATTTCGAGGTTCTGGTATCCACCGGGGCCGATACCCGACGGCGGGGCGATCCGTTCCGCGTGCAGCAGATCCTGCACAACCTGGTGTCGAATGCGATCAAGTTCACCGATCGGGGCGAGGTGGCGGTCGAAGTCTCGGGCCGACCCGGCAGGCCGTTGACGCTTGAGGTGCGCGACACTGGCATCGGCATGACGGTGCAAGAGATCGAACGCCTGCATGAAGAGTTCCGTCAGGCCGACAGTTCCGTGACCCGCCGCTTCGGCGGCACGGGGCTTGGCATGTCGATCACCCGGACCCTGGTGCAACGTATGGGGGGCGAGATCGAGGTGAAATCGTCGCCGGGCGCGGGCACAATCGTGCGCGTGACTCTGCCCCTGCCAGTGACCGAAGCCGCGCCCGAAGCCCCGCGCAGCCAGCCCGTAAGGGCCGAAGAGGGGCGGCTTGACGGCCTGCGCATTCTGGCCGCCGACGACAATGGGACCAACCGTTCGGTTCTGGAACTGATGCTTACAAGGTGCGGGGCGCAGGTGACGACTGTGGATGACGGCCTGCAGGCGGTGAATGCCTGGGGGCCGGGCAAGTTCGATGCCGTGCTTCTGGATATCGCCATGCCGGTCATGGATGGAAAAGGCGCGCTGGAGGCCATCCGCGCCATGGAAGCGGCAAGCGGATCGGGCCGAGTGCCGATCATCGCCGTGACGGCCAATGCCATGTCGCATCAGATCGTGGAATATCTGATCTGGGGGTTCGACAGCTGCGTGTCCAAACCGCTGACGATGGGCGATGTGACCAAGGCGATCCGCGCCCTTGTGCCCGGCAGCGCCTAATCGTCCAGCAACTCTGCCAGCCCGGCGATCAGGGGGCGCAAGGCCCTGAGCAGGTCGTTGCGACCGGCGCCTTCGATGGAAAGGCGTTCCACCTCTGCGGCCTGATGGCCCAGCCCGCTATGCCCCAGAGATGCGGCCGTTCCGGCGATCTTGTGCGCGACATTGCGGATGTCATCCATCGCTTCGCGGATGTTCTGGCCGCTGTCCAGCCGAACCCAGGCTGTGCTGAGCGTGTCCAGCCGTTCGCTTGCCATGGTGCGAAACAGCCGTTCGGCCCGCGCCAGCGGGTGATCGGCCTGCCGGCCCGCCCATGCATCAAGCGCCGTCATGCGACCATCTGACCATTCTTCGACCGCTTTTCTGGCGGCGTGGTGGCGGATTGGATCGCGCGTTCCAGAATGCGCGTCGGCTTGGTCGGCGACAGAAAGGCGCTCCGGGCAGCTTCGCCCACCCGCACCTGCGGCACCGGCAGACGGTCGGACGCATAGATGGTTTCAAAATCCATGAGCCCGATATTGATGAGGATTTCCAGATCGTCCGGCGATTGACCCAGATCGCGTTCGGTCATGCAGACGAAGGTGCCGCTGCCCGCATAGGAAATCATCACATCTTCCGTCTTCAGGGCATCGACGATCTGCGCACCGACATCGCCCAGCATCTGCACATAGGTGGCGCCCGATGCCTTGTTGAAGATGATCGCCGCATTCTTGATATGGATGGCAAAGGCCGAGGTGGAATACATCCGCTTCACGCCCAAGGTGAGCAGATAGTTTTCCATCGCCAGAAACTCGATCCCGCGCTCAAAACCCGGGATAAGGATCGGTGTTTCGAATTCGGCCTTGATTTCCGTCGCGGCGGCGCGCTGGCCCACGAGCCGGGCGAACTCCGCCAGGCGGCGACGTTCGGCGAGCAACCGGTCCACCATGCCGATCCGGGCGCGCAATTCGATGATATCGAGCGGCTTGGTGATGTAATCCGTCGCCCCGGCGGCAAAGGCATCATCCACCGTGTTCTTGCCGGACATGGCCGTGATCATCAGGATAGGCGTCTGCCGATAGGCCGTGCGCTGGCGGATCGCCGCGGTCAGGGCGGCACCGTTCATGTCAGGCATCTGCATGTCGGACAGGATGCAATCATAGAGCATGCCCGAAAAATCAAGCTCGTGCAGCGCCTCTTCCCCCGAGGGCATGGTCGTGACCTGTCCGTAGCCGATCATCTTCAGCATGCCGGCCAGCAATTCGAGAAACACAGGATCGTCGTCGATCGCCAGTATTCTCATTTCCAACGTCCTATCCTTGGTCACGTCTTGGGGCCTGGCCCCGCCCGTCGCGTTAATTCTTGTTACGTCCTCAATCGAAACTGCCCAAGAATAACGGCAGAAATAGGACCTCTTGGCGGTTATGCTTGGCCATTGCAACGCCGTGAAAAGCCTTGTGTGCACAAGGCTTAGGCCATTGATTCCATTTCGTGCAAAACCGCGCCACGCAGCCATGCGCGGGTCGTCGGCCGCCCAGGGTTGAAGGGCAGAAATCGCCACGGGTTGCACCATTTCCGACATGTGGCGTTGACGGCAGGCACCCTGCCGACCTACCTAGGGAACAGCAAAAAGCAGACAAACAAAGACAGACTGTCAGGGGGGAAACGGATGCGAGGCCTTTTGGGACTCTCGTCGATCATTGATCGGGTCAATGAATGGATCGCACGCGGCATGGGATGGATGATCCTGATTGCCGTCCTGGTCAGCGCCACGAATGCGGTGGTCCGAAAGCTGTTTTCCGTGTCATCGAATGCATGGCTGGAACTGCAGTGGTATCTGTTCGGCGCCGCCTTCCTGTTGGCTGCCGCCTATACGCTGCGCGATAACGGGCATGTGCGGATCGACATTCTCTATGGCCGTGTCAGCGACCGGACCCGTCAGTGGATTGACCTGCTGGGTCATCTGTTCTTCCTGATGCCGTTCTGCCTCCTGATGGTGTGGTATCTGGTGCCCTACGTTGCGCAATCCTACAGAAGTGGCGAGGTTTCCACCAATTCCGGCGGGCTGATCATCTGGCCGGCAAAGGCATTGATGTTGGGGGGGTTTGTTCTTCTCAGCATTCAGGGTGTGTCGGAGATCATCAAGAAAATCGCTATAATGCAAGGGCTTATCGAAGATCCCAACCCGTTCCACAATGCCAAGGAACAGGCCGAGCTTGAGGCGCAGGCGATGCTGGAGCAGGTGAAGAAATGATCGAATTCATCGCCATCAACCTTGCCCCGATCATGTTCGCCAGTCTGGTGGTCTTTCTGATCCTGGGCTATCCGGTGGCCTTCGCGCTGGCTGCGAACGGGCTGTTGTTCTTTTTCATCGGGGTGGAACTTGCGCCCCTTTCGGGTGGGTCGATCACCCTTGACTGGCCGCTGCTCAACACCTTGCCCAACCGCATCTGGGGGGTGATGTCGAACGAAACCCTGCTGGCGATCCCCTTCTTCACCTTCATGGGTATTGTGCTTGAACGGTCAGGCATGGCCGAAGATCTGCTGGACACGATCGGCCAGCTTTTCGGGCCGATCCGGGGCGGCGTCGCCTATGCCGTGATCCTGGTGGGGGCGCTTCTGGCAGCGACGACCGGGGTGGTTGCGGCATCGGTCATCGCGATGGGGCTGATCAGCCTGCCCATCATGTTGCGGTACGGCTATGACCGGCGCGTCGCGGCGGGCACAATTGCCGCCAGCGGCACGCTGGCCCAGATCGTTCCGCCCTCGCTGGTGCTGATCGTTCTGGCCGATCAACTTGGCCGGTCGGTCGGTGACATGTATCGCGGCGCCATCCTTCCCGCGCTGATCCTGACCGGGCTTTACATGGCCTACATCTTCCTGCTGTCGATTTTCCGCCCCAATGCGGTGCCCGCCCTCCCGCCCGAGGTGCGCACCCTGGGCCGCGGGGTGAAGTCGCTGATGGTCGCTGTCGCTGCGCTCATGGTCATCGGCTATGGCGCGCATGTCTGGCTCTATCCGACGCAGGGCGCCAATGCCGATATTCTGGGTGCGGTTGTCGGTGTTCTGGTGATCTATGCCTACACTCTGGCCGACAAGATGCTTGGCATGAACACCATGTCACGTCTGGCGCAGCAGGTGATCATGGTGCTGATCCCGCCACTGGCGCTGATCTTCCTGGTTCTTGGCACCATCTTCATCGGGCTAGCCACCCCGACCGAGGCCGGGGCGATGGGCGCTGTCGGCGCGCTTGTGCTTGCCCTACTGAAGCGGCGCCTGACCTTGTCTGTGATCTCCGGGGCGCTGACTGCGACCACCCGGCTTTCGGCCTTTGTCATGTTCATCCTGATCGGGGCGCGGGTGTTTTCGCTTACCTTCTATGGCGTGAACGGCCATGTCTGGGTGGAACATCTGCTTACATCGGTTCCGGGCGGGGAATACGGGTTCCTGATCGTGGTGAACCTGGTCCTCTTCGTGCTGGGCTTCTTCCTCGACTTCTTCGAACTGGTCTTCATCATCGTGCCGTTGATCGTGCCCGCGGCCGAGGCACTGGGCATTGATCTGATCTGGCTGGGCGTGATCCTGGCGATGAACATGCAGACATCGTTCCTGACGCCGCCCTTCGGCTTTGCGCTTTTCTACCTGCGGTCTGTCGCGCCCAAATCGCGTTACAAGGATGTGGTGACGGGCAAGCTGGAAGATCCGGTGCGCACGGATCAGATCTATGCCGGCGCCATCCCCTATATCTTCATCCAGTTGCTGATGGTTGTCGCGGTCATCGTCTTTCCGCAGATGGTGATGCATTACAAGGGACCGGTCATCGACCCTTCGACCGTCACGATCGAGATGCCGAAGCTGCAACCCCTTGGTGGCGGCCTCGGGGGTGGTCTGGGCGGCGGCCTGGGCGGTGGCGGCCTTGGTCAACCGGGTGGACTGGGTGGCGGGCTGGGGCAACCCCCGGGTCTTGCACCCGGCGGCGGGGCAGCTCCGGCGCCGGGCGGGCTGGGCGGCGGGCTGGGGCAGCCCCCGGCGCTGCAACCGGGCGCAGGCGGCGGCCTTGGCCAACCCCCTGCAGGCCTGCAAACACCGGCCCCGGGCAACTGAACGCGGGCAATGTAAAAGAAAAAACCCCCGGTCCTGCGACCGGGGGTTTTCGCTTACCCGAGGGCGTATCCGCTTACAGCTTTCCTGCGTTCTGCTGCAGCATCATGAAGGTGTCGTAGTTGTATTCCGCCACCTGCGCCCAGGTGTAGTTCTCGCCGCGGAACGCCTTGACCGACCCCCACAGCTTGGCAAAGCCGGGGTTGGTGGCCTCCATCTCGGCATAGACTTCGTTGGCGGCATTGAAGCAGGCTTCCAGAACCTCGGGCGAGAAGGGGCGCAGTTGCGCGCCGCCCGCCACCAGCGACTTGATCGCGGTGGGGTTCTTGTAATCGTACATCTGCAGCATGTTCGCATCCGCCGCCTGGCAGGCCGTGCGCAGCAGCGATTGGTAATGCGCAGGCAGGCCGTCGTACTGCGCCTTGTTGAACATGAAGTGGACGGTCGGACCACCTTCCCACCAGCCGGGGTAGTAGTAGTAGGGCGCGACCTTCTGGAAGCCGAGCTTTTCGTCATCATAGGGGCCAACCCATTCGGCCGCGTCGATGGTGCCCTTTTCCAGCGCCGGATAGATGTCGCCGCCCGCGATCTGCTGCGGCACGACGCCCAGCTTTTCCAGAACCTTGCCGGCAAAGCCACCGACGCGCATCTTCAGGCCCTGAAGATCGGCGACCGAGTTGATCTCCTTGCGGAACCAGCCACCCATCTGCACGCCGGTGTTGCCGCCCGGAAGCGCCACGATGTTATGCTGGGCCAGGAATTCGTTGTACAGGTCGATCCCGCCGCCGTGATAATGCCATGCGTTGATCCCCCGCGCCGACAGCGAGAAGGGCACCGCTGCGCCGACCGCCCAGCTGGGATCCTTGCCCCAGTAGTAGTAACCGACCGTGTGGCAGGCCTCGATATTGCCGGCGGTCACTTCGTCGGCGGCCTGCAGGCCGGGAACCAGTTCACCCGCGGCAAAGACCTGAATGGTGAAGTTGCCTTCCGACGCCTCGGACACCATGCGCGAAAGCACTTCGGCCGCGCCATAGATCGTGTCCAGCGACTTGGGGAAAGACGAGGTCAGGCGCCAGGTCACTTTGGGCGCGGTCTGCGCGATGGCCGGAGCGGCCAGCGCGGCAGCACCAACACCGCCAACAGCGGCCTTGGTCAGAAATGAGCGACGATCCATAAAAATCCTCCCGATTTTTGTTGTAGCTCTCAGCTATGGCGAAATTTTATTTCTGCAAGAAGCGCGGCATGCAAGACTTAATGTCGTGATGTGCAGAGATTTCCGGCCCGGGTGAAAAAGGTTAACCCTACGTAAACACGATCCTTTTACCGGGTCAGCCGCCCCTTCGGACGATCGCCTCAAGGTCGATGACCTCTGGCTCTTTCTCCGGCTCCGGCGCGGCGGCTGGCGGTGCCTCGTCCACCACATCCGCAGCCGGTTGCGGCGGCGTCACCATCAGGGGCAGCAGTTCTGCGCCGGTGGCCGAAGGTCCGCTGCGTTCAGGTGGTTCGCGCCAGGACAACGTATCGAAACCACCGCAATTCTCGCATATCGGATCCCAGATCGCATGGACGGCATGGCACTTGTCGCAGCACCATTGCGGCCCGCGCGGTGCGGTCAGTGCGCGGGCCAGCCAGCCGCGCACCACCGCCTCATCCGCGCCCTCGCCCCGTTCAATCGCCGCCATGATCGCCATGGCGCGCTGGGTGGGGTGGGTTTCGATGATGTCGCCCAGCGCTCGGCGCGCCTCGGGGAAATCTTCGGCGGCGATGTGCAATTCGGCCATCAGCAACCGCGTCTCTTCGTGCTGGGGATGATTGGCCACCAACGTGCGGAAACGCTTCAGGCGTTGTGCCGGTGTCTCGGCCGGTTCGATATCGGCAAAGGCGGCGGCCAGGTCGGGATGCGGCTTGGCATCCCAGGCCTTTTTCAGAACCCGCGTTGCCCCCTTCTTGTCGCCCTTGTCGGCCAGCGCCCGCGCCGCCATGGCAGCTGCGGGGATCAGGTCGGGCGACTGGCGGTTTGCCTCGATCGCCGCTTCTCGCGCCTCGATGCTTGCCCCTTCGGCCAGCACGCCCTGCGCCTGTTGCAGCGCCAGCACCGCATCGCGGCGGCGATACACGTCGCGCGGCAGGGCGCCAGCCTTGAGCTTGGCGCCAAGCGTGGATCGGGCGCCTTTCCAATCGCGGCTTTCGGCCTGCAGCTTCAGCAGGATGTCCTGTGTCTCCAGATGCCGGGGTTTCAGTTCCAGCGCCTTTGCCGCCAGTTTCTGCGCCGTTTCCGTATCGCCCTCGGCCAGCTTCTGTTTCAGCAACCCCCGGATCGCGACAAAGCGCGTCGTCTCGGACGCCAGCAGTTCCTTATAGGCCTCAGTCGCGCGACGGGTATCGCCTGCAGCTTCTGCCGCCTGCGCCACCAGCAGCGTGGTCAGATGCGGATCCGCCAAGTATTTTTCGGCCTTCATCGCCCGGTTCAAAGCCAGCCGCCCCTCACCAGACGCCAGCGCAAGCAGGCCTTCGGACAGAGCCTGGAACCCCTTGCGTTCGCGGTTGCGGTCAAAATACCGGCTGATCGCGGTTTCATCGCCGTTCAGAAAGCGCAGGACCGCCACCAGAAACCCCACCAGCCGCATCAGCAGCCAGACCAGAACGACCATCACCAGAAAGGCGATCAGCGCCTGCAAGGGGCCAAGCGTGAATTCATAGCCAGCCGCGGCAATACGGATCCCGCCGCCCGTATCCAGCAGGATGCCGGCGCCCAGGGTCAGTGCAGCCACGATCACCAGAAACAGCAGGACCTTCGTCAGAGACCAGATCATCCCGCGCCCCCGTCAGTTCGCAGACAGGGCGGCAACCGCAGCCTCTGCCTCGGCCCGCAGTTGCGCCTGCGACAGCCAGTCAGAGAGCGCCGGTTTCCCCGCGGCGGGCATGGCGCCCAATTCGGTGATCGCATCCGCGACGCGGCCCTGCGCCAGCGCCGCCTCGGCCCGCGACAGCACGGCATCCGGATCATTGCCTTCGCGTGGCGTCAATGACCGTAGGCCGGTCTGGCTGCGCAGGAAATTCGATACCCGATCCGTCCAGCTTTCCCCCATATTCGCCCGCAGCGCATCCTCCAGCGCGGCGCGCGCGACTTCGGGGAAGCTGTCGGCCAGTTCGGCCACCGTGGGCAGGCCCGCAGCCGCGTTCGCGGCCAGAACGGGGGGAACGTCCGCGCCAAGCTCCGCAATCGCCGAAGCAAAGGGCGCTCCGGTATCCAGCGCCGCTGCGATTCGACCGATGGCCGCATTCCGCCGCGCTGCGGCAGCCGCGGCCTCGGCCTGTTCGGCCATGGCCATGGCGCTGGCCTCTGCCTGTTTCAGGCGGGTCTCGGCGGCTTCGGCGGCCGCAATCACATCGGCAGGGATGCCGCCACCAGTGGTCATGGCGGCCACCTGCTGCTTCAGCGCCTGCAGTTCCGCCGCCAGCGCAGGCGAGTCTGCCCCATCTGCGGCCACCGGGCGGGATTGCAGGTCTGCCACCACGGCCTCCAGCGCAGCAAGGCGATCCTCTGTCCCGTCCGGAGCCCCGGAGGCCGGAGCGTTTTCCAGCGCCGAGAGCCGCGCCTCGATCTGCGGATCGGGCACGGTAGGCCTCGCGAGTTCGGCGCGCAGCGCGGCGATCTCGGCACCCTGCGCCGCAAGGGTTGCGGCCAAGTCATCCTGCCCCCCGAAGGCCAGAAGGTCAGGCATCGCGCGCGCCAGCCCGAAGCCGCCCCCGGCGGCAATCACACCGCCCAGAACCATGCCGAAAAAGGCCGACGCACCCCCCCGGCGCGGCGCTGCCGGTGGCGCAACCGGCGTTTCGTTCTGGCGCGCTGCTGCCCGGGTGTCAGTGGGGGCCTCCGGGGCGGTCTCCGCCTGCGGGTCCGTTGCCTCCACAACAGCCATCAGGTCACTGTCTTCCTGCGGGTGTGCCGGATCCTCGGTCTTGCCCTTGGCCATCTTCGGCTCCTTCTGCCCGCCCGAAGGCGTGGGTTCTGTTGCCACCCTAATCCCCGGAAGGTCGCAGGTTCAAGAAGCCGGATCGGAAATGAGCATATCCACGGCATCCAGCATCGCATCCCCATCAGGCCGGGCGGACGTGACCATCCGTGCCGGAGACAGAACAGCCGCCTTGGTGGCGGCGGCCGCACTGATTGCCGCCACAAGAAGCGGCGCGGAAAAAGGCCCCTGATCCGCCAGAAGAGAGGCCGTGCGAGGGGAAAAAAGCGGAACCACCACCGGGCCGTGGCCAGCCAGAACCGCCACCGCCGCGTCGGTCAATGGTTGCGCCACCTGTTCATAGACAATTGCCGCCTGTGCCTGCCGACCTTTGGCCACAAGGCGCGGCACGATGTCGCCCCGTGCGTCGCGTCCGCGCAGATGCAGGAATGGCCCCGGATCATCCGAGGCAAGCACAAGCGCCAGCAAGGCCTCGGCATCGCCCCGGGCAGAGGTTGCCGCGAATCCGGCGGTCTCTGCCGCCCGCGCCGTCCGGTCGCCGACACAGATCGCCCGCGCCGGCAGCACCCGGCCCGCGGCGCGCAGATGCATTGCTGCCTCGACCCCTGTTTCCGATGTCAGGATCAGGGCCGCAAAGGGCGCCTCGGGTAAATCCGGTGTCAGGAATGCGGGGCGCATGAGCGGGCTGATCACAGGGTGCAATCGGCTGCCGAAGCGAATGGCCAGTTCCTGCGCGAAGCGGGCCGCCTGATCGGCAGGTCGCGTCAGAAGAACGGGATAGAGGCGGTGTTGCGGGACCATCCTCAGGGTGTTACCCCGGCTTCAACCCTGCGGGCAACGGATATGGCAACGCTTACCTTCCTTGGCATCGAATCGAGCTGCGACGACAGCGCCGCCGCCATCGTGCGGCACGTCCCGGGCGCGGCGCCCGAGGTGCTGTCCTCGATCGTGCAGGGGCAGGTCGCCCTGCATGCGGATTTCGGCGGTGTCGTGCCGGAAATCGCCGCCCGCGCCCATGCCGAACGATTGGATGGATGCGTCGAACAGGCGCTGGCAGAGGCGGGCCTGTCGCTTGACGATCTGGACGGCGTGGCCGTGACATCCGGTCCCGGCCTGATCGGGGGCGTCCTGTCGGGCGTGATGCTCGCCCGGGGAATCGCCGCCGGATCGGGCAAGCCGCTTCTGGGCATCAATCATCTGGCTGGCCATGCGCTCACGCCGCGGCTGACCGATGACCTGCCCTTTCCCTATCTTCTCCTGCTGGTATCGGGCGGCCATTGCCAGTTCCTGATTGCCGAAGGGGTCGATCGGTTTCATCGCCTTGGCGGCACCATCGACGATGCCCCCGGCGAAGCCTTTGACAAGACGGCCAAGATCCTCGGCCTGCCGCAGCCCGGGGGCCCGGCTGTCGAGGCAGAGGCCGCGCAGGGCGATTGCGCGCGATTCGCCTTTCCCCGCCCGCTGTTGGACCGTCCGGGTTGCGACCTGAGCTTTTCGGGTCTCAAGACCGCGCTGTTGCGCGCCCGCGATGCGCTGGTGGCCGAACAGGGCGGGATCACCCTGCAGGATCGTCGTGATCTCTGCGCCGGTTTTCAGGCGGCGGTGGCGGATGTTCTGGCCGAAAAGACCCGCCGCGCGCTGGCGGTCTATCTCGCGAAGACCCCCCCTCATCCCGCTTTGGCCGTGGCCGGGGGTGTGGCAGCAAATCGTCCCATTCGTGCAGTGTTAGAGACTGTTTCCCGGCAAGCGGGCGCAGAATTCATCGCCCCACCGCTGCGTCTGTGCACCGACAATGCCGCGATGATCGCCTGGGCCGGGATCGAACGCTTCCGCGCTGGTCTGGGGGATCCCGCCGATCTGACGGCACGCCCGCGCTGGCCGCTGGATGCCACCGCCGCCCCGATGATCGGCTCCGGCAAGAAGGGGGCCAAGGCATGATCGCCGTCATCGGCGCTGGGGCCTTCGGCACCGCATTATCCGTGGCGCTGGCGCGGGACGGGAAGTCCGTCACCCTTTGGGCGCGGGATGGCGGGCAGGTGAAGGCCATGATGGCCAGCCGCTGCAATGCCGCGCGCCTGCCGGGTGTGATATTGCCGGAAAACGTGACTATCACAGCGGAAATTGCCGATCTTTCAGGTATGGATGTGGTTCTTCTTTCGCTTCCGATGCAGTCGCTTCGTGGGTTCCTGAAGCAACATGCCCGGGTGCTTGACGGCAAAACGCTCGTCGCCTGCTGCAAGGGTGTCGATCTTGCCACGCTGACAGGTCCATCTTCGGTGTTGAAGTCGGAATGCCCGGCCTCCGTCGCGGCCGTTCTGACAGGCCCGAGTTTTGCCGCCGACATCGCGCAGGGCCTGCCCACGGCCCTGACGCTGGCCTGTGCGGAAACCGTCGAAGGGGAGCGTCTCCAGCATCTTCTTGCCACACCCGTCCTGCGCCTCTACCGAAGCGATGATGTGCCGGGTGCAGAACTTGGCGGCGCTTTGAAGAACGTCATTGCCATCGCGGCCGGGGTCGTGATTGGCGCCGGTCTGGGCGACAGCGCCCGGGCCGCGCTCATGACACGCGGCTATGCCGAGATGGTGCGCCTTGCGCTGACGCTTGGAGCAAGGGCCGAAACGCTGGCGGGGCTCTCCGGCCTTGGCGATCTGGTTCTGACCTGCACCTCGTTGCAGTCGCGCAACTTCCGGTTCGGACAAGCCCTGGGTTCCGGGCAGGCCTTTGATCCGGCAGTCACAGTTGAAGGGGCGGCCACTGCCAAAGCCGTCTCTGATCTTGCCGAATTGCGCGGAATCGACTTGCCGATCACCAGGATGGTGGCGACCCTGATTGCCGGTCAGACCGACCTTTCCACAGCCATCCAGACCCTGCTTTCCAGACCCCTGAAAAAGGAGTGAACCATGCGTGTCGCGCTGATCTGCCTCGACAAACCCGGCCATTTGCATATCCGGCAAGAAAACCGCCCCGCGCATCTGGAGCATATCCAATCCTCGGGGATCGTCGAAATGGCGGGGCCGTTCCTGAACCCCGCCGGAGAGATGGTCGGGTCTCTGGTGATCCTGAATGTCGATGCCTTCGAACAGGCGCAGGATTGGGCGGCCAACGATCCCTATGCGAAGGCGGGGTTGTTCCAGTCGGTCGATATCCGCGAATGGAAGAAGGTGATCGGCTGATGGCCTATTGGCTGTTCAAATCAGAGCCAGATGTCTTTGGCTGGTCGCACCAGCAGGCCCGAGGGGATGCGGGGGAGGAATGGACGGGCGTCCGCAACTATCAGGCCCGCAACAACATGCGGACGATGAAGGTGGGCGATCGCGGCTTCTTCTACCATTCCAACATAGGGAAAGAGATCGTCGGCATCGTCGAAGTGATCCGGGAAAGCGCACAGGACAGCACCACCGATGATCCACGATGGGATTGCGTGGTCGTCCGCGCCGTGCAGGCGCTGCCCGATCCCGTGACGCTGGACGCCTGCAAGACGCAGCCGGGTCTGGAGAACATGGTTCTGGTCAACAACACGCGCCTTTCGGTGCAACCGGTCACGCCTGAAGAATGGCGGATCATTTGCCGGATGGGCGGGCTTTCCGAATGATTGTGGAAATGGAGGGCCCCGCACCCCTACGGAACCCTCCATCCACCCCACGCGCTCCCCGTGCACCGCGCGTGACCTGAAAAAGGGATCCGGACTACTGCCCTGCGATCAAACTGGCAGATACCATGCGATTCGCCAAAGGCATAACCCCCGGCATTTTATTCAAACGCACCCGCCCGAAGGTTCGGGCAGGTGGCGCGTGGTCAACCGACGATCAGCCGTAGACCTGTTCCTTCCCGAAATGCTTCACCAGCATGTAATAGACGACGGGGCGATACTTGTTCCGCTCGGACCGGCCATAAGTGTCAACCACGGCGTTGATCGCTTCCATCAGCTTGGGCGAATCCGGCAAGCCCAGCTTTTTCATCAGAAAGTTCTTCTTCACCGTCTCAAGCTCGGACGCATCGCTTGCGGCGACGGTTTCGCTGTCTGCGCTGTAGATGGCAGGACCGCAGCCGATCGTAACCTTTTCCAGAAGCGCCATGTCCGGCACCATCTTGCATTTGGTTTTCAGGTCCTCGGCATATTTCGCGATCAATTCGGCTCTTTTGCTCATGGTTCTCAATCTCTCCCTGAGTTCAGGCGATAACACTCCCGCCTTGTGGCATCGTTAAGGACGAAACCACGCGCTGCAACAGGTTTCCGCGACAAGGGTCGCATCGCGACCCCCGGAAGCAAAAGCCCCGCCACACTTTCGGTGGGCGGGGCCGCCTGTCACATGCCTCTCGGGATCAGTAACGATAATGGTCCGGCTTGAACGGGCCTTCCGTCTTCACGCCGATATAGGCCGCCTGTTCGGGCTTCAGTTCCGTCAGCTTGACACCGATCTTCTTCAGATGCAGGCGCGCCACCTTTTCATCCAGCGCCTTCGGCAGAATATAGACGCCGGGTGCATAGTCCTTGCCCTTGGTCCAAAGCTCGATCTGCGCCAGCACCTGGTTGGTGAAGGACGCCGACATGACAAAGGACGGATGGCCTGTGGCGTTGCCAAGGTTCAGCAGGCGCCCTTCGGACAGAAGGATGATCCGTGCGCCGCTCGGCATCTCGATCATGTCCACCTGTTCCTTGATGTTCGTCCATTTGTGGTTGCGCAGCGCGGCGACCTGGATCTCGTTGTCGAAGTGGCCGATGTTGCCGACGATGGCCATGTCCTTCATCGCGCGCATGTGCTCGATGCGGATCACGTCCTTGTTGCCGGTGGTGGTGATGAAGATGTCGGCCGTGGCGACCTCGTCCTCCAGCAGCGTGACCTCGTAGCCGTCCATCGCGGCCTGCAGCGCGCAGATCGGATCGACCTCGGTCACTTTCACGCGTGCGCCCGCGCCGCGCAGGCTGGCGGCCGAGCCCTTGCCCACGTCGCCATAGCCGCAGACCACGGCGACCTTGCCGGCCATCATCGTGTCGGTGGCGCGGCGGATGCCGTCGACCAGCGATTCCTTGCAGCCGTACTTGTTGTCGAACTTCGACTTGGTGACGCTGT
>VFQR01001091.1_pt1 | contig 23631 bp, 20 predicted proteins | sample 3512321 | NCBI WGS metagenome assembly VFQR01 (sample SAMN10412374, study PRJNA504923) | tailings metagenome | isolation source: Relicate 3 Philex TSF1 revegetated site | place: Philippines: Tuba, Benguet | collected 2017-08-29 | reverse complement strand
CAGAGCTTATCTGTTGTATCGACTACCAGAGGATGACTCTTATTTCATCACCTTTATTGATGGTGAATTTTATAAATCTAGCCCCAGAGCGCGTCCTAAACCACTTGCTAAGGAATCACCACTGATGCAACGGTGGGCAAAACAAACTAAACCTGAGCAGGGAGAAAAAGAATTTTCTGACCCGGATGTTAGTAAGGTTCTTTACATGGTGGAACCGATTAAAATTGATGGAGAAACTCAGGGAGTCTTCGTGGTTGCCCATAATACAAGCGGTGAGAGGGCAGAAACTTTAGAAGCAGTTTCCGTAATTATTGAAGTTTCCAGTTTAGTGTTTGTGGTGTCTATTGTTGTGGCTTGGTTGGCGGCGGGACGGGTGCTAGCTCCTCTACGCACAATTACTAGTACTGCCCATGCAATTAGTGAGTCAGATTTAACTCAGAGATTACCTGTACAAGGCAAAGGTGAACTGGCAGAACTAGCAACAACGTTCAACGAAATGATGGACAGATTAGAGTCAGCTTTTGCTACTCAACGGGAATTTGTCAACGATGCAGGGCATGAAATTCGGACTCCCATTACCATTATTCGCGGACATCTGGAACTGATGGGAGATGATCCCCAAGAACAACAGGAAACCTTGGCACTGGTGATGGGAGAGCTAGACCGGATGAGCCGTCTAGTGGATGATATGATTTTGTTGGCAAAAGCAGAACGTTTAGACTTTTTGCAGTTGGCAACGGTGAATGTGACAGAGTTAACCCAAGAGTTATTTATCAAAGCTCAAGCATTGGCAGAACGAGACTGGCAAATAGATGCGGTGGCCAGGGGTCAGATTATAGTCGATCGCCAAAGAATTACTGAGGCTGTGATGAATTTGGCGCAAAATGCAACTCAGCATACTCTCAAGAGTGATACGATTTCCATAGGTTCTACCATCGCCAAAGGAAAAGTGCATTTCTGGGTACGCGATACAGGCGAAGGCATTCCCCTTGTAGATCAAAAACGGATTTTTGAACGTTTCGCCAGGACTTCTAATAGCCGTCGTCGTTCGGAAGGTGCGGGATTGGGACTGTCAATTGTCCGAGCGATCGCTGAGGCACACGACGGACAAGTATTGCTGCGGAGTCAGCTGGGAAAAGGTTCCATGTTTACCATCGTTTTACCGCTAGATCCTCTGAAGATTTGAAGAAGAATTCAGGAGTCAGAATTCAGAATGGGCTACGCTAACAGAATTCACTAATTTTGACGCTTGATGACTCGAAGAGGCTCCGCTATCAGTTATATGATGTCCGCCAAATCACCCATAATAAACAGTTTGTAGTCAGGACTTCAGTCCTGGCTTGAGGACTAAAGTCCTCTCTGCGAGACGCTACGCGAACACTACGAGCAATAAAATTGAAAATTGGGCATAAAAATATTCTTTTCCCAGTCCCCAATCCCCAGTCCCTACTATGCCTCACATTCTCATCGCTGAAGATGAACCCCGAATTGCCTCATTTATTGAAAAAGGATTGCGATCGCAAGGATTTACCACGACAACGGTTGCCGATGGACTGCATGTGGTGGATGTTGTACAGAGTGCAGGCTTTGACTTACTAATTTTGGATTTGGGATTGCCTGGAAAAGATGGATTTCAGGTCTTGGAAGAACTGCGCGGACAGGGAGAAGATTTACCTGTGATTATTCTCTCGGCTCGCAGTGATATTCATGATAAAGTCGCTGGATTGGAAGGAGGCGCGGATGATTATGTCACTAAACCTTTCCGATTTGAAGAACTTTTGGCGCGGGTAAAGTTGCGTTTGCGGACTGCTAGACCGATGAGAGATACCCAAGAGTTTATCCTGACAGCGGGTAAAGTGGTACTCGATTTGCGGACTCGACAAGTGAAAGTAGGCGATCGCTTTATAGAATTACCTGCGCGTGAATTTACAATGGCAGAAATGTTTTGCCGTCATCCCGGACAAGTTATTAGCCGCGAACAACTCCTAGATTACGTTTGGGGTTATGACTATAACCCTGGTTCTAATATTGTTGATGTCTATGTCGGTTATCTCCGCAAAAAACTAGGCAGCGATATCATTGAAACAGTTAGAGGTATGGGTTATCGTTTGCGGACGTAATACTTATTGTTTGACAACTCAAATCGGATTACTAAAATTCTCATTTCTAAACGTGTAGATAGACAATTATGCAATACCAAATTTTTGTTCAAAGTCAAAAAGATAATTTTGTGGCATCAGTGGTTGGAATGCCAAATGTAATTGCAGAGGCAAATACAGAAGAGGAAGCAATTTTCAAGGTTAAATCTGCGCTAGAAGCACAATTAGCAACAGGTAAGTTTGTGACTATTGAAGTTAATCCACAAGAAATTCCTCATCAAGAAACAACTCAGATGAAGTATGCAAGAATATTTGCTAACGATCCAACATTTGAGGATTTCATGGAGAAATTAGCTGCTATTCGCAAAAAATTAAACACAATTACAGATGAGTAATGACAATTTATATTTTAGATACAGACCACTTAAGTCTTTATGGACGAAATCATCCTATCCTCATCCCAAAACTATTAGCAGTTAAAGTACAACTAACAACAACTACAATGCCAATAAAGGAATTCTCTTAACAAGAAATCTGCGAGATTTTGAGAAAGTTCCAGGACTTACTATCCAAGATTGGACAACTTAACTTTTTATTTTGTAGTTACAGCAATTTTCAGGAAATAGACCACGCGCTAGGGGCGCAAGGCCTTACGCCCCTACTAGTACCAGTTGTGGATGATTGGACGGTGTTAGAAGAATTCGTGGACAGAGACAGACGCTACGCATTATTATCATCACAGTCAGTAAAGACGATCGCTTGTTTGCGATCGCCTTTGATAATGGCGCAAATTACTATATCACCAAGCCATTTCACTTCAGTGATTTGCTGGAAAAGATTCAAACCCCTTTAAGTCGTGGTTGAGTATGAAACAGCACAAAAACTTTGATAAACTGGCTTGCAGATGGTTAAATAGTGGCGTCCAGCCATCGAGTAACGCTGTGCATTGGTTCAGTCATCTGAAAGTTGGTCAAAAAATAGGTGTTGGATATGCACTAGTTGTGAGTATCGCTGTGCTAGGAACTACTATGGGTTTTTTGATTGCAGATCGTTACAAGCACAAGGCGCAAAAACGAGAAGAAGCAGCCTTTGAAGAATTGTATCAGGCATCTCAATTGAAAACGAGTGTGTTTTATGTACGCACAACTCAACACCAACTAATTCTCTACATGGATAGACCAAAGCTATGGGAAAAAAATTACACTCAATTATTAGACTATGTTGCCCAAGCGCGACAAATTTGGTCTGAATTAACAGTGAATTACACCATTCAGAAGCCTAGTAAATATCATGTTGTCAATGAGCAAAAGACATTCTATATTTTGTTGGAGAGCTATAAAGGTTTTACTGCTTATTTACAGCGAACAGAAGCTTTTTTTCAGGATAATAATCCCAATAAATTATCACCAATTGAAGTTAAGACAGCGCAAACTGAACTCTTTAATTTCATGCATGGCTCGCCAGTTTTTTTGATGGATAACTTTCTGGATGACATCACAAAACTTGTGGAAGTTACAGCCAAAGAATATGAACAAGCAAAACAGGAATTACGAACCGCAGAAAAATTACGTTTATATATTATCGTTGGTAGTCTGTCATTATCAATTGCCATCGCTACATTATTAGCAATTTACACCAGTCGCACCATTGCTCGTCCCATTCAAGCAGTCACTCATATCGCTCAACAGGTTACAGAAGAATCTAACTTCGATTTACAAGCACCCGTCACCACTAATGATGAAGTTGGTATCTTAGCCACTTCCCTGAATCGTCTTATCCAGGAAGTTCAGCAACTCATTAAAGCCCAAAAGGATATTAACGAGCAGTTAGAAGTATACAGTCAGGTGTTAGAAAAAAAGGTGTATGAACGAACGCAAGAGTTAAATGAGAAAAATCAAAGTTTAGAATTGGCGTTAGAAGAATTACGTTCCACCCAAGCATATCTAGTGAAAAATCAGCAGGTGACAGAGGCGCACAGAGAGATTGATTGATAACTAACGCCGATATTGTGATTGCGACCGAAACGGAGTTTAGGGAAGCAATAAGAGCCTCAGGGGGGATTACTTCTCTATGAGACGCACTCGCGTTCGCTATCGCTCGCAATGACGAAATTACGTTATTTTTGTGTAATACCATTTCCAAAAATCTTTGCAACAGATGTAGGGGCGTACAGCTGTACGCCCCTACATCTGTTGCATTGTTATTTCAAATTGGTATAAGTCCTAATTTTGTGTCAGCCCCAATCTATAATTATGAGAATTTTCTCATAAAAGTTTCATAAAAGATTCATAAACCCTTGAGAATCTGGTTAAATAAGAACTATAAATTTCAATCGAACAACTTATTTATTTGCAAGTTATACAAAATTTATTCCCACTGTCAAGGACAAATTTCACTGAATAATTAAGGGACATTTAGCCATGAAACTGATGGTATATTCCCACGATGGCTTCGGTCTCGGTAATATTCGCAGAATGCTGGGAATTTGCACCCACTTGCTAAATTCAATTGAGCAACTTTCGATTTTAGTAGTTTCTGGTTCGCCGATGCTACACAGTTTTCGCCTGCCGAAAAGACTGGATTATATTAAATTACCGTGTTTAAATCGGGGAATATCCGGTGAAATTTATGTCAAGTATCTGGGGATAGAAATTGATGAAATAGTTAAATTGCGTTCAGAGTTAATTTTATCAGCGATCGCTAATTTTAAACCAGATGTTTTTCTAGTAGATAAAAAGCCCTATGGTATTCGCAATGAATTAAAAGCGTCCGTGGAATATCTGACAGCAGAATTGCCGGAAACTCCTTTAATTTTAATCCTGCGGGACATTTTAGATCGTCCAGAGGCGATAATCCCAGAATGGCAAAAGTACGGTTACTACCAAGCAATTGAAAAATTTTACAACCGCGTGCTTGTTGTTGGAACTCCAGAAATTTTTGACATCCGTGAAGAATATCAACTACCGCCAATAGTTGCCGAAAAGGTGGAATTTTGCGGCTACATCCGCCAAGAACTAGGATGCAAAAGTCCAAATCTCGTTCGTAGTGAATTACAACTTCACCAAGAAGAAAAATTCGTTTTAGTGACGCCTGGTGGCGGTGAAGATGGTTACAGTTTAATTGACACCTATCTATCAAGTTTGGCATTGCTGCCTACATGTTATCAACTGCGAAGTTTAATTATATGTGGTCCGGAAATGCCAGTAGAACAGCAAGCAGCACTAAAACAGAAAGCAGGTGCATATCCCCAGGTGCAGATGTGCGAGTTTACCAATGATTTGATGAGTTACATCGCCGCCGCAGATGCGGTAGTAGGAATGGGTGGATATAACACAACTTGTGAAATTCTTTCGGTGGGTAAGCCAGCAGTCATAGTACCCAGAATTAAGCCATCACAAGAACAGTGCATTCGTGCAGAACTTTTGGCAAAGTTAGGAGTTTTGGCGGCTATTCATCCAGATAATCTGACTCCAGATATTTTACTGCGATCGCTGTTACAACAACTGCACACTCCCCAGATTTCCATTCCGGAAATTAATCTCAATGCTTTGCCCAAAATTAGCCAATACATCTCTACCTTAATCGCCAAAAAAAACAACCTGATTCCACTTTGTATTACCTAATTTAGCCATGAATTGAAATCAAAACCAACCGTATTCATTCAATCCAAACTCACACAGGTAAAATTATCATGAAACGTCTAATGTTTTATTGCCAACATATTTTAGGTATGGGGCATTTGGTTCGCAGCAGAGAAATTATCCGCGGTTTAACCAAAAATTTCCAAATTTGTTTTATTAATGGCGGTGAAATAATTCAAGGATTTGAAATTCCTCCTGGTGTGGAACTAATCAACCTCCCTGCAATTAAAACTGATGCTGAATTTAAAGAATTGCAAGTAGTAGATGATGCTTTTAGCCTGAACGAAGTTAAAGAAATCAGAAAAAATCAACTATTGCAAATCTTTAGCGAATTTCAGCCTGATATTTTAATCATCGAATTATTTCCTTTTGGTAGAAAACGCTTTTCTTTTGAATTAATTCCTTTATTAGAATTGGCAAAATCAAGTAAAAAATCTACCAAAATTGTTTCTAGCTTGCGAGATATTGTAGTTACTAAACAAGATAAACAGGCGAAACACGAAGAAAAAGTCTGTAACTTAATCAATAAATATTTTGATATTTTATTAGTTCATGGCGACCCTAAATTTTTCCCCTTAGAAGAAACATTTTCTAGGGTTAATGACCTCAAATGTGAAGTGTATTATACCGGGTATGTGGTGCAAGAGCCACCGATAAATCCTGTTTTCACCTATGAAGATCAAGAAATTATTAAATCAGACAAACCCCTGATTTTAGTCAGCGTAGGAGGTGGCAGATTTGGTCATGAATTGCTTGATTGTGTAGTCAACGCAGCACCTTTTTTAGACAAAAGATTGCCGCATAATATCCAGGTTTTCACGGGGCCATTTATCCCAGATGCAAAATTTAATGAACTGCAAACAATGGCAAGGGATAGCAAAAATCTCTACATTCGCCGCTATACTCCTTACTTGCTAAGTTATATGAAAAAAGCAGAACTCTCGATAAATATGTCTGGCTATAACACCACAATGAATATTTTAACCACGGGTGTAAGAGCGATGATTCTTCCTTTTACAGGTAACCAAGATCGAGAACAAACCATGAGAGCCGAAAAGTTAAGCAATTTAGGAATTATCAAACTTCTCAGTCCTCATGATTTGCAACCTGATTACTTCGCCATCAAAATTATTAATTATCTGGAAGAAAAACCTAATCAAATTAGCGTTGATTTTTCCGGAGTTGATAAAACTGCAACTATATTAAAAAGTCTAGCAGTTAAGCAGCAAATTGCTTAAGTCAGGAGTCAGAATTCAGGAGTCAGAATACTCTATTTATGTTGGGTGAGAGGATGTTTTAAAAATGAAGCGCCAAGAATGCCTTTTTTACGAGAGAAGTCACAGTGTGTGTTTCCCAAATTTATTCAGAATTCAGAATTCTGAATTCTGAATTCTGAATTTCAAAATCAACATAACAATCATGGATAAAACTAAAATTTGCATTACGACGCTCGAATATCCCCCAGATATTGGTGGCGTTAGTGAGTCAGTGCATCGAATTTCTCAGATGTTAATTGACAACGGTTATGAGGTTCATGTCGCTGTTTTTCGCTCGAAACAACGCTTGGTTTCTGATGGAACTCGCAGACGAGCAAGTTGCACAACAACGCTGCAAGATGGTGTGTTTGTGCATCGCATTCAGTCGGCTGTTCGCAATAATGTTACAGAAGTCCAAGACTTTTATAGCGAAATTTATTTTCAACTCAAATGCTTACACCAGAAGCACAATTTTAACTTGTTTCACGCTTTTTTTCTCAATGAAACAGGTTATGTAACTACGCTTTTAGGTAAAGAAAATGATGTTCCGGTAATCAATAGCGTTCGCGGGAATGATTTGCACAAGCATATTTTTCATCCGAAGAATCATGCTCAAATAGCGTGGATTTTAGAAAATTCTGATTGGGTGACATTCGTTAGTCGTGATTTGCTCAAAAGAGCTAGTGTTATCACTCCCAGTGTCAAGTTAAAATCATCAGCTTTTTGGAATTCCATTGCACCCATTAACTTTGAACAACTCCCCACTCCATCTTTAGTTAACAAATTCCCTGGTATCGTTATCGGTTCCTTGGGTAGGTTTCGAGATAAAAAGGGAATCGAATTTCTCCTTGATGCTTGTGCAGAGTTGGGTAAAGACTTAGATTTAACACTTTTATTAATAGGTGATTTTATTGAGAAAGAGCGAGAATATTGGGAGCAACAAGTACAGCAAAGTCAAATTGGGCATCGTCTGTGCATCACTGGAATGACTAGCCGCCAAGAGGCTTTAGCTTATTTGCCGTACTTGGATATTTTTGCAATTCCCTCGGTGCATGACGGTTGCCCGAATACCCTCTTGGAAGCGATGTTAGCAAGTCGAGCTATAATTGGCACTCGTGTAGATGCGATCGCTGAAATTATAGAAGATGGTGTAGACGGTTTGCTAGTTAACCCCGGTAATACAGAAGAATTAACTGCGGGACTGCGATATTTAGCAACTCAACCACAATTGCGACAAAAGTTGGGCGCAGCAGCCAAGATTAAAGTTACTCAACAGCTTGCCCCATCAGTAGAATACCAAAACTGGATGAATGTTTACCAACGAGCCTTAGGGACTTTTGATGCAGCTTTCTTAGGCGAAATATCCTTTGTGTAATGCTTTTACAGCCGATTTTTGACGCTGAACACACTAATCTCTTAGAGGATGTTTGAAAAGTGTCGTATAGCACATTAAATTCTGACATTACCCCCCCAACCCCCCTTATAAAGGGGGGCTTTGAGAGATTATTCCCCCCCTTGGAAAGGGGGGGTTAGGGGGGGTATTAGACACTTTGGGTAACAAATATAGCTTTTCAAACACCCTCTTAGACCCGCAATTGAGTTGTATCGACTCGCAATTGAGTTGTATCGACTCGCAATTGAGTTGTATCGACTCGCAATTGAGTTGTATCGACTCGCAATTGAGTTGTATCGACTCGCAATTGAGTTGTATCGACTCGCAATTGAGTTGTATCGACTCGCAATTGAGTTGTATCGACTCGCAATCAAATTCCGTTCACTTGAAAATTTACATCACTATGCAGCAACTTAAGATTTTATCCCAGTTGTCAGCTAGCTTAGGACATAAACCGATAGTAAAACCTTTAGGGACTTTCAACAAATAAATTATCCAATCTTGTGGGGTGGGCGTCTCGCCCGCCCAAGGCTTAGGGCGGACAAGATGTCCACCCCACAAGAAGTAGTTGAGTATTTTTTTATTTGGAGTTCCCTTACACTAAGAGACTTTTAAGCCTATTCTCTATTCCTAGACAGAACCATGAGCAAACCACAAATCACTATAATTGTTTCCCAGCGCGAGCGATTTAGTTACACCCGCGAATCGCTAGAAAGTATTTACCAACATACTCAAGTACCTTTTTCTCTAATTTATGTAGACGGTGGTTCACCCCGGCATATCCACCGCTACCTCCAAGAACAAGCCCAAGCAAAAAAATTTCAATTAATTCGCACAGAATACTACCTTTCACCGAACCAAGCCCGAAACTTGGCTTTACAAGAAGTTGATAGTGAATATTTAGTATTTATCGACAACGATGTAATTGTCAACCCTGGTTGGCTAAACTCCTTACTCGAATGCGCCCAAGAAACAAAAGCCACTGTTGTTTGTCCCCTGACTTGTATTGGCAAGCCTTTGGGGGAAACAGTACATCTGGCGGGTGGCGAAGCTCATATTGTTGTGGAAGCAAAGGATACTAAAGTCAAACGACGAATACATGAAAAACATTACTTTGTCAATCGCAAGGTTGCTGAGGTACGGAATCAACTCCATCGCCAACAATGCGAGTTTGCCGAGTTTCATTGTATGTTAGTTCGCACTGAGATTTTTGGACGAATTGGGCTGTTAGATGAAAAATTGCTCAGTACGCGGGAACACATCGATTTTTGTCTGACGGTGGCTGAGGCTGGTGGTACTTTTTACTGCGAACCGACTTCGGTGGTTACCTATGTACCAGGACTGAAGTTTGAGTTGTCAGAACTAGCATTTTTTATGCTGCGTTGGAGTAATGCTTGGGAAATTGCTAGTTTAGAACACTTTGCCCAAAAGTGGCATTTGATAATGAAGGACAAGTATTTCCAAAAGCGCTATCAACGGATGGGACATCGCCGCCATCAAGGATTTTTGAAGCCGTTGTTAAATAGCCTCACCTTTGGATGGAATCCTTTGTGGTTGGAGAAAATAGCGATCGCTCTCGAAAGAAAACTAAACTACTATATTAGCGATCGCTACACTCAAAACCAAGTCATACCCACAAATAAATCTGTCCGCGAGTTAGTCTCTCTCGTTCATTTGCTGGAGGGTGACAAGTAACAATGGCGGCTAAAGATTCCAAAAGTCTGAGGGCAGCTTTACCGGGAATTATTCGGATTTTGCGGCGATTTTCACCGCAGTTGAGCAAACAAAAGACGCTGCTGATTGTCTCTTTTGTGGCACTGATGGCTGAAATTTTCTTACATTTGCTCGAACCTTGGCCGCTAAAGTTTATTTTTGACTATATTCTTGTCCCTGGTTTTCAGCCCCAGTCTTTAGGAATTCCTCTGTTATCAGGACTGGGACAGTTTGGCCTATTAACAGCTTTGACGTTGGGGTTAGTAGCGATCGCTTTACTTCGAGCTACCACTGCTTACTTTAGTGTAGTGGGTATGGCGCTGGCAGCTAGCCATGTGTTGACTGAAATTCGCTCTGAACTTTACAGTCATCTACAAAACCTATCGCTGTCATTTCACCACAAAGCCAAGACGGGGGACTTAATTACTCGCGTTACCTCCGACATTGAACGACTGCGGGAGGTGACGGTGATGGCAGTATTACCTTTAATTGCCCATTCCCTCACCTTAGTCGGCATGATATTTGTCATGTTCTGGCTGCATTGGGAACTAGCACTAATAGCCGTCGCCGTATTTCCCTTATTTGTTTTTTTCACCATACGGTTGACAAAACGCATCAGACAAGTAGTGCGATCGCAACGTCAACGGGAAGGGGCAATGGCAGCAACAGCAGCAGAATCCATCGGCGCAATCAAAGTTGTCCAAGCCCTCTCCCTACAACATATGCTGGAGAATAGCTTTTCTCGGCAGAACCGCCAAAGTTTAAAAGAAAGTGCCAAAGCCCAAAGACTAGCAGCCGGTTTAGAACGGATGGTAGAACTGCTAGTAGGCATTGCCACTGCCTTGGTGTTATGGCGCGGTGTGCAGCTGGTATTGCAGCAAGCAATCACACCAGGGGATTTGCTCGTATTTGTCAACTATCTGCGGATTGCTTTTAAGCCGATGCGCCAACTTGCCAAATATACCGGACAAATCGCCAAAGCCACCGCCTCCGGCGAACGCATTTTAGACATACTAGACACAGTACCCGACATCCGCGATGCGCGGGGAGCAATAGACGCACCACCTTTAAAAGGAAGCGTCCGTTTTGAAAATGTCAGCTTTGGCTACGAACCGACAAAGAAAATCTTACACAACATCACTTTTGAAGTGCAGCCCGGACAACGCGTTGCCTTAGTAGGGCCATCCGGTGGCGGTAAATCCACCTTAGTAAGTTTATTGTTACGCCTTTACGACCCATTAGAAGGGCGAATTTTAGTTGATGGTCATGACTTGCGGCAATACAAACTGCAATCTATCCGCCAGCAAATTAGCGTAGTGCTGCAAGATACAATTTTATTTGCTGCCAGCGTCAGAGATAACATTGCTTATGGTTGTTTGGCGGCTTCCCACCAAGCGATTGAACAAGCAGCACGTCTCGCAAACGCCCACGATTTTATCATGGGACTACCTGAAGGCTACGAGACAATTTTGGGCGAAAGAGGAGCGACAGTTTCCGGAGGACAAAGGCAAAGAATTTCCATTGCCCGTGCTGCCATTCGTCAAGCTGCCATCGTCATTTTAGACGAACCGACCACTGGCTTAGACAACGAAAACGAACGCGCCGTCAACGAAGCACTCGATCGCTTAACTCACAAATGCACCACCTTTGTAGTTTCTCATAACCTCAGAGCGATCGAACAAGCCGATGTCATTTTTTACATCGAAAACGGTCAGATTTTAGAACAAGGTACCCACAAAGAATTGCTGCGTTTAGGCAGACGATACGCCGCTATGTATGTTTGTGAGAAGGGAGTGGGGAGATGAGGGGGATGAGGGGGATGAGGGGGATGAGGGGGATGAGGGGGATGAGGGGGATGAGGGAGATGAGGGAGATGAGGGAGACGCGGGGACGCGGGGACGCGGAGAATAAATAATCTAATGCCCAATGCCCCATGCCCCATTCCCCATGCCCCATTCCCCATTCCCCATTCCCCATGACTCGTATAATCTTAGTGCGTCACGGTCAAAGTACTTACAATGCCCAAAAGCGTTATCAGGGAAGTTGTGATGATTCAGTTTTAACTGAGAAGGGACGCAGTGATGCTTACCAAACTGGTGTTGCTCTCAAAGGTCAAGAATTAGATGTAATTTATACAAGTCCACTGCGGCGAGTCCAGGAAACTACAGCTGAAATTCTCAAAGGGATGGAAGTAAAGGAAGAAAAGAGAGTTTTTACATCTTCCCTGCTCCAAGAAATCGATGTGCCCGCATGGCAGGGACTTACATACAAATACGTAGAAGAACACTTTGCCGCAGACTATCGCTGTTGGAAGGAACGACCCCATGAATTTCACATGGCAAAACCGCAGGTAGAAAAATATTTGCAAACAACAAGTGTAGCGGTTGCCACTTCGGTACGGCAATGCTTCCCGGTGCTAGATTTATACGATCGCGCTCATCAATTTTGGCAGGAAATTTTGCCGTGTCATGTCGGCAAAACTATTCTAATTGTCAGTCACAGCGGCACAATTAGGGCATTGATTAGTACTGCGATCGCCATGAAATGCCAGCAATACCACGTCCTCCAGCAATCCAACTGCGGTATCAGTATCCTAAATTTTCCTACAGCCGGTCATCACCAGGCGCAACTCCAAGCAATGAATATTACTACTCATCTCAGTGAAATTATCCCCAAACTCAAGAACGGTAAACAAGGTTTGCGTCTGCTTGTAGTTCCAGCCACAAGTACAGCGCCACATTTAATTGAACAATTAGCCGAACGCCTTCAAACAGTACCAATAGACTTCAGTCTCAGCAGCGATTTGGACAGTTCCCAAAAAAACGCCGAACAACTGCTGAAATATCATCCCAAAACCATACAACTTCAAGTGTTGCGCCAAGATTTTCCCGTCATCTGGCAGCAAAAACTTTTATCTCAACGCCCCGTAGTCTCATCAAATGAAATAGATTTAACCCGTCCCACGACGGGATTAGTAGTTGCTTCCCCCTCAATTATTGAAAACATGCTGGCTCACGTCTTAGACACTCCACCACAATACTTGCAACTGATCCCCGACAGTTTAAGCGTTATTTACTATCCTCTAAAAAGCCCTACCCCCGTGCTGCAAGCCATGAATATGACGTAATTGGGCATGGGGCATGGGGGAGATGAGGGAGATGTAGCTTTAGCTTCTCTTTCAGAGACGCTAACGCGAACCCGAAGGGTGGGAGACGCAAAGAATAATCAAAAAATAGTCAATCTATATTTACCCTGTTCCTGTGGATTCTTGGAAGTGACAACTATATAGTATGTATCATCCTCAGGTAACTTAGCTCGGTCTATTAAAGCAGTATACATACCACCTTTATCTTTGTTTTGATCTATGGCGATCGCTTGTCCTTTAGAATTGAGCAAGGTGACGTAAGGCGAAAACTCTTCATCAACACTATCTACACGAATACTTATCAGCTGATTTTTTCTACCTTGAAAATTAGAAACATTGTAAGCTCCTCCATTTTGTTTCAAGGTTGAACTTTTGGCAGTTAGTTGACCTGATTCATCCAAAGTATAACTAGCTCGATCATTCCTCAAAGCCAAACTATAGCGACCTATTTCTCCGGAATCTTGGCTAGTGACAGCAATCTTGTAAGTGCCATTCACAGGCAATCGTGCAAAAATAAATGCATCATCCCCACTACTGCTTTTGTCTAAAGTGCCTTTTCTGACGATGATATTATTATCAGGATCGTGCAAAAACAATAACGGTTTTAAACTCAAGTTATTTGTTTTGCGGTTATCATTACTGCCAATAAGTCTAATTTGGACTAATTGATTTTCTCTACCTTCAAACTCGTAGAAATGGAAATATCTACCTTGGGATTGAAAGTCATTTCTATCCAAAATACCCAATGCCACATCTACAAAATTAATCTCTTTGTAAGCAGGTATTTGTGAAGTCTGAAGATTTTGGGTATTTGCAGCTACATTAGAACTTGGCTTGCGAACTCTAGCTGAGCCAGCAGAACGATTCGCATTTGAGTTAGCAGTTCTGCGTCCAGAGGATCTAGAACCAGAGCTATTACTAGCACGATTCCCGCTGGAATTAGCAGTTCTCTGTGCAGAGGATCTAGAACCAGAGCTATTATTTGCAGCGCTAGAAGAACGCTGGGAATTTCCTGTGTTAGACGATATGCGACGAGTTTGCTGTTGTATAGGTGACTCAACAGATTGTTTCCGTTTTGGAGATGTTGTCGCATTAGAAACAGGAATTTGTTCAATTCCTTTTTTTACTGCCTCTGGTTGTCTTTCATCTGGAGATTTAGCAATTAAAAAATTTTGAGAATTTTCAGGTCTTCCCAAAGCACTGATAGGCAGCCCATTACTTGCGATTAACAAACTACTACTCAAGCAACAAATTAAAATTTGATTTAATTTGCGACGATAGTTGTTGTTTTCTACTAGCATTACTACGCTCCTAATTTTGCTGAAAATTTTGTTTGTCCTTAGGGAATAAATTTAATCTTTCGTGTTTTTATCCCAGTGAAATCAAGTTGGAATTTTGTTTAGACTAAATTGAAATTTAACTTCTTGATTCTGTAACTACCCTGACTCCTGAATTCTGACTCCTGAATTCTGACTCCTGACTCCTGACTCCTGACTCCTGAATTCTGAATTCTGACTCCTGACTCCTGACTCCTGAATTCTGACCTCAATTTAGACTACAGAGTAAATTCCAAATTGGTAGGTATATACTGAGCTACAAACTGAAATTACTGCTTTTCGGATTTTTGTCCAGATATTTTTGCCAAACTCAGCCAGATTCTGTCTGACTATGGATGTGTGGAATTAACGCCAGTCAATTGCTCAAAAGGCATCGTTAAAACAGAACTTTTTTCAAGTTATCTAAATTGTTGAATACCTGATGAGGTAAGGAAATTAGCGATTTGTATGGTATTTCAATGAGATTAACTAACAAGAGAGATTATACTGCATGACTTAAAATGAATATATACCCTAATATGGAAATGGATTCCCAGTATGCTCTGTTGTGTGAATCCCGACTGCCAAAAACCTCTAAATCCTGACAAAAACAAGCATTGCCACAATTGTCAAGCGGAATTGATACCCCTACTGGGAGGCCGCTATCGTCCCACTCAGGTATTATCAGATGAAGGCGGATTTGGCAGAACCTATCTAGCGGAAGATGTACACAAGCTCAATGAATGCTGTGTTGTCAAACAATTTGCACCAAAACTTCAAGGAACCGGACCACTAACAAAGGCTGTTGAATTATTTAAACAAGAAGCCAGCCGACTTCAACAATTAGCAGAACATCCGCAAATTCCAACTTTACTCGCTTATTTTGAGCAAAACGGCTATTTATTTTTAGTGCAGCAATTTATTGATGGACAAAACTTGCTCAAGGAATGGGAGACGCGGGGAAACTATAACGAAATACAAATTCGAGAACTTTTGCTAGATTTATTGCCGATACTAAAGTTTATTCATGTCAGAGGAGTAATCCACCGAGATATCAAGCCACAAAATATTATTCGCCGTCAAGGTGATGGGCGATTAGTGTTAATTGATTTTGGAGCCTCTAAGCAGCTCACAGCAACAGTACAAACTAAAATTGGCACTGTCATTGGCTCACATGGTTATACAGCCTTAGAACAAATGCAAGATGGCAAAGCTTACCCAGCCAGCGATTTATTCAGTTTGGGAGCAACTTGTTTTCATCTCATGACTGGGGTTCGCCCATCTCAACTGTGGATGCAGCAAGGTTATGGTTGGGTTGCATCGTGGCGGCAATATTTGAACACCCCTGGTGGAGACGGGATTTATCTGTCTGTAGAATTGGCTGAAGTTTTGGATAAACTTTTGCAACCGGACATCCAAAAGCGTTACCAATCGGCTGATGAAGTCATCACTGACTTAACACCCAGGCTACCACCACCATTGTCATCAATTCCGCCAACTGTATTGACACCAACATTCACAACTAATTCAGCAAATACAGGGCTAGTCTCACCAAAACCAAATAACAAACTCAAAAGTCAACTGCTGTTAGCTAGTAGTGTTTTGGTGTTGGGATTGGGTGGAGTTTGGTATTTTCAACCTCGTCTCGATGAAGTTAGCGAGTTTCCTGAACCGATTTCTCAGCCTGTCAATTCCTCGCCAAAAAACATGTTGGAAGTTCCTTATCTCGCCAAATCTCTCAAAGGGCATTCCAGCGATGTGAATTCCGTAGCCTTCAGTCTTGATGGTACAACGCTCGGTAGTGGCAGTGATGACAAGACAATCAAGCTATGGAATCTGACAACTAAACAAGAAGTCCGCACTCTCGAAGGACATTCCAACTGGATTTGGACTATAGCCTTCAGTCCTGATAGCAAAACCCTCGCCAGTGGAAGTGCGGATAAGAAAATTAAACTGTGGAATCGAGAAAGTGGAAAGTTAATCCGCACCCTACAAGGACATACCGACGGAGTTACCTCGGTAAGTTTCAGTCCTAATAGCAAAACCCTCGCCAGTGGTAGTGCTAGTAAAGACACAAAAATTAAACTGTGGAATCTGGAAACAGGAAAGTTAATTCGCACTCTTGAAGGACATACCAATGGTGTTCAATCTGTAGCCTTCAGTCCTGATGGCAAAATCCTTGCTAGTGGTAGTTGGGATAAAACAATTAAACTGTGGAATCTGGAAACAGGAAAGTTAATCCGCACCCTACAAGGACATGAAGGGTCAGTTCTTTCAGTTGCCTTTGCTCCCGATGGCAAAATTCTTGCCAGTGGCAGTAATGACAAAACAATTAAACTGTGGAATCTGGGAACAGGAAAGTTAATACAAACGTTAAAGGGACATAATGATAAGATTAACTCCGTCACTTTTTTGCCAAGTACAGGTTTAAATAATGTCACTCTCATTAGTGGTAGCAGTGACAGGACTATTAAACTCTGGAATCCAGTAATAGGAAAAAAAATCCGCACTTTAGAAACGGGTTCTGGATATATTTATGCAGTTGCTATCAGCCCAGATGGACAAACTATTGCCGGTGGTGGCAGTGGTGAAAATATTTTGAAAATTTGGCAGACAATTCAATAAAAATTGCTAATGGCAAATTAATCGCAAGCTGGATATCGGTGGAGGACTATATTGTGATAATATCCTCCACAGGATGAAAGTTTTTATCTAAGAGATGATTTATAAAGTAAACATTAAATTTGTAGGGTGCGTTAAAGCAGGGCGTAACGCACCGTATGATAGTGGTGCGTTACGGCTATATATCATTTGCTCACACGCCCAAATCCTTACACAGCCGTAACACACCCTACTTAATATTTACTTTATAAATAGGCTCTAAGATTTTTACAAGATAACTCAGAATTCAGGACAAAAAAGTGGTGGATTTAGAACTGTCCTCATTTCGTAGGTTGGGTTGAGGTACAAAACCCATGTCAAAAAATTATTTCCGACAAAAATTTTATGATTAATATATTTTTCCTGCTCATACTATTTTCTTCGCTGCTAGGGCGAATTAAATTTCCGGGACTCAATATTGGTATTCATTATTTATTACTTCCTGCCTTTAGCTTTGGCATAATTAGTTTGTCTTTAAAAGATACAAGAGAAACTATTAAAAAAAATAAAATTATTTTGATATCTTTAGGGATATTGTATTTATGGATGTGGTTTTCGTCGTTAACTAGTCAATTTTCCAGTACCGCTATTACTTATAGTATTAAATATACTAGTTATTTTATATTATTTTTTGCTTTTCTAGTCTTAACTTTTCAAAAGCTGAAAACATCATCTTTAACGTTTTATTATCGTTGTATATTGTACTTACTACAAATAATTGGGGTTTTTGGTTTTTTAGAAGCTTTAGTTCCCGATCACTGGATTTTTGAATTATTAAAATTTCCCAGCTTTTATCCCCAGATTGGTTCAATAATGCAAAACCCTAATCAGTTTGGAGTAATCATGGGTATTGGTTTATGTTTAAGTCTGATTTTGTCAAAACAAAATAAAATTTCTCAAATTGAATTATATATAAGTGAATTTATTTTTCTCATCTCCTTGGCGTTGTCTGCGAGCAGAAATGCTTGGCTAATTTTTATTTTTGGTCTGATGATTTTATTGATATATAAAATCATTGATTTGAAAAAAATTATTTTCATTATCAGTTTATGGTTCTTGTGTATTGTAACTATACCAGTATCTACATATAGAATTGGTTTGGGAGATAGTAAAATATTTCCATTAATTAATTTATTTTCAACCAATTCGAGTGAAATAGTGCTTCCTAGTCCTGTAGGAACAGCGTTATCAAGGTTCGCTCTTTGGCAAGCAGCTATTATTGAAACTATTAAAAGACCACTGACTGGTATAGGTATAGGAGTTTTTGCAGAACATATAGGAACCAAAGTTTTTGGGCCTAAAGGTTTTCATGCACATAATATATTTTTAAATGTACTAGTGGAACAAGGAATTCCCGGATTATTGATTTTTGCTAACTTTTTAGTAATAATTGCATCGAAAGTTAAACATGTTAATCCTGTGGCGATCGCTCCAATTATGATGTTTTTAGCGTCTCAAATGCCAGATCTTTTTGTTGAAGATTATACCTTTACAACTATTGAGTTTTATTTTCTGGCAGCAGCCGTAAATTCTCGAAAAGATTTTGTCATCCAGTAAAGCAAATTAGATTAGTTACAATGTTGAAAATCAATACCATAAATCAGCGTCATTTTCACTTAATATTTCCCAATATATTTGGTTTTAAGGGAGGTATTCAAGTTTATTCAATATTTTTGCTCAGAGCATTACAAGATTTATATCCTGAAGCTAATTATGACGTATTTCTCAAGTATGACAAGCACAATTTAAAACAAGAGCGAAATTTACAATTTTTAAATTCAACAAAATTTCATTATTTTGGACATTTACCAAGATTATTACAAACGATTTTATTTGCCATCAAAATAATTATTTTGGCTATTTTCCAACGTCCTAGTATAGTCATATCAACCCATGTTAATTATGCCACTGCTTGTTATGTTCTCAAACTAATAACCGGGATTCCTTACTGGGTAGTTGCTCATGGCTTAGAAGTTTGGAATATTGAGAACAAGATGACAAAATTAGCATTACAAAAAGCAGATAAAATCATTAGCGTTAGTAATTATACTCGCCACCGTTTGCTTGAAGAAACAGATATTGAACCAGAGAAAATAGTGGTTCTGCCAAATACGTTTGATGCTAAACAATTTCAAATCAAACCAAAACCTACTTATCTGCTCAAACGATATAACTTAAAAGATGAGCAGCCTGTAATTCTGACGGTAACGCGCCTGGGACGCATGGCAAAATATAAGGGTTATGACCAAATTATTCATGCTTTAGTGAAAGTGCGATCGCAAATCCCCGATGTTCACTTTATTCTTGCAGGTAAAGGTGATGATTTACCTCGAATTAAAACTTTAGTTAACAGCTTAAATCTGCAAGATTCTATTACCATTGCAGGATTTATACCAGATGAAGAATTGTGCGCTCATTACAATCTCTGCGATGTTTTTGCTATGCCTAGCAAAGGAGAAGGATTTGGTATTGTTTATCTCGAAGCTTTAGCTTGTGGTAAACCCGTGTTGGCAGGTAATCAAGATGGTTCCATAGACCCATTAGCACAAGGAAAATTGGGATGTTTAGTTGACCCTGATAATGTTGAAGAAATTGCTGATAATCTCATTCAAATTCTGCAAGGTGATTTCTCAAATCCAGCGGTTTATCAACCAGAATATCTGCAACGAAAAACTATTGAAGCTTATGAATTTAGACAGTTTCGTGCAACTTTAGCAAAGTTATTTGGTTTAGTAGGGAATAGGGAACAGGTAATAGGCAATAAGAAAGAAAGCTTTTGAGTTGTACTGAGTTTTTCCACGCAATCAAATATGAATAGTATAAGTGATTCCAGGACATAAGCTACCAAATATCCCACTAATTCAAATTTTCTAAATCAGCTAAATCTTGGAGTCGTCTCGATGCTTCTTTATTTTTTATGAGATTATCTAAATCAATAAAATTAACAACAATATTATCAAGTATGTATTGCTACTGCATAACCGCCGACAATAAGATAGCGAACATGATTATCGTTGAGAAATTGTATAAATTCTTTGAAGTCTTGATTCAGCACTATTATCTTGCCACTTGTGATATTCTTGACGAATTTGTTCTAAGGCTTCAAGTCGTGCCTGATAAGATTGAGTTTGCCAATAACCAAAATCGCTTTTTTGCTGTTTAAGTTTAACTTTATGATAAATTATTTCCATTTTGTTTAATTATGGGGATTAGGACTTACGCATTGACAAAGTAGTCAAATAGTGTGTTGATAAAAAGTATCATCTACTTAGCAGGTATCGAAAAATCAGAGAAATCAGTAAAACCTCCACAGCACAATGCAATCTGGAACATTACACTCTGTTTTTGTTATCAGAACCAAAACATGGGGGATGTTGTAGATTAGCAGAGATATTAAAAAACGTTTCACACGATAGTGTGAACAGATTTTTGCTCAGAGAAAGATACGAACCGAAAGATTTATTCAATACAGTCAAGGAAATCATAAATACAGTAGGTGGAATACTAAGTGTTGATGATACAGTAGTAGAAAAATTGTATAGTGACCCAAAAAATGCCGAATTAATCGGTTATTTTTGGTCTGGGAAACACCATCAGAGTATCAAAGGAATAAATTTAATCACATTGTATTACAGTGATGTGTATGGTAATTCATTACCAATAAATTACAGAATATACGACAAAAAGGAGGGAAAGACAAAGAACGATTATTTCCAAGAAATGCTGACCGAAGTAATTGATTGGGGTGTAAAACCGAGAATAGTGACAGGGGACAGTTGGTACTCAGGAGTAGAAAACTTAAAATTTTTAAGAAACCAGAAATTGGGTTTTCTATTTGGGATTGAGAAAAATAGAACTGTCTCAAAGGAACCGGGAAAGTATTGTCAGGTAAGGAGTTTGTCAATTCCTGATGAGGGGTTGAGAACTCATTTGAGAGAATTTGGATTTATCAAGTTGTTTAGGAAAGACTTCAAGAAAGAAGACTCTAGACACTATATATTGTATCTGCCTGATGAAGAATTTCTCCAGCAAATAACTAGAAGTGAATTTGTGACAATTCATGACACTCATTGGGGAATTGAAAGTTTTCACAGAGCCATCAAACAAGTATGTGGGATTTGTCGATTTATGGTTAGAGATAGCCAAGCGATTAAGACACACATTTTTTGTTCACTTCAAGCATTTATTCGTTTAGAAAAAATGCGCTCTGAAAACTTAATTTCTAATTGGTATGAATTGCAAAGGAATTTATTCACTTTAGTTGTGCGTGATTATATTGTAGAAAATCTTACCGATACTTGTGCTGTTTAGTACACATGAATGAGATTTTTTGTCAATGCGTAACTCCTAGGGATTATCTTTTCACTTTTTAACGATCGCTCTCAAGAATTTCCCGCAGCTTTGTTTCTTGTTCAGCAAGAGACATATTTGCATCAAAGTATACAGCTTGGGGTCGCGGACGGCTGGTAAATTCTCGCCATGCTTCTCGATCGTCTCTGTTTGCTAAAACATAACACTTGAGTTCGTAGAGACTCATTTCTTTAAAGTTAGGCTGAGGTGACATCATATCTCCACTGTCCTTGCTCAAAAATAGTAATTTCGATAGTTCCTGATTCTCCAGCGATAATAAATATTTCTTTTGTCTTGTCATCATAGCGAATGAGTTGAATCGGTCGATAGCAATTAGATAGAATTTGACACAAGACTAAGCACTTTAATAGTTGTATGTCTGTTGGCATTATAATTTATTTTTTCCACTATTTGCTTGTGGCAATATTGTATTTTTTTCAATGCTGTGTCAAATAATTATTTGACAGTTACTACCCCTAGACTTTAACTATTAATTGCACTCCTAACCAAAATTACTGTACTTTCTACACCAGAAGCGATCGCTTCTGGAATATTACCTTGAATCGCCTGCTGCAACAATCCTTCACGGGAAGCACCCAAAACTACAACATCATAACCTTCAGTTTTCACTAATTTAATCACACCTTCGGCAACTGAATTAGCTTGTACTGGGAGAGCAACAACAGTACTAGACAATTTCCGGCGGCGCATCAACTGACGAATAGCATTTTCTAAAACTATCATGTTTGGCTTTAATTCAGATGGCTTAAACACCTGTGTCAAGCGAATTTTTGGGTCATTTCCCAAGGTGATTAAAGCCGGAAGCAATTTAATCGCTACTCGTGCATTCGGACCGCCAGCCATCGGAACTAGCCAGCGGTTGAAATGGGGAGAGTCAAAAGACGCAAAGAGTGGGGGACGCGGGGACGCGGAGAATTCTTTCCCCGTGTCCCCGTGTCCCCGTGTCCCCGCGTCTTGAAAAGTTTTACCTAACTTGACTAAAACTACTTCACAGGTGGCTTGGCGAATTATGGTATCTACAACGTTACCAAAAATCCGACCAGGGGTAGATGTGCTACCTTTCCAACCCATTAAGATTAGGTCGATGTGGTCTTCGTTGACTGTCTCCAAAATTGCCTGGGCGACATCGTGGGTAACTCGAATTTGTGTGTGGAGAGGAATTTCCCACTTTTTTGCTAAAATTTCTGCTTGTCGAAGCAGACGCCGACTTTTTGCTGTTCTTACCTGTGTTTCAGATGGGGAACTGTGACGCGATACCAGCATTACTTGTATGCACTCTATTTCATAATGGCGATCGCGGGCAATAGCTGTTGCCATTTGCAATAATATATCTGCCGTGTCGGGATTAGCTACGGGCACTAATAATCTACCTCTGCCAATGCTAGGCGATCGCGTTTGGTAAACTACATAAGAAGGTTCTGGGCGCAGTTTCGGTTTCCTGTCATCAGCATTCAAATGGCCTGCTTCCGCCCGAATAATATCTGCACGAGTAATAATCCCAATCAGTTTTCGTCCGTCCACCACTGGTAAGCGACTGATTTGATAGCGATCGAGTAAATAAAGTACATTGCTCAAGGTGTGGATTGGCGTTACTGTAATTGGCACAGGGGTCATAATTTCTTTTAAAGAAATATCATTGGCTAGGTTATCGCCTAGCGTCTGCTTTGCACTCTCGCGGATTTTCAGTAAATCTGTTTGCGTCACAATTCCCACCAACTTACTATCTTCTACTACGGGAAAACCCCGATGATGGGAACGAGCAAAAGCTTGCATTGCTTCTTCCAAGCTCATCTGTGCATCCAAAGTTTCCACCCGTTCTTGCATCACATCTTTGGCGGTTAATTTGGTCAATGCTCCTTCCACAGCAACTTCTTTGGTGAGAGTAATACCTTTCAATTCCAAAAGTTTCTCATACAGCGAACCAGGCACCGCCTTCTCTGCAACCAAGTAAGCTGCTACACAAACAATCATTAAAGGTAGCACCAGATTGAAATCTGTAGTCATCTCAAACACAATCACAATTGCTGTGATTGGCA
>VFQR01001090.1_pt1 | contig 23650 bp, 11 predicted proteins | sample 3512321 | NCBI WGS metagenome assembly VFQR01 (sample SAMN10412374, study PRJNA504923) | tailings metagenome | isolation source: Relicate 3 Philex TSF1 revegetated site | place: Philippines: Tuba, Benguet | collected 2017-08-29 | reverse complement strand
CGAGAGCATGAAGTTGGAATCACTAGTAATCGTGGATCAGCACGCCACGGTGAATTTGTACCTGGGCCTTGTACTCCCCGCCCGTCACGCTCTGGAAATTCAGTGAATTCTAAGCTTATCTCTTAGTGAAAACAAAAAATAAGCAATTACTTGTTTTGTAAATCAGGTGCTTTTTTTCTGTTGACTCTTACCGAGATCTGTCAAGATTTGTTGAGTAACTGGAGCGAAGTCGTAACAAGGTAGCCGTAGGGGAACCTGCGGCTGGATTGACTTTTTTATTCTACCTTTCATATGGTATAAATAGATGATCACTCATTTAAACCAATTAAAAATAGATGATCACTTATTTAAACCAATTTAAAAATTGTGTCAAAGTCAAGACAATATTCAGAATTTTTATACAGTAAATATACCCTTAACAAAAGAATCAAGTAATAAATAATCCAATAATCATTATTTTATTAGTTTAAGACTCAATTTGCAGGGAAGAGCAATTGGTTAGCTCGTCAGGCTCATAATCTGAAGGATGTAGGTTCAAGTCCTACCCCTGCACTACTCTTTTAATTCTTTAATTCTTTTTCTTTCTATTATTTGCACAACAAAGGCACCACGCATTGATTCTATTTACACGCCAACAATTACACGGTAATAAATTAAATATTGTTTTAGCTACAAATCTTAATCACATGTGAATGTATTTTACGATATAATAAACCACCAAATTTATTTGATTGCTTTCACTGCGCATGGACCCCGTAAAGGCACTAAATGCGCATAGTTTTTTTAGGTATGTTGTTCTTTCATATACAAAGTTTTTTAAAAGGCGAATGTGATTTAGTAATTTGTTATAAGACACCTAGCATTCTAAAATCTGTAAGGCTTTTTGGATACCTAAGTATTCTAAATGGCGAATGCCATTTTGGATACCTAAGTATTCTAAAAGCCCTAAAGGCTTTTTGGAGACGAATAGTCTTCTAAATCACGAGAGTGATTTTGGAGACGAATAATCTTCTAAAACCCCTAAGGGTTTTTGGATACACAGTATTCTAAATCACGAATCAATTTGTGGATAATATATTCCGTTATGGTCTGAATATGCTATAGGGATGTTTCTATTTCCACAAAGGTTGAAAAAGACAAAAATAAACAAAGTGGTGTGTAATAATAGCTTAATAAGAAGAAAAATCTATATATATTTAAATAGTTAAATCATAGACTATATAGAAAAGATTAACATATAACAGTATTAACAAAAACATTAAAATATAAAAATATTAATAAAAAAAGCATACGAGGGATACCTTGCTCTAGTAAAAGAAGGACGTTAAACGCGACGAAAAGATATGAGGAGGAGCGAAATGCCTGAGATTTGTATCTCTCCTTGGAAAACCATTTTTATAAATAAGTCGAGTAAAGTCTACTCCCTTATTTATAATCTCAAGATAGTGAACTGAAACATCTAAGTAACTATTATAAAAATCAACCGAGATGCCGTAAGTAGTTGTGAGCGAAAGCGGAATATAGGCCTTTTTCTTTGTTTTTCTTGCCTGCTTACTAAAATGATTCTTGGAAAAGCATGCCATAGAGGGTGAAAGCCCCGTTTGTAAGATCAAGAATAATACAGTTGTCCTTAAAAATGACTGAATCTCATCAAAGTCAAGGTGTTTGTCCTAAAATAAATAAACACCAAGATAAAAAAGATGATATCGAAATATTTGTTTGGTTTCGATAAAAGAAACTGAGTACAACGAAAGACTTATTTTGTTGGAATAAGGGGGTACCACCCTCCAAGCCTATAAAACTTACTAGAAGCGATAGTGAACGAGTACCGTGAGGGAAAGGTGAAAAAGTACCCTAAAAAGGGAGTGAAATAGTTCTTGAATTCGTGTGTTTACAAACAGTTAGTAATTGACAAAAATAAAAATGTGTCAATAATAGCGTACCTTTTGCATAATGGGTCAGCGAGTAAGTGAATAAAGCAAACTTAAGCTAATAAGTGGAGGTTTAGTGTAGACAGTAATTATGTTTTATTGACTTGACCCGAAAGCTAGTGATCTAGTCATGGGCAGGTTGAAACAAGGGTAATACTTTGTGGAGGACTCAACTCACGTCTGTGGCAATAGGCGGAGATGACCTGTGACTAGGGGTGAAAAGCCAATCGAACTAGCAGATAGCTGGTTTTCTGCGAAATCTATTGAGGTAGAGCACAACAACTCTTTTAATTGAGATTAATTTGTTTTAATAATTCAATAATTCATTCTTTTAATATGCGTAAGCTATTAATATTAACTTAGATGAGAAAAAAGCATTTCGGGGGTAGAGCACTCAATGGGCAAGGGTGGCCCAAAGCCTTACCGATCTCAAGGAAACTCCGAATACCGACTGCTATAGTTGTTGTAGACAGACTTTTGGTGATAAGGTCAAAAGTCAAGAGGGAAAAAGCCCAGATCTATGTTTAAGGTCCCTAAGTAGCTTTTTAGTGAGAAAGGAAGTGATTGTGCGATCACAACTAGAAGGTGGGCTTGGAAGCAGCCATCCTTTAAAGAAAGCGTAATAGCTCACTAGTCTAGCGCTATCACGCCGAAAATGTAACGGGACTCAAAAAGCTCACCGAAAACTAGACTTGTCCTCCTCTGTTTGTATTTACTTTTGATTTTGAAAAATTGATAAACTGTAAATGCAACATTCGAAATTATACTTCGACTTGGATCAGAGATGCAAGACAAGGGTAGCAGAACGTTCTGTAAATCCAAGAATCAAAGGCGAAAGCCTATAATGAGATATCAGAAGTGAGAATGCTGACATGAGTAACGATAAATGATGTGTAATTCATCATCGCCGAAAGTTCCAGGTTTTCCACACTATGTATATCAATGTGGAGTTAGTCGGCCCCTAAAGCAAGCACTAAAGTGTTAACTGATGGGAATACAAGAGTTTTTCTATTTTACTAAAAAAGTAGAAGAAAACTTGTGCGTAATAGAGTGACAAGAATATGTTCCTAAATTCTCTTGAAAAAAAATATATTTTCAATAAAGAATTGGATACTTGAATCTTTAGGAACATTTCTGCAGGAAAAAACCCTATTCTTTAAAACATAACATATATTTAAAATATTTGTTTTTATATCCACCGTACTAAAACCAACACAGGTGAACAGGTAAAGAATACTCAGGCGTTAAGATAACTATGTTGAAGGAACTCGGCAAATTGACTCCGTAACTTAGGAATAAGGAGGGCCTTTTTTAGTATTTTTAAGATTTATATTTATATCTGATTTTATTTCATAATAACCATATAACAAAAAATTATATGTTTATAACAACATAACTGTTCAAGCTATGTTTAAGTTTAAAAAAAGATAAATTGTTACTAAAAAATTATAATAATATATTAAATCAAATAAAAATAAAAAAGGTGACATAAAATAGGGGGTGGCGACTGTTTATTAAAAACACAGGACTCTGCAAAATAGAAAAATCAAGTATAGGGTCTGACACCTGCCCGGTGCTGGAAGAAGAATGAATCTAGTGAAAATGTTACTTTTTAGCGACATTAGAGCATGAAACAGAAAACCCAGTAAACGGCGGCCGTAACTATAACGGTCCTAAGGTGAATTGTTAGCCTTAGTAAAACTAAACTATATGCTGGAAACTCCTCATGGTGAGATTACTAAGTATAAAATCTTAGTAATTTATTAGTTGTTAATGATTTGTAATTTTAAATCTTTAATGCACTAAAAACCAAAACCTAAAAGTACTAGAGCTAGTTCTTCTAGTAACAACCTAATAGGAATTGAGTTGGTTTTACATTACTAATGTAATATCAAATATTTAAACAGTATATGTTTTAATAAACATATAACATATATAGCTAACTCAAATGATTCAGGACAATCAGCAGGGAACTAAATCTTTATAAAAAGTTTAACCCTCAGAGACTAAACGTTTAGAAACATTATTTTTACTCTCAATCACAAAACAATAACACACTTACTGTATAATCAAAAATTAAAATCAACCCATATTGGATTACAGGGTTTACAGATGGTGAAGGCTGTTTTCATGTAGTGTAGCTATTAACAACAATGCTGGTTTAAAACTTGTTTCCCAAGTTTTGCCTGAATTTACCCTTGTACAACACAACACAAAAAAGATAAAGAATTGTTAGAGGAAATCAGAGATTATTTTAAATGTGGGGTGGTTAGAGCCTTTGTCAAAACCTTGTTTTGATAAATCATGGTGATCGATTATCTCTTGGTGTTAGAGATGGTCCTCAATTAACTGAGATAATTGTACCCTTTTTTGAAAAATATCCACTGCTTACAGTAAAAAAACAAGACTTTAAGTACTTTAAACAAGTTTTAGTGCTTATGGATAATAAAGCGCATTTAACTAAAGAGGGTTTAGAGGTTATTACAGCTATTCAAAAAAAAATGAATAGAAAAGGTGATTTAAAAGGTGGTTTTGATGATATTGAAGTGATTAAAGATGTTTAAGATATAGTCCAGCTACATTTGAGAATTTGTAGATAAGATAGTGTCAATGTTTTAGTTTACAATCGTAAACACTATCCTAAACTGAGCGAAATTCCTTGTCTGGTAAACAAAAACACTTGCCAGAAAAGCTTGGTAACAAGCTTCTTAAAAATGCTGAAAAGCATTAGAAAGATAAAATCCGGCTCATAACGGGGAAAGCTTATCCATTAAGTTGCTAGGAACAACTTTAGTAATGTGTAAATTGATATGAAAAAAAATAGTAAGCACATTGCAAATGCAGGGTGGATTGCCAATCCCGTGGGAAGTTTATAAAATCGATTATAATAATAATAAAACAATCCAAAATAAAATCCATTTTATATAACCCCGTAACGACTGATCCGAAAGGTGAGGCCCTTAAAAAGGGCAAAACGCCGGCCCTTAGCTTCTTGAAGATTTTAAAGAAAATAAAAGCTAATTTTTTAGTAGTTAAAACAATTAAAAAATTAGTTAGTAGTTAGGAATGGAAAGATGGTAGACATCGACCCCAACTGCTAAGGTGAAAGTATAGTCTATCCTCCGATCTTTATAGATCCTAAATATAGAACTTCCAAGTGTTAAGCTTAGGTATATTTTATGCCTACTCACTCCTTTTTAATTAAATGTCAATTTAGTTGGTTAAGGACTAAGTAGTAGCATTGTAATTGTTTCTTTTCTTTAGTGTTTGTTTGTGCAGAACTAAGTTTTTCAGCACAATTTTGTTCTTGGTTCTTTGTTACGCACTCTATGCACTCGACTTGAAGAAATGTAATAAAATAAACGTTCTAGTTTTAGTAAGAAATTAGGAGAAATTTAGAACAGCTCACTTTTTTTGAATCTGTACAGCTTAAACTCTGCTCCGACTAAAAAAAGTAGGGTGGTGCACATGCTCAAAAAATTGTGATTGATCGTAAAGAACAGCTAATAGAGAAATGAATCAGGTGTATTTAAAAAGAAAAAAGATGAAAAAACAAGAAGATAGCGTTTTTTCTAATTATTTAGTAGGTTTTACAGATGGAGAGGGATGTTTTTCAGTATCTTTCCAGTTACGACAAAAGTTAAAGGTTGGTATTGAATGTACTGCAAGTTTTTCTATCTCTCAAAAAAAGAGTGAAAAAAATTATCTTGTTTTAAAAAGGGTAAGAGATTTTTTTAATTGTGGTGCTATTCGATTGAGTCGAACTGATAATTGCTACAAATACGAGATACGTTCTTTAGCGGCGATTCAACAATCAATTATACCATTTTTTCAAAAAAACAAATTATTAGGTGAAAAAGCATTGCATTTTCAATATTTTTGTGAGATATGTTCGCTTATGGAAAGAAAACAGCATCGAAGTAAAGCAGGCTTACTTTCTATTTTACAATTTGCAAACAGGATGAATCCTTCCGGCACAAGAAAAAATAAAATAGAAAAGTTGCAAGCCTTATTACAGAAAAAAGATGATAATACTATAAAAAACGCACTCTTGACTAAGAATATAATTTAAAAATCGTATTTTTATTTTGATTACTTTTTTATTGTATACTAAATTTTTTAGATAGAAAAAAGAAAAACTAGTTTTTTTTTTCAAGCGCACTTTACAACTTTATCGTGCATTTACACTCTAAAAAAAGTGGTTTTCTCTGCCATAGATAATATAAAAATGAAGTTCAGACCTGCATGAATGGTGTCACGACTGCCCCACTGTCTCCAACATAGACTTAGTGAAATTGAATTCTCCGTGAAGATGCGGAGTTCCCAAAAAAAGACGGTAAGACCCTATGCACCTTTTACTATAATTTGTCATTGAGGGGATTTATCAACTGTGTAGAATAGGTGGGAGCAATGCTTGATTTTAGGTCAGCATGCAATCTTGAAATACCACTCTTTTGTTTAATTCTCTCTAACCATACTCAAAAGCACACATTGCTTTAGGTTTTTAATATTCAAATATATTTTCTAAGCAAATATATCTTCTAAGCTTTAAAAGCGAGCAATGCATTTATTTTCTGTGTATTGCTCAACCCTGTACTGTAAATGCACAATTGATGCGTTTGCATGAGGTATTAATAGAGTACAAGAAGATAATGGAACAGTGACAAACGGGTAGTTTCATTGGGGCGATGGCTTCCTAAAGAGTAACGGAAGCGTGCGAAGGTAAGCTCAAACTGGTCGGAAATCAGTAGTTGAGCGCAATGGTAAAAGCTTGCCTGACTGTGAGACATACAAGTCGAACAGGTACGAAAGTAGGCCATAGTGACCCGGGAGTAGCGTGTGGAAGCACTCTCGCTTAACGGATCAAAGGTACGCTAGGGATAACAGGCTAATGACTCCCAAGAGCTCTTATCGACGGAGTCGTTTGGCACCTCGATGTCGACTCATCACATCCTGGAGGTGAAGAAGCTTCCAAGGGTTCGGCTGTTCGCCGATGAAAGTGGTACGTGAGTTGGGTTTAGTGCGTTGAGAAACAGTACGGATCCTATCTTTTTTGGGTGTAAATATCTAAAGATATTCAACTTAATAACTTAGTGCGTAGATAGAAGCATTTATGTGATATCAATTAATTAAAAAGTTGAGCAGAAAAACTGAGAGAATCATTCTTTTGTACGAGAGGACCGAGAATGGTGAACCCCTAGTGTTCCAATTGTTGCACCAGCAGCATAGTTGGGTAGCCACGTTCAAAATCAATAACTGCTGAAAGCATATCAAGTAGCAAGTGATGTCTCAAAACAAGTTTCTTCAATGTGTAGAAGAACACTACACAATAGGTGAGAAGTGTAAGTCCAGTAATGAATTTAGCTTACTCATACTAAAATACCATATTTTTTTTAATTCTTAATTTTCAATTTTTAATTATCAATACCCTTCTTATATTTTGAAATACAACTTACACAGCTATATTTTAAAATAACATTCGTGATTTTGGATACGTGAGTATTCTAAAAGCCCTAAGGCTTTTTGGAAACTCGAGTTTTTTATAGTACGATACGGAGTATACTAAATCACGAATGTGATTTTGGAATGTACTATAAGATACCTAAGTATTCTAAATGGCGAATGTTATTTTGGATACCTAAGTATTCTAAAAGCCCTAAAGGCTTTTTGGATACCTAAGTATTCTAAAAGCCCTAAAGGCTTTTTGGATACCTAAGTATTCTAAAAGCCCTAAAGGCTTTTTGGATACCTAAGTATTCTAAAAGCCCTAAAGGCTTTTTGGATACCTAAGTATTCTAAAAGCCCTAAAGGCTTTTTGGATACCTAAGTATTCTAAAAGCCCTAAAGGCTTTTTGGATACCTAAGTATTCTAAAAGCCCTAAAGGCTTTTTGGATACCTGAGTATTCTAAATCACGAATGTTATTTTGAAAATTCGAGTTTTTTATAGTACGAATGTGCTATAAGATAAGTGAGTATTCTAAAACCCTTAAGGATTTTAGAGTACTTTGTGACACATTTATAAAATATAGATAGTTTTGTTTTTTAAGAGTACTCTTAATTAATAAGTCCAAGCAATGTTTTAAACTAGCTATTATTACTAAGAAAACAACTATGTAAAAAAACAACTATGGTTTTGTATGTCTCATCTTTTCTTAAGCCGTTGTTATTTGTAAAAAAATCTCTTTTTTTTAAATATATAATATCAACTCTTTATCGAAAATATCAACTTTTTTTGATAAATTTCAACTAAAACTTTCTTCGCATATAAAGATACTTAAAAATTTCCTATGACACCACCTTTAGAAAAGCAAATAACTGTACCTTCAGTTTCTGACAAGCTAAATTGTCCACATAAGGCCATTACTCATTATGGAGTGCGTAAACATGCAAATACGAATAATAAATTTGATCTTGTTTTAAATAACGATGCGGATTTAAAAGTGGCTGAGTTTGAAATCTCGGAGGATGGGATCATCGAACTGGACATTGATAGTAAAACAGTGTCTAAGATTCTAAGCCGAGTTAAAAAAGAATCAGGTCTTGATATACTTTCTTCGGCTACTGATTTTAATTCACCTGAATACAGACAGCATTATGCTTGTAAACAGATCCAAGCGATGCATGTCAATAGAAATGGGGTAAGAGACAAGATGGATGAGATTTGTCAAGTGTTCAAGCAAATGCGAGACGAGGTATCTAAAGGAGAGAGGAGAAGTCTATTGGCAAGTTTTGTGGAAAAAGAACCTAAAGCTGCAGTAGCTCAAGAGATTTTACTGAATAATATGGCAAGGCTCCAAAACAAACAGATTTATTATGATTCGGTCGCCAAATGGTTGTGCCGGTTCGTGGAGAGCATTGAATTAGCGGCTTAAATCTGATTTAGACTTGCTTTGAGTTTTGCTTATAAAACGTGTTCCTTATACCCGGGTATTCTTATATCGGAGTTTGTTATTTTTACTAATAAAAGTATGAGTAAGAAAGGAACGCGTGAAATTTATTTTTTATTATACTGGTATATGTTGATCAGAAACAATTGATGTAGTATATTCATGATTTAGTTTGAATAAAAATCAGTATTTAGTTTGAATAAAAAACACATACGCGTTTTTTGGGTACTTAGTAACCTAAAGGGCGTATTTCCTTAGATATAATGTGTTCTCCACGCAAGTATGACTAAGATCAAACAAGCAGCTAGAAGGGGTTTACTCGTAAGTAATTACGAGTAAACCCCCCCAACCCCAAGATATTTGGGTTGGGTTTAATGTGTTCCCCAAACACATATAACTATACTCTGAGAGGGGGGTTGGGGTTTACTCGTAAGTAATTACGAGTAAACCCCCTCTCGGCCTTTATTTAAGGTCTTAAAGCTTTCCGGCTACTCGTAGTTTATTCTGATTCTTATTTATTAAGACAAGCCTAAATATTAAATTAAAACAAGGGTAAAGTTTAACCCTGAATTAAGTTTACGTCTACAGTAGGGTCTTAGATTCTTATTTTTAACAATTCTTCTCCGAATTTGGCCTTAAACGTTTTTGATAAGCCTGGATAGATGGGGACAGGTTTAGTCCCTCTTTATTCATATGATTAGCGGACCTTTATCTAATAGACTATATCTAATAGTACCAATAATTAGACTCAAAAATCCAAGCATTAATCAGTAGAATATTTACTTAGAGGAAAATCAAGCAAGAATATGGTTCTCCTAAGTTTGGAAAAACGGATTCTTCCATTTGTTTTAATATACTCTGATATAGGTGAGAATGTAACTTTTTAGGTAACTATAGGATTTTTTTAGGTCTAAATCTTCTGTTTTTTAACAAAAAAAATAGAAAATGTCTTGGATTTGCATTTGCAAATCGATAAAAACGCTAAAAATCATAAGATTACTAATAAAACTTATAATTATTTATAATACTATTTTCGTAATCTCTTATAATAAAACCAAAGAGAGGATAGAATCGAACAATATATAGTGATAGTGGCGTGACATAAAACCCGTATCGGTTTTTGGATGCCTGAGTAAACTCAATCACGGATGTTATTGAGTATATTTAGTGTTCTAAAACACGTACGTGCTTTTAAAATACAACGTCTCGTGTCATAGCAGAATAAATTCTCAATGTTTTTTTTACATTTCTCAATGTTATTTCGTTTATCTTGTTTTAAATAGTGGTTTCATGTATTAAATACCGAGTGCTGTTATCTTAAATATTTTTAATAATTACTTATTAAATAAGCTGCTACTAATTATTTATTAAATAATCTACTTACTTATAATCTACTTACTTAATAATTTATTCCCATAAAACATAAAAAAATATACATTACAACATTTAAAGAACGTAATTAAGAGAATTAAAGTCTTAACTTCAAGTTTATGGGTTCAAATCCCAGCGTTCTTCCTTGTGCATTCTATCTCATACTTAACTTATTGGATTAATGTTTTATAGATACACGAAATTAGACTTACATTTATCTCTAGTACTGTGTTAATAAAAAAGAATAAGAAACAAGTATATTAAATTAAATGAAAAACAAAGTAAAGTTGTGATTCCCAAAAGAGTTATATGAAAAATTTATATCTATAATGTTAAACTTTTAGCATTGGACAACAAATTCTTGAAAATAGCTTTCAAATAAATTTGCTTTACATAATCAAAGCAACATAGTAATTTTGACTCTTAATTAATCTAATAAATTACTTAAAATACATTTTTTACATTATTTAAACGGAAAAAAACTTACGAAAAAACTTCTATGGGTACAAACTTAAAAAGATTACTATGGAGTGTTGGTAGATTATCTATTTCTCTTTTTCTTACAATATATATTCTCGTAACGGTACTGGATTGCTCTCCTCGTATAGCTGTTTTAATTAGATTAATGCTTGTTTTTATTTCTTCTAGAGAAAAGAGGGAAGGCTTAATAAAACTTTTGCAAAAATTAAGCGATTCTACTTATTGTCCTATGATTTTAAAAGTTTACATTTTAATTTTCAAAGAGATATTGGAAAGGATAGATCGTAAATTGCTTGATTTTTTTGAAAGACATATCGAAAAAAAGATAGAATTTGTAAAAGAGCAAATAGCACAAGTGATAAAAAAGAAAAAGGCACAACTCAAGCAAATATTTTTAGTTTTAAAACAAGTAATACGTGATAAATTATTTTTTTTTATTAAAAAAAATAATAACTAGTTTTCTGAAAGACATGCTAATCTTTTTACTTTCAAATCTAATAAAACAAGGAAAAATTAAGCCATGAACGTGATTTAGAAGACTATTCGTCTCCAAAAACCCTTAGGGGTTTTAGAATACTCAGGTATCCAAAATGGCATTGGCCATTTAGAGTATTATGTATCTAAAATGGCATTGGCCATTTAATAAATAGACTTGGTCTCCTAATTAGATTTAAGTAATATATATGCTTTTATTTTTATGTCACCTTACACCATAAATCTAGTCCCAAGCAGCATAAATTCGTATAATAACATTTCGAAAATCAAAATAGAAAACTTATTTTTTTAGTTAGATTTTATAGTAATATCAAAAATTATTGTATTCTATGAGTTTGTGCTAGATTTTCTCCATCGAAACATAATTTAGATTTAGGTTAATATCTTATTTATTCATTATGGAAAGCATAATTATTACTCCTTTTAATGCATGGATAAAAATTTGGCTTTCATAAGAGATATTCAATGAAAGCCGTAAAATCCAATTTAGTTTTACTTATTTAGAAAGAAGTCTTTAAACATAGAGTCTAAAACATAATTATTCTTATAGATTTTAGTTATATTTTTATATCTTACGTTTTATTGTCACATATTTATATTTTAAAACATGTATGTGCTGCTTTTATCCTTATAGTTAAAATAGGAATATGTTCCACAGTTAGAGCTTCTAAGCAAGATGCTTTTTGATCTTGTAACAGGTTATTACTTGATCTAAATAAAACTCAATTTAAATCCACTTGTACAAATTAAAAAACTTGTGGATGCATTTACTTTGTAAATACACTTGGGTTTACTCATTGGATTTGCGTTTGCATTCGCAGATTAAATTCAATCAAATCAAATTCAACATTTTACTTACATAAAACTTTTATGGTTTATATCTACAATACAAATCTTCCAGGAGATATTGCAATATATATTGCCTTAACAAAACTAGTAGGGATAGGAAAAAGATTAGGGCTACAGATATGCGATGAAATCGGTGTGAGTCCAAATGTGAATTTACAGAAATTATCTTCTTCCCAGATGTATCAGCTAAATCAGATGCTACATCAAAATTATTATATAGCTGCTGAACTACGCGCACTCACAAGAAAAAATAAAAATCGTTTATCATCTATCTCGTCATATCGAGGTTTTCGCCATATTCAAAAATTACCATGCCGCGGCCAACGTACTCATGGAAATGCGCGCACTTCTCGTAAACAAACCATAGGGATAAAAACAGAAAATAAATAAAATGTACGCTTTATCCTCCGGTGTAGCTTTTACTTGATAAACGCTTAAGCCTTCAAAAAAGGCAACCAAGTTTTGAATTTAAATGCACGATTAATGTCTTTTTCTATCTTTTTTTTTCACATTCATACTCTAGATACATTAATCAAGTTTCTCTTTTGTTAAATCTCTAAAACATATACGTGTTTTTTATAGAGACTACCCTAAATGACATTCGCTGTTTAGATGAATAAAATCTTGAAAAGCACATGAATGCTTTAGAAGAATTATATCGCAAAAACGACCTATCCATTCTTGTACTGGGTATCCAAAAAGCCTTAGGGCTTTTAGAAGACTATTCGTCTCCAAAAACCCTTAGGGGTTTTAGAATACTCACGTATCCAAAATTGCATTCGACATTTAAATCTAAAAGATCCTAGATGTTATAAACTTTATATTTTTTATATATGCCGCATAATACCACTATATTTTTTTTTACATATAATAAAGTATGTTTATACCAAAACGCACAAAATTTCGCAAATATCAAAAGGGTAGAAGCAAAGCAGTAGAAGGTAATACTTCAAGCATACAATTTGGCAGATATGCTATCCTTTCGCAGGGTAACACCAGACTAAAATCAAATATAATAGAAGCCGTACGACGCACTATGACTCGCCAATTAAAAAGAACAGGTCAAGTATGGATACGCGTTTATCCGGATTATAGTGTAACTGCAAAGGCATTGCAAGCGCGAATGGGAAAGGGAAAGGGAGGAGTTTCTTACTGGGCTTGCCGTGTAAAAGCCGGACAAATCTTATACGAGATTGATGGAGTACATTCATCTTTAGCAAAACAAGCAGCAGCTTTAGCAGATTCAAAACTTCCAATTAAAACAACATTTATACAAATAGATTAATAATAAACAAAAACATTGAAAATAATGCAAGTAAAAAGTAATGCAAGTAAAATTAGCTTTTTGTGCAGGTATTACATCATAAAAATAATAGTTGAATTTAATTATAAGATTTAAATTTAAGCTTTACAGCAAAATAACTTTGTATTTTAAAAATCAAGCTTTTATAAAATCTTACAATTTTGTTAATTATTAACCCCAGTTATTCCCTTTACCCCCCCCCCTTTGTCTAAATTCAAAACACTAAAAAAACTAATGCCATTTTCGAAATTCGAGTTTTTTATAGCACGATACGGAGTATACTAAATCACGAATGTGATTTTGGAGACGAATAGTCTTCTAAAAGCCCTAAGGCTTTTTGGATACCTGAGTATTCTAAAACCCCTAAGGGTTTTTGGAGACGAATAGTCTTCTAAAAGCCCTAAGGCTTTTTGGAATGTGCTATAAGATACAAAGTATCTAGTTAGCTATTTAGTAGAATAAAAATTCAAAACAAGGTTTTGACAAAGGCTCTGTTTTAATCCCGATTTGCGAATGCAAATCGAGAGAACAACAGAATCTAAAGAATCCCGTTTGTACCAAGTAAGATTATCTTCTTAAGCATTGACTTTCTTAAGCTATTAAATTGAAATCTGATCTTTAATGTCACATCCCTTATATCAAATGCTTTATATCGATATCGAATACTTTGTATCTTATAATATGTTTATGCTATAAGATGTAGGCATCCTATGTCACATCTCTATGGCATATTTCAAACTGGCATTTGCCATTTAGAACACTTTGTATGCAAAATCGCATTCGCCTTTTAGCATTTCGATAAAAGAACAAAAGGTAAAAATTAAGTAAAAAAAACTTTTGTATTTAAATAATTAGATTTAAAAAAGAAATGAATAAAAGATTTCTTAAAAAACATATTTATTCTTTATCACGTCAAGGACTTGCAGAAAATCTGTTACCTATTTCTAAAAGTTATAAAAAAAAGCTAATAAAACACCCTCAATATACAGCTACTACGCAGTTGACTTTGAAAAGACGTCGCGACAGTAATAATACTAACAGAATGTTATTGCATCAGGGAAGAAAAGCTAGATTAGAAATAAAAAAAAAACTTTTATTTAATGTTCCAATAAACTCATCTAGAAGAATAAAGAGAATTCAAGAAAGGCTTCTATCTCAATTCTTATATAAAGAAAAAGCAAGTAATATGACTAATGTATCTTCTTTACCTCTTAGCATAGCTTATTCTTTGCCGATGCTTCAACAAGCCAGTACTAAAGAGATAATAAAACGCAAGATTGGATTTGCATTCGATTTGCATTCGCAAATTGACCAACAAACCACTCTCAACACTAACACCCTTGCTTTTGATTCACCTAACGAGTGTATCGACAATATAGGAGAAAAAGGAATAAAACGAGATAATAGAGAAAATGCACCTAATCTTATAAAAAGAAATGGTGAGATTTATTCTCCCGCATTAATAACAAAAAACAAAGATAAACAAGAGAAAAGACAGAAGAATTATCTGGATTTGGTTCCACATCAGCATCACCATTTTGTTCCACGTACAGGACAAAAATCCCAATTTATAAATAAACTGTTCTCTGTGGATCAAATAAGGAACGAGATCTCAATGGGATTACCCGGGAGTAAAGAGAGACAAAAAAGAAATTATTCACAGTTCTTGTATCAAATACGTGAATGCAGAAAGATACGATATTTGTATGGATATTTGTCTAGGAGTCAATTAAAAAAAGTAGTATTAAAAGCAAAACAATTGCCGGGTACTACAGCTGACAACTTATTGCTTTTATTAGAAAGTCGTTTAGATTGTGTTCTACAAAGATGCGCTTTTTTTCCAACTATCAAAGCTGCACGACAATATATTACTCATAAAGGAGTTCTTATAAATTCAAAAAAAGTGTATCAATCTTGTTTTCAGCTATCTCCAGGAGATGTTATACGAGTTGTTACAATGGATTTACCAACAACCACAACCAAAAATACAGAAAAAAAAAGTTTAGTACCTATTGGGATTGGAAAATTTGTGCCATTACAGGTGCAGCTGAATAAATCCGGTCTGAATAGTCTTAACAATACAAAAGCAGTTTCAGAATATTCCTATTCTCACACTTACGGGAATATTTCTACCATGTTAACGAAGAATATTTTGCTGTTATCACATTATATTACTAAAATAACATCAACAACTAATTTCTTATCTTATAAATCTATTGAAATAAATAAAAACCAGCAAAGAGTTAAAGTAAATGCCACAAAAACACAAGATAGAGAGAACCTTCTAGAAAAAATTGCTTCTTTACTTTTTCCAAAAATTAAAAATAGATCAATAAGAAAAAAGAAGCATCCTACTTTGATGTATGCTTTAAGAAAAAAGATGAAAACAAGCTTTACTACACCTAATCAAGACAAGCATCCACTAATCTTACTAAAACTAAACCAACTAAATCAGAATTCTATTTCTAATAATATTAATACTAATACACGTGGCCGACTAGAAAAAAATCAGCTAATCGGTAAAATACATAAAAAACTAATAATTTTGGGTCGAAAATTTGATGCTTATCTAAAAAAGCAAAAAAACCGATTACAAGTGTTACCTTGTAATGTTACAAATTTAAATATTCTGTCTTCTTCATCGCAATTTTTTCTTTATATCATATATATTCATTTAATTTATGTTAAAAAGATATTGCTTTGCTTTGAAAATATTAATTATAAAAGAAAAAAAAACAATAATTTCAAAACTTTAAATAAGCATAATATCAAAACTTTGAATAACCATATAGACACTCGGGTTCTCTCGGTGAAATCTGGACAAACAAAGGATACACTCCATCAAGAAGAGAAGCTAATAGATGAAAAAGAACCATTCAATGGTGATTTACAATATTCATTAAATGGAATCAAAGAATGTACCACTTTTTATCAAAAAAAAAGTCGCGGATTGCACATTGAAGTGTCCTATCGTAGCTTATCTGCAATATTCTTATACCCTCCACAAAGAATCTACTTACCTGCAATTATTGATTGTAATACCGTTGTTAAAACATTCTTAAGATCTAAAAGTAGATAATTTATTTTTTTATTTGAGATGACTTTTAATTATAAATGGGGAATGCGATTTTGGATACGTGAGTATTCTAAAAGCCCTAAGGCTTTTTGGAGATGAAATCTTTTGTAGTATGTATGCGCAATAAGATTTCGCTGGATCCTTTTGTGAAATCGAAATACATTACCTATATAAACACTGCAACATGATATAACTATGCAACATGATATAACTATAATGTATGACAATGCAACACCGCAACATTATACAACATATAAAAAACTAGTGCCTTTGATGACAACCAAATCTTCCAACTACATACGAGAGATAAAAATACGAGCAGCTTATATTCTGTTATCCTTTTTTTTTACATTTTTGTTATCTTATTGGAAATGGTATCAATTAGCTTATATATTTCTACTATCTTTTTCCGGTAATCAAGAGCTTTCAAGAAACTTTATTTTTACAAATATATATTCAGCTTTTTCTAGTACATTATGGATTTGTGTTGCAACCTGTTTTATTATGCTTTTACCTTTTGTCACTTATCAAATGTTTTGTTTTCTATCACCTAGTTGGTTTAATTATGAAAAGCGTATATATTGCTCTTCTATTACACTTCTCCTTTTATCCTGGTATTTGTATATATTTTTAGTAAACGCTTTTCTTATACCTGAATTGTGTGCTTTCTTTCTAGATTTTCAGGTGAATAGTAGTTGTTTGAATATTACCGTTCAGCCTAAAATAGATGCATATCTCTCTTGGGCAAGCTCAATCTCTTTATTAGCTACTTTGATATGGATTTGTGCGCTCTTATTGCATGTAGCTATAAATTCAAAGTGGATCCATTTGTATACATGGCAAAAACAGCGTAAAAATTGTTTCTTTTTGTCTCTTCTTATTGGTGCTTTCCTCTCTCCTCCTGATATTGGTAATCAATTTATGCTCGCTGCTACTATTTATAGTATGTCAGAATCACTTATTTGGATCTCCTTTATCCGTGAACGGATTACAAGTATTGCCGAAAAACAGCAAACTGTAAAAAAAGCGTAAATCTCTCAATATATCAAAATCAAAACAATCTTTTCACAAAAGCTCTAATTCTATTATATTCTCAATACGGAGCTTTTATTAAAAAAATTTATAGGTTTAATCTAATATAGCGTAAGCGCGCTATAATCTTTACTCTAAAATTGTGTACATTTATTTTATTTATAATAAAGAAAGTACTCGTTATGAGATAAAGTCTACTAAATCACAAGCGTTATTTTGGATACGTGAGTATTCTAAAAGCCCTAAGGCTTTTTGGATACCTAAGTATTCTAAATGGCGAATGCCATTTTGGATACCTGAGTATTCTAAAACCCCTAAGGGTTTTTGGAGACGAATAGTCTTCTAAAAGCCCTAAAGGTTTTTGGAGAATTCGTTCTTCTAAATGGCAAATGCAATTTAGTAGACTTCGTCTCCTTGAGATACACCTTCTATTTAATATCTTTAACACAATTTGTAAGACTTTTATAATTCCAATAATAATTACAATTCTCTAATAGCTCAGTGGTAGAGCAGATGGCTGTTAACCATCGGGTCGTTGGTTCAAATCCAACTTGGGGAGGCTTTTTAATTGTGTTTAAGTCCAATACAAAAAAGGTAACTATAAACAAAAGTTACAATAAAACTTTGACCAAAAAATCTAATAAATCTCAATGTTGACAAAAAGATGTATGTAGTCTGGTATTTTGCGAATGCAACTTATTAGACTATATCTCTGCTATACAAATAAATTAAAAGAATGTAAATTTTAAGTATAACATTTGTTGCTATATATTTAATTTACAATAAAGGGGAATAGTTGTAATGGTAGAACAGTGGTTTCCAAAAAAGCGCCAATTCATCGAAATTAAAAAAAAGATAGCAAAAAACTACACGAAACTATAATAATAATTTGACTATTTGTTTGACTTTGGCACACAACTAAAGCCTCTACGGGTTTTAGAAGAATAAGTTCAGCAAAATCGCATTCCTGATTTTAAAAACGTTATTTTTCGTGCCATAAGATTGGATTTGCAAAGTATTCACAACGCTAAGATAACATATACAAGTTATTAGAAGAGTCGACTGCAATGCTAATGCAACTTAACAGTTGATTATTGAAATAAAACAAAGTTGATTATTGAAATAAAACAAGTGTAGATAAAAAACGAGATCAATATAGCAAGATTCTTGTTTTTTATTAAAAAAACAGAATCTAAAGATTCTAAAAACACGTATGTGTTTTTGATCTACATAATCCTAATCCTTTATAACTCAATGTAAACATTAAGGAAAAATTAGCATGGAAAAAAAAGACAGGCATAAAAACAAATTTTCTATTTACAATACGTGCAGTTACAAAAAGTTAAAAGACACGTAGATGTGAGATCAATTAAATTGATCTCTGGACTCTGTTGTTCTCTCTTTCGAAACCTTGTTTTTATTCCGAAAGAAAGAACAACAGTATTCTCGAGTATTTGGTTGTTCCTAGAAGCGACTGGATTTATTGCTTTAAGGCTTTTGTTCTTGATTCAGATTTCAAAAGGATATTTCAGATTTTCATTGGTGTTTTAAAGAATCCAACTAATAAAGAGGTTAATAAAAATACTAAAAGCAGTTTTACCTTTTCTTTCTGATGTACTAAAAAATAACAAACCAGAAAGAAAAATTAAAAATTTATCTAATGTAGTTCGAGATGAAATATTTTATAAAACAACCCTTTGGATAAACATTGTGGTATTGTAATCTTGTATTTGGAACAAGATACTTTAGTGAATATTTGTGTAAGATTTAAAAGAGTTACTAAAATTTAGATAAAAGATTAAGTGTCAAGTCATAAACATAACACAATACTTATAGGTGACATTCATCTTATAAATGCACCCCGATTCCGATGTTGACATACTTGGCCCGTTCAGACCAAGTCCAAACAGATTCGGCTTTTTATTTATTTACAGTGTTTTAGTTAATCCTACTTCTTGAAAAAAATATACTTCAAGAGAATATTATTTCATTAATAAATAATTTGAGTACTCTTTTTTATCACCTTGAATATAGGCTTACCAACTAGGTATACCACTTTAAATCTGCTTAAAATGAATAATATCCTAAAAGAAAGCACGTGCTATCTTTTTCTTTTTTTCCAAAAGCAAAAAATACCTAGTATTTTATGTCACGAAATCTTAGTTTTTTATAGCACGATGCGGAGTATTGTGCTATAAGAGATAAAAGTCTATTACATCGCGAATGCCATTTTAAATACAAAGTATTCTAAAACCTATATGCTTTTTTAAAGGCTCTAAGAGACCAATTCTTTTGAATGGCATTTGTTATTTTAATTTGTGACATTGGGATTAAAAGAAATCTTTAATTAAACACGAGAATTTGGAATTATCGAAAATTAACATTTTATTTAACTTTTTTCGATAATAGAATAATCATAGTACCAGTGTTATTGAAAAAGATGCATTTTTAATTTGTTTTTAAATTCTTACTCTATTGAGTGGTTCTGCCAATACAGCAGCAAAAATAAATAGATGTATAAGAATGATATGGGAATGATTATGTCGATATCTTTTAGTCAAGACTTTTATAAAAACTCGCTTTAAAAGAGTCAAAGCAAGCCGTATGCAATGAGAGTTGCACGTACGGTTTATGAAAAGTATATATGATCTACATTTATTTATTATAATTTATAATAAAAATGACAAGCTACTGTAAAAAAGCAGAACCATTTTAAAAGACTTTGTATCTTATAGTACATTCAAAAAAGCCTTAGGGCTTTTAGAATACTTAGGTATCCAAAATTGCGAATGCCATTTAGAAGAATAAATTCTCCAAAAACCCTATCTTGGACGAATGAGCTCGTCTTTAGCTTTAAACAGCCCAATTTTTATTATACAATTTTAACGATAAATGTATAAAATATACTACGATACCAAAGGTTGTGGGTTCGAATCCCTCTTCCCCTGAATTTACAATTTATTTATAAAATAAAATGGTAAAAACAAGAAATACAAAAAGAGAATACACCTCCGTTTTGGATTTTTGTGAAAACCCAAAATCGCATCTCAATCGACTCAGACGCGATTTCAGAAAAGAAAAGCTGTAATTTTTTCTTTCTACTTTCCCAAGTTTTGCGGAAATAGCTCAATGGTAGAGTGTTGCCTTGCCAAGGCAAAGGTTGAGGGTTCGAATCCCTTTTTCCGCTTTTTCATGTCCTTTGAATCTGGAAATAACATACTTATATTTACTTAAAAGCTCCAATACTACACTTCTGTGGCATGTCCATTCGTGCTATAATAGATTTCACCTCAAAATCCTCTTTTTTAAGCAGAATCTAAATAATCCAGTTGTTTCCTTTATCAAAAATCAAAATCTTAAAGCATATTGAAAAAAATATTCGCGATTTATTAGACCCTGTCTTTTATAGCACAATACTCCGTATCGGGCTATAAAGAACTCACGTCTCCAAAACCACTTAGGGGTTTTAGAAGACTATTTGTCTCCAAAAAGCCTTTAGGGCTTTTAGAATACTTAGGTATCCAAAACCCCTTAGGGGTTTTAGAAGACTATTCGTCTCCAAAAAGCCTTAGGGCTTTTAGAATAATTTATACCGCGAATGCTATTAGCAAAAGAAATAATCAAAACAAGGTTTTAACAGAGTTTTTACTTATATCTCAATTTGCGAGTATAAATTTATGATAACAATAGAATCTAAAGAATATAAAAATCCATACTATGTTTTTCTCTCCTAAATCTACTCTTATATCTTGTTTTCGCCATTCACTTTTAAAAGAAAGGCGAAAGATCCATTATAACTTTGATTTGTTGCCTTTTTCTACGTTGACAAATAAGATATTGAAGGATGATGCTTTTAAAAAGCATAAAAACGTATTTATGCCACAATATCTCACCAAGATTCCAAAATGGCATTCGCCATTTAGAATACTTAGGTATCCAAAAAGCCTTAGGGCTTTTAGAATACTTAGGTATCCAAACTGTTTTCATTATAATACCGTAACTTCTTTTCAGAGCACCGTAAGAGGTTTTGCTAGTTGTGTCAGTGCGGACTCAAAAATGGTGTATAAAGCACAGATTATGACAAGTGGTAGCTGTCAAGGTCACAGAATATTCAAAATGAGAACAAAAAATATTCGTTCTCGTTACCCTATAAATATTAGGAATATTGTAGCAAGTCGAAATAAACAGGATTATATTCTAATTAATTCTCATTTTAAAAGTGTTTTACATGTGCTTTACCTTATATCCAAAATATTATATAATAGAGGTATTGTGTATGTGGTAGGATATGAAACACAAATTCTGATCTCATCACGTTTTTATGACCAGTTAAATCGATACCATATTGAGATAAAGGCCGATCAAAATACTTGTATTCTAGACCCAGTTCAAGGTAACAGGAATCGAATTGGAAAAAATACTTGTTTATCTTATAAGTCGCTGAACGTAGAGGAAGAAAAATGGTGTTTTTCTTCTATAAGCAATTGGCGGAATAATAGTAATCAATTTTGGAGAAGCGCATGTTTCTCTAAAGATAAAGATCTAGAAAGATTTGCTATAAGAAATGATATTGATTTTTCTCAACATCGTCTCGGCTCTAAGACGGTGTTTTCTGACAATACAAAAAAATCAAGCTTGTACAATCAATTAATTACTGTAAAAAAACAAGATCGATTTGGGATTGAGACACAACAATTTATGCCTTTCTATCGTAAACCAGATTTGCTTATATTTTTTGATGCTGAATCAAATCGTCTTGCGTTAAAACAAGCCAAAAAATTACAAATACCAACAATATCAATAACAGACTCAAATATGGATAGCAGTGATGCCCTTTATTCTTTACAAGGTAATCATAAATCAATTCATTTTTTATATCGTGTTTTAGATTGCTTAACTCGTCTTTCTAATTGATCTGCTGATAAAAATCCATAAGAAAACATATAAATAAACACATAAATGTTTTATCGCACCAACTAGAGCCTTTAATTATAATATCGCAGATTTTATCTGATATTGATACAATACAGAAAGCTTTAGTACAAAAAAAATTAAATAGAATACAATAATGCAACAACAACGAATACATAAATATTACAAAAACGTAGTAAGTGAAGATCTATTAATTCTTTATAATTACTCAAATATTATGCAGTTGCCCACATTACAATGTGCAGTAGTAAGTTACACCGATTCAAATCTTGTTTTAAATAAAAAGCAAGGCGTTTATGATTTTGCTGCTAACTTATTAACCACGGGTCAAAAAAGTATTCCTACGCGTGCACATAAATCTATAGCAGCATTCAAACTAAGAGCAGGGAGTTTTATGGGCTGTAAAGTCACTTTACGCCGAGACCCTCTTTATACACTATTAGATCTATTATATACTTTTGTTTTCACTTCTACTCAAAATTATGGCATAAATGTCACGAATGTCAAAAATTCAATTAAACATTCTCAAGTGGAAAGTTTAAATGTGGGAATACACAAAGTCTTATTATTACCGCAATTAGAAAGGTTTTTTTTATTCTTTGATTTTGTCAAAGGGTGTAACGTGAGTTTAATTTTTTCTTGTCCTATCTTAAAAGAAAGTAACTCTCATAAAATCCAAAATAACAACACATTTATGGATTTAGAAGGCATTAACAAAGACAACCAACTGTTCTCCCCATTCGGCGTGAATACGCCCGATCCCCTGGGACTAAATGCGAATGGGACTGTATCCGATTTATCAAAACAAATGGGCCAGCAAATTGGTTCGAATGCGATGCAAATACAGACTAAATCTAAATCCAATATCTCTTTATCCAAAATCTTGTTAACTGCGTTTCAAATTCCAATGTCACAATCGTGATATGGCAGACTACTTTGTTTCTTGTGCCACATGGCTGCTGCAAAAAAAATCACCTTTCTTCTTACGGCGCAAAGGTGCCACAGTTAAAGAGATTCTCTGATAGCATAATTGTATGGCAGACTCGTGCCATAGCAGAAAAAATCCTGCAAAAACACATAAGTTTTTTAGAAGATTTCATCTTTTATAAAACATTTATTTGTGCTATTAAAAACTCGAGTTTCCAAAAAGCCTTAGGGCTTTTAGAATACTCACGTATCCAAAAACCCATACGGGTTTTAAAATACTATGTATCCAAAAAGCCTTAGGGCTTTTAGAAGACTATTCGTCTCCAAAATGGCATTCGCCATTTAGAATACTTAGGTATCCAAAAA
>VFQR01001089.1_pt1 | contig 23678 bp, 21 predicted proteins | sample 3512321 | NCBI WGS metagenome assembly VFQR01 (sample SAMN10412374, study PRJNA504923) | tailings metagenome | isolation source: Relicate 3 Philex TSF1 revegetated site | place: Philippines: Tuba, Benguet | collected 2017-08-29 | reverse complement strand
GCCGGCGTAGTTGCGATACCATTTGTCGAGCGCGACCGAACCGCCGGTTGCGTTCGACATCAGGAACGGAAGCTCGCCCGCAGCGATGATCGGGAAGCGGCCCGGCTGGTAGCCCGGGTTGATGTAGGTAACGTCGGCAATGCCGTCGCGCGCCATGTCGTAGTGGTCGGGCGCCTTGCCGAGCTGCTGCGCCGGATAGACCTGGAAGGTGATGGTTCCGTTCGAGGCCTTCTCGACCGACTTGCCCCACTCTTCCATCGCCTTCTGCAGCGGATGTGCGGGCGGAACCCAGTGACCCATTTTCAAATGAACCGGCTTGTCCTGAGCCATCGCCGATCCGGCGATGCCGAGTGCGAGCACGGCTCCGAGCGCAGTCGCGCGCAAATGCATTGCAGTCCTCCCTTTGTCGCCGGCTTGAAGTTTTGGCGTGCCGGCTGGTTATGGCCGGTCTGGCACCGGCCTTAGTTTGTTATACCACGAAACTTTCGGCTATTGTCCCTCAGCGTAGCCACAAAAAGCCTGCGCTGCCCGGTGCATTTCTTCCAGGAGCCTTCCAGCTTTTTGCGATTGAGCCAAAGACACGGTCTCTTGTAAAGTAAATTAGTTGGGTACAAAACCAATTTGCGCTAGTACCTTTTCGCTCGCGCACGAACGCTCTAGACACGACCACTTTTTTTAAGACGCCCGCCATCGAACGGAACATTCGTTTCATGAAGCAAGACAAAATATCCCGCACTGCGGAAAACGAGTCCGTTCCGCCGCGGAAGGGCGCTGCGAATGAGAACGTCGATTTCGGGCCGCTCGCGAACTGGGTCGGATTTCATCTGCGGCTCGCGCAGACCGCGAGCTTTCAGGCGTTCTCGCAGGAATCGCGCGGGGTCGACCTCAGCCCGGGCCGCTTCGCGACGCTGATGCTGATCGGCCGCAATCCCGGCATCAGCCAGACGGCGCTCGCATCTGCGAACGGCCGCGACAAATCCACGCTCACCCCGATTCTCGAAAACCTCGAGCGCCGCGGCTTCATCGTCCGCGAAAAAATGAAGACCGACCGGCGCAGCTACCAGCTGTCGCTCACCGACGCGGGCAAGAAGATGCTCGACCAGCTTACGGTCTGCGCCAAGCGGCACGACGACAATCTGGACCATATCATCGGCGCGAAGGATCGCGCCAAGTTTTTGAAGATTCTGCAGAAGATCTCCGCCGAGATCGGCGGCGAAGAATAAGAAACGGAATGCACTCATGGCCGAAGTCTCGTTCCATAGCGAGATCAAGAGTCTCACGCTCGGCAAAGGCGAAACGTTCCGCGGCGAAGGAATTCTCGGCGTAACCAAAGCGCTGCTGCAATCCGGCGTTGCCTATGTCGGCGGCTACCAGGGCGCGCCCGTCAGCCATCTGCTCGACGTGCTGGTGCAGTCGGAGGATTTGCTCTCCGAACTCGGCGTGCATCTCGAAACCTGCACGAACGAAGCCGCGGCAGCGGCGATGCTCGGTGCTTCGATCAATTATCCGCTGCGCGGTGCGGTGACCTGGAAATCGATTGTCGGCACGAATGTCGCGGCCGACGCGCTTTCGAACCTCGCCTCCGCGGGCGTGATCGGCGGCGCGCTCATCGTGGTCGGGGAAGACTACGGCGAAGGGGCCAGCGTCATTCAGGAACGCACGCATGCCTTCGCGCTGAAGTCTTCGCTCTGGCTGCTCGACCCGCGCCCGGAACTTCCTTCCATCGTACGCATGGTGGAAAAGGGGTTCGAGCTTTCGGAGGCGAGCAATACGCCGGTGATGCTGGAGCTCCGCATCCGCGCCTGTCACGTCTATGGCAGCTTCGAAGCCAAGGACAACGTCGCCGCGAAATTCTCGGCCAGACACCGCATCCCCTCGCCTGCAGTCTTCGAATACGACCGGCTGAGCCATCCGCCTGCGACGTTTGCGCAGGAGAAGCAGAAGACCGAGCAGCGGCTGCCGCGCGCACAGAAGTTCATTCTCGAGAACGAGCTCAACGAAATTCTGGGGCCCGAGAACGGCGATGTCGGCATCATCGTGCAGGGCGGCCTCTTCAATGTGCTGAACGGGCGGCTCGCACTGGCGGGCTACTCGGATTCGTTCGGCGGCGTGAACGTACCGACGCTCGTGCTCAACGTGACCTATCCGCTCGTGCCGGAGCAGATCGCGAAATTCTGCGCCGGCAAGAAGTCGGTACTGATCGTCGAGGAAGGCAATCCGGAATTCATCGAGCAGGCGATCGGACAAATCCTGCGCAAGGCGGACATCAACACGAAGATCTACGGCAAGGATGTGCTGCCGTCCGCCGGCGAATACACGCCGCTCGTCGTCGCAAACGGGCTCGTGAAATTCTTCGAGGCGAACGGACTCAAGGCACCCGCGCTGAACGGATGGCTTGCGGAAACCGAAGCGCACCAGAAGGAAGTCGCCGCTGCGCTCGGCAGCCCGCTGCCGCCGCGCCCGCCGACGTTCTGCACCGGCTGCCCGGAACGGCCGGTGTTCTCGGCGATGAAGCTTCTGAAAAAGGAAATGGGTCCGGTCCACGTCGCCGCCGATATCGGCTGTCACGCCTTCGGCACCTTCGCGCCCTTCAGCCAGGGCAACTCCATTCTCGGCTACGGCATGTCGCTTGCCTCGGCGGCGGCAGTCTCCGGCACGCAGAAGCGGCGGCCGGTTTCGATCATGGGCGACGGCGGCTTCTGGCATAACGGCCTGCTTTCGGGCGTCGCCGGCGCAGTATTCAACAAAGACGACTCCGTGCTCATCGTCATGAACAACGGCTATTCGAGCGCGACCGGATTGCAGGACATTCCGTCGAGCGCCCCCGAAAAGGACGGGCGCGGCAACGGACTCGAAATCGAGAGCACCCTGAAAAGTCTGGGCGTGCCCTGGGTGAAACGCCAGCGCACCTATGGTGTCGAGGGCATGATGGACACACTCCGCGATGCGCTGACGTCGGACGAAAAGGGCCTGAAGGTCGTGATCGCCGATGGCGAGTGCCAGCTTGCCCGGCAGCGCCGCGTGAAGCCTGCCTTCGCGAAACGCAAGAACGAGGGCAAGCGCGTCGAGCGCACGCGGTTCTGGATCGATCCGGATGTATGTACCGGCGACCATTCGTGCATCCGTCTATCCGGTTGCCCGTCGCTCACGATCAAGCCGAACGAGGACCCGCTGCGGCCCGATCCCATCGCCCACGTGAACAACGACTGCGTCGGCTGCGGGCTTTGCGGCGAGGTCGCGCATGCTGCGCAGCTTTGTCCGTCCTTCGCCGAAATCAAGGTGATCGAAAACCCGAGCTTCCTCGATCGCCTGCGTCACCGGATCGCTTCGGCGCTGATCCGCATGCTCGGCGGCCATCGCCCGGCCCCGATGCCGGCGCCTGCGGAATAAGCCGATGACTGAAGTGCGTCCGGTAAAGCTCCTGATTGCGGCGCTCGGCGGCGAAGGTGGCGGCGTGCTCGCCTCCTGGATTACCAATGCAGCGGTCGCCGCGGGCCATGTCGCGCAGCGCACCTCGATCCCGGGTGTCGCGCAACGCACCGGTGCCACGACCTATTATCTCGAGATCGTGCCGCACGCCGGAAACGGCACCAAACCCGTGCTCGCGCTGAACCCCGCTCCCGGCGAAGTCGACGTGATGCTCGCGAGCGAACTTCTCGAAACCACGCGTGCGGTACAGACCGGCAGCATCACGCGGGCGCGCACGCATCTGATCGCAAGCACGCACCGCGTGTTCACCGTGGAGGAGAAATCCGCGATGGCGGACGGGCGCGTCGATCCGGAGAAGATGCAGGACGTCCTGCACAAGTTTTCCAAGTCTGCCTTGCTCGCCGATCTCGCCGCGACGGCCCGCGATGCCGGCAGCCAGCTCAACGCGGTCATGCTTGGCGCGCTTGCCGGTTCGAAGTCGCTTCCCATCAGCGATGATCTGTTCCGGTCCGCGATCCGCGCCGAAGGCAAGGCGGTAGACGCCAACCTGCGCGGCTTCGAAGCGGGATATGCGCTCGCGACCGGCGGCAAAAAATCCGTCGAGGTTGCACGCGCGCCGCATGCACCGCGCGCGGAGAACGAAATCGAAGCCCGCGCCGTTCGCTCGCTTCCCCGCGAGGCTACGGACATCGCAATCGAAGGCGTGCGGCGCCTCACCGACTACCAGAACGCGCGCTACGCCGAACTGTATCTCGATCGACTGGAGCGCTTCGCGAAGAACAAGTCCGCCGACGCCGCACTCCTGCGCGAACTCGCGCGGTTGCTTGCCGTGCGCATGTCGTTCGAAGACACCATCCGCGTCGCGCAACTCAAAATACGTGAAGGCCGTCTCGATCGCCTGCGCCGTGAATCCGGCACGAGCGCGGATGCGCTGATCCAGGTCTCGGAATTCATGAAGCCCGGACCGGAGGAAATTTTCTCGATGCTGCCGCCGGCACTCGCGCGCCGAATCCTCGCGTGGGTCGAACGCAAGGGCTGGAGCGAACGTTCGATCAAGATGAAGGTTTCGACGACGAGCTTCTTCGGTTTCCTGCGGCTGCGTCTGCTTGCGGGCCTGCGCTGGTGGCGCCCGCGTACACTGCGCTATGCGGAGGAGAAGGCGTGGGTCGAACGCTGGCTCGATCTCGCGGAGCGCACGCTGGCCCGCGATCCGGAAGCGGCGAAGGCCGTCGTCGCCAGCGCTTCGCTGGTGAAGGGCTACGGCGAAACCATGAAGCGGGGCCTGCAGAACTGGAACCGGCTCGCGGATTTCGTGATCGAGCCGTTCCTGAAGGACGAGTTGCCGGCCGCGCATTTCGCGGATGCCGTCACGCAGGGAAAAATCGCAGCGCTGAAAGATCCCGACGGCGGAAAGCCGCTCGGCGCATTGATCGAATCGCTGAAGGCCCTGCCGCGGCAACGATCGCTCGCGGCGGAGTAAGCTAGGCTTTCGCGGGCATGCGCCGCAGCCGTTCTGCGGGCATGGCTTCCGCCTGCATCACATCGGCGATCTTTTCCACGTCATCGAGCGGAATCACCGGCACCGTCACCTCCGGCAGTTCAGCATTCGACGTAACGGCAACGATATAATTGTCTTCCGGCTGCAGCAGCGGTTTCCCGACTTCCGGGCGGTGAATCTCTATCTTCGGATGCTGATGCCACTTGAAGCCTTCGACGATCAGCAGATCCACCGGGCTCATCATCGGAAGGATATCGGCCAGATCCGGCTCCCGCTCGTCGCGCAGTTCGTGCACCAAGGCCCAGCGTATGCCGGAAGCGACAAAGACTTCCTTTGCTCCCGCCTCGCGGTGGCGGTGCGAATCCTTGCCCGGAAGATCAATGTCGAAGCCCTTATGGGCATGTTTGACGGTCGAGACCTTGAGGCCGCGGGCAAGAAAGGCCGGGATCAACTTGGTCACGAGCGTGGTTTTGCCCGCACCGCTCCATCCGGCAAGTCCGATAATGCGCATTTGCAAGCTATAGCAGGGGCCTGAGGCTTTACACATAGCGTCCTCTTGACGCCGGTATTGGCTCCGGCAGTCTCCGCAACGAAGCTTTCGAGCAAGGATCACCGATGCCGACATTACGTAGTGCAATGCAGCGCGTTCTGCGTACCGCGGCCGCCGTGCTGGCGGTTTCGCTTGTCACTCCCGCTGTCGCGGACGCGCCGTATGACGGACCGATCTTCGATGCGCACCTGCACTACAACTGGGAACCGACACCGCACTACAACGTCGAGCAGGTTTTCGAGCTTCTGAAAAAGAACAACGTGCGCGGAATTCTTGCGACCAGCCGGCCGAATACCGGCACCGTCGCGCTGATGGAAGCAAAGCAGAGCGAAATCTGGGTCGTGCCCTTCATCCGGCAGTACAAGACACGGGCGGACATTCCGACTTGGTTCAAGGACAACTCGATCTACGAAATGACGCTCGACGAATTCAAGCGCGGCTATTTTCGCGGTGTCGGCGAGTTTCACATTTACGGCAAGGCAGCAGGCACCGAAGGGGCCGCGAAGCTCGTGAAGTTCGCGGTCGAAAACGATCTCTACATCCACGCGCATTGCGACGTGGAGGCGCTCGAACTGCTGCACTCGCATGACAAGCGGGCGAAGATCATCTGGGCGCATACCGGCTTCTCCACCCCGGCTGCCGAACTGAAGACGCTGTTCGCAAAGTATCCCGCGCTGATGGGCGAGCTTTCGTTTCGCGGCGGCATCGTGGAAAGCGGCGGCAAGCTGACCGCCGACTGGAAAGAACTCTTCACCACGCATTCGGATCGCTTCCTGCTCGGCACCGATACCTGGGTCACGCCGCGCTGGCTGCAATACGACGCGCTGATCGCAGACTACCGCGCATGGCTCGGCCAGTTGCCGAAGGAGCACGCGCAGCGTATCGCTTTCGGAAACGCGGAACGCCTGTTCCGGTCCGAAAAGAAATAGAAGAAAGACATCCGATGACTGCTGCAACCGGTATCTGGCCGCCGGCGGCGACGCCGTTCCGCGAAGACCTCTCGGTCGACATGGAACGCTATCTCGCTTTCTGCCACGAACTGTTGCGCGACGGCGCGCACGGGCTCGCGGTGCTCGGCACCACGAGCGAAGCCAACTCGCTCGACCTTGAAGAGCGCAAGGGCGTGCTCGAGAAACTCGTCGCTTCGGGCATCAATCCCGCGCAACTGCTTCCGGGCACCGGCGCCGCTTCGTTCGGTGACGCCGTGAAACTGACCAAGCACGCGGCCGATCTCGGCGTGATGGGCTCGCTGCTCCTGCCGCCGTTCTATTACAAAGGCGTTTCGGACGACGGTCTGTTCGAATTCGTTTCGGAAGTGATCGGGCGCGTGAACACGAAACGGCTGCGGCTCTACCTCTACAATTTTCCCCAGCAGACCGGTCTCGTCTGGTCGCCCGAACTGATCGCGCGGCTTCGCGGCGCGTTCCCCGAAACGGTCGTCGGCATCAAGGACTCGTCCGGCGATGCCGCGTACCTGAACACGCTGCTTGAGAAATTCTCGGGCTTTGCGATCTTTCCCTCCTCGGAATCCCTGATGGTGGATGCGCTCGGCAAAGGTGCCGCCGGCTGCATTTCCGCGACCGCGAATACGCATGTGAAGGAAATCCGCGCCCTGTTCGACGGCTGGAAGTCGCCGGAAGCGGGCGCAATGAACAAGCGCGCGAGCGCGATCCGTTCGTTGATCGCTTCCTATCCGCTGATCGCAGCCGTAAAGGCGACGCTTGCCGAGCAGCACAAACACAAAGGCTGGCACCGGTTGCGCCCGCCGCTGACGGCGCTCACCGCGCAGCAGGCCACGGAACTTCGGGAAAAGCTCGCCGCGCTATAGGCATTCCGGACGGTGGGCGGCCGCGTGGGCACGACAAAACCGGCCGGTATCGGGCTTGTCGCAGCGCATATTTGCGCCCGCCGCTTCTTGGGCTAGAACCGCGCCAGAAGAAAAACGTAATAGGACATAACTACCATGCAGAGGACCACGCCCCCGTTCCGCGCCGACCAGGTCGGCAGCATTCTGCGCACCGCGCCGCTTAAGGAAGCCCGCGCGAAGCGCGAAAAAGGCGAAATCGACGACGCCGCACTCAAGGCCGTCGAAGACACCGAAATCAAGAAGATCATCAAGAAGCAGGAAGACGTCGGGCTGAAGAGCATCACCGACGGCGAATTCCGCCGCTCGTGGTGGCACTTCGACTTCCTCAAAAAGCTCGATGGCGTCGAAGGCTATCAGGCTTCGCAGGGCATTCAGTTCGCGGGCGTACAGACCCGCGCGGAAAGCGTGCGCATCGTCGGCAAGGTCGGCTTCTCGACGCATCCGATGATCGAGCATTTCAAGTTTCTGAAAGCCAACACCAAAGAAACGCCGAAGATGACGATCCCGGCACCGTCGGTTCTGCATTTCCGCGGCGGCCGCAAAGGCATTAACGAGAAGATTTATCCCGACCTCGATCAGTTCTTCCACGATCTGGGCGCCGCCTACAACAAGGCCGTGAAGGCGTTCTACGACGCAGGCTGCCGCTATCTGCAGTTTGACGACACGGTCTGGGCCTATCTGTGCTCCGCGAAAGAAATGGAAGGCGCACGGGCACGCGGCGACGATCCGGAAAAGCTGCCGATGTGGTACGCGCGCACGATCAACCAGGCGCTCGCGAACAAGCCGGCCGACATGACGGTCACGACCCATGTCTGCCGCGGCAACTTCCGCTCGACCTGGGTTTCCGAAGGCGGCTACGAGCCGGTCGCGGAGCGTCTGTTCCAGGAAGTGAATTACGACGGCTACTTCCTCGAGTACGACAACGACCGCTCGGGCGGCTTCGAACCGCTGCGCTTCGTGCCGAAGGGCAAGAAGCAGATCGTTATCGGTCTCATCACGTCGAAGACCGGCGAACTCGAGAGCAAGGACGCGATCAAGCGCCGCATCGACGAAGCCACGAAGTACGTCGCGCTCGATCAGATCTGCCTTTCGCCGCAGTGCGGCTTCGCATCGACCGAGGAAGGCAACGTGCTGACCGAAGACGAACAGTGGGCGAAGTTCAAGCTCATCGTCGATATTTCGAACGAAGTCTGGAAGTAAGAAGAAAGGGCGGCGCAAAAAACGCCGCCCTTCTCGATTCAGGGACAGCCGATGGCAGTTAAGAAAGCAGCGAAGGCGGAGAGCGACGCGCGCACGATCGAGAGCCTCAATCTCGGCGAGTTACCGCTGCTTTCCGGCTACATGCTGCGGCGGGCCCAGTTCGCGGCCTTCAACGACTTCCTGCGCTTCTTCGACGATCTCGGCGTCCGGCCGGTTCAGTATGCGGTGCTGACCGTCATCGACCAGAACCCGGGCCTGAAACAATCGCAGGTTTCCGAAGCGCTCGGCATCAAGCGGGCAAATCTCGTCGCCATCCTCGACGCACTTGAGCGCCGCGGGCTTGCGCGGCGCGAAGCGGTGGCAACCGACCGCCGCTCCTATGCCTTGCACCTCACCGACAAAGGCAGCGATCTCATGGACGAGCTGCGCAAGCGCTCCGAGGACCATGAACGTCGGCTTGCCGCCGTGATCGGGGAAGACGGGCGACGGCAGTTGCTGAAGCTGCTGCATGGCGTGATCGAAGCCGTGGGGCCGGGCAGCGAAGGCGACGAAGAATAAGACTAGACGTCTATCGTCTGCTTGCCGCGCAGTTTGTTTGCAACGTCTTCCGGTATCGGCTTCGACTTGATCTTCGCCGGATCATCCGGGTGTTTGCCGACCCAGACGCGCTTCTCGTGCGCCTCGATCGCAAGCGCATCGCCCTTCCAGACCCTGTGCAGCACGTTGAAGCTCGACGTGCCGAGTTCGGAAATCGTGGTTTCGATCACGATATCGTCGCCGAACTTCGATGGGATCATGAACTTCGCGCCGGTATCGACCATCGGAATGCCGACGAAGTCATACTGTTTGGTGAGCTGATACTTGGTGAAGCCGGTTGCGGCTTCCAGCATCATCGCGGTCGAGTGATCGAACATTGCGAAGTAGCGCGGATAGAAAACGATCCCTGCGGGATCGCAGTCGCCCCACTCGATCCGGACCTTGCGGCGATTGACGAACATTATTTCGGAGCCATGCGGAGCGAGCCGTCGATGCGGACGACCTCGCCGTTGAGATAAGTATTCCGGACCATCTCCATCGCAAGCGATGCATACTGCTCCGGCTTGCCGAGCAGTTTCGGGAACGGCACGGACGCAGCAAGGCTGCGCTGCACTTCTTCCGAGAGGCCGAGCAGCATGGGGGTGAGGAAAATACCCGGCGCGATCGCAAGCACGCGGATGCCGAACTGCGCGAGTTCGCGTGCGGCAGGAAGCGTCAAACCGACAATGCCGCCTTTGGAAGCGGCATAAGCCGCCTGCCCGATCTGGCCTTCATAGGCCGCGACCGAAGCGGTCGAGATGCAGACCCCGCGCTCGCCGTCGGCAAGCGCTTCGGCATTCTGCAGATCAGCGGCGAACAGCCGGAGCACGTTGAACGAACCGATCAGGTTCACGCGGATGATGCGCTCGAAATCGGAAAGCGCCTGTGGGCCTTCCTTGCCGAGGATTTTCTTCGGTGTGCCGATGCCGGCGCAGTTGATGAGCACGCGCGCGATGCCGTGCTTCTCGCGTGCCTCTTTCACGGCTGCGACCGCGCTGTCGGAATCCGAAACATCGCACTTGATTGCGATGCCGCCGATCTTCGCGGCATGTGCTTTCGCGGCATCCAGATTCACATCGAGCAGGGCGACCTTCGCGCCTGCAGCCGCGAGCGCCGAAGCGGTCGCGGCACCCAAACCCGAACCGCCGCCGGTGACCAGCGCGGCGTGACCTTTTACGTCCATCTCAGTGCTTCCGTCTCAATGTTTTCGTGCGTTCATGTTCTCGACGAGCAGCGCGATGCCCTGCCCGCCGCCAATGCAAGCCGAAGCGATGCCATAACGCAACCCCGCGCGCGACAGCTCGCGCGACAGCGTGACGGCAAGACGCAAGCCCGTCGCACCCAGCGGGTGCCCGATCGCGATCGCGCCGCCGTTCACGTTCAACTTGTTCTCGTCGAGTCCGAGTTCGCGTGCACAGGCCATGACCTGCGCGCCGAAGGCTTCGTTGATTTCGAAGCGGTCGATGTCGGAGAGCTTGAGACCGGCTTTCTCGATTACGGCCTTGATCGCAGGCACCGGACCGATGCCCATGATTTCCGGCGGACACCCCACGGCGGCGCCGGCTACGACACGCGCAAGCGGCGTCTTGCCCTTCTTCTTGGCGTAGTCGCCGGAAGCGACGAGCGCTGCCGCGGCACCATCGACAACGGCGGAAGAATTGCCGCCGGTCTGCACGCCGCCGAAAGCCGGACGGATTTTTGCAAGTGTCTCGATCGGCGACGGACGGATATGCGTGTCGTCTTTGAGTTCTTCGATCTTGCTTGGCAGCTTGATGCCGCGCGCATTATAGCCGTCGCGCTCGAATTTCTCGGTCTTCACCGGCGTAATTTCGCCGGCGAGGAAGCCGCTCTTCTGTGCGGCGATCGCTCGCTCGAACGAACGCGCCGCATAGGCATCCACTTCGGGGCGCGTGATCTGATATTTCTGCGCGAGGTTCTCGGCGGTATCGCCCATGGTCACGCTTGCCGCGGGATCAAGCAATGCTTCCCAAAGGAAATCCTTGAACTCGACCTGGCCCATGCGGAAGCCGCTGCGCGAGGTATAGCTCGCCACCGGATTGCGGCTCATCGATTCCGCGCCGACGCAAAGCGCGAGATCGACGCCACGGTGCGTGATCGCATCGGCCGCCTGCATGATGACTTCGATGCCGGTGCCGCAGACGCGCTGGACCATGTGCGCGGGCACTTCGATCGGCACGCCGGAATAAAGACCGACATGGCGCGGGAGCATGTAGGCGTCGAAACTCGCCTGCGCCATGTTGCCGGTGACGACGATGCCGACATCTTCCGGCGATAGCTGGGCCTTCGCAAAGGCCTCGCGCGCAACCTTGATGCCGAGATCGATCGGCGACACCAGCGAGAGCGCGCCCGTATAATCCGCGAACGGCGTGCGAACGCCATCGACGATCCAGACATCATTCCAGCTTGCTGCAAGCGGTTTCGGATTGGCCATCTTCACTTTCCTTCCGCAACGATCACCCGCGGGGAAGGCGGGGTCGAATAGAGTTCTTTCACGAGATCGGCGCGGCGGGAAAGCACCGCGCGCTGGTTGATCGATCCTTTGTCCGTCATTTCGCCGGCGTCCATCGACGGAGGCTCGTCCATCAGGAGCACGCGCATCAGGCGGTTGGAACTGCCCGTGCTTTCGCGCTTGAGAGCCGTCAGCCGTTCTCTGACTTTCGCGCGCACGACGTCCGCATTCAACACTTCAGCATCCGACAATTTCTTGTCGAGTTCCGGATGTAGCGCACGAATTGCGGGCATGTCCGGCACGCCGAGCGCGGTCACGTCATTTTCGTTTTCGCCCGCAAGCACGACATCGCGCATGTAAGGCTGGAAACGGTTGATGATCTGCGTACGGAGCGGACCGACGCTTACCCAGGTGCCGGTCGAAAGCTTGAAGTCTTCGGTGAGACGGCCATCGAACAGGAGGCCTTTGCGCGGCTCGTCCGGATCTTCGAACTTCAGCGCGTCGCCGAGTTTATAAAAGCCCTCTTCGTCGAAAGCTTTCGCGGTCAACTCCGGCTGACGCCAGTAGCCCGGCGTGATGTTGGGCCCGCGCAACCGCGCTTCCAGCTTGCCTTGCGACGGCACGAGTTTCAGTTCGATGCCCGGGCCCGGAAGCCCCATGTTGGTCGAGTGATCGCTGTCCCACATGCGGCCGAGCGCGAAGGGTGCGGTTTCGGTCGAACCCAGCCCTGTCAGAAACGGGATGCGCTCGCCGCAGGTTTCGACCGCGAGGTCTTTCATCGCGTCGAACACCGGCTGCGAAAGCGCCGCGCCGGCGAACCAGAGCACTTTCAACTGGCTGAAAAATTTTTCGCGAAGTTCGCGATCGGCGCGCAAGAACGGAATCAGCGCTTCGTATCCCTTGGGTACGTTGAAGTACCAGGTCGGAGCGACGTCACGCAGGTTTCGCACGGTGGCTTCGATCGCGCCCGGCGCCGGCTTGCCTTCGTCGATGTAAAACGTACCGCCGTTATAGAGCACGAGGCCAACATCGTGATTGCCGCCGGCCGTGTGGTGCCAGGGCGCCCAGTCGAGCGTCACCGGCGGTTCATCCTGAAAGTATTGCAAGGCGCCGCGCAGCATGGACTGGTTCGAACACAGCATGCGCTGCGTGTTGATCACGCCCTTCGGCACGCCGGTCGAACCGGAGGTAAAGAGAAATTTCGCGATGGTGTCGCCGTTTACTTTCGCGTGCGCCTGTTCGATCGCGGCGGTCGGCTTCGTATTCGCGAGTTCGGAGAGCAACGTCGACTTGCGCGACTGCAGCGGATTTCTTGCGACCACGACTTCGATATCGGCCGGCACAACCGCTTCGATGGCTTTTTCGAACGGCGCGCCATCCACGACAAAAACCAGTCCGGGCGTCAGCAGTTTGAAAATGTCGCGAAGCTTTCCGTAATCGGTCGAAATCAGCGAATAAGCCGGCGAAACCGGCGCGTAGGCGATCCCGGCAAGCATGGCTCCCAGCGAAAGCATCTGGTGATCCACGCCGTTGCCGGAGAGGATGACCACCGGCTTTTCCGCGGAAAGGTTGCGCGCGAGCAGCGCCTCGCCGTAGCTCTTCGCGAGCGCAAGCGCCTCTGCGTACGTGACTTTGCGCCACTCGCCGCGCTCGTTGCGCTCCGCCATGAAAACGCGATCCGGCGTTTCTTTCGCCCAATGTTCGAGCCGCTCGGTAATTTTCTCGGGATACGGCGCGAGCTTGTCCTCGGACGTCATGTAGATGGTGCCGTCGGCACGCCGATCGATGATCGGCTCCAGCCGGCTCAAACGAACCTTGCGCACCGGAATTTCGTTTGCGGCGCGCTTCTCCTGCCGCACGGCATTGGACATTCCGCCCTCCTGCATGATGGAAGCCGTTTTCCGGCGTTTTCGTTCTTAGCGGACGACTTTCGGTCCGCGCTTTTCGAGGAACGCGCGCAGGCGCTCCTTGGCCGCTTCATCCGATGACGCGACCGAAGAAATGATCGACTCGACGACATAACCGCCTGAAGTATCGAACTCGACAATGCGCGGCAGCACGTTCGTGATGGCAAAATTCGTGAGCGGCGGGTTCTCGGCGATACGCTTCGCCAGCGCGATGCCCTTCGCGAGTCCTTCGCCATTCTCGACGAGATAATTCGAGATGCCCATCTGCTGGCCGTCCTCGGCGCCGAAGACGCGCCCGGTCAGCATCATGTCCATCATCTTCGCGGTTCCGATCAGGCGCGGGATCCGTACCGAACCGCCACCGCCGACATAGATGCCGCGGCTGCCTTCCGGCAGCGCGTAGTAGGCGGACTTCTCCGCCACGCGAATGTGCGTCGCGCAGGCGAGTTCCAACCCACCGCCGACGACCGCGCCGTGCAGCACGGAAACCACGGGCGCCTTGCCGAATTCGATCCGCTCGAAAGCGTAGTGCCACATCCGCGAGTGATGATAGCCCTCGGTGAAATCGGTCTCGGTCAGCGAAGAAAGATCGAGCCCCGCCGAGAAATGGTCTCCCTCGCCATAGAGGACGACGGCCTTCACTTCCGAAGGAAGGTCGACGAAGAAATTCTCGAGGCCGCGCACGATCTCGTTATTCAGCGCATTGCGCTTGTCGGCACGCGAGAGTTTCAGAATCGCGATTTCGTTGTCGAACTCGACAGTCAGCGAGCGCGGCAGTGCCTGCGCCAGCCGGCTTTGGGCGGAAGTGGCGGCCATTTCAGCTCCCTGGACTTATTTGTTATATAATATAACTTTCTGAGACCTGCTGCAAGCGGCCCATTTCATCAAATAAATCAATAAATTAGGCGTCTCCTCCCTAGAGTACTTCGTGCAGATCGAGCTTTACCTGCATCTTTTCCCGCGCGCCCACCGCAATCATCAGCGTGCGGTTCAGCCAGTCGGCTTCCGGCGCGGCGGTTTCGAAGCGAACGCAGGTCCGGAAGTAATACTGGTCGCGCGGGACGGACTCGCCGCGTGCGAGTTTTGCGATCACGTCCGGCGGACCGTGCCGTAACCCCGCGCTGGTCACGAGGACCAGGCCGCCGCTTTCGAGCTGAAAGGTATATTTCGCGAAGATGTCCGCAGCGCCATCCGCGCGGATGATCTGCCAGTCCGCCCCGCCCGGAAGGATCTTGCCGCGCAGCCGAGGACCGGAGACCGAGCCGCCGACGATATTGATGACACGCCGCTCGCCGTACGGCGTCTTGCCGAACATCTGCGGCGCTTCAAGATCGGCCTCGATACGAATGACCGGTTCTTTCGAAAGCATCTTCATCTCCTCATCTGTATTTGTACGCCGCGCGGTAACGACTTGCCTTCGCATCGTATGCGACATTGCAAATTGCTGTTGCGACTCACTCGCGTCTACAGCGCAGCAATAGATCGTCTCTATTGCTTTCCATGAATCGATTCGAGAACTCGCACTCGCAGCACGAAGATTCATGCAGTGCATCAACGAATTCCGACCGTTCCGTGGAATAATGTATGCACAATTTGCTGGACTCCGAAGAAGTTCGGGTTAGCCTTCCGAGGTCCCAAAACGGCGTGAGATCGTGAGGGACCACTCTAGGGAGGACGGGATGTTCCAGTTGAAACGTAGTTCTGTATTTGTTGCAGCGGCCGCACTCGGCATTGCGCTTGGTGCTCAGACCGCCAATGCGTGGGAGCCGGAAAAGACGGTCGAAATCATCGTGCCGGCCGGCACCGGCGGCGGCGCCGACCAGATGGCACGTGCCATTCAGGGCATTGTCGCCAAGCACAACCTGATGAAGCAGTCGATGATCGTCGTGAACAAGGCCGGCGGCGCCGGTTCTGAAGGCTTCAACGACGTCAAGAATTCGAAGGGCAATCCGCACAAGCTCATCATCACGCTTTCGAATCTCTTCACCACCCCGCTCGGTACGAACCAGCCCTTCAGCTACAAGGACTTCACGCCGGTCGCGATGCTCGCGCTCGACGAGTTCGTGCTCTGGGTGAACGCCGAGAAGCCGTACAAGACCGTGAAGGAATATATCGCGGCTGCCGTGGAAGCGACCAAGAAGGGCAGCAACTTCAAGATGGCCGGCACCGGCTCGCGTCAGGAAGACCAGATCGTCACTGCCGCAATCGAAAAGGCCACCGGCGCGAAGTTCACCTACGTTCCGTATCGTGGCGGCGGCGAAGTGGCCGTGCAGCTCGTCGGCAATCACGCCGACTCTACGGTGAACAACCCGATCGAAGCGGTCGCACACTGGCGCGGCGGCAAGCTGCGTCCGCTGTGCGTGTTCGACTCGAAGCCGATGCCCTACAACGACAAGATCGCCGGCGATCAGTCCTGGGGCTCGGTCCCGACCTGCAAGTCGCAGGGTCTCGACGTTGAATACGTGATGCTCCGCGGCTTCTTCATGACGCCCGGCGCAACCGCCGAGCAGGTCAAGTACTACGTCGATCTGTTCCAGAAGGTCCGTCAGACTCCCGAGTGGAAGGACCTGATGAACAACGGCGCGTTCAACCAGTCCTTCATGACGGGCAAAGAGTACGTGGAATGGGTCTCGAAAGAGCACCAGCGCCACTACAACCTGATGAAGGAAGCGGGCTTCCTCGCGAACTAATCAATCCGCCGGCGGAGCAATCCGCCGGCGTTTTCTTTTTCTTCTGACAAGGAACAACGTCATGAGTGGTGACGCAAACACCGCAAGCCGTGGGCCTGCGCATCGTACTGTCGAATTGGCCACTGCGGTAGGGATCGGACTGTTCGGAATCATCGTCGTTATCGGTGCCCTGCAGGCCGGCATCGGCTGGGGCTTCGAGGGACCGAAGGCAGGCTTCTTCCCGTTCATCATCGGCGCGATCCTGATCGTCGCAACAGGCGTGAACCTCTGGAACGGCCTGCAAACGAGCACCAGCAAGGTGTTCTCCGAATGGAGTGAACTGCAGCAAGTGTGGGCCGTCACCTGGCCGATCGCGGTCTATATCGCGCTCACGCCTTATCTCGGCATCTACGTCGCTTCCGCGATCCTGATCGTCTTCTTCATGATGCGGATCGGAAGCTACGGCATCCTGCGCAGCCTGATCGTCGCGATCAGCGTGCCGCTTGTGACCTTTCTCGTATTCGAACGCTGGTTCCTTGTCGCGCTCCCCAAGGGGCCGCTCGAAGCCATGTTCGGCTACTGATTCACCAGAAATAGAAACCGCTTAACCTCGAAGTGTCGCCATGGCTGAATTTGCAAATCTCTTTCACGGTTTCGCGACGGTGCTCGCGTTCCAGGATGTCAACATCTTCGGAACGACGATGTATCTCCCGTTCAATATCTTCATCATGATCGTCGGCATCGTGCTCGGCGTCATCATCGGCGTGCTGCCGGGTCTCGGCGGCGCGAATGGCGTCGCAATCCTGCTGCCGCTCACCTTCTCGATGCAGCCGACCTCGGCGGTGATCCTGCTCTCCTGTATCTACTGGGGCGCGCTGTTCGGCGGCGCGATCACGTCGATCCTCTTCAACATTCCGGGCGAACCGTGGTCCGTCGCAACGACCTTCGACGGCTACCCGATGGCGCAACAAGGCAAGGCGGGTGAAGCGCTCACCACCGCATTCACGTCGTCCTTCATCGGCGCCTTCTTCGCGGTCATCATGATCACGCTGCTTGCACCGATGGTCGCGGCCTTTGCGCTACGATTTGGCGCCGCGGAAAAATTCGCCGTTTACTTCCTTGCGTTCGCGAGCTTCGTCGGCCTTTCGAAGGAGCCGCCGTTCAAGACGCTCGCCGCGATGCTGATCGGTTTCGCGCTTGCGACCTTCGGCACCGATCACATGACCGGTTCGCTGCGGCTCACCTATGGCAGCGACTACCTGTTGCCGGGCTTCGACTTCCTGATCGCGGTCATCGGCCTCTTCGGCATCGGTGAAATCCTGCTCACCATGGAAGAGGGGCTGAACTTCAAGGGACGCGACGCCAAGATCAATATTCGCGTCGTGTTGCAGACCTGGAAGAAGCTGCCGCAATACTGGTGGACCTATCTGCGCTCCTGCATCATCGGTTGCTGGATGGGCATCACGCCCGCTGGCGCCACCCCGGCTTCGTTCATGAGCTACGGCATCGCCAAGCGTGTTTCGAAGAACGGCAAGAACTTCGGCAACGGCGAGATCGAAGGCGTGATCGCTCCCGAAACGGCGGCGCACGCCGCCGGCAAGTCGGCGCTCCTCCCGATGCTCGCGCTCGGCGTGCCGGGATCGCCGACGGCGGCGGTGCTGCTCGGCGGCTTGCTGATCTGGAACCTGCAGCCGGGTCCGATGCTCTTCGTGGAGAACAAGGAGTTCGTCTGGGGCCTGATCGCCTCGATGTATCTCGGCAACATCGTCGGCCTGATCATCGTGCTGACCTGCGTGCCGCTCCTCGCCGCGATCCTGCGCATTCCGTTCGGCATCATCGCACCCATCATTCTGATGTTCTGCGCGGTCGGCGCCTACACGGTTCGCAACAGCTTCTTCGACGTAGTCATGATGCTGGTGTTCGGCATCCTCGGCTACCTGTTCAAGAAGACGAACTATCCGCTCGCGCCGCTGGTGCTTGCGATGGTGCTGGGCGATCGCGCGGAAGAAGCGTTCCGGCAGGCCCTGGTGGGATCCGGCGGCAGCATGGGGATCTTCTTCTCGAACGCCCTCGTCAGCTCGATCATGGCGCTCGGCTTCATCGCCCTGTTCTGGTCGGTGATCTCGGCCGCCATCAGCCGCATCCGCGGTTCGAAGCCGGCGGCTGCATAACGCGAGAATAAATCGGCGGAGGCGGCCAAGAAGAGTCGCCTCCGCTGTAATTATGTATTACAGTAAAAGTATCATGCATTTAGCATGAAGGTTTTCGAGTATGAGCACATCGGCAACTGGCGCAGGCGCCCCCCGGGAAGCGGCCGAACGAATTACGGCCGAACCGCTTGAGGGAACTTCCACATTCAAGGACCGCGCGTACAACGCGCTGAAGGAAGTTCTTCTTTCGCTCGATATCTATGGCCGCCGCGGAGAAATCCGGCTCGACGAGCGCGCACTCGCGCTCCAATTCGGAATCAGCCGCACGCCCGTCCGCGAGGCGATGGCACAGCTGGAGCGCGAAGGTTTCGTGCGCTCGGTGCCGCGCCGCGGCATCTACATCGTTCGCAAAACGAAGCGCGAGGTCGTGGAACTGATCGAGGCCTGGGCCGCACTCGAAAGCATGGCCGCCCGCCTGATCACGGAAAATTCCTCGGACGAAGAGATTTCCCACCTTCGCGAGATGTTCGCGAAGTTCGAGAACGGCAAGCTGCACGTGAAGCTCGACGAATACTCGGAGGTGAACATCCAGTTTCACCAGACGATTATCGCGATGAGCAAGAACGAAGTGCTGATCCGACTCGCAGAAAACCTGTTCACGCACATGCGGATGATCCGCCGCAAGACGATCGTCGAGAAGAATCGCGCCGATCGTTCGATCCACGATCACCTGAACATCATCGAGGCGATCGAGTCGCGCGACACGGGTCGCGCAGAAACGCTCGTGCGCCAGCACGCGCTCGGCCTCGCCGATCACGTGGCGAAGAACGCCGACTATCTCGACTGAACAATAAGAATATCTGGAGGAAGACTATGGCAGACGCTGCACAAAAGGCGGCAGGACCGGAAGAGGAACTGACCGACGGCTTCAATCTGATCATCGACGCGTTGAAGCTCAACGGCGTGAAGACTCTTTATTCCGTTCCCGGCATTCCGATCACCGATTTCCTGCGCATGTCGCAGGCCTCCGGTCTTCGCGTACTTTCGTTCCGCCACGAGCAGAACGCGGGCTACGCCGCTTCGATCGCGGGCTGGCTCACGAAACGGCCGGGCATCTGCGTAACGGTTTCGGCGCCTGGCTTTCTCAACGGCCTGACGGCACTCGCGCATGCAACGACCAACTGCTTCCCGATGATCCTGATCTCCGGCTCGTCGGAGCGCGAAGTCGTCGACCTGCAGCAGGGCGACTACGAAGAAATGGACCAGCTCGCTGTCGCGAAGACCATGTGCAAGGCCGCCTTTCGCGTGCTGCATGCACAGGACATCGGCATCGGCATCGCGCGTGCGATCCGCGCGGCGGTTTCGGGACGTCCGGGCGGCGTCTATCTCGACCTGCCGGCGAAGCTGTTCGGCCAGGTCATGGGTGCGGAAGCGGGCAAGAAGTCGCTCGTCAAAGTGATCGACGCGGCACCCGCGCAGATTCCGGGGCCCGACGCCGTGAAACGCGCGCTCGACATCATCAAGGGCGCGAAGAAGCCGCTCATTATTCTCGGCAAGGGCGCGGCTTACGCGCAGGCCGACGAATCCATCAAGAACTTCGTCGAAAAGACCGGCATTCCGTTCCTGCCGATGTCGATGGCGAAGGGTCTGCTGCCGGATACTCATCCGCAATGCGCGGGTGCCGCCCGTTCGCTCGTGCTGAAGGACAGCGACGTCGTCATCATGATGGGTGCGCGTCTCAACTGGCTGCTCTCGCACGGCAAAGGCAAGACCTGGGGTGACGCTCCGAAGAAGTTCGTGCAGCTCGACATCGAACCGAAGGAAATGGATTCGAACGTCGAGATCGTGGCGCCTGTCGTCGGTGACATGGGCTCCTGCGTGGACGCGCTCCTTGCCGCAATGGGCAACAGCTTCCCGAAAGCGAGCAGCGACTGGGTCTCGACCGTCGCGAAGAAGCGCGACGAGAACGTCGCCAAGATGGCGCCGAAGCTTATGAACAATAACGTGCCGATGGATTACCACGGTGCGCTTGGCGTGATTAAGCAGGTGATGACGGAGCGCCCGGACACGATGTTCGTGAACGAAGGTGCCAACACGCTCGATCTCGCGCGAGGCATCGTCGACATCGCGAAGCCGCGCAAGCGCATCGACGTCGGCACCTGGGGCATCATGGGTATCGGCATGGGCTATTCGGTCGCCGCCGCGGTCGAAACCGGCCACAAGGTGCTCGCGGTCGAAGGTGACTCGGCCTTCGGCTTCTCGGGCATGGAAGTGGAAACCATCGCCCGCTACCAGCTGCCGGTCTGCATCGTCATCTTCAACAACGACGGCATCTATCGCGGTACCGACGTGAACACCGCGGGTTCGGATCCCGCAACCACCGTGTTCGTGAAGGGCGCCCGCTACGACAAGATGATGGAAGGTTTCGGCGGCGTCGGCGTGAACGCGACCTCGCCGGACGAACTTCGTCAGGCGATCAACGCAGCACTCGACAGCGGCAAGCCGACCCTCATCAACGCCGTCATCGATCCGGCCGCCGGTTCCGAATCCGGCCGTATCGGCAATCTCAACCCGCAAAGCGCACTCAAGAAAAAGTAATTCAGACGTAGCGAGAACCAGTCATGGCAAAGAAAGCAAAGAAATCGAAAGCAAAGTCCGTCAAGGCGAAGAAGCCGGCAAAGCCGGCTGCGAAAAAGGCCGCGGCAAAGAAGTCGAACGGTCTGCCTTCGCCCTCGAAGAAGCCGTTCGGCCAAGCGGGCCTCGCGCTCGATGGCGTACGCATTCTGGACTTCACGCATGTTCAGTCCGGTCCGACCTGCACGCAGTTGCTGGCATGGTTCGGTGCGGACGTGATCAAGGTGGAGCGTCCTGGGGTCGGCGACATCACGCGTGGCCAGCTCGTGGACGTGAAGGGCGCGGACAGCCTCTACTTCACGATGCTCAACCACAACAAGCGCTCGATCACGATCGATAGCAAGCACAAGAAGGGCAAGGAGATCCTCGATCGCCTTATTAAAGAGTGCGATATCCTCGTCGAAAACTTCGCCCCGGGCGCGCTTGACCGCATGGGCCTCACCTGGGAGCACATCCACAAGCTGAACCCGCGCATGATCGTGGCTTCGGTCAAGGGCTTCGGCCCCGGCCCCTACGAAGACTGCAAGGTTTACGAGAACGTCGCCCAGTGCACCGGCGGCTCGGCATCGACAACTGGTTTCCGCGACGGTCCGCCGCTCGTCACCGGCGCGCAGATCGGCGACTCCGGCACTGGTTTGCATCTCGCGCTCGGTATCGTGACGGCGCTCTATCAGCGCAGTCGCACCGGCCGCGGCCAGAAGGTGCTCTGCGCCATGCAGGACGGCGTGTTGAACCTCGCGCGCGTGAAACTGCGCGACCAGCAGCGTCTCAAACACGGACCGCTCACCGAATATTCGCAGTATGGCGAAGGCATTCCGTTCGGTGACGCGACCCCGCGTGCAGGCAACGACTCCGGCGGCGGTCAGCCCGGCCGCATTCTGAAGTGCAAGGGCGCACCGCAGGATCCGAACGCCTACATCTACTTCATTACGCAGGCCCCGGTCTGGGAATCGATCTGCGACCTGATCGGCGAGCCGACCTGGAAGACCGATCCGGAATACTCGACGCCGAAAGCACGCCTGCCGAAGCTCAACCAGATCTTCGAGCGCATCGAGCAGTGGACCATGACCAAGACCAAGTTCGAGGCCATGGACATCCTCAACAAGTACGACATTCCGTGCGGTCCGATCCTTTCGATGAAGGAACTCGCGGAAGACCAGTCGCTGCGCAAGACCGGCACGGTGGTCGAGGTCGATCATCCGAAGCGCGGCAAGTACCTCTCGGTCGGCAATCCGATCAAGCTTTCCGACTCGATCTCGAAGGTGAAGCGTTCGCCTCTCCTGGGCGAACACACCGACGAGATTCTCAAGGATGTACTCGGCTATTCGGCGAAGGAGATCTCCGACATCAAGGTGTCGTGTGCCATCACCGCGCCGGAGAAGAAAGAAAAAGCGGCCTAAGGACAAAGCCCCCGCCCCGGCAACGGGGCGGGGTTTTTAAACAGAATTTTCGCGGGGAGATCAGACGATGCGTATCGTCGTGCATGGCCAGCAGGCCTTCGGTAAAGCCGTTCTCGAAGCGCTCTTGAAGCGCGGTGACAATGTTATCGGCGTCTACGTCGCGCCGGAAAAGCCTGGACAGAAACCGGACCCGCTCAAGGAAGCGGCGCTCGCGGCCAATCTTCCGGTCTATCAACCGGATTCCTACAAGAAGCCGGAAGTCTGGGAGCAGTTCAAATCGCTGAAGCCGGACCTTCAGGTGATGGCGTTCGTCACGCTGTTCGTGCCGGAAGAGTTCCTGAATATCCCGACCCACGGGTCGATCCAGTATCACCCGTCGCTCTTGCCGCTCTATCGTGGCGCGTCGGCGATCAACTGGCCGATCATCAAGGGTGAAAAGGAAACCGGGCTTTCGATCTTCTGGCCGGATAACGGTCTCGATACCGGCGACATCCTGATCCAGAAGAAGACGCAGATCTCCGACAAGGACACGCTCGGCACCGTCTACTTCGATCGCCTGTTCCCGATGGGTGTCGATGCGATGCTCGAGTCGGTCGACCTCGTGAAAGCCGGCAAAGCGCCGCGCATCAAGCAGGACGAAGCGAAAGCGACCTACGAAGGTCTCTGCCGCGCCGACAACGCGCACATCGACTTCGGCAAGCCGTGGGAGCAGATCGACCGCCTGATCCGCGGCTGCAACCCGGCGCCGGGCGCCTGGGCCACGATCAACGGCGTGAAGCTCAAGATTCTCGAAGCAACTCCGCTTCCGGCACGCGATCCGAAAGGTATCGCAGGCAAGATCGGCGAAGTCGTGCTCGTCGAAGCCGACGGCATCACGGTCGTTTGCGCCGACGGCCGTTTCAAGCTCACCCGCGTGCAAGCCGACGGACCGAAGATCGGCGCCGGCGAGTGGGCGGCAGCTAGCAAAATCGAAAAAGGTGCGCGCTTCTCGTAACTCCGCACTTCCACATTTCTCAAAACGCAATCCAGCCACGGATCAAGTCACATGCCTGCTTCACAACACCAGAATCCGAAATCGGACATCGAGATCGCCCAGGCCGCAAAAATGCGGCCGATCATGGATGTCGCAAAAGAACGCCTCGGTATCGAAGCGAAGAACCTCGAGCCCTACGGCCATTACAAGGCCAAGGTCTCGATGGATTACATCAAGTCGCTGTCGAGCAAGCCTAACGGCAAGCTCATTCTCGTGACCGCGATCAACCCGACGCCGGCCGGCGAAGGCAAGACCACGACGACCGTGGGCCTCACCGACGCGCTCAATCACATCG
>VFQR01001088.1_pt1 | contig 23690 bp, 30 predicted proteins | sample 3512321 | NCBI WGS metagenome assembly VFQR01 (sample SAMN10412374, study PRJNA504923) | tailings metagenome | isolation source: Relicate 3 Philex TSF1 revegetated site | place: Philippines: Tuba, Benguet | collected 2017-08-29 | reverse complement strand
TTTCGAACCGCTTCTTCACATGCGCGGCGATCTCGGCATCCTCGACCGGCAGGATGGTGGGCAGCAGTTCCACCACCGTCACCTCGGCGCCCAGCGAGCGGTAGAAGCTCGCGAACTCCATGCCGATGGCGCCCGAGCCCATGATGACCAGCGACTTCGGGAACTTCGCCGGCTTCATCGCCTCGAAATAGGTCCAGATCTTCTCGCCATCCGGCTCGATCCCGGGCAGCACGCGCGGCCGTGCGCCCGTCGCGATGATGATGTTCTTGGCCTTGTAGGTGCCCTCGCCCAATACGGTCTTGGGCACCGGGCCCTGCGGCTCGACGATCTTCTTCTTGGTCGGCGCCACCTTGATCTCGGTCGGCGAGGTCAGCACCGCCTCGCCCCAGATGATGTCGACCTTGTTCTTCTTCATGAGGAACTGGACGCCATTGTTCATCTGGTTGGCGATGCCGCGCGAGCGCTTGACCACCGCATCGAGGTCGAATCCGAACGTGTCGGCCGTCAGCCCGTAGTCCTTGGCGTGCGCCATATGGCCATAGACTTCCGCCGTGCGCAGCAGCGCCTTGGTCGGGATGCAGCCCCAGTTCGAGCAGATGCCCGCCATGTGCTCGCGCTCGACGATCGCCACCTTCATGCCGAGCTGGGACGCGCGGATCGCCGCGATATAGCCTCCGGGACCGGCGCCGATGACGATGAGGTCGTATTGGTCAGCCATCTCAGTGTTCCTTCACCATCAGAAGCCAGTGCTCGCCCGGCCGTCTGCCGTCGGGAAACGCCACCATCGGCCGCTTGTCCCGCAGCTTGAAACCATTCCGTTCATACAGCGCCTGGGCGCGGGTGTTGTCGCCTTCCACCGCGAGCGCCACGCCGCCGCAGCTGGCCTCCCGCGCCTTCGCATCGGCATGCGCCAGCAGCCTGGCGCCGATCCCTTTGCCTCGCCAGGCGACATGGGTCGCCAGCATGGCCAGAAACCAGTATCCGCCCGACGCCCACTCGAGTTCGTAGATCGGCAGCACGAATGGCGGCAAATCGGCCGGCAAAGGCGGCAGCACCCGGTCCTTCGGATAGCCGAGCGCGAGGCCTGCCACTTCGCCGTCGACTTCCGCGACATGCGCGTGGCGCCAGCTCATGTCTTCACTGTCGTCCAGCATCTTGGCGCGGCCGACTTCGATCAGGTTGTACGTGCCCTGCTCCGCCTCGCCCTCCCAGGCGAACCGAATGGCGCCGTGCGTCGCAATGTTGACCAGCAAAGCCACTTCCGCCGCATCGGCCTTCGTTGCCGGCCGAATGGAGAGTTCGCGCGTCACAGACCCAGAACCTGCTTGACCAGTGGCACCAGCCCGGTGCCGATGGCGCGCGTATTGGCAGCGTCGAGATGAATGCCGTCGGCCTTGTCGGTCGCAGCCACCGTCCCGGCATCGAAGAAGTGCACCCGCTGCTCCTCTGCCCGCTTCTTGTACTCGCGCGCAAAGTGCACGGATGTGGCGATGGCCTCGTCGGGTCCGAAATGGTCCATCATGTCGGCCCAGTCGCCAAGGATGATCGGCGGCGGCGACACGAGGATGATCTCGGGCGCCTCCATCATCCGACCGGCATAATGCCCGCGGATGATCTGCACCAGCCGCGCCATGCCGCGGCCCGCCTCGCCGGCCGTACGCCCGTGATGCGGCTTGATGTCGTTGGTGCCCAGCATGATGACGATCAGGTCGAGCGGCGAATGGCTCTCGAGGAGCGTCGGCAGCACGCGGGCGCCGTTCCGGTCGGCATTGGCGAACCAGTCGTCATGCACGGTCGTCCGGCCGCCCAGCCCTTCGGCGATCACCCGCGCCGCGCCGCCGAGCCCCTGCTCCAGCGCCGTCGGCCAGCGATCATCATAGGCATGCCGCGGCCCGCCGGGGATCGGGTTCGCGCCATAGGTCAGGCTGTCGCCATAGGCGAGGATGGTTTTCACGGCGTCACAGCCCCAGCTTCTTGGCGACGAACTTGAAGTCGACCTGATGCCTCTGGAGGAGGACAGGTACCGCCGCTCCCGCCTTGAGGTTCAAGACGTTGCCCTTTGCCCGCTCCTGGATCAACGTTCGCGCTGAGACAAGCACCACGCATGGCTCTCCGTCATTGTTCCCCGGGAAGGTCATGCAGAGCAGCGCTTCCTTGTTACCGAACCACCCGGCTTCCCACCTTCCCGGGTAGACCTTCGCGTCACCGCGCCACAGGGCAAGAGCGCCGTTGGGCGCGAAATAGACGAACGCCGGGCCATCGAACGGGTACGATGGCATGACGTTTCGTGAGTTCAGGATGAAGGTGTAACCCGAAAAGTACGCGTTGATCTCGGCATCGGGGCTCTTCGCGACCTTGCTGATCGCGCCTCCCACCCTCTCCGTAACGATCGCCGCTTGGGTAGCAGGAACCGCGCTCAGCGCCAGCATCAACGCGATCACCGTGACGGCCATTTTCCGCATCGGAGTTGCCCTTACGCCAGCATCATCACAGGGGTCTCGATCAGCCCCTTGAACGCCGCCAGCAGTTCCGCCCCCAGCGCACCGTCCACCGCCCGGTGGTCGCAGCTCAGGGTCACCGTCATGAAGTGGCCGGTCTTGATCTGGCCCTTGTCGGCATAGACGCGCTCTTCGCCGACGCCGACTGCGAGGATCGTGCCGTGCGGCGGGTTGATCACGGCCGCGAACTCCTTGATGCCGAACATGCCCAGGTTCGACACCGAACTGGAGCCGCCCTGGTACTCGTGCGGCGCAAGCTTCTTCGAGCGCGCCCGCCCGGCGAGGTCCTTCACCTCTTCGGAGATCTGCCGCAGCGACTTGGTATCGCACGACTTCACCACCGGGGTGAACAGCCCGCCCGGCACCGAAACCGCCACAGCCACGTCCGCATGCTTGTGGTAGAGGATCGCGTCGCCTGCCCACGTCGCGTTGGCCGCCGGCACCTTCATCAGCGCTACCGCCCACGCCTTCATGACGAAATCGTTGACCGAGAGCTTGTACTCCGGCTTGCCGTCTTTGCTTTTGGGCGCGGCGGCGTTGATCTGCTCGCGCGCCTCTAGCAACGCATCGATCTTGCAGTCGAGCGTCAGGTAGAAGTGCGGCACCGTCTGCTTGGACTCGGTGAGGCGCGCGGCCACCACCTTCCGCATACCGTCATTCGGCACCAGCTCGTAGCTGCCCTCCTCGTAGAGACCGATCACCTGCTGCCGGCTCATGCCGGTCGCAGGAGCGGCGGCTGCCACGGGCGCGGTCGCAGGGGCCGAAGCCGAGGCCTTCAGCGGCACGGCGCCGGACTTCGCCGCCTCGACGTCCTTCTTGATCACCCGCCCATGCGGCCCGCTGCCGCTGATTGCGTCGAGCGAGATGCCGGCGTCCTTGGCCAGCCGCTTGGCCAGCGGCGAAGCGAAGACCCGGCCGCCATCCTTGCCATTGCTCGCCGGCTTCGGGGCCGGCGCTGCGGTGCCGTTGGACTTGGTCGGCTGCGTCGCCGGATTTTCGCGCGGCTGCGCTCCGGCCTCGGCCTTGGCCGGTGTCGCTGCGGTCGGTGCGGCGGCCTCGGGCTGCTTTTCTGCCGGCGCGGGCGCGGGCGCAGGCGTCGCGGAGATATCCGCCGCACTCTCGCCCTCGGTGAGGATCACCGCGATCACCGCGTTCACCTTCACGTTTTCGGTGCCCTCGGGCACGACGATCTTGCCGATCTTGCCTTCGTCGACGGCCTCGACTTCCATCGTTGCCTTGTCGGTCTCGATCTCGGCAATGACATCGCCGGAGGAGACGGTATCGCCCTCCTTGACGTGCCACTTGGCGAGTTTGCCCTCCTCCATCGTGGGGGAGAGCGCGGGCATGGTGATGTTGATGCTCATGGGCTCCGGCTCCTCACTCGCCGATATCTTCGTTCCACAGTTCAGGATGGCTGGCGATGAACTCGGCCATCATGTGCACGCAGCGTTCGTCGTGACAGTCCGTCACGTCGACGCCTGCGAGCGACAGCACATCCTGGAAGCCTTTGAAATTCTTGCTCTCCGCCACCACCACGCGCCCGATCCCGAACTGGATGATGGTGCCGGTGCACATCATGCACGGGCTGAGCGTGGTATAGCAGGTCACGTCCTTGTACGTCTTCTGCCGGCCGGCATTCTGGATCGCATCCATCTCGCCATGCAGTATCGGATCGCCCTTCTGCACGCGCCGGTTGTGACCCCTGCCGATGATCTCGCCATTCCTGACCAGCACCGAGCCGATCGGAATCCCACCCTCGGAAAGCCCGAGCTGCGCCTCCTCATAGGCGGCGTCGAGAAACTTCTGGTCGTCGGGCGAAATGCTCATGTCTAGCGATCGTCCTCGAACAGCGCCTGGCGCTCTTCATTGAAACCCAGCGGCCGATCGAGCGGCCAGAGATTGGCGAGCGAAACCGCTATCTCCTCGAATGGTCCGGCGCGAACCACATCGTCCGCACGCCAATTGCCCGTCGATCGCCATTCCGCGCCGTCTAGCTCGAACGCTTCAAGCGTTTGTCGCCGCGGGTCGATCAGCCAGTAGTGCGGCATCCCTGCTTCAGCATAGATATCTGCCTTCACCCCACGATCACGCTTTTCCGTCGAATTCGACAGGATTTCACAAACGAAGTCCGGGCGGACGCTGATCCAGTTGGTGTCGGGGGTGACCGCCATTCGTTCTCTCCGCCAACCGGCAATGTCGGGCACGAGCAGGCTCTCTCCGAACGTCACTTCGTTCTCGATCAGAAAGAACCAACCGCCAGGTCCTCCCATCCCTTTTTGGAAAGGACCTCCCAGTTCAAGTCCAAGCGCGAAGGCTGACGTGCCATGCCGAGGCGATGGTCGGGGCTGCGTCACCAGTTCGCCATTGATGATCTCCGCGATCACCCCCTCGGGCGCCGCCTCGATATCGGCATAGGTCGCGCGCTTGGTGATGACCCCGCCCATCCCTACCCCCGGTAAGTGACCGCATTCACCGCCGCGATGACCTCATCGACGTTCGGCAGCGCCAGCTTCTCGAGGTTCGCCGCATAGGGCATCGGCACGTCCTTGCCGGTGACGCGAGTCGGCGGCGCATCGAGGTAGTCGAAAGCCTCGGCAACAACGACGGCGGCGATTTCGGCGCCGATGCCGCCCTGCGGCCAGCCCTCCTCCACGGTCACGATCCGACCGGTCTTCTTGACCGACTCGATGATCGTCGCCGTATCCATAGGGCGCAGCGTCCTCAGGTCGATCAGTTCCACGTCGACGCCCTGCGCCACCAGCTTCTCGGTCGCCTGCGTCGCGTAGCGCATGCCCATAGAGAACGAGACGATCGTCACGTCCTTGCCCTTGCGGGCAATTCGCGCCTTGCCGATCGGCAGCACGTAATCATCCACCTTCGGCACGAGGCCGGTCGAGCCGTAGAGAATCTCGTTCTCGAGGAACACCACCGGCGTGTTTGAGCGGATCGCCGCCTTGAGCAGTCCCTTGGCATCGGCCGCCGAGAAGGGTGCGACGACATAGAGACCCGGCACATGGCTGTACCAGGCCGAGTAGTCCTGGCTGTGCTGCGCCGCAACGCGCGCTGCAGCCCCGTTCGGGCCGCGGAACACGATCGGCGCCGAGACCTGCCCACCGGACATGTAGAGCTGCTTGGCGGCCGAATTGATGATCTGGTCGATCGCCTGCATGGCGAAGTTCCAGGTCATGAACTCGATGATCGGCCGCAGGCCCGCAAAGGCCGCGCCGACACCAAGGCCGGCAAAACCGTGCTCGGTGATCGGGGTGTCGATCACGCGCTTCGCGCCGAACTCCTGCAGCAGCCCCTGGCTGATCTTGTAGGCGCCCTGGTATTCGGCGACCTCTTCGCCCATGAGGAATACGTCCGGATCGCGCCGCATCTCCTCGGCCATCGCCTCGTTCAGCGCCTGGCGGACGGTCATTTCCACCATCTCGACATCCGCGGGGAGGTCCGGGTCGGCATCGGCCTCGAACTTGGGCGCGGCTGGCACCGCTGCGGCCGCAGGCGCCGCCTCGGCGGCCTTCTCGGCCGGCACCACCGGGGCCTCGGCCGGCTCCGGCGCGGTCTGGGCCGGTGCGGGCGTCTCGAGCGTCTCGCCCTCGGCCTGGACCTGGGCGATCGGCTCGTTGACCTTCACGCCCTCGGTGCCCTCGGCGACGAGGATCTTCACCACCGTGCCGCTGTCGACGCTCTCGACTTCCATCGTCGCCTTGTCGGTCTCGATTTCCGCCAGCACGTCACCCGGCTTGACGGTGTCGCCTTCCTTGACGAGCCATTTCGACAGTTTGCCCTCTTCCATGGTCGGCGAGAGGGCGGGCATCAGGATTGTCGGCATCTTTTGCTCCGCAAAGAGATGGGTCAGGCGGCCATGCCGCGCATATTGGTGTTGAATGACAGCGCCACGAAGGCGCCGCCCTTGAATTCTTTACGCTCGGCGGCGGCCTTCACCTGAACCTGCGCCACAGCAGCAAGGCCGCCAGTCCGATCAGTGCGACGATCAACAGCACGCGCACAGCCCGGAACCACAGCGGATACCGCCCCCCCGCGCGCACTTCTGCTTCGACCATGCCGCGCCTTATCTGCGGCCAGTTCTGGATGATCTCGACCAGCCGGCGCGCATAGTCCAGCAGCGCCCGCCCGACCAGCCAGAAGAAGGCCACGAACAGCGCAATCACGGCCAGCGCGAGCAGCCAGGTCGACCAGTCCAGCCCTGCGCTCATCTCGCCTGCCGTTGTTCCCTGTCAGCGTCATGCTGCGTTCCCCGACACGATGTTGATCAGGAGCAGCACCATGAACACGCCGACGCAGCCGGCAAAGATGGCGGCGTGGCGCCTGAAGCTCGCAACGATCGGCGCGGCCTCCACGCCGAGCCGCCGCTCGACGGCAACAAAGTTCAGCGTGCCCAGTTCGAACGCAGCCGACACGCCCTGCCCTTGCCCGGCCTTGCGATACACGGCCAGCCAGCCAGCCGCCAGGCGCACGAAGGCGTAGGCGGCCACCAGCCACACCAGCACGGCAATGCCGAACAGCACCGCCATCATGCGGCGTAGATATCCGTCCACAGCTCCGACGCATCGGGCTCGGGATCCGAGGTCGCGAAATCGGCCGCCTCGGTGACGATGGCGCGGATCTCGGTCTCGATCTCCTTGAGCGTCTCTTCGCTGGCATAGTTGCGCTCGAGGATGCGGGCACGGACCTGCTCGATCGGGTCGCGCTCCGCGCGCATGCTGGAGACTTCGTCCTTGGAGCGATACTTCGCGGGGTCGGACATTGAGTGGCCGCGATAGCGGTAGGTCAGCATCTCGAGCAGGAACGGCCCCTTGCCCGAGCGGGCATGTTCGATGGCGCGCTTGGCCGCATCGTAGACCATGCGGATGTCCATACCATCCACCTGCTCCCCGTCGATACCGAAGGAGATGCCGCGCTTGGAGAAGTCCGGCTGACCGGACGCGCGCTCGACCGAAGTGCCCATGCCGTAGCGGTTGTTCTCGACGACATAGACGGCCGGCAGGTTCCACAGCTTCGCCATGTTGAAGCTCTCATAGACCTGGCCCTGGTTCGCCGCGCCGTCGCCGAAGTAGGAGATCGAGACGGTGTCGTCGCCGCGGTACTTCGAGGCGAAGGCGAGGCCGGTGCCGAGCGAAACCTGCGCCCCCACAATGCCATTGCCGCCATAGAAGCGGTGCTCGTTGGAGAACATGTGCATCGAGCCGCCCTTGCCTTTCGACAGGCCGCCCTGCCGTCCGGTCAACTCGGCCATCACGCCCTTGGGGTCGAGCCCCATCACCAGCATGTGCCCATGGTCGCGGTAGCCGGTGATCTGCGCGTCCTCGCCCTTGCGCGAGGCCATGGTGATGCCGGTAACCACCGCTTCCTGCCCGATATAGAGGTGGCAGAAGCCCCCGATCAGGCCCATGCCGTACATCTGGCCGGCCTTCTCCTCGAAGCGCCGGATCAGCAGCATCTCGCGAAACGCGTCGAGCTCCTGCTCCTTGCTCAGTTCTGGGATATTGGACTCGGCCGACTTGGCCGCCGCTTTACGCGCCATGGCATTCGCTCCGGAATTCGCAGTGAGCCGCTCGCTCGCGAAAGCAGCTTTCGCGACGAAGATAGCTTAACCCAAGCCGGATGAGAAATCGAGGCTGCTGTTCGCTGTAGAAAACGCTGATATCAGTCTGTTTCTGCAGCGATAATGGAGCTTAACTCGTCTATGGTTGATTGGTCGTTTGAACCGGAAAGCGGTTTACCAGTGCGCGTGTCGACCATGACGATGATGTCCTCCGGCCGCGCCATGGCCAGCATCGCGCGCGCCTTCTCGGTCAGGATGTCAGGATCGAGTCGCGAGGAACGGAACAGCTCTATCCGGTGCCGGTAGGCGTCGATCTCGGCCTGCAGCGCGGCCGAATGCGCCGCCAACTCGTCCATCTCCGCCTCGAGCACGTCCTGGCTCTCGATGCCGAACTGGCCTGTCACGAAGCTGTAGCCGAGATAGCCCTGGAAGGCGAGCAGCAGCAGCGTCACGAACAGGTGCCGCCAGATCGCAGGACGTTTGTGCCGAGTGGTCATGGGAGGGGCCCGCTGGGATCGTCCCCTCCCTTATAGTTGCGTGGAGCTTAACGCGCGGTTGCGGCGCGCGGGGCTCAGCTCTTCAGCACGTCGCGGCCGGCATAGCGGGCGGCCGAACCGAGCTGCTCCTCGATGCGGATCAGCTGGTTGTACTTGGCCAGCCGGTCCGAGCGGCTCAGCGAGCCGGTCTTGATCTGCCCGCAATTGCAGGCGACCGCGAGGTCGGCGATCGTCGAATCTTCCGTCTCGCCGGAACGGTGCGACATCACCGAGGTGTAGCCGGCGCGGTGTGCGGTATCGACCGCATCCAGCGTCTCGGAGAGCGAGCCGATTTGGTTCACCTTGACGAGGATGGAATTGGCGACCCCCATCCGGATGCCCGAGCGCAGCCGCTCGGTATTGGTCACGAACAAATCGTCGCCCACCAGTTGAACCTTGTCGCCGAGCAGTTCGGTCAGCGCCTTCCAGCCGTCCCAGTCATCCTCGCCCATGCCGTCTTCGATCGAGACGATCGGGAACCGGTCCACCAGCCCGGCGAGGAAGCGCGCATTCTCGTCCGGTGACAGGCTCTTGCCCTCGCCCGTCATCTCGTACTTGCCGTTCTTGAAGTACTCCGTCGCGGCGCAGTCGAGCCCGAGATAGACGTCCTTGCCCGCCGCGTAGCCGGCCTTCTCGATCGACTTGACGATGTAGTCCAGCGCCACTTCCGCTGAACTCAGGTTCGGGGCGAAGCCGCCCTCGTCGCCCACATTGGTGTTGTGCCCGTCCGCCGCGAGGCTCTTTTTCAGCGTGTGGAAGATTTCCGCGCCGATCTGCACCGCATGGGCGATCGACTCGGCGCCCACCGGCATGATCATGAATTCCTGCATGTCGATCGGATTATCGGCATGCGCCCCGCCATTGATGATGTTCATCATCGGCACCGGCAGCACCCGGGCATTGGTGCCGCCGACATAGCGGTAAAGCGGCAGTTCCGACGATTCGGCTGCCGCCTTGGCGACCGCCAGCGACACGCCCAGAATGGCGTTGGCGCCGAGGCGCGCCTTGTTCGGCGTGCCGTCCAGCTCGATCAGCGCCCGGTCCACCTCGATCTGGTCCAGCGCGTCGAGGCCCTGGATTTCGTTGAAGATCTCGGTGTTGACGAAGTCCACGGCCTTGGTCACGCCCTTGCCGAGGAAGGGCTTGCCCCCGTCGCGCAGCTCGACCGCCTCATGCGCGCCGGTTGAGGCGCCCGACGGCACCGCCGCCCGCCCGAAGCTGCCATCGTCCAGCACCACGTCCACTTCCACCGTCGGGTTGCCCCGGCTGTCGAAGATCTGCCGGCCCGTGATGTCGATGATGGTGGACATGTGCTTCCCCTGTGCGTGCAAACGATTGTGCTGCCCTTGTTAGACAAGGCCTGTGACAACTGGAAGGGGGCCGCCGGCCTTTTTCGCGTGGGGCGCCGGCTTATCGCTGCCGGGCGGGCAACTGTCCGTCCGCCTCCAGCCAGGCCACGGCCTCCTGTACCGCCGCAAGCGACGACCAGTGCGGTACGTAGCCGAGCAGGCGCTGCGCTTTCGCCATGGAGTGGCTCGGGCTGCGGGCGATGTGCTCCCATGTCGCCTGCGCATCCTCCTCCAGCACATCCGCCTTCCAATGCTCGAAGGGTCGATAGCTCAGCTGCGGCTGGTGCCCGAACCAGCGATACATCGCCTCGGCGTAGCCACGCAGATTCACCGCCTGCGGCGACACGGCGTTGAACGCCTCCCCCACCGCCGTCGAGCGGCTGGCCATGATGGCGAGCACCAGCCGCGCCAGATCGTCCGCATGCACGTGATGCACCGTCTCCAGCCCGAAATTGGGCAGGCTCAGCCGGTCGCCCCGCGCGATGGTCTGGAACACCCCGATGTTGAAATTCCCCGCCGGGTTGAGCGGCACCCAGCCGGGGCCGACGATGTGGCCTGGCCGGAACACGGTCGCGGGAAATCCTTCCCGCCGCGCCAGCCCCAGCAGATAGGTCTCGATCTCGGCCTTCTGCGTGCCATAGGGGCCGAACGCGTTGAGCGGCTGGTCCTCCGTCGCCGGTACTGCCGTGTTGTGCCCATACACCCAGATCGTGCCGCAATGAATGAAGTGCCCGACGCGGCCCTTGAGCGCGGTGACGAGCTGCTCCGCGCTCTGCTTGTCGAAGCAGATCATGTCGATGACGACATCGGCCGAGAGGTCTGCGATCTCGGCCCCGAACGTGCCGGCCGCCTCGGCCTTTTCGCGGTCGATCACCACGGTGCGCACCGCGCCCCAGGCCGCATCGGCGCGATAGGGCGCCCGCTGCCCGCGCGTCACATTCACCACCTCGTGCCCGTCGCGCACCAGCCGCGGCACCAGATAGGTGCCGACATGTCCGCTGCCGCCAATGATCGCTACCCGTGCCATGCGCCCGCTCCTCGATGTTGCAGGCGCAAACTAGCCGCTGTTCCGCAAAACAGAAAGGGCGGCGCCGCAGCACCGCCCCTCCCGGAAGTCTCGAACCTGAGTTGCCTCAGTTCCAGTACTTCGGCACCTGGTAGTAGTCATAGGCGCGATCGCGGTGGAAGGCGCCGTCCTCGCGCGTTAGCTCGTTGATCGTGTCGCTCGGCGCAGCTTTCAGCTGCTCCTCGGTAAACGGCACCACATAGGCGCTCTGGTTCGGATCGTAGTCCAGCACCGCCCACGGCAGCGGGTGGTACTTCTCGCCAATCCCCAGCAGCCCGCCGAAACCGACGACCGCGAACATGATCGCATTGTCGGTCTTGTCCAGAATGATGTCCTCGATCTTGCCGAGCGTCTTGCCCGACTGATCCTTCACATCGGTTCCGATGACGCGCGAGGCGCGAATGGCGGTGGTGTGTCCCGTCGTGGTCGACATGTGCCATCTCCTTGAGTTGGTTTCCGAAACCTCAACGGCCCATCCAGCTACGTGGTTCCGCCATATCGACCGGGTTTGGAGCGAAACGGACGGTCTCCCGAAGGCACCCGCCCCATTGCCGCCGCTGCCCGCCTGTCGCTATGAGCAATGCCACACAGGGAGGACCACAATGACCGAACTCATCAAGCAACTGGCCCATGTCTGCATCTTCGCCCGCGATCTCGCGGCCACCGAAGCCTTCTGGAGCGGCGCACTGGGCCTGCCCGTCGCCTTCCGCTTTACCCGCAATGGCGGCCCCTACGGCTTCTACCTCACCGCCGGCGGCCGGACGAACATCGAGGTGTTCCAGAAGTCCGAGACAAGCTTCGAGGAGCGCAACCAGATCAACCACGTCTGCCTCGAGGTGCACTCGCTCGATGCGGCCATCGCGGCACTGCGCGACAAGGGCATCTCGATCACCGACAAGAAGCTCGGCGTGGACGAGACTTGGCAGGCCTGGACCGCCGATCCCAACGGAGTGAAGATCGAGCTGTTCGAATACACCGAGCAGAGCGCGCAGTTCCGCGGCGGCGACCGCGTCGCCAACTGGTGAGCGCATCGGGCGCTGGGCTCAGCCGCGCAGCGCCCGGACCACCGCCTCGTCCAGCGCCTGCAGAAAGCTCTGTCGGTCCTTTGCGGTGAAGCCGGCATTCAGCCCGCGGCTTTCGCCGGTTTCGCGCAGATGCCGGTTCAGGTCGCGCATCGCGAGCGCCATGCCGATGGCCTGGGGCGTGAACGGCTTGCCAGTCGGGCCCAGCACGGCAGCCCCCTGCTTCAGCGCCCGGTCGGCAAGCGGAATGTCCGAAGTGATGACGATGTCCCCGGCCGCCACCTCTGCCACGATCCAGTCGTCGGCCGCGTCCGCGCCCTGCGGCACCGTCACCGTGACGATCATCGGGTCGCGTGACGGGCGGAGCCCGGAATTGGCCACCAGCACCGTCACCACCCCATGCCGGCCGGCGACCCGCAGCACCTCGTCCTTCACCGGACAGGCGTCCGCATCGACATAGATCTTCGGCACGGCTGCTCCCTTGCCTCGCGCTGCACCCACATTGATGCCGCAATGCCGCGACAAGCACCGCCAGTCAACGGCTCGGGAGATTCTGATGCGCCGCCTTACCACGCTTGCCGCGCTCGCCGCACTGGGACTCCTCGCCGCCTGCGGCTCCGAGCAACCGCCCGCCAATCCGGCCGGCCAGGCCGCCAGCACACCCGCGCCGGCACCGGCTGCGACGCCGGCGGCACCGGCCGCGCCGCAGGTGTCGAGCCTGCCGGCCGGCGCCCGCCCGCTGCTCGGCCGCTGGGCGACCGATCTCGCCAATTGCGGCGCTGACGCATCGGTCATCACCATCACCGAAACCCGCTACCAGTCACCGTCCCGCAGTTGCGATCTCGCCCTCACCGACGCGGGCAACGGCACCTATAGCCTCGCCTGTGGCGATGCGCGCCTCTCGCTCACCCCGATCTTCGCCCCGACTGGCGAAGGCATCCACATCAATACCGGCAGCCGCACCGACACGGTCCTGCGCTGCACGCGCTAGCGCAACGCTTTCCCAGCGCGACGCGATTTGCCATCATGTCCGTCAACGGAGACACGACATGACGCCTTTCGAGCGCATCACCACGCAGGTGCAGGCCCAGATCCCGCTGGTACGCGCCATGGAAGCCGCCCTGGGCCGCGAGCAGGCGCACAGGCTGGTGCGCGAGGCGCTCGACAAGGCCAATCGCGAACTGGTGGCGCAACGCGGCGCCCTGCTCGATATCGAGACGCTGGCGAGGGAGTTCGCCGGCTTCGGCGAGGGGATCCGCTACGAGTTCGAGACCCTCGAGCAGACCGATACCGTGCTCCGCAACCAGGTCAACCACTGCGACTATGCCGAGTTCATGGAACAGATCGGCGCCCGCGACCTGGGCGAGCTCCTCATCTGCAACTCCGACTTCGCGATGGCGGACCAGCTCGGCCTCAAGCTCGACCGCAACAAGACCTGCATGAACGGCGATGGCCAGTGCAACTTCTGCTATACGGTGAAGTCCGCGCTCGCCGTCCCCGCCACCGCCGAGTGACTTAGGCGCTGCCGCCCCACTTTTCCTGCCAGGTCGGCACCGGGTCCCGCTCAGCGGGCGCCGCGAGATAGATCGCCCGCGCCATGGCCCGGCTGAGGCACACTGCGGCCGCGTGCCCCAATTGCAGGATGGTGTTGATCGGCGCCTCGACCGGCTTTCGCCCCGTCGAGACCGAGAAGATCAGGTCGCCGTCCACCTGCGTATGCGCCGGGCTCGCCGCTCGCGCGATGCCGTCCTGCGCGGCCACGGCGAGGCGCTTCAGCTGTGCCTTGCTGAGGTCTGCGTCGGTCGCAACGATCGCGATGGTGGTGTTGGAAATCGGGCTCACCCAGTCGCGCTTCGACCGCGCCGTCTGCTCGAAGTCGAGCGGCTTGGTGAGCGGGCCGAGCCCGCCGAATTCGTCGCCGATCTCGAACGGCGCCGCCCAGAACTGCGGATTATCTCCCATCGTCACGCTGCCTGTGGGGTTGGCCGCCACCAGCGCGCCGACCGTATAGCCGCCCGGCAGCACCAGTGACGCCGACCCCAACCCGCCCTTGAGGTTCGCCGTCAGCGCCCCGACCCCGGCGCCGGCCGTGCCGAGCGCGAACTCCGCGCCGGCATTAGCGAGCGCGGCGGCCCCCAGCGCGCGATAGGGATTGTCCTGCCAGTCCTTGTCGCCGCCATTGAGCAGATCGAAGATGATCGCCCCCGGAACGATCGGCACCACGGCCTGCTCGACCCGGAAGCCGCGCCCCATGCGCCTTAGCCCGTCGCTGACCCCCGACGCCGCATCGAGCCCGAACGCGGAGCCACCCGACAGCACCAGCGCGTCCACCTCCTCGACCAGCTTGTCCGGGGCGAGCAGTTCCGTCTCCCGCGCGCCCGGAGAGCCGCCCATCACGTCGACCGAGGCCCGGAACGGTCGGTCGCTGACCAGCACGGTGGTGCCTGACTTCACCCCGAAATCCTCGGCATTGCCGACGAGAAGGCCCTCGACATCGGTGATGAGATTGCGTGGTCCGGCGCGCATTCCGGCTCCTTGGTCTTGTTGGTCTGGAGGATTGTTGGGTTGGTTCAGGCGGCGCTGCCCAGTTGGGCGTCGACCGCGTCCAGCGCCCGCCGCAGCGGCACGCCATCGGGGTCCCAGGTGCGGCGCATTTCCAGCATCTGGCGCGCGATCGCCCAATTGCCGCACTTAAGGTGCGCATCGAGCAGCAATTGCCCGAACAGGTCGCGCTGGGCGTGGCTGCCGCCCACTTCGGCCATGCGGGGATTGGCGAGCGAAAGCCAGCGCACAGCCGCGGCATGGTCGCCCCGCGCATGCGCCAGCACGCCCCGCGCTGCGGGCAGCGCCACCTCCTGCCACACCGTCCGGTCGAAGGCCCGCGCATCGCGCGCCCGCTCTTCGATCGCCTGCATCAGTTCGTCCGCTTCCCGTCGTTCGGCGCGTGCCAGCCCATAGAGATATTGCAGCGTCAGAAAGGGCTGGATGGTATCGCGTGCCCGGCTTTGCATGTGGTCGGCGACGTCTTCCCAGCGATTGCCGACATCCATGCCCGCAACTTCCATCCGCGCCAGCAGCGACACCGCGCCGACCTGATCCTGCGAGTAGTCCGGCTGGATTCCCCACACATGCCGGTCATAGGCCTCGAACACGCCGGCCTCGTCGCCCGCGCTGATGAGGAACAGGGCCTTGTGCCACCAATTATGCGTGTACATGAAGGAGTTGAGATCTACCCAGGTCTTCTGTGCCTCGGTCAGAAACCGCACGCCCTCGGCCACCCGGCCCTGCCCCAGCATGACATGCGCCAGCGCATGTTGTGCCCAGGGCTCCTTCTCCTTGAGCCGGAGGGCCAGCCGCGCCTCGGCCTCGGCGATGTCCAGCGCATGCAGCTGTTCGTGAGCGAAGGCGAGCATGCCATGCAGGTGCGGATTGTCGGCATGCGCCGCCTCGGCCAGTTGCGCAATGCGCAGCATCGCGCGCGCATCACCCCGATTGAAGCTGTGATACTGGTGCAGCTTCACTGCCGCGAGGTCGCGCGGATAGGCCGTGACGATTTGCTCGCCAAGCGCCTGCACGCCGGGAATGTCGTCGCCGATCCAGCGGCGCAACTGCTCGACCAGCATGCGCTCCCGCGCATTGGCGCCGGATAGCGCCGCCTCGGCGCGTGCCAGATACACGGAGGCCTTGGCCTTGGCGCCCTCGGCCTCGAGGAACATCCAGATACAGCCGGCATAAACATTGGCCAGCACCGCGTCGGGGGCGGCGTCGGCGGCCGCCAGCACATTGGTGGCGCGGGTTTCGTAGCCGAGGAACCCCGCCACGAAATCATTGACCCCGTCCAGCGCCGAGCCCGTGCTCACCGCATTTCCGAGTGCATCTTCAACCATCATGCTTCACGCAGTCGCCCGAATGGCTCAAGATATAGCCGCGCCTCGGGCGCTGTCCACGTCCGTTCCCTCACCCCACCACGCAGTGTCCATCATGCCGCAGCTTCAGCTCGCCGACGCCACCCTCCACTACGAAGACAGCGGCACCGGCAGCCCCCTGTTGCTCATCGCCGGCACCGCCAGCGACAGTGCGAGCTGGGGACCGCTGCCGCCGCTCCTCGGCACCCGCCGGCTGATCATGCCGGACAATCGCGGCTCGGGTCGCACCCTCTCGTCCGGCACCATCACGTCGCCGCTGCTGGTCGACGATCTCGTCGCCTTGCTCGACCATCTCGAACTGGGCGAGGTTGATGTCTGCGGCCACTCGCTGGGCGGTCATCTCGCGCTCTCGCTCGCCCTCCGGCAGCCCGACCGCATCCGCCGCGTCGTCACGCTCGGTGCCGGCACGGTCGAGCCGCACACGGCCCGGCTGTTCGCCGATCTGGCACTGATCTACCCGCAGGTCGAGCCGCAGCTCTATTTCCGCCTGCTCTACCAGTGGCTGTTCTCGCCGGAATTCTTCGCCGATCCCGCCAATGTCGCCGCGGCCGCCACGGCCTCCACCGACTACCCGTTCCGGCAGACGCCCGAGGACTTCGCGCGCCAGGTCGAGCTGCTCGGCAGCCGAGGCGATTTCGACCCCAGTGCCATCCGCTGCCCGGTCCTCGCCATCACCGGCGAACGGGATCTGCTGGCGCCGCCCGCCGCCATGGTGGCGCTGCACCGCGGCATCTTCGATCTGACCCGCCGCCTGCTCCCGCACGCCGCGCACGCCACGCACTGGGAAGCCCCGGACGAGGTCGCTCGGCTGATCAACCAGTTCCTCGGCTGACCGCCAATCGCAGCGCCTCCGGCATCTGGCGGTGCGGAGGGATCGCGGCGGCTCCCCCGTCTTACTCCGCGTCGTCGAGCCAGCTGACTTCGATACGGTGAAACAGCGGCCCCTGCTTCATGCCGTCGAGCCACTTGCGGAACGCGTCGAGGTCGGTAAAGCCGGCGGCCCGGGCATCGGCGAGGCTGACATCCGCCGGCGCCATCTCGTCCATCCGGCCGATCTGAATGCGGCCGAGCTTGGTCTTCAGCGTCCCGCCGGCCCTCACAGACGGCCGGGTCCAGCGCCGGAACTGCAGCGTGATCTCCCCCCGCCGGATCGCCTCGACCACTTCGCGCTTGAGCAGCATCGCAATCTCCCTGGTGCGGGCGGCGGGACTCGAACCCGCACGGGTGTACACCCTCCGGATTTTAAGTCCGGTATGTCTACCATTCCATCACGCCCGCGACGCGAGTTGGGATGTGTCATACTCTGGCTACCGCAGTAAACGGTAGAATCGTGTCTCGTATGCTGGGGAGAGCCGTGCGGCTGATACCAAGATGGGCAGTGACGGTCCGCCTGACCGAGGGCATGGGCAATCAGATGTTTCAGTATGCGACGGGGCTGGCGGTCGCGCGCCGTCTGCGCATGCCGCTGTTGTGCGACATCTCGGGATTTCCGCAACGGAATGGCCGCCAGCTTCGCGTCGATGCTTTTGGATTGCCACTGCGCCCTGCACCCCCCGTCGACGAGCTGTCCTTGGTCGACACCATCGCGCAGCGCATGGGTCGGCCGAAGATGCCTCGAATCGGCCACGAAACCATACTGGACGACGCAGAGTTCGTGCCGCGCGTGCTCACGGTACGTTCACCCTGCCGCCTCGAAGGCTACTTCCAGAGCTGGCGCTATCTCGCCGGGCATCATGCGGCGATCCGGAAGCACTTCGACTTCACGCGGCTTCCTGATGGGCCTGCAGACATAATGCGCATGATTGCGTCGGCCGAGGCGCCTGTTGCTGTGCACGTGCGACGCAGCGACTACCACCTGAAGCCGGACGCCTTCCGCCTGCTGCAGCGCGAGCACTACCAGAAGGCCCGGGATCAGTTGGAGCAGACAGTCTCGCGACCATCCTACTTCCTGTTCTCAGACACCATGCATGAGGCTCTGGCTCTGCTCGGAGATTGGCCGGGCATCGTCCCCGTCACGGGTCTAAGCGAACTGCAGGATTTCCGTCTCATGGCATCGTGCCGCCACTTCCTGATCGCCAACTCGACCTTCAGCTGGTGGGCGGCTTGGTTAGGGCGCGCTCCCGACAAGATCGTGCTCGCGCCCGATCCATGGTACGGTGAAGGCTTCAACCGCAAGGTCGAAACGCAGCACCGTGTTCCGCCAGAGTGGTTGCTCATCGCCACCTGACCCCTGATGCCGGTCTGGCTGTGCATGCTGTTGGAGATTGCAGCGGAACTGGTACAGAACGGCCGCCCGTCACAGCTGATCCGACGCCTCGCGCGTGAGCCTCGCGCTCCAGCAGCAGCGCAATCTCCCTGGTGCTGGCGGCGGAACTCGCATCGGCATGGGTCAAAGACCTCAGGACCTCATGTCCGGTATGTCTACCGTTCCATCACGCCCGCGGCGGCGGTTCGTTTGCCATGGCGCGGCGGTGGTGTCCATGAGGAGATGGCCCGCTAGTGACTATCGGCGCGAACAGGCACCGGTGGCACAGGCGGCATGGTCTCCTGACATCCGCTGGCAGGGCCCCGCGCTATGATGAGGTCTCACGCGGAGGCTCCGATGCGCTACATTGACCGCTATCCCATCGTCGTTACCGACAGCCGGACCGACTGCCGCGACTTCTGGACCCGCCACCTGGGCTTCAGGGTCGTCTTCGAGAACGACTGGTTCGTCTACATGCAGGCCGAGGGGGCCAGCATCGCCTTCATGTCGCCCGAGCATCCGAGCTGGCCGCCGGGCCCGGAGCCCTATCTCGCCGGCCTCAGCTTCGAGCTCGAGGTCGACGATGCCGCGGCGGCCCTGGCGGAGGTGCGGGCCAGCGGGGTCGAACCGGATTACCCCCTGACCGACGAGCCCTTCGGCCAGCGCCGCTTCAGCCTCCGCGACCCCTCGGGGCTGTGGATCAACATCGTCCAGCAGCTGATGTGAGGCCGCCCGTCACACCCGCTCGAACACCTCCGGCTTCAGCTTGCCGCTGCGCAGCAGGTGCTGCAGGGCGTAGCTCACCGACAGCGCGTCGTCGCGGGCATCGTGCCCCCTGAGCGGCGGATGCGCGACGCCGTAATACTCCGCCAGCTTGTTGCTGGGCGTGCGTGCCACGTCCTCCACCGGCATGCCGGCGGCCAGCACCAGCTTCACTGCATTGTCGAACCTGGTGGCCGGGATCGGCGGCACGATGCCGGCGACATAGCAGCTGATCGCCAGCATGTTGAGCTCGTCCTTGCCCCAACTCCAGCACCGCGCGCCATGCGAGAACCGGTCGAAAGCGGCGAGCGCGTCGGCCAGCGGCACCCCCTCGCGCTCGATGTCGTCCTCGGTAATTCCGGTCAGCCCGGTGAAGAACGGGTCGAGCGCATAGCGGCGACCGTGGCGGTCGATCGGCGTGACATAGGCGCGGAAACTATCGACGATCTCGTGGCTGCCGCCCAGCTCGATCCGCGTCGCGCCGATCTGGGCGATGACCGGATCGGGGTCGATCGCCGCGCACCAGAAACGCCGCTGCGAGCCCTCGAGACACAGAAATTCGCAATCGAACACCACCGCCGACGCCATCATCCCCTCCTGATCTGCGCGCGAACGAGCCTAGGCGGCAGAGTGGGGACCGCGCAAGCCGATCCCGGCGCGCACGACAGGAGGACCGCCGGACACGCGTCCGGCGAACATGGTTCTGCTCAGTCCGTACCGCCGGAGATCGGGGGGACGTAAGCGACATCGAGATCCCACGGGAAGAAGATCCAGGTGTCCTGGCTCACCTCGGTGATGAAGGTGTCGACCATGTCCCGGCCCTTGGGCTTGGCGTAGACGGTCGCGAAGTGCGCGCCGGGCAGCATTTCCCTCACAGCGCGCGCCGTGGCGCCGGTGTCGACGAGATCGTCGACGATCAGGATCTTGCCACCGGTCCGCGCCTTGTCGAGCAGGTCGGCGGTGATCGGCTTCAGCACCCGGATCTCGCCCTGGTTCTGGTGATCGTAGCTCTTCACCGACACGCTCTCGACCACGCGGATGTTCAGTTCGCGCGAGACGATCGCCGCGGGCACCAGCCCGCCGCGGGTGATCGCGACCACCGCATCGAACGGCCCCAGCGCCTGCAGGCGCCAGGCGAGCGCGCGGCTGTCGCGATGGAACTGGTCCCAGGTGACCGGGAACGACTTCTGTGAGCTCTGGTTCATGTGGTCTCCTTCAGGGGGGCCAAGTTCACGAGGCTTTTGTTCAATAGGCTTCGACTTCCTCGCCGAAGCCGGCATTGCGATGGGCTTCCGACACCATGGCGCGCACGGCCGTGGCCGCGGCGGCGAGCCGGTCCTCGTCGGCCGAGCGCAGCACGATCTCGGTCATCACCAGCGTCTGGCCCATCTGCGGGTAGCTGCCCATCTTGACGTCGGGGAACTCCTGCTGCAGCCGGCCGAGCGGGCCGCCGATCGAGCCTTCGCCGACGCGGCAGCGCACCGTGATGGAAGCCACCTTGCGCCCGCCTTCGAGCGTGGGCGCAATGGATTCCAGCATGGCGCGCATGATCACCGGCACGCCGGCCATCACGTGCACATTGCCGATCCGGAAGCCGGGCGCAGCACTCACGGAATTGACGATCAGAGTGCCGCCTTCGGGGATGCGCGCCATGCGCAGCCGCGCCTCGTTCGGCTCGGTGCCGTTCTGCTTCCAGCGCGCTTCCAGCATGGCGCGCGCCTCCGCGTGGATCGGCAGCCCGACCCCGAAGGCACGCGCAACGGCATCGGCGGTGATGTCGTCATGGGTCGGCCCGATCCCGCCCGTCGTGAACACATAGGTGTAGCGCACCCGCACCGCGTTGATCGCCGCGACGATCTCATCCTCGATGTCCGGCACGACACGCACTTCGCTCAGCGCGATGCCGAGATCGGTACAGAAATCGGCGACGGCGCCGATGTTCACATCCTTGGTGCGGCCGGACAGGATTTCATCGCCGATGACGACGAGGGCGGCGGTAACGGCATCGTGGGAAGGCATGACAAACCCGGCAAAGCGGCAAGGCCATTGCATTGCCTCACGAGGCCGGGCAACGTCAAGCAACCCGGCGTAATAGCCACAGCTATGCCAGCGCCCTTTTCACCGGCGTCGGCTGCCCCTATTTTGGCTGCCGAACGGAGCAAGCCATGGTCACTTTCGTCGACGCCGTCAGCAAGAGCCGCCGCACGGCCGGTATCATCCCCCTGCATGGGGAAGCCGGCTTCGCCGGCATGCGCAAGGCGGGCCGCCTCACGGCCGAAGCGCTCGACCTCCTGGTCGACGCGGTGCAGCCGGGCGTCACCACGGCCGCGCTCGATCGGCTGGCCTATGAGTTCGCGCGCGACCACGGCGCCATTCCCGCTACCCTGTTCTACAAGGGCTACCGGCACTCGATCTGCACCTCGATCAACCATGTGGTGTGCCACGGCATCCCGGAGGAGCGGCCGCTGCGCGAAGGCGACATCGTCAATATCGACCTGACGCTGATCGTCGACGGCTGGTATGGCGACAGCTCGCGCATGTATCCGGTCGGCGAGATCACGCGGAAGGCCGAGCGCCTGATCGAGGTCACCTATGAATGCCTCGAGGCCGGCATCGCCGCGGCCCGCCCCGGCGGCATGACCGGCGATATCGGCGCCGCCATCCAGCAGCATGCCGAGGCGGAGCGCACCAGCGTGGTGCGCGATTTCGTCGGTCACGGCGTCGGGCAATTGTTCCACGACGAGCCCAACATCATGCATTTCGGCACCCGCGGCACCGGGGTGCCGCTCAAGCCCGGCATGATCTTCACCATCGAGCCGATGATCAATCTGGGCCGGCCGCATGTGAAGATCCTCGCCGATGGCTGGACGGCGGTCACGCGCGACCGCACGCTGTCGGCGCAGGCGGAGCACTCGATCGGCATCACCGAGACGGGGGTGGAAGTGTTCACGCTCTCCCCGCGCGGCCTGTTCAACCCGCTCGACGCCAGACGCTAGCCGATGGCGAAGGGGGCGCGCGACACGGACGCTGACGCTGAGGCCCCGGCAGTGCCGCATCATGTGGGGCACCGCGAGCGGGCGCGCGAGCGCTTCCTGCGCGTCGGCGAAGCCGGCCTCGACGACTACGAGCTGCTGGAGCTGGTGCTCTTCCTCGCCATCCCCCGCGTCGACACCAAGGCACTGGCGAAGGAACTGCTCGCCCGATTCGGCAGCTATTCGGCGGTGCTCGGAGCGAGCCCCGAGCGCCTCGCGGAAGTGAAGGGCATCAAGGGCGCCGCCGCCACCAATCTCAAGATCGTGCAGGCGGCCGCGCAGCGCTTCGCCCGGCACAAGGTGGACCGCGAACTGCCCATCCTCAGCTCCTGGGCCGCGCTGATCGACTATTGCCGCGCCGCCATGGCCTATGAGGAAGTCGAGCAGTTCCGCGTCCTCTACCTCGACAAGAAGAACCGCCTCATCGCCGACGAGGTGCACCAGACCGGCACGGTGGACCACACGCCGGTCTATCCGCGCGAAGTCATCAAGCGGGCGCTGGAACTGTCCGCCACCGCGCTGATCCTTGTCCACAACCACCCCTCGGGTGACCCCGCCCCCTCGGCGGCGGACGTACAGATGACCCGCCAGATCAACGACATCGCCCGCCCGCTGGGCATCACGCTGCACGACCATGTCATCGTCGGCAAGACCAGCCACGCCTCGCTGAAGGGGCTGAAGCTGTTGTGAAGGCGCAGCTATAGCTGCAAGGCTACATCCGCATGGACGCCCGCCTCGCTCAGCCGAACTGCTGCAGCACCGGGAACGTCTCGAGAAACCAGAAGGAAATCCGGGTAAACTGGCCGGTGAGGAACAGCAGCCCGGTGATCACCAGCAGGCCACCCATCACCTTTTCCACCATCCCCAGATGCTTCTTGAAGCCCGAGAAGAAGCCGAGGAACGGGCCGATGGCGATGCCGGCGAGGACGAAGGGCACGCCGAGGCCCAGCGAATAGATTCCCAGCAGTGCCGCGCCATCGAGGGCGGTGTCGCGGCTGGAGGCGACTGCCAGGATCGCGGCCAGCACCGGGCCGATGCAGGGTGTCCAGCCGACGGCGAAGGCGAGCCCGAGCAGGAAGCCGCCCACCGGACCGGAAGCGGCACTCGGTCCCTGGTGCCGCATCTGCCGGTCGAGCAGGCCGATGCGGTAGACGCCGAGGAAATGCAGCCCCATGGCGATGATGAACAGCCCGGCGACCGGCATCAGCACCGGCAGCGCCTGCCGGAACGCCTGGCCCAGCGCCGTTGCGGTGATGCCGAACAGGATGAAGACGACCGAAAAGCCCGCGACGAAGAACAGCGAGGTGAACACGCTCCGCCGCCAATAGGTGCCGGCCGCGGCACCATCGGCGCGCAACTGGTCGAAGCTCGCGCCGCTCATATAGGTGAGATAGGGCGGCACGAGCGGCAGCACGCAAGGGCTGAGGAAACTCAGCACCCCTGCCCCGAACACCAGCCAGAGCGAAATCTGATCCATGGCTGCTCTCATATCCCGTTTGCCGGGCTTTACAATGCCACCGACGACCGCTCGCCGCCTTGTGACAGATCAACCCGCGGCGTCCATCGCCGCGGCTCCTCTGGATGCCGGCCTGCAGGCGCGATCGCGCCCCACCGGCCTTCTCCCGCTTGCGGGGCTTCGAGGGATCAGAAATCGCTCCGGTGGAGCGATTTCCCCGAAGAAGGCC
>VFQR01001087.1_pt1 | contig 23691 bp, 26 predicted proteins | sample 3512321 | NCBI WGS metagenome assembly VFQR01 (sample SAMN10412374, study PRJNA504923) | tailings metagenome | isolation source: Relicate 3 Philex TSF1 revegetated site | place: Philippines: Tuba, Benguet | collected 2017-08-29 | reverse complement strand
TTTGTCTTGCTGTTCTCTTAATTGCTGGTTGAATCCAAATTAGTCCAAACTCCAGAAATTACCAACAATCATCAAGTGCATTGCAGCCGCCAGCAGAGGCCCAACCACACTCCGACGTTCATCATCTAGCTTGAACACCACCATCTCTCTACCTTCAAGCTTAGTGGGAATGTCCGATTTCCCTATAAATGCCCTCAGCAAATCAGCTTGGATGAAAGATGAGAAAGTACCTGCTGCTGTCGTCAAAATCCCAGAAATAGTCTTCTCTGCATCCTTGGCACTCAAAAATTGAATAAATGAAGTCGCTACCCATTCATCCAACCTTTTGGACTGTACCGCATGGTCAAGACGTTGTACAAGTTTTGGCAACCGCAGCACCGCATAAAGCATCGCCATATCTGGGTAAGGTGAACCCTTGACTAACTGTAAAAGTGCTTTAGCTAACAAGTCCCCGGCTTTAGCAAAGAACTCATCACTTTTACCACCACTGGAAGCATTGCGGTTAATCACTTGTCCAATTTCTCCTGCCATTACCCCATCGCGTGCATCACGCATATAATCTAAAGGATTGATCACACCGCTAAAGGGTTCACCGGGGGCAAATACTCGTACTTTGTAACCATAACGGGCAGCTAGGGGTGCATGGAGTCGTAGTTGGTCGCCCTTCTTGTCGTAGAGTAAAATCGGAAAACCTTGCTGCATAGCACTTTCTAACATCCGGTCTATGGTAGAGTAGGTTTTACCAGACCCAGGCGCACCTATTACCAGTGTTCCCCTTTCGGCATTGGGAAACCAAACACTAGGAGATGCACCTAACATTGTTTGCAAATTAGTAATTAGCGATCGCCATTTACCTTTTACCCAATAGCGAGGAGTTCCAGACCACAGGGTAACTTTATTGTGTTTGCACTCCTTGATTTGCTTGAGTGCTAGGTTAGTTGCTGCTAGTTTCTCGCTGATACCGGAGACTTTACCAGTGGTGATTTTTCCTTTACCAGTACCACTGATTTGCAACAACAGTATAACGAACAGTATTCCACCTACCATCATCCAACCTTGGGGATTGTTATACTGTTGAAACAACTTGCCAAAGTCAATGCTAGCCAGAGGTGCTTGGAAGGATGAGACTTCAATTAATGTTGAGTTAGCAGTGATCTGGTTGTGTGGTAGATTTTTCTGGTAAATGTTCATAGCAGTTAAGTAGGCATTTAGCAGAAATTTTAGCTACCAAGTTAAAGCTAGGGTATTGACCTTTTGGACATTTTTTTTAGAGGTGTTAGAAACTCTATTTCTAGAGGAGTTTCAGATACAGGACATCTTTATGAATGATTGCTGTTAAACTTCGCCAAGAAATCCTCACGTGAGAGATTCGATAACTGCAACAGTAAAGAAGCATACTCTTGTGAAGGTAACTCTAGAATAGGCTGAATAATTGTGGCTAATTGTTCATCCAGCCTACCAAATCGAACTGTTAGTAAATTTTCTACAACCATCCGTTGCCCTTGCTTTTGAGCCTCTTGCTCCCACTGTATATATAGTGGTGATAATTTCATGATTAACCTCCTGTCATCCTCATATATATTTCGCTAGTCTGTAAATTAGCATTCTAGATACTTTATTTTATGGCGTAATTTAAATCTGTGGTGGAGAGTAATTGCCTCATAAGCAACGATTGGTAAATAAGTTTTGAGGCTAACGCCTCATGCGTTGGGCAATCATATTTATGTACTCCAATGGTTAAATCTAGGGTTTCAAACAACTCTAATCGCTCCAATCAATCTACTGCCAAAACTGCTGCTTCTAATCCCAAAGCTAATACCAAAGCTCAAGCAGCTAAATCTAAAGCTCCTAACACTCAATTGTCAGACCTTGATATTGACGATATTGACCCAGAACTTCTCAGCGACAGTTATAACCAAGTTAGACGACCATTACTGCCTTACGGCATTGTCGTTAATGACAAACCCGCCGGACTTCTAATTCCAGAAGATCAGCTAGAAAAGGCTGGCTGGCTTGATATACCTGATGAAAACGACCTAACTATTGTCACCCTAACTGAAGATGTTACTGGACTCTTAATTACTCAAGCACGGTTACTAGTTTTAGCTTTTGTACCAGAGTATATCCGTTATAAATCAGATGTTGAAGATTTGGGTGGTTCTTTTGTTGGGCTTTATGATGAATACAAACATAACCTTGACAAGAAAACAATGGATGTGTGTTCTGAACACGCAATCATGTTTCTTGATGACCAGAATCAACCATTACATACTACTCCTGTTGTTGTCCGGTTCAAAAATGTAGCTCTTTGGAGTTTTAAATCAGTACGTGAGGAGTTTTACCGTTCATTAGAAAAAACCTTTGCTGATTATTTCCAAGTGCCATTTAGTGGTAAAAGTGATAAATGGCGGAGTTTAGGTGTGCTAGAAGTTGAGTTTAGAGCAATTAAAGAAGGTGAAGGTAAAAATAAACATAACTGTTGCAAAACTGTAGCCTACACTAAACCCACCGTTGAAAATCTGTCTCAATTTTATTTGGGTCAGCCCATAGCTAAAGCCCTCATTTGGCAACAACATGATGCGATCGCTGGTTTTAATGAACCTCAATCCCTACCTGCTAACCCTAGAGAATCGGTATCTGTAGACGTGGAAGTATTGCCACCAAATAAGAATAGGAACAAAACTCAAAGCGTCCGTAAATCGAAACCAGCAGCCAAGCCACCTCGCAAAATTCAACTTATTGACGATGACGACTTCCTCGATGAAACCGACGATTTGGAAGCTGAGTTAGACGATGATGATTTTGAGGAGGAAGACGATGAACTGGATGATGAGGAATAGTCCAATGCAACTATAGCGTCTGTGCTGGTAAACTAACCACTACTCAGTGCTGAGTCATGAGTCCTGAGTCCTGAGTCCTGAGTAGATTAAAAGTCACTCAACTTGGTATATGCCTCGCACGGCAGTTGCTCCACTTGTGGGCGGCCTTTTAACTCAGCACTCTTCATCCACCACTGACCTAGATGCCGATTTAATGGGAATTTCCTAGAGGTTTTAGATGAAAATACCCTGCCGTAGCTAAGATGACTATGGCAGAGTTTTCTTCTAGATTTCGAGTTATCAACTTTGGGATTTTTTACTATTACTGAAAAGCTGACTATCAGCAAGTTGATAGGCAGTGCCATTGAAACAAAAATTCAATTGGCGTAGCTGCTCTTGCTCAGTTTGCAGTACTTTAATGCACGGTAATGCCTGACCTCGGTTCTCTCCCACTGACAACAAATGCTTATCTGGTGGCAGGTTGGGATTCAAGTAACTCAAGAATACCTGAGTAATTGGTTTGTCCTTTCTGAGCCAGTAACCAGTATGCAGACATCCCAAAGCACCACAGACATCAGGCGTATTCAAGTTGAAAACTGCGAATCTACCGTCTTTTCCTTCCACACTCCAAGCCAGTATATTTTTAGCAGATACTTTTGAATTTAACTCTGTATTTTCTACAATCACCTGTTCAATTACTGAAGTAGGCACAATATTAGCAGCTTTGTTCCAAGTAACGGTTGCTGCATTTAAGCTACAGCCCCCTAAGCTCATGAGAATTGACAGCAACAAAAAGATGCCCAAACCAATGCGAAACCAATGAACCCAGTAGCGTACCCTCATAGAAGGTGCTGGTAATTGATATGCAGTTGTCTTCAGTGGTTGAGACTGAGTAGGGGAGGCGGAGTCAGAATAAACTCCCTTTCCTTCCCCTGTTTGCCCAAAGCGTATTTTTGAATGCAGCTCAGGATCAAATATTTCTTTTATCTCATGGGGTGAAGTAATAGAGGTTTTAGATAAATCTGTCATACTCTACCTCCCATTTTCAGTATTTTTAGCAGTGCTGATGTAGCTAGAATTTACATTGGGAGAACAGGTCAGCGTTCCATTATCGCTATTACTGTTGCGATAACTAGCTAAAGCGGTTTTGCCGTAATCTTTGAGACTGAGGCGACCGAGGGCATCTGAGCCATTTCCATCAACTTTGCTGTAATCACCACCAAAATGCTTTTGAGCCACTCGTTCAATTAGGCGTTCGCGCAGCGTCTCCGAAGGAGAATCGCCCGTAAATGGCTGTCCTGTAGCCGGATCGATTTGCTCTTGTGTCACTTGAATTTTGTTAGCCATATCAGCCATAAATGCCCTATCTTGGTCGGCGGTCGGAAAAAACTCAAATAGTTCAGCCTCTGTTGGTTGATGCCCTTGCTTCACTTGACTCAGAAACTCTTGACCTCCAGGCTTGGCAGCAATTAACTGCACTGCGTAGGGGTTATAACTCATGAACTGGTAGCGACCGAGAGCGCGACCACAATTCAAAAAAAGCTTTACCAAACGGTAGCCTTCCTGTTGGTTCCCGACCGTTATTCACTGCTTTGAGGATACCCCGCCCGCCCTCGACTTCTTGGTATTTACCGGAAATCCACTGTTTACCTTCTAACTTACTGCGATCGCTACGACCTGCATTTTCCAAATCATCCAATTCTAAGTAAGCGCAGTCTTTTTCACTACAAGGCACAGAAAATCCTTGCACATCGGAACCAGAAATCGTATTGTTACGGCGGTTTTCTGCTGGCCCATGAACTACATCAATCCGCATTACCAAGCTACCAATTTCAGTGATGGGATTAGGCATTAATCCTAAAGGTACTTGTCCTTACCTAAAAAAGCTGTATCAATGCCAGCATAAAAAGATTTATCTAGTATCAGCATTCACCTATTGGACATTAATTTTTTAGCCGATTGGCTATTTTGGGTGATGCGCTCATATCGAGATGAAAAATGGAGCAAATGAATTTAATTTCACCAGAAATAATGGCAGAAATCAGTAATGGTAATAGTACCAAACTGCCAGACAACACCCGAAAAATGATGCAAATTCTGGCAAGTTTAAATACACCAAAAGAATTATTAGCAAGTCTTTTGGAAATAGCTGAATTTTCCCTACACCATGTTCGCTACCTTGCAGGGCCATTGGTAATTCATCGCAGTCCTTGGAGTGATACGATTCCCCAATGGTTGAAGTTTGCTTGTATTCAGGAGCGATTAGAACTTATCTTCACTGAATACGAACAGGATCAGGTTGGTGTTTTCAGCACAGCCACAGAGGTTCTTACCTACATGATGCCTGCAACTTACGAAGCACCTCTGCATAGGGACTACGCTGACCTTTATCTTTGGGTAGGTAATGAAGTTTTAACCAAATACGATAAATTACCAGAGGGTTGCAAGAGTTTTGAGAATTGGCTCCTACTGCTTTTACATCTGTTCGAGAAAATATTCAGCATTCTAACATTGCAAAAACAGGTAAACGTAAAGTCAGTTAATCATATAAAGAGAGGAATATCGATATGGCGGTTATCGCTCGGATGAGAAGACAAAAGTACTTGCTGTACAATCTTTCCAGCAAAGTTTTTGTATCTCCCTCAACTGCACACCGCTATAATATTACCTCTCTTTAATAGGTTTTTAAATCTTTGTATAAAACTAATTTGAAGTTGCTAGATATACAAGCTATCGCTTCTAGGTGATAAATTAAAATTTAATTCATTATGAATACAGGCTTAATAAATACAAATAATCCCAGTATTTATACCCCGCAATATACTCTTGTTTCCAATGTTTCAACTCTTAATTCTGCTCTCCAACCTCTGTTTCAGGCAGAGGTTTTAGCCATAGATTGTGAAACAACAGGACTTGACCCTCTAACTGATTCTATTAGACTGATTCAAATAGCTGCACCAAACCATCCGGTACTGCTGATAGATTTACCAGCTATTCCCAAAAGCAATCGCCAACTGCTCAAAAAACTGCTTTGTAACTCTGCTGTCAAAATTGCTCATAATGCCAAATTCGACTGGCAATTTCTCACACTCGCAGAACTTCAACCCTTTGGTCAATTCTTTGATACCCAACTTGCTTATAAAGTTCTAACCGCAGGATTAAAAACAAGCTCATCCTTACAAAATATAGTTAAAAAGCTACTACACCTTCAACTAGATAAAACTCAACAAATCAGTGATTGGTGTAAACCTCTTACCAAGGTTCAATTGCACTATGCTGCCGTAGATGCTGCCATATTACTTGACCTTTACCCAATTCTCCTCAACAAGTTAAAGCAGGCAAAGTTATTCAAAATTGCCCGACTGGAATTTCAGTGTATGCCTGTTGTAGCTCAAATGGAACTTAACGGAATGCTATTTGACTTGTCCCGATGGCAGATACTGGGTGCAAAACTAGAAGCTGAAAAAACAGATGCTTTAAGCCAACTCAAGCAACTACGTATTGCTCGCTCTCAGATGTCATTGCTGCCAGAACTGACAGATGCAGTAAACCCGAATTCACCTCAGCAAGTTTTGGCTGCTCTACAAGCTATTGGTATCAAAATCAACTCAACTAATCAAAGTAAATTAGTTTCTTTAGCTGCACAGTATCCCATAATTCAAGCATTGCTTTCTTACCGCCGTCTATCTAAAATTATTGGCACTTTTACTGAGAAACTACCCCAGCATATCCACCCCAAAACTGGGAGAATTCATCCCAACTATTATCAATTAGGGGCAAAATCCGGTAGATTTTCTTGCCGCAAACCACCTCTACAAAATATTCCCCGTGATGAAGCTGCCCGTAGCTGCTTTATTGCTGCCCCTGGCTATAAAATTATCAAAGCCGATTACTCTCAAATAGAACTACGAATTATGGCTCGGCTCAGTGGTGATACAAAGATGTGCCAAGTCTATCGCCAGGGAGCTGACTTACATCGATTAACAGCATCTTTAGTAACTGGAAAATATATCAATGAAGTGACTGAGGAAGACCGCAGACTAGCAAAAGCAATAAACTTTGGATTGATTTTCGGTATGGGCGCTGCCAAACTCCAAATTTACGCCCAAGTAAAATATGGAGTAGCAATGACATTAGAACAAGCAAAAGCTTTCAGTCAACGATTCTTTGAAGCTTATCCTGGAATAGCTAGGTGGCATGAAAACATCAAACGTAAATATATCCAAGGCATTAGGGAAAGTCGTACACTAGCAAATAGACGACGGAGATGGGTAAACAAGCCCCGACTATCAGAGCTATTTAACCATCCAGTACAAGGTTTAAATGCCGATATCAACAAATTAGCTATGGTAAAACTTTCAATTCCATTAGCTAAATTCAGAACAAAACTCATCTGTGTAAGACATGATGAAATTGTACTGGAATGTCCAGAGACTGAAGTTGAGCAAGTTAGCAATATATTACACAATTGTATGGTTGCTGCTGCCCAAAAGTTTCTCAGTCCTATTCCAGTTGTTCTAGATATTAAAACATCAAATAGCTGGTGAACTATCCCAACTTGCCGAGTCCGACTGAAGTTGGATTCGCAGTAAAGCTATTCTGAGAAGATTTGTCAAAAACTCAACTGCCCTCCTCACAGTATAGCTCGTGCAAAATGTGGTTAGAGGGCGTTTCGTTTTGGACTCGAAGCACTATCCCCGCCCTATCCCAATACCGTTCAGTTAAGGACATTTATCTGTTGGGGCGGGCTGTTTTTGAGCAGGGGAAGCAGGGGGAGAAAAAAGGCTTAACCCAAGCGTATTGCACCCTATCCACTATTTATGGCTGTTCCTGAATCGGTATTCTAGCGATTATAAATAACGGAACTATTTTAACTATATCTGCTTACGCAGATTGAGAGTGAATCCAGAGTTTAAAACCCGCTTAGTTGGGTTTTATTTGTGTGTCTATAAACTCCGTGACTGACAAATACCTGATGTAAGAAATAAGTTCAAAATTTTACCTATTTGAGGTGTATTAATGTCTAATCCCCGGATTTTAGGGGCAAGAGAAATTCATCTAATTTCACTCTACAGTCACTGGGAATTTGGTATGAAACCAGAAGAATTTTATGCCAAATGGGATGTGAGTTATGAACAAATTGCCTTAATATGCTGTCGTTCCGATTCTACGGTCAGAGGTTGGTTTAAGCAAGGTAAATTTAGACGCTATCCTCAGCCTAATGATTTACGACATTTGGCATTCATGGACTTTTTGCTGGAACATTTTGAAGAAGTTCCCGAACAAATTTGGCAATTGCTATGTCTGACTCATTCGCCTTGATCTCAATAACATTTTTATTCTACATATAGCAATCCGGTTTGATTACTGAAAGGTTTTTAAAACAAAAGCTTTGCCCTGCAAGGTTTTCAGGCTCAGTACACAATATTTCATTCCAGTCGGAACGCTATATATCTGTCCAATAAATCTAATGCACGCATAATTCTAATTGTCAATATCAATTTGACCTGTCTTTGAGTATACCTCCTCGTTTAAGGTAAATATTGGCGATTTAAAAGCACATAGCATGGTTATTTTACAGCATTTTTAAGAAGGAAAATATGACTTATTCTGAGCAATTAAAACCGTGGTGTATTGTCCGTGATATTCCCAATCAAGAAAATATTGTTGTGAAAAGATTCCGCCGACGGGATGATGCTGTTGCTTATCTGCAAGTGTTGAAGCAGTCAGCGAGAGATATTGCTTTTAAAATCCTTTTTAAGTAAGGCTCTAAATATCAATATTCCACGGTATAATCAAGCTTTTCACGGTTCGTTTGGAGAAGATTTGAAAAACATAAAAATACTAACTTATGGGATGATATAATCCCGTTTTTTCGTTAAATTTCACCCCATACCCCACTACGTTAGTAATATAAATGTTAAAACTGTAGGATCAAAAATTAATGGTTTGTAGCAATTTTTCAAACAAGGGATCGCCAAAATTCATTAAACGTAGTGAAGACATATCATCAAAATTATTAGGGTAAAAAGTAACCATGTAATTCTGCCCTTCATAATTCAGTTGCCAAGTACCTTCACTCCTTCTCTCAAACTGCACACCATTGGCTTTTAAAATTGCTGAAGATGTAAACAACTGCTCAATCGTTTCTGGTGTAAAGGGAGCAGCACAAATGGGTTTTTGAATTTCCGCTAAGTCAGCTTCTAAATCCATTGCTACCATTTCTTCAATTGCTAGACGAGGTGGTGGGCTGTCTAACACAGAATCGAATTGAGACATTAAAACATCCTCTTCTTCTGGATCAGCACTCATAACAGCCCGTTCAATAAAGGTAGGGACTTGGGCTAGAATCGGCTGAAGATTACCAACAACAGTGGCAAAGGCATTAATGCGATCGCGCAATTTTCGATAAACCTTTGCTTCTACAGTGCCATCATAATAAAAATTGTGAATTCGCACAGTCGGATATCTTTGTCCAATGCGGTCAATTCTCCCAATACGCTGTTCTACCCGCATAGGATTCCAAGGCATATCATAATTAATCAACACACCGCAATTTTGTAAATTCAAACCCTCGGAAGCAGATTCAGTACAGAGGAGAATTTTGATTTCATCTTGGCGAAATCGGCGTTTAATTTCTTCCTTGGGAACAAGACACCACTCCCCATTCTGGTACAGTTCTCCGCCACGGCCTGAGTAACAAGCTACTTGGCTACCGTACAACTCCTTCAATGTATCCCGTAGATAGTCCATCGTGTCAGTGTACTGAGTGAAGACGATCGCACTTTCTCGGTCAGTTAATTCTTGGCGTAAAATCTGAATAAAGCGAGAAAGCTTGCTATCTTCCCCAGTGTTTTCAAACTGGCGTAGTAATTCTTCAAGATATTGAATTTCCTGGGGGTCTACTGGTTCAAAGAAAGATTCCAGCCCAGCAATCACTGCATCATCCTCATTATCTACATCCACTAAATCGTCGTCACTTAAAACGCTTCCCCGTTGAGTTAACAAATAATCCAAACGACGTTGCAGAGATGACTTGATGGCATAAAATGAACTGGTCAAACGTTTGCGGTAAAGGGTCATCAAAAAACCCAAACAAGAACGCTGATCTATTTGTGCCAGTCGGTAAAAGTGACGTACATAGTCGCTGACAGCTACATAAAGGGGTACTTCCCGTTGGGGTTCCAGCGTAATAGCGTTATCCTGCACAACTCTAGTAGGAATATCCCGCTCTAGCAGTCCCCTCTGATAGTATTGTCGGAGAGTGTCGCGGGTGTGGCGGAACATCAAGTCTTTTAGGGGCGTGTTCACTGTCAAGTATTGGCGTGAGGTGTCGATAAAGTCTTCATCTGCCAATAATTGTTTGTGATTGGAGATTTTTTTTCCTCGTTGCCAAGTATCCTGCATTTTGTAAGCGAGGATGCAACGTGAAAGGATTCTACATTCCTCTCCCAGCCACCTATAGATTCGTTATTGGAACCGTTAAATGCTAATTTCTCGCCCTTGCTATCAGTAAAAATGCCAACTTTTTCGTGAAATATATGCTGTGGATCTAGTTGCTGTGTACTATCTTCAGGTAGTCCATTTTCTTTGAGAGGAATAGCAATTTTAATATCGAGATACTGGTTTTGAATCAACCAACTGAGAATTTCTAAGTGTTTGAGTTGGGCAAAACTTTCTGGTGGTTTTAAGTCTGCGTCTAGACGAGATAGCAATGCGTCTCGCAGTTCGTATCCCTGTTGAATTGCTTGTAAATCTTGGGGGCTAAACTGACAACCCATGATTAACCGCATTCGCCCTTTGTTGTGCAGCATTGCACCTAAACCGCGTGCAACTTTACTCAGGATAGCACTGCTAAAAAAACCTGCTTTCCGGTCATATTGAATGGCACACTCTAAAGCAGGAATGTAGAAATCAGTGATGGTGTTATGGGTGTTGCTGGTGTAGCTAATTTTCCAGGGATATTCACGTAAAATTTTCGGCATATTATGCGGTTGTTTATATCCTTTGAAAATTAATACTAACGAGGTCGATTTTCTCGCCCGTGATAGACACGTAAAATAACAACATCATCCTCAAGAATAACGTAGTGAATTATAAAACCGTATTTACCAAAAGACACTAAAAGTTTTCGTAATCCTGCTATTTCATCTACAATCGCACCCCGACGAGGATTCTGCTGTAAACTCTCGCCTGAAGAGACAATTGCTTGTACTGCCCGTGCTGCTGCATCAGGATTATTAAGTTTGATAAAATCGTAATGACGATTTAAGTCGTCAATTGCACTTTGTGTCCAAACTATCTGGGACATGGGCGTTCTTGTTCAGTTCCTAAACTGTCTGCCCATTCGCGCACACGGTCATGCGCCACTCCTGAACCTGTGCTACGGTACGCTTCAAGAGCGGATTGACTCTGCTGAACCATTTGGGCTTCAGTAAGAGGTTGAAAATTTAATGCTGCGTCTATCTCACCGTACTCAAATAATTCTTCTGTGGTTTGAGTAGCTTGATTTGTCACTAACTGCTCAAAATCTTCTAAATCCCCTGATGAACTAGTCAGCCATGTTAACAGGAGAGTTTTTACCTGTTCTGGGGGTAACGTTTCAATATACTCTAAAATTTGCTGCCTAATATTGCTTGCTGTCATAAGCTTTGAATTTTTGTAGTAGCTCTGCTATAAATACAACATTTTTCACTCTTCTTATCTAAATTTTAACTAAAATAATGTAAATACTACAATGATTGAACAAGCAATCATTTGGTGTAATTGTGATGCAATCAATTTTCTGGAATGTAGAAGAAGTAGCTATTCGAGCTAAACAGTTTTATGAAAACGGTATTCGTCAAAATGTCGAGTCTGGTGACAATATCGGTAAGATGATTGTGATTGATGCAGAAACGGGTGAATATGGGATTGATCCAACTGGTGTAGAGACAGCGTTAAAGTTAAAACAGAAAAACCCTAATGCTAGATTGTTTACTATACGGATTGGTTATGATGTTGCTGTAAGTTTTGGTGGTGCAGTGGAGCGTACTGCTGAATGATTTATGGAAAAGTAATCGATGGTAGGGCAATAATTCCAGTGGTTTTTCGTTTACCTTCGCAGCCAGATTTTAATTTGGATTTTGTCATTGATACTAGATTTAATGACCATCTTACTTTACCATCCCAGGCAGTCAGTGCGATGAATCTTCCCTTATATTCTAGTACCGAAGCCAGGTTAGCCGACGGTACTCAAGCTTTATTATCTATACATTTGGCAACAATTGTATGGGACGGTATAGAAAGATTAGTTCCAGTTTTAGCTGCTGGTTATAAACCTTTACTTGGAACTTCTCTCATGGCAGGATATCATCTAGAAATAGATTTTCAAGACAATGGTTTAGTTTCCTTAAAAAAACTCTAATCGATTAGTTGTTGTTGATACGTGTAAGTAGAAATATTGGGAAAATTGCTATTTTTAGAAAAAATTAGGTAGTGGGAGCATCTTGCTCCCTGGTGTATTAAAAACGCGGGAAATATATTATACAAACGTGGAAAATATATTATACAAACGCGGGAAACGTATTACAACATAAACGCGGGAAATATATTATACAAACGCGGGCAAGATGCCCGCACTACAATTAAAATCAAAAATAATTATCAGAATAAGTTCAATTGTCCACCTTCATTAAATGGTATCTCAGGTTGCACATAAGACACTTTCGCTTTGATTTCATCCATAGCCAACCACAAATCTAATAACGCTTTTTCTTCAGTCAAGCGTTTCTTTTCATCACCAATGCGCGGAATTACTTTCAACGCTACTTCAAATGTCCGCATAAATAATTCGTTACTGACTAAGCCTGTATTTTTGAGAAATCTGCGGACTGGTTCTGTATTTTCTTCCTCTTGGTAAAGGGCGATAATGGCGTGGAGTCCATCAACTAAATATCTGGCAGAAAATTCAGTATCGGTGACGGAGAAGGCGCGTTTTTTCAAGCGTTGTTGCGGGGTGAGTAATTTACAGTAACCACTTGCAGAATCGAGTAGTTTGTGTTTTTTGACTAAATCGGAGACATCAAAACCACCGACTGCTAAGGCGAGTTGTCTAGCTTCATCGAAGGGGAATTCTCGCGCTTCAAAGGTATCCCATGCCAAGATGTACCATTGGGTTAAAGGGTCGATACCGTTGAAGTCTTTACCTTCTAATAGCTTTTGTAGTCGGTATTCGACTACTGCTTGGCGTACTTCTTCAAATGCTGCTTTGGGTTCAACTGGATTCCCGGCGCTGTCGAGGATGGAACTATATTTGGTAAACACACTCAAAGCAGAACCGAAAGCACTCAAGCACAAGTTAATACCAGGGGGTTTAATGCGGCGTTGCGGATCTGCTACTCTATCAGCTGCCGGACGTGAATCTTCAGTTAAGCATTTTTCGAGTTCTGGTGCTTTTTCAAAGACGATATTTCGCACGTCAATTCGCACGTCATCCCACCAAGCTTGTTCGGCGTTAGGGTCGCGTTTGCGGCATACTAAAAGCACGGTGCTGGATACTGCGTTTTTCTGTGCTTGGTGCAAGTTTTGCGGATTTTCGGTACTGACAGCCCATGATGCGGTAATCTCGAAACCAGCATCAATGAGGGATTTTGCTAAGACATCCCACGCGCCGGAGTCTTTGTGGTTGAATTGTACTGTCATTACGCCGTCGTCGCGGAGGACGCGGTGGTATTCGGCGAACGCCATCGCCATTTTTGCTTCATAATCTTGGTTGGCGAGAATTTCTGGGGATACTCCCATGTTGCGAAAGCGGGAAGGGTTGGCGACGGCTTCGCGGTCTTTGTCAGTGAGTTCTAGGTAGAATAATTCGGGGAAGATATCGCCAAGGGTGCGTTTTAGCCAGACGTAGAAAAAATCAGAAAGTTCGGCGTATTGAATAGAGGCGTAGTAAGGTGGATCAGTGATAATTGCATCAACAAAGTTACTAGGTATGTTAGTTAAGTTATCAGCTGATGCTACTTGTATTTGAATAGATTTTGAATTGTATATTTCGATGCCTGGGATACTTTTTGAACCTAATTTAGTCCCAAATAGTGAACATAATTTGGGATAGTTTAATGCTACTTCTTCAGCACACCATAACCAAAGTCTCCAAGAGCCTGCTGACTCTGGATAATTCCACATTAAATTGAGAGAATGCGTTGTTGATGCTCTGTTTACTTTAATGGCCGACTTTTCAGTCCGATTAAATTGTGATATTCGCCCCCGATTTACAGTACCAACAAACCAAAGTAATAAAATATTTGTGTCAATTAAAATTCCTTTTTGTTTGTAATTTTTAAACAATAAACTAATATAATCTTTCATACCTCACGAATTTTCATCGATTTTACTTCCCCCGTTTCGGCATCTACGGTAAATATTTTATACTCACGTTCATATTTAGTAGCTAAAGAAATAGCTTCAGGAATAAGTGTTCTTTCAGTCTTAGCTACAGGGCGACTAAAACCTAAAGTTACATACCAAAACCTTTTATTCTCTGACAATTCTACTTCTTCAAGCAAGATATCATTGATAGAATTACCTATCATATCCTGGATATCTTCAAAATATTTTTTCGCAGCTAGAACAGCACCACGCACGTCAATTATCATATATTTTTACCTCCTGATTTATAGTTATAAGTTTATTTTTTAACTGTTGCCCGTCAACCGTCAACTAATCCCCCAAAAGTACACGAATTGCTTTCAAAGCCTGATTACGTTTACCATTGCTAATCTTGGCAAACCAGTAGTGCGATTCCTCATAACTCATGGCTCTAATCCCTTGCGCGATATTCGCAATGCGTTCTATTTTAGAAAGCGGTTGCAAAGTCTGAAACAATAATGCCAGATTTATCCCTGATTCTTCATTCAAAATATAAGGAGTTTGGCGATTGTGACTTAGGGTTTTGGGGTCATAATTATTCGCCTTCAAAGAATCATAAATTGCCTGTTTCACCTGAATTAAAGCATTGCCCTTTAAACGCCCAATACGTTTGGCAGAAGGACGCTTTTTTTCACCGGCTTTTTTATAAGCACATTGATACAACTCCAGGGCAAAATTATTGTTGTCTGTAGGAACCACTCGCAATTGAAACTCTTGCATCTCAGTACGTTACTTTCGCCGTCAAATTCAGCCTGTCAACCGGATTACGATTCAGGGCTTGTTTGATATTACTGATTTCTGCGCCGTTTGGTTGCACTGGAGATGAAAATTCAAATACTAGCTTCAGCGACACGTCAGCTTTTACATCCGGGCTACTTAGCAAAGTGTTAACAGCCCCCTGAAAACTCTGAAATCCTTTAACTGGCCCTTGGTACTCTAACCGGATAAACTGTTCATTAACAGTAATAGTTGCCGTTTGGTCGATTTGCAAGGGTAGCTTGATCAACATAGGGAAAGCCGTCATCAACTTGCGGTAGTCCATTACTTGCCCAACGGAGATTTCCAACGAATGGATACCCTGAACTTGATTATCTTGGATGCGATCGCCTAATTCATTAAATACCCGATCGAGTGTTCCCTCCAAATCAAATTCTTCTGGTTTAGCTTTAAACAGAGATAAATCATTCCAGTCATCGCCAATTTTTTCGCTACCGTTAGGTGTGCGGGGTGTACCAGTACCGTAGGTTAAGATGCTTGCTGGGGTTTCCCTCTCCTCTACTTCGCCATTGCCGTAGTCAGCTACAATTTTGAAAGTTGTGGTTTTAGCGTAGGCGGAGCCCGCCGAAGGCATCGCTGTCTCATGTTCATCACTAGGGCGAAACTCCCCTGTAACCAAATTCCCATCCTGATACAGCTTAATCGTCAAAGCCCCCGATGCTTTCCACCGTATCCGCACAGGTTTTACCGATTCTGTACTGGACAAGACTTGAGCATTCAGTTCAATTTCTCGCGGTTTCGGTGGTTCCAGAATTCCCCGGCGGTAGAGTTCCATCCGTTCAGAAAATTCTATGGAGTCGGGTAGGGTAATTTTACCGTCATCGGTTTTAATAAACAGCTTTTCTCCTACTTTCATATCCCAGTTACCAGTCTGCAACCCTTGGCGGATGGTATCTCGGAGCTTTGAGATTTCGGCATCGACAAATATATTTAAACTCAAATCTTTGGCGAAAGCTTCTTTTAATGCTTTAGTTGTCCAATGGTTTAACCCAGACAGCCATACCTTCTGCAAAATATAAGCAGGGGCGTAGGATGGTGCGTCATCAGCACGAATTTTCTGACAATCTTTCAGTGCTTTTAAGATGACATCTTGTTGATTATTTTTACCCTTCACATCGCTAGAATCTTGGGCGGGAAGGGTATAGTGCATCAACCCCTTGGGAGCTTTTACTGGGTCATTAGCAGGGTAAAATAAGTGCCGATAGGCATTTGTTAAAGATACTCTTACCCCTAAATCAAGAGAACCTTTTTTATCTTTGAGTTGTTTTTGCTGATTTTCTGATAAATCTTGCAAGCGATTGGGAGAATTTAGAATATTTTGAATAGCCCGAAATTCCCTAGCATTGTCAATTGCTCGCTCTAATTCTTGCCTGTTGGCAACTAAAAATAACAACCGATTTCTAAAAGTACGAAACTTACCCGACTCACCTGTTTCATTAAAAATTTTCTCCACCATTGGCGGTGGCCCTTCGGTAGTTACAGAAATAGTCGCCTCGTTAAAGTCAATTAAACACAGGGCGATGCTATCAGACACGTCATCCACATCTGCTGGTGATTCCGGTGCAATAACTAACGTCAGTAGTCTATTAGCAAAAATGGCATCGCGGCGACTTCGTAAATCATCCTTCGCCTCGGTAATTCCAACTTGAGCTTTTTCTTCGGCAATAATTTTATTGATTGATGGTTCTTCCTTGAAACGAGCCAGAGTTGTCATTGGATCATTTTCCAAGTACCAAGCAACTTCACTCAACCTTTCTAAGGCAGTATCAACAAAACCAATTTCTAGCCCTGGTGTCAACAAAGATAAATTTAATTCGGCGCGACGAATCCCCGCAGATATACCTTGAGTGATGGAATGCAAAAAAATAGTCCGGGCTACCCAGGTTGAAAAGGGAGGTTTACCAGCAGCAATCCATTCTGCATCTTGTAACTGAGCGTGTGCCTCTCTACCATCTTTGTTGTAAATGTCTGCTTGGATAGTAATCCGCATCAAAGGACGTTCCAAACGGGCAGTTAAATCGCTGGTGATTTCTTCTTCAATACCAACAGGAATGTGGTGAGAATGAATTAGCGGTATCCAATTTGTTGACTGTTGACTGTTGACTGTTGACTGATGACTATTGACTGCTGACTGTTGATTGTTGACTGCTGACTGTTGACTGTTGACTGTATTTTTCCGGTTAACCGTCAACCGTGAACCGTCAACAATTAACTGTGAACCGTCAGCATTTTGCCACAGATAACGTATAACTCTAGCAAATAACCGCAAAGCGCCTCTGGTGCGTTGGAAGTTTGGGATCGAGGCAATCTTTTTAGTCAGCAGATTAAATAATTCCGGGTGGAAGGGATAACTCTGCTCGATACTGTCGGCATAGCGTGCATCTTTGCAACCATCTGGTAAATTAATCCGACTAGCTTTATAAGTTTGTAAATATTCTTTTGAAGCATTATTGGCAGCGTTAGCTTCAATGCTGCTGAACATCCTCTGTTTAACTATATTGTAAATTTCAATATCAGTGCTGGGTTTAATGATCCGCTCTTGCCTAGCGGTAGCGGAAATGGTTTCCCGGATTTCGGTGGTTTCTTCGCCAAAACTGTCAGTGGACGAAGCCAGCGTGTAAACAAATACTAAATTATTACAAGATGCTGCTAAATCCATGAGGGCGAATAAAAAAGCAACTACCTGTCCGGCTAAGTTGCTGTTACCAACTAGAGTAGCCTTGGCTTTTCTCAGGTATGAGGCAATTTCGTCGATGATAATGACTGTGGGTTGCCCTTGGATTATCCTTTCTAATACCACTGTGCCTGGACTGACTCGCTGTTCGTCAGAACCTTTAAGCAAGCTATAACCTGCTACACCATTAATTTGATAAGCAATTTCTCCCCAAAGGGTATATGTGGTAACGCCAGTGTCCGTATGGTAAACACCGTTAACTGGATCAAGGTCTTGGCAAGCGATCGCAGCTGCTTGAATCGGTCGGTCTGGAATTAAATTAATGTTATCAGTAAAACGGTCTAGTCCAGAAATCTCTCGTCCATGTTTAGCAATATGCCACAAAGCAATTTCATCGTGGGTTTTACCACCACCAAAGCTGGTTTCCAGTCGGATAATGGGGGAGCCGACAGCAGCACCTACCAACCGCCCGAACACTTCAGAGATTAGGGTTTTCAAACCATCGGTAGCAAATGTATTGGCGAAAAAGGCTGTGGGGTCTTGGTAGACTTGGGGTGCTTTCCCTTCCACAACCAGTCGTAGCTTGGCGGCGAATAATTCGGGGGATAGTTCCCCGGCTAAAATTTCTTCTCTGGGAAGACACGTTTGAAATACTGGCGAAAGCATTGGTATATATCAATAGTTGTTAATTGACAGTTAACTAACAACCGCCAACAGGAGCTTGTTGTTAAATATACAACTTATATTAAGTATAAATGTAAAAAATTCTGATTTCCAGAATATTGTAAGTAACAGTATAAGTTGGGCAAAGTCCCCAAAGCAGAGATTTGCGATCACAAGAAGGCGGGCGAGTACGCCATCGCGCTCATCTGCTTTGCCGCTCCCACTCTCATCAACCACCATACGATACTCCCGGAGGGAATCAGCCCTTTGGGCTATCGCAGTCCTAAAACTGACCGACAAGTGTTTGCTCCCGCAACTGCACTCTCATAGCGTGAGTGTGAAAGCGCAGATATTACAAAGGGCAATCACACTTCATGTAGTGCCAGGGTGCGTTCATCAAGGTTCTGTAATGTTTGTGCATCATTCATTTGAACAATGACAATTGACCAGGAGAAATATTGCCTCGTCGGAATCGATGGTAGTAAAGATGACAACCGCTACATAACGGGGCAAGATTTTCTAAGCGATTGTCAGAAGGATCAAAATTAAAGTGGTGTACCTGAAGTGTATAGACTCGGCGCTGTGATAAAGTTAGCTCTGGTGGCTTTTGTCCAGGACGCAGGCAAACGCGATTGCATCTAGTACAGCGCCAATCAAAAGATTCTTTGATAGAGGTGGCGATTTCTTTCCAATTCTGGGGATAGCGGCTGGTACTCATGAAAATACTTGAGAGAGCAACAACATGAGGTAATTCTAATCGATTAAGTACTCTTAAGGTAGTATTTGTGGCACATAATGTTTAGAGCTTTGATGAGTATAGTACAGACAGCTTTTATACCAACAATAGAATCAGGACTAAAAGTGATTGAGAAGTGGTGAGGCAGAAAGCGATCGCCTAACTATCTCCTAAGTACAAAAGAATATTTATTACGCTTTCAATAATATTAATATTTAAAGCTGCTATTTTTTTGAGCAGGAAAATTATAGCACTTGTGAGAGAAATTAAACTGGTGTTATGCCAAAAATCAATAAGTGTGTAGGCGTATTTAAAATTAATAAAAATACTAACTTACCGAATGATATGAACCCGTATTTTCGTTAAATTCCCATCCCATACCCGATTTATCCTTCCCCTTGCACCATGCCACAAAAAGCGGTGGGTGCAGCTTATTTCGCTGCTCGCGTATAGTTTCTACACTTACACCAAGTCTTGAAGCTAAACCTTCTTCCGTTAATGGTTGGATTCGGGGAGTATGCCCAATGAATGATGAATTGTTGTTGTACGATTTATTGCCCCGCCTCGGTTGGTTGTTGAGATGATTTTGAATTTTAATAATCGCCTCGGTAAACTGTGTCATTCGGGCTGTTATCCCCTCAATTTTTTCTGATAAATCGGCGAGATTATGGATTGCTCCGGTTTCGTTGCTAGATTCACTTGAAAACTGTGACTCCAGCTTATCAAGTCGTGAGCAAATAGCTAATATCGTTTCATTCGTAGGACTGCCGTTACTATTGTTACCATTAACTAAGTACTCCTCAACACTTACCTTAATCTTAGAGTCGAGGCGTTTATCTAAATCATTGCCACCAATTGCATCAAGGTTATCTATATCATCTAGGTAGAGTTCGATAAATTGGGTCAGCGTGGCTGTTGCCGTCGTCCCTTTCGACTTACAACGGGCGATAAACTGCTCCCACATCTTTTGGTCACAGTTGAAAGATGCTAGCTTCTTTGTTCTCCCTGTATTGCTCATATCTAGGTAATGTCTAGGTAAACCGGGACTCTCCGCGACCGAGTGAGCGCGTCATCCCAAAAAGATAACTACCTTGACACTATCATTTTGGAGCGCCCATTTGAGGCGATGGCGTACTCGCCCGCCGCAGGCGGGAGCAATTCAATTGATGAATTACATGCAATTCAGTTGTGTCCAAAGGCTTAAAACCAGCGATGACCTACTACTCAGGAATTGGTGCATTCACACTACTAGTAGAGGGTACGGGGACGTGTTCCCACAGAGTTGCGGTAAAATTCTATCCCGTCCAAATGCTACACATTTATGACAAAAAACACCAAAGCCAGGGTGTTGCTTGGCGACAAATACAATAGCCAGCAATGCCGGCACATCCACTTAAGCCTTAGAATAATATAAAAGCTTCCTGAAAATGGACTTCCAGGAAGTTAAATATATATCGGAAAGTAACCTATTTTTTTATATGGACGCTGCTGATACTGGTGTTAATTCTGTAGAAATTCTTTCTCCCAACCATCAACAGAGTGTAATTAAAGCTACTAGTCAGCAGGTGACTCCTGAAATGGTTGAGGAAATTATTAGGCGATACTACTACCGTACTCCTGCTGTTAGTAATGATTCTGAGTTAATTTTGGCTTGGGCGGGGTCGCAGAACCGCGAACAAACTAAGCGTAAATACTATAGCTTTGGTCAAAAATTACTCAGATGGGTACTCTCTGAAGGTATACCAGATTTACGATTAGTGCAGCAGCCAAAGTTACTCGATTTTATTAATAGTTGGGGTGAGGTTTCCCCTTATACCAAATCTAACCACATTTTGATGCTGCGTTCCTTGTGGAGTTACGGTAGTGGGGAGAGTATTGGTTATTTTTTACGGAATATTGCAAGTACGATTTCTTACGAAAATTTCAGCAATTTACCTAAAGCCGACCGATATCTTGAAGACTGGGAGATGGCAAAGTTGGCTTCGGCTGCTAAGGATTTAGGAGGAATTCACTGGCTGGTATTTTGTTTGCTTTTTTACAGCGGGATGCGTGTTGGTGAGGTTGGTAGGGTGACGGTTCCAGGTGATGAACCTCTTAAACCTAGAGAGGATTATTCGGGTTTATATTGGCATAACTTTCAGTGGTATCCCGACCCCATACCGGAGGATAGACAGCGGGGATACTATACAATTAAGTTTCGAGGAAAGGGTGGGAAGTACCGCGAGATAGGGTTAGACCACGACACTTCGCTCGTTTTCAAAAAATATCGAGGTACGGCTCGTGATAGCGCACCAGTTTTTCCAAATGTGTCGCCTGACCCAGCAAAAAGAGGGTTGCCGTTGAGCGATAGGGCGATTAAGCGGGTGATTCAAGATATTTCTGAGGTTGCAAAGGTAAAATTCTCATGTCACTGGTTGCGGCATTCTCACGCATCCAGGGCTGTGGATAGTAAACCGCTGTTTGAAGTGCAAGACCAGTTGGGGCATAGTAAAACAGATACGACAAAGACGTATGTTCGTTCCAAGAAGGGTGCGGGCACAGGTACAGTGCTGCCGAGATTTTAATTGAAAGACCTATTTTTCGGGTCTTGTCCACTTTTGGCGATCGTGTTCAGGGATGTTTGTTTAAGCGATCGTGAAAAGCTTCGGCACTTTGATTGGGATTTTTTTGTATTACGTTTTGGCGATAGTGCTGGCAACCCCCTGCTCTTTGCTTCTTCAGCAACTTGCAGATGGTAATGGTGCTTTGAACGACTGGGTTTTCGGTTCTTGCTCCATTCGCTGATTTCGACGATTTTGTTCGCCTCTGTACTTTTGCACTTCTTAGGTCTGCCCACGTTGACACTTAGTGACTCAGTTTATATCCCCTGCTGGTTGGGAAAATGCAGAGACTCCAAACTGGATTGTACAACTTACTAAAAATCTTAATAAACAGAAGTTATCGGATAATTAGAACTGAGATAGTTAGATGAAAATTTATTCGTGAAATTAATTAAATTAACCATAATTAAAAATCTTACAAAACCGTCATCATAATTTATCTAAAACAGAAATTCAGCAAAACTTTTAGCGTTCACAATGTAGCTGTGGTTGTATAAAAAGAGGTTAATAAGCTGTGAATATTGGATTAACATTTAGTAATCATTGAGGTGATTATCTGAAATTCAAATAACAAAAAATATCAAAAACTTATATATATTATTTAAGCAATATAGTTAACAACTTGAAACTGCAAACCATATTGGGGATGTTCGCGCCAAAAACCTGTTAATTGCAGCGTTTGTCCTGGCTGAATATCTGCAAAGCTACCAGTAATCGTAGTTAGTTCCTTGGCACTCTGTCGTTGCAAACGTGCCACCGTGTAACCTGACTCTTGAGAGTAATACGTCAGGCGTTCTACTACTCCCGTGATTGATTCGTGCTTGGGAGTAGCGTTGACTTGCTGCTGGTTTAGGGGTGTAGTGGACATCGCTTTTAGAAAACAGCGCAGCCATTATACTCGATACTCACTGTTTGAGAAGTAATCGGGTTAGTATATATAGTATTTATGTACTATACACGAAATTAGGGAGAATAGCATGGAGTAATACTATTAAAACCAGTCACATCTGAATAGCAGCAATCACTAATTATTGAAGTAAGCGTAATTCTGGAGCGAGAAATATGCTTCAATTGTTTAATTCATTTGTAGCTAAAATCGGCAGTATTAAAGAGCAAAAAACTGAAGGAATGGCGGCGGTTGTTGCTTATTTAATGTTTGCTTCTTACTGTTTAACACTAGTAGCTATACTTTGTGTAGTAGTTGTTTTATAGTCTAAGTTTGCAATCAGCATAATGTATCTGTTCAATTATGTTCGTATTATAAAAGTAAGAACGTAGTCTGATGACTATGTTCTTACTTAATTACAGAAAATTACTTAGGATATCGAAAACTAATTGGCTTCAAATCCACACAATCAGTTACTAGATACTCTCTTAATTTAGCTTGGAAATTCTTGTGTTCATTGCTTGTATTTTTGAAGGGCGATCGCATTACCCCATTTAATTATTCAATGGGTCATTAACTTTTATTCTAAGAATTTCTATAAATGCTTTATGTAAGAAGCAATGAAAGTGAAATAATAAACTAGTATGCCTTGCTAGGAGATGCAGCTATGACCTACACCATGCACGAAGCTCAAGAAGTAGCAAAGCTGGCTGCTACTGATATTGAAGCTTGGCTGCGCTCCAAACCAGAAACCATCAGCGTCAACAACGTTGAAAATGACCCAGATTACCAACGCAGAGATATTGACCTCATCTGGACAACGCAGACGGGTGAAATTTTGATTGAGATTAAGGGCGATAGGTGGAATAAAACTCGTAACTTGTTCTTCGAGACGAAAAGCAACCTGGAGAAGGGAACCCCCGGCTGCTTTATGTACACGGAGGCAAACTGGCTATTTTATTACTTTGTCAACACTCGGCTTTTGTATCGGTTGCCGATGCCAAAAACGCGGGAGTGGTTTTTGATTACCATGCGGCGGTTTCGGGAACGCTCGACTACAACACCAGTGGGGAATAGCTATTACACCACTGTGGGGCGGCTTGTGCCGATTACTACAGTGATGATGG
>VFQR01001086.1_pt1 | contig 23716 bp, 23 predicted proteins | sample 3512321 | NCBI WGS metagenome assembly VFQR01 (sample SAMN10412374, study PRJNA504923) | tailings metagenome | isolation source: Relicate 3 Philex TSF1 revegetated site | place: Philippines: Tuba, Benguet | collected 2017-08-29 | reverse complement strand
TTGCGTTGCACTGCATCACCAAATAAATTTGCACCAATAGTGCCGCTATCATCTTGACCTGTGAGAATATTATAATAAACGCGAGCTTCCCAATTTGAATAGCGATTGTGCCGTTCTAACCAATGATAAAGGTCGCGGAAATCTTCATGGAGCATATCATTTTTCAGATACCCAACTTGACCCTGTAAAATTACATGTTCGTGAACTTCGTTATCGCCAGTGTTGGGAATATCTTCTGTATGTAGATTTTCGTAGCGTCCTTTTTTATGCTTAAATAAACGTAAATTCCAATCGGGGTATTTTCCACCATAACGAATCCACTTGCCTAAGAAAAATACCCGGCGATTGAGATAATAACCACTATATTCATCTTGATTAATTGCCTGCTCAATTTCTTCCCAAAGTTCGGGAGTGATGCGTTCGTCGCAATCTACAATTAGTACCCATTCGTTACGAAAAGGTAGGTTATCTAAAGACCAATTTTTCTTTTTAGGCCAATGTCCGTTGAATTTAAATTGAATGACGTTAGCGCCATAACTTTTAGCAATTTCGACACTATTATCGTTACTTTGAGAATCGACTACAAATATTTCATCTGCTCTGCTGAGACTAGTGAGACAAGCTGGTAAGTTGGCTTGTTCGTTTTTGGCAGGAATTAATACAGAAACTGGTATTTTAGATGACATAAGAATTATAATTTATGATATTTATGACTTCTTATTTGATGTGGATAAAAGACCTTGAATAGCTGCATTTAAGTAGCCAATTTGACCGTAAGCATACACAAGTTTGTCAAATCGTTCTGCTGGGTCAAAGAAGTATTGCAATGCTTTGTACAAACCGCGCAAAAATCGTTCGCCCCCTCGTTGTAATTGAGCGATACCAGCCCTACCAGCGAGTTGTTCTCGATAGCACTCGCTAATACCTTGCCACCAGCCTCGGTTTAAAAACCAAGAACGTTGCAGGCGTTCTGGGGCAACATTATGAGCTACTAGTGCTTCTGGAAGATAAGCAACTTGCCATCCACGTTGTAGGGCAAATTCGGTCATTTGTAGTTCTTCGTTAGATAATAGATTTTTCCCTACTCGACCAAGATGAGGATCGAAACCTCCAATTTCTTCTAAAAAACTGCGACGGATGGAGTAATTTAAGCCTCTTGGTGTGGAGCCTGGTTGCTGAATGTAGATGATATCGTCACCCAAGTCGTATGCACCTAGATTTCCTGATAGTCCTGGAGATAGCCACCTTGGTTGTTGCATTCCTTCAGGCCAGATGAGAGTGACTTTGCCACCAGCGATCGCTAGTTTAGAGTTATTGTAATAGGCAGAATATAAAACTTGCAGCCAGCCCTTGCTCGCAACGGCATCGTCATCGAGATAAGCCAGAATATCAGCACTAGCCACTTTTGCACCCGTGTTACGGGCGACGGATAAGCCGATGGTGGGTTCAAAGATATACTTGAGCCGAGGATCGTCAGCTCTTTGTTCTACTACTTGGCGAGTGCCATCGCTAGACCCATTATCAACTACTACAACTTCAAAATTAGCGGCAAAATCCTGTCCTAAAAGACTATCAATTGCAGCACCTAAGTAGGTATCTCGATTGTGGGTACAGATAATGGCAGAGATTTGGATATCTGGCATAGATTTAATTGGGGATTTTAGATGTGGGATTTTAGATTAAAATCTTCAGCAAGAATCCAGAATTCAGAATCAATATATTTAGAGGATTTGAATCCCGCTACTATATTGAAGACCACCAAATGGGAAATTTTGGTGTAATGTTCACCCTTTATTCATTTGTCACGGATACAAAATTCTTAACTGAATTTTGACGACTGACTCCTGAATTCTGGTTGTTAAATCTAATGCACATTTAGTCTTAGTTAATCTAAACTAAATTTTATCTGCCCACCAACCGAGTTTTTTCGGAAAAAATCTTCAAAGCTTCACGTTTGCTGAATGTGGCTATGTAAAACTACAAGACTTTGGGCAAGTTGAGCCAAACGGGTTTCCAAAGTTTGCTTACGCCCCAACAACTGACGTAACTTTTGGTAACGAGCGATCGCTATACTAACGGTGGGAACTTGATCTGCTGGACATGGGCGCGACCAAACTTTACCAGAATCGTCCACACCGCAGAGGCGATAGCTAGTAGCAGACGATTGGTAGGACACTTTTCCACCATTAGCGCAAATTTCTTCAACATAGTTCATTAGCCTGTCAATTTCTGCATGGCGGAGTGTTGCAGTTCCACCTGGTTCTGGTTCCTGAAAATTGGATTCTAACCAACCATTGACAATCGGCCCTTCTAAGTAAATATCCTGAATTTGCTGCAAAATATTTTGTAATTCTGTTTGCCAACTAGCAAGACTTTCTTGAATTTCTTGCAATATACTCATAGCCAAGCCTGGATTGGCTCCGTGGCGATGGCTACTGATGCTGGGAGTTTTGAACTTGGGTAGGCTCGGTGTTCTGCTTGTACTATCTTCTGCTTGAAAGGTTTGCACAGAGTCGTGGTGAGGAAATAAATTTTGTTCCTTATCAACACTAACGCCAGCTGCTTGTTCTTGTATCTTTACTTCATCATCCTGAGAAAATGAAGTGTTTGTGCTTGTTGTGGGTTCGTTGGCTGTGACACTGATTCTAAAAGAGAAAGGCCGCTTTGTTGAATCTCCTGCTTCAGCAGCAGAGTCAGTGCCACGAGTTCCTAAATCGTGTAGAGTTGCTTCAATACGTTTTAAGCCTGGTTTCATAAACATACCCTATAGTTTGCTGTCCAGTTATTGGCGGGTTTTCAATCCCGACTTGAAAAATACAGCAGAATCGGTGAATTATCCTAGTCATTAGTAAAACAATTTAGATAGCTGTCTCACAGACTTAAATTTATTTACTTCACCAAATTGCAATCTACTGTAATTATTAATTCGCAATGATGCTGGTGCTAATTTTATCTCTTAAAAGTTATTTAGAATTAAAAATCTTACCAAGCCCTCCGGGCAGGGAATAGGGAATAGGGAATAGGGAATAGTGGAAAAACCTGCTCTAATACTGGGTTCAGAGCAACTAAATTTATTTATGAAAACAAAAAAAATATTTTTTAAGGGAACACTCATGCTGTGAAAAAATGCGTCCTTGTACAAATCCCCTACTTTTAAGTATGGGAATTTCCCTATTCCCTATTGCCTGTTAAGAGTTCCCTTTTAATTATTTGGGTATTGGGTATTGGGCATTGGGCATTGGGCATTGGCCAAACAGGGCATGAGGCACAAGAGCCTCCAGGGGCAGAGGAGAAAAAACTTGTACAATAACTCTCATCTCCCCACCTCCCTACCTCCCCATCTCCCCACTCCTGTGATGATAAACTGCAAACGTAGCCATATTGTGAAGATACTTAGGAAGTAACTTTTGAGTAAAGTCATTTTAGTCACAGGGCCCGCTCGTTCTGGTAAAAGTGAGTGGGCAGAAACTCTGGCTATAGAGTCGGGGAAAGCAGTTATTTACGTAGCAACAGCCACTGATAACCCAGACGATGAAGAATGGCACAAACGCATTTTAGAACATCAAGAACGTCGTCCCCAAGACTGGGTAACCCTGTGTGTACCTGTGGAACTGTCTGCTACCCTTGCTGAGACGAAACCCGATAACTGTGTTTTGGTTGATTCTTTGGGAACTTGGGTAGCTAATCTCCTAGAACAAGATGACCAAACCTGGGAAAATATCCTTGCAGAGTTTTTAGAGACAGTGGATTTGGTGGCTGCTGATATGCTGTTTGTAGCAGAAGAAGTGGGTTGGGGTGTAGTGCCAGCTTATCCTATTGGCAGGACGTTCCGCGATCGCCTTGGTTCTTTAGTACGCCAGCTAGGTGCGGTGTGTAATACTGTTTATCTAATTACTGGCGGCTATGTTCTCAATCTCACTGTTCTTGGTTCACCATTGCCAGCTTCAAAGACTTAATTCAAAATTAAACATTCAGCCTCCGAAATATCCTCATTAAAATTTAGAATTATGATATGGCTACTAAACAAGAAGTTAAAGTATATCTTGCCTACTGGTTCCAGCTCGGTAAAAAAGTAATCGTCGGCAACGGTCAGGCGAGTATCTTGCCTCAACACGTACTAGATGGCGATCGCTACAGCAAAGAGTTTGAAGAATGCTGGGAGAAGGTTCTCTTGCCAGAATCTGGTGACTGTTATTTAGAAGGTACAGACGAAACCATTGCCGAACTGTTGACATCCGCTTGGGAGATGGTATCTTGCTGTCGCTGTACAATGCCAGTAGCTGCACGAAACCTGGGGATGCCGCCTTTGTTGTGTCCCTGCAATGATTTATTCAACTGGCCTAATACTGAATTACCAACACCACGATCTCCAATTAATACTCAGAAGCAACTCCAAACGATCCGCGATAAATTATTAAATAATATTCCATAAATAATGGGCAATTGCCTATTGCCTGGTATTACCCCCGGTTTTTAATCAAGATTACTTGAATAATTTGTATTGCTATCTCGCTGGAAACGCCTAAAGCTTGATATAAATCATCTAAAAAGCTTTTTTCTTCTTCAGCTACCATGCCTTCAGCTAAGACTAAATCGGTAGCTACTGCAAAAGCTGATTCGCGCAAGTCTGGAGATAGACAATCTTTTGCGGCATTAAACAAAGTATTAAAATGATCCCCTTGAAAAATAGATAAGATTTTATCGAACAGAATCTTCATCATCTCATGGGGATAACTTTTAAAAAGTTTCGTCCGAGATAGCACGTAAATAATATAGTTTGCTTGCTCAACGGAAAGGTAACCGTCTGGGGCTGTTGCCATCAAAACTATAACAGCAAAAGCTTCCGCTGAATTTAGTACTGGTTGGGTTTGGCTTTCTGTAACCAACACAGCATCGAGTAGACCCATTGTAGTAACTCCTTGGTTAAGGTCTCAGTAGCGATACAGTTACCTGTGCATTTGCTGGACTCCCAGGCGAGACTGCAACGCTGTGAGACTTTCATAATTTAGTGTTCCCAGGATTATTTCACGGCGAACACTTGCACCCAAGGGTTTTTGGCAATAAGTACACTGCTATTTCTGAACCTAGCGTTCTCCTGTCTTTTCTATTGTTTCAATTACTGCCAAACCTATACCTGATGCTGCTATTAACAGTATTGCTGATAGCAAAAAAGCGTTGGTCAGCATTCGTAGGGCTTCGTCGAAAAAAATGTAGGTGGTCATTGCTTCACCTTCTAAACTTTGTGCCGCTAGTACTTTTTATTTCTCCACATGGTGATAGGTGAATTTCGCTGAAAAAGTGCTAGCAATTGCATCTTAACAAAACTTTAGCTCTTTCAGAACACTGCTCAAACTTTTTATTTCTGAAGATTTGATGAACTTGAGAGAGTGTTTGTAAAAGAAATTACTGAGTCAGAAGTTCAAACAAAAGTTATGGCACCTTAAACTTACGTAAACATGGTTATAAAATTCGTCAATTCAGTTACAAATAGTCAAAAAACTAAATATCCACAAAAAGCTTATTTTCATAGACTATTTTGTGAAATAGTTAAAATCATTCTAGAGAATTTACTGAAAAAATTCATCGTCATGTGCATCTATTTCAGTGCATATACAAAAGCCGAACGATTGACGATCCCAAGATTATACTGAGAAAAAAGAAAGCCCTAAAAATTTTCAAATAAAAAGACGTTATTTTTCCCCAGACTGATAAAAGCTGTTTAGGGGCGATTGCCTCCGGCACGCTACGCGATCGCACTGGAAAAATGTAAAGAAATGTTGCGATTTTTTCAAAGGTCTGAGGAAAGCGATCGCACCTGAGAAATATAAATAAATATTACGATTGATTAGAATAAACAACGTTCAATGGTTGCCAGAACGGATTGGGAAAGTGCATCAAAATCGTAGCCACCTTCCAAGCCAAAGAGAATTTTACGAGTTAACCCCAGACAATAATCGGTGAACAAACCATAATCTTCTGATTGCAAGTTGATACTTGCCAAAGGATCTGCCGCATTGGCATCATAACCAGCACTGACAATCAATAAATCCGGCTGAAAGTTAGTTAAAAATGGTACTACCAAGTTTTCAAATAATGGCTGATAGACTGTAATATCACTACCGGGAGGTACTGGCAAATTCAAGACATTATTATGAAAGCCGCGTTCTGTTGCTCTCCCAGTACCGGGATAGCACGGATACTGATGTAGGGAACAGTAGGCAATTTGCGGATGAGTTTCGACGATCGCTTGAGTGCCATTACCGTGATGTACATCCCAATCAAGGATGGCGACGCGGTTAATTTCGGGTTGTTCTAGGGCAAAAAAAGCGGCGATCGCGGCGTTAGAAAATAGGCAAAAGCCCATACCTGCATTGCTTTCGGCGTGGTGTCCTGGTGGACGCGCCAATACAAAAGCGGGATTCCCTGATTTTAAGACAGTTTCAACTCCATCTAACCAAGCACTCACCGCCAACAAAGCCACATCATAACTGCGCGGCGAAACTGGCGTATCTCCATCCAAAGGACCGCCACCACTAGAGGCGATGAAAGAGAGTTTTTTGATGTAGGCTGGGCTATGAGCCTTAACTAACGAAGACATCAACTCTGGCTGTTCTGGTGCTGGTGTGGGCGATCGCCATACAATTTGATCTGCAAACGTAGCTGCTTTTAGGGCATTAGCGATCGCTGTCAACCGTTCTGGTTTTTCTGGATGGTATTTTCCGGTTTTGTGATCTAAAAATTCGTCGGAATAGATGACTGGGAGCATAGGGCGAAAAAGAATACCAACAGTGAATGCTATTGTATCTTTAACAGTCTAACAAGATTCTTTTTTGGTTATCTTCAACATCTGATTTCCGCCGATTTGGAATTCATATTCAACTTTTTCAATATTTATTTTGTAACCTTTAGCAGTGTAATGTTTAATTATTTTTTCTAAATGTTGCGAAGGTTTGCACATTAAAGTTAGGAGGGGAAATATTCTGATTTCTTCAGCAATACGTAGCATCTCACCGATTGAATTTAAGTGAAAATCATCATCTAAATGGTCTGAATATAAAAATAATAAATGCGAACAAAGGGCTATGTCAAATTCTGAGCGATCGTTTGCCAAGCTTGGCAATTCACCAAATATGTATCTATTAGCCTTTTTACCATGATCATAATCAGACAAAAACTCTTGAATGGCTTTGACTCGATTGTGTCGTAAGTCATCTGGAGATTTATGATAATTCCATACAAAATCGTTGGGTTTAGCCTTGACTTGAGCGATAACGTTATCCACCACTTCATTAAATCTTTGCAGGATTTCATCACCCGAAAATTGATAAAGTGGATCGACAGAAATTACACGTTTACCTTGACGTGTCATTTCCGCATTAAAGCTTGCTGGGCCATCCCCAACCCCAATAATTCTTTTATTTAAATCTGCGTTTGTTAAATTGAACATTTTAATATATTCATCCATTGACCTCCCAAAAGGAATTACTTTATCTAAAACCATAGCCATAGAGGTTGCCTCGTAAGTAAATTGATGATACTAATTTGTGATTAAGACACATATTAAATCAAATAACTTTGGCGATCGCTACAATCATAATGGTTGTCTAATAGTCGCCGCGCATTGCTAAACGACAATTATTCAAAAGCATATCAAGTTCTTTGACAACTTTCCAAGGATTTTTGCCTTGGAATATAGCAGCGATCGCCGCTTCATAAGGATTTCTGCCTGTTTTTTTCACAGCCTTGATTGCAGCTTCATTTGATAATCCCCGCACACTAACTAGCCATGCCGCTAATACATGTCCAGTACGTCCAATTCCACCAGAACAGTGTACAACAACTTTTTGATTTTGTTTATCTGCTTCTATTAAAAAAGGAAGTATTTTTTGTGTGAGGGTTTCTAAATCAGCTAAATTAAAATCTGCGATCGGTGCCCAACAAACTTCTTGACTACCAAATTCCTGTTTATATGTTCCCAAAAGATCGGAGTAAGAAGCTAATTGTTCATCTGGAAGAAGACAGCAAACTCGCTTGATACCTTGGACTTTCATGAATTCTGTCCAATCTTCAACCATCTGATTACTATATCCGGGTCGCGCAGCACCAAAAACTACCTGCTGATTCTCCCAAGCTGGGGCGAATTTGTATTTCTTTAACTGTGGAATTTGCGATTTTTTAAATTGATTCATCTTTGCCATTATATAATTAGTTTTTTCCCGAAATCAATATTTTTGCTCAAGCTTTCAAACATTGAAGAAGAATTCAGAAGTCAGAATTCAGGAGTCAGAATCAATCAGTTGGGGATTCAGTCCTGTGACTGATTGAAGATCACCAAATCTACGATTTGGTGGGGGTCTTAAACCCGGTTATTCATCCGCTTTTTCGGTCAAAATTCATTCTTAATTCTGACGACTGACTCCTGAATTCTGTTTGATAAAATATATAATGTAAATTTGCGTAAATAATTATGTGATACACGCCTAGATCAAATATTATCACTTGTGTGCTGCTCTATTTCAAGAGTCGAAAGTCTAACTTTGAGTTTAGACTCTTGACAACCGGAATGCGAAATATATAGGAATCCGGTTTGATTTTTGAACAACATTAAGTATTTTTAGGGTGCGTTACGCTGTCGCTAACGCACCATTCTTAAGGATTCGGTGCCGTACTCTCAGCGATGACGCACCCTACGTATCTGTTCAGAAATCAAATAGTAGTCCTATAGAATTTAAATGTATATTAGCTTATCATTTTCATAACTAACATATTTTGTGAAGCCAAACCGAAGCAACAATTATTCTTAACTTAACACGATTGAGAATAGGAAACTTAGATTACCATTATGCAAGTCAAACGAAACCAGATCCTGACAGTACTTTTCTTGTTAATTTTAGCCAGTATCTCCTATCTACCTTTCACTTACAGAGATACACCAGGCGAAAGGGATGGTTTCAGAATGGTAATGGGAATAATTGACTCAGTTACATCTGGAAAACCATTAGGTAGCCCATTGCTTTATGGTCGCAGCATCTCTTTTGGCTACTATGGAATGATAGACTTTTTTAGACCGCTTTTTCAAAATAACTTTAATATAATTATCCCAATTACTAACTATATAAGTGCTTTGAGTTCAATTTTAATGGTTATTCCTGTTTTTTATCTTGTCAAAAGATACTGGGGAGTAACCACAGCAATATTAGCAAATTTACTACTAATATTTATTCCAGTTTGGTGGAGTACAAGCTTATATGGGCATCCAATGATCCAAGCTGTATTATTCATGTTTATCGGTTTAGCGTTAATTGCATATCGTTCAGAAGTAAAATTATCAAATGCTAGTTTATTAAAATTAATGTTATTAGATATATTGATAATTTCTGCTTTTGCTTTATGCTTAATGTTTAGATTGGATGCAGTTCTGATGTTTTTGCTTATTCCAGGGTGCTTTTTTCTAGAAAAATATTCTTTACCAAAAGTTTTTTATTATTCTATTTTGTATGTTTTTTTATCCGTCATTATATTTTTTGTCGTCAAATCCCAACTTCCAGAAATTAATATAGAAAGTGATCGTATATTAGAAGAACTAATTTTTTATCATGGTCCCGATCTAGTAGTTCAAAATTTCAAAACAGGAACTAAAGCCTTTATTGAAGGCTGTAATCCATTATATATTTTAATTTCATTTATTACGTTTATTTACTTGTGGCTCAAACGTGACTATTCCACTCTCTTATTCATCTTTCCTACAGTAATTGTCAATTATATTTTTTGGCTGCCAAACTATTATCCTGCGCGTCATTTCATCTATATCTCTCCAGTTTTAGCAATTGGTAATGCAGTATGGTTGCACGCTACCTTAAAAAAAGCACTCTTGTTTTACAGAAATAAAAAAATTATAGGAATTAGCTCGGTCTTAATTTTGATTGGGATAATTTTTGTCAGCTACAAAGTTTCTTATTCAGTTCCTTATCCCTATTGGCAAACTCAAACCCAAGACAACAAAATACTTGCCAAAAAACTCCAGGATTTACCTTCTACAAGGCAACGAATTTTTGTGGTTGGTGATTCAGTTCCTGTGGTATTAGAAATGCAACTTTTATCTAAAAAAGTACAGGTTAAACCTCTAAAAACATCGTTATTTACAGATACTCAACTTCAACGCCAAAAATTAAGTAAAATCTTAAAAACTAAGCCGATAAAAACTATAGACTTATTGGAAGTAAAAAATGAAAAAAATAATTTTATATTTTATATTCAAGGCTGGAAGAAAAATGAAGTAATCAGATTTTTTCAAGAAATCAATGAATATGATGATGTTTATCTAGTAGTTCAAAAAAATATTCCATCATTTACTCTTGTCCCCTCTGATATATCTAAAAAAATAAATTTTTTAGATATATAGCAATCCGCTTTGATTTTTGAACTTATTTACGTAGTCAGGGAATAGGGAATAGACTAGCCCTGCTAGGCGATCGCTTACAATCCACTTTGCCATCAAACTATCAAAATTTGGCAATTGTCATGGTAAATTAGGCTCTTTCTCAACTCAGGGACGGTAGAATATACCTAATTTTCATAGCTTCAAAGCCCAATCATGACGATGCATTCCACACTCCAACGTGCATTTACTAACCGCCGCGTTCTGAAAGCCATCAGCGGCTTAAATAACTTTGACGCCGCTAGCGTGGCGGCTACTGTCAAAGCTGCTGAATTTGGTGGTGCTACTTTTGTCGATATCGCTGCCGATCCCGCCTTAGTGCAGCTAGCTAAAAGTTTGACAAAATTACCAGTTTGTGTATCAGCAGTAGAACCAGAGAAATTTGTTCGAGCCGTGGCTGCTGGTGCTGATTTAATTGAAATCGGCAATTTCGATTCTTTCTATGCTCAAGGACGCCGTTTCGAGGCTGTAGAAGTACTAGCCTTGACTGAGCAAACCCGCGCTTTGCTGCCAGAAATTACCTTATCTGTCACCGTTCCCCACATTCTGACACTAGATCGACAAGTACACCCAGCAGAGGAACTGGTGAAAGCTGGAGCAGATATTATCCAAACAGAAGGCGGTACTAGTAGTAATCCAGTTCACCCCGGAACTTTAGGATTAATTGAAAAAGCTGCCCCCACCTTGGCAGCAGCTTATGAGATTTCTCGTGCAGTATCAGTACCAGTACTGTGTGCTTCAGGTATTTCTAGTGTTACCGCACCATTAGCGATCGCTGCTGGTGCTGCTGGTGTTGGTGTTGGTTCCGCCATCAACCAACTCAATAGCGAAGTAGCGATGATTGCCGCTGTGCGTGGTTTGGTGGAAGCGCTGGCAACTGCAAGAGTGTTGAGTCAGAAGTAGGGACTGGGGACTGGGGATTGGGGACTGGGGAGTTAGGAGTTATTGTCCCCTTGTCCTCTTCTCTCCCTCATCTCCCTCATCTCCCCATCTCCCCTACTCCCCTTACTTCAAACAATCTTTGAGCGCATAAATCACTTGGTCTTGCTGTTGTTGTGTTAATTCTGGGAACATAGGTAAAGATATGACTTCGTGGCAGGCTTGCTCTGCCACTGGTAAGTCACCAATTTGGTAGCCCAAATTTTGATAAACTGGCTGCAAGTGTAAGGGGTAAGGGTAGTAAATCATTGAACTGACTCCTTGCTCTTGCAATTGAGTACGCACCCAATCTCGATATTTGGCGCTGGCACCATTTCGTCCTTCGCCTGAGATGCGAGTAGTGTATTGGTTCCATACGCCAATACCCCCTGGTAATTCTTGGGGTGGGACGATGGCCGGAATTTGACTCAGGAATTGATAGTAATAATTGGCAATTTCTCGCCGCCGTTCATTCCAAATATCCAAATAACGCAGCTTAATTTGCAAAATAGCCGCTTGTAGAGCATCCAAGCGGCTATTTACACCTATTTCTTCGTGCAAATATCGAATTTTACTTCCATGATCCCGGAGGATTCGTAGTTTTGCGGCGATCGCTGGATCGTTAGTCGTGATTGCTCCGCCGTCACCGCAACCACCAAGATTTTTCGTAGGGTAGAAACTAAAGCAACCAATCTCTCCAATGCTTCCGACTTTTCGATCGCCCCAAATTGCGCCTGTAGATTGAGCGCAATCTTCAATTACTGACAAATTGTGAGAAAGAGCGATCGCCATTAATGATGTCATATCCACTGGTTGACCAAATAAGTGAACCGGGATAATGGCTTTGGTTTTTGGTGTAATCGCTGCTGCTATTTGCTCTACATCTAAGTTAAACGTAGTAGCATCAATATCAACGAAAACAGGTTTTGCACCCACAGCGCTAATCACTTCGGCAGTAGCGATAAAAGTGAAAGGTGTTGTAATTACTTCATCGCCTGCACCAATTCCTAAGACACGTAAAGCTAAATAGAGCGCATCAGTACCAGAATTACAAGCGACACATTGACTAACACCATGATAGGCGGCAAACTGTTGCTCGAAGCCTTCGACTAAGGGACCACCGATATAACGACCAGAAGCCAGAACTTCTAAAACGGCTGCACTTACTTCTGCTTCGATGCTGGTGTATTGCTGCTTGATGTCAAAAGCAGGGACGGGATTTACGCTTTGGATCATGAGTTTTTATTTCATCGGAAGATACAAACGGATGCACTTCGAGAGTCAATTTTTGCTGATTGAATTGTTAACCAAAGAGCTGTTAAAAGACTATCGTCTAAATTAGGCATCTATTAGAGTTTTTGCTTAAATTGTTGTGTAGTCAACTACTGCACGTTTAATTTCTAGATACGTAGTGTTACTAGGTGTTTGCCATGTTAGAGTTGTACCATTTTGAATTTTGAATTGATGAAGGTGATATATATCAACCAAGAGCCAACACATCGAATCAAAGTTCCACATGTTGATGCTGTTTTGAGAAGAAAATACCAGGAGATAGAAAACCCGTGCAAGATCTGATCGAGCTGGATTTCGTGGATTTAGCTATTGCTTTAGGATTAATAGCGATCGCCATTGGCATATCCATCTGGGAAAAATTAGGACTAGAGTTGAACTTAGCTCTGGCTACTGGAAGAACCATCTTACAACTACTTGTATTGGGATACATTTTAGATTTCATCTTTGCTTTGGACAATAGTTGGGCAGTTTTGGGAATATTAGCAATCATGCTGACGATTACGGCGATTGTCTCACGAAATCGGATCAGCCAAAAGATTCCTTATGTATTGCCTTTAGTGTGGGGTACCATTTTTCTCAGTACCATACTGACAGTGCTTTACACCAACTTTTTGATTCTTCAACCAGACAGATGGTATGAACCCCAGTATGTGATTCCCTTAGCAGGGATCGTTATAGGTAATGCCATGAACGCAGCGGCGATCGCCGGGGAACGTCTTGTCAGCAACATTAATTCCAGCCATCTGGAAATAGAAACTCACTTGAGCTTAGGCGCAACTCCAGAGCAAGCAGTCAGCTGCTACCGCAAAGACGCCATCAAGGTGGCATTGATTCCGACTCTCAATCAAATGATACTTATAGGTATGGTAGCAATACCAGGAATTAGCACCGGACAGCTACTAGCTGGTGTCAAGCCCTTAGATGCTGTGTCCTACGAAATTTTAATTACGTTCATGGTTGCTTTTGCTAACTTACTGACAACAGTTTTACTTACTAGGGGATTGTGTCGTCAGTTTTTTAACTCCACCGCGCAGTTAGTCAGGTAAAGCAGTTAATCTACATCCAATAGTATTAATCGCGTCCCGACTGACAATGATGATTGGACGGGTTCCACCTTGTTCCGATCCTTCAGTTGGCTCCAGACGGGCATCATAGACTTCACCCCGTCTCATTCTGTTTCCTCTAACTTCAAAGCTTCCCACTGAGCTGGGGCAAATTCTGCCTCCATCTGCAAAACTTCTGTTTGATACTCTAGATCGCTTGCCATTTCTGCTAAGGCTGTATCAATTTCCGCCCGTTTTTGAGCAGCGAGTTCACGCCTTAATGCCTGTGTTACAAACTCATTGCGGCTTTTGGCTTTTCCTGATCGAACAGCTTTATCGGTTGCCTCCAACAAATCCTTTGGTAGGGTCAGCGTTGTACAAATAGTTTTTTGCTCCATACTGTTCTATCAAATGATGTTTGATTTGATGACTTTTCTAACATCATTTTAGTCATAACTTATTTCTTTGTGTTGCAGTACGTTACACAGAATGTCCTAAAGCAACGGCAGTTATGATACCTTCGGCAACAGACTGTTATTAACGATCGCAATCGATCATCTCCAAATCATGATGCTAGCTTAATCATGGGAGTGCTGAAAATATTTTCGGCATATTACCTGTGTTTCAAAACTGAAAAAGGTAAATTAATATGGCATTTAGTAATTATAAAACTATTAGTGCAGTCATCAAAAAATTTCAAATAAAATACGTCCAGTCTAATTTTATATTGGAAGTTGAATTTCCAGTCAAAGAATCATTCAAAGAAGAATTAGATTTGCTATTTACAGATGGAGTGATTGATAATTCTGAAGATGCTATTTGTGAAAATCTCATCTATCCAGTCTTGAAAGAAGTATGGAAACCTTACCGAAGTAAATTAACACTTTGGAGTCATGAGACATTAGCTTATGATGAAGATTTATCGGGTGTTCCAGATTATACGGTGACGCAGCGAAATCCTCTGGGTACGATTGTTTTTGATAAACCTTATTTTTTAACAGTTGAAGCTAAACAAGACAAATTTGAAGAAGGTTGGGGTCAGTGTTTAGCTGAAATGATCGCAGTACAACGAATTAATGATGATTTTGTCAGCGAGGTTTTTGGGATTGTTTCTAACGGGAAAATATGGCAATTTGGAAAGTTAATCGGTGATGTGTTTACTCGAAATAAAAATTTGTATGTCATTCAAGATTTAGATAAATTATTTGGAGCAGTCAATTATATTTTTCAACAATGTGAATTAAAAATACAAAACCCGTAACATCATGTATTCTTCTGATGAAATGAGACGGTGTTTGGAAAGCCATAAAGTATACCAAAGCTTCTATCCTAAACGGAGATAGGCTTTGAATCACCTGATTTTTTTGCTTTAGACACCTCTAAATCAGCGCATTTTAGGAAATCAAACAACCCTACTTATAGGGAAGAGAGCTAGGTTTGGGAGGTTTTGATGTTAGGAATAATACTTTTAAAACTTGATACAGCAAAATTCGGGAATTATTATTACTGTAATGATGCGTATCGAGATGACCCGATCGCCCGATCAAAAATTCTGTTTCTACCCTCCCAGTGTCCGCGTGTAAATCACCTGACCTTGAGAATCATAAAGAAAAACAGACAAATTAGCATTATCACTAATTACAGCTAGGGCTTCCTGTAAGATTTGCAAATGATTAGTCAGGTCAACATTATTCTCTGAGTTCTCATTAGGATTAGCCAAACTATTTTGCCTTAATTGGTCATATTCAGGAGTTAACCGGACAACAATTCCTGCATTGTCCATACTAAAGGTGCAAATCCGAATTCCATTAACACAGGTTTTTTCTAAGTCAGTGCGGGTTTGTTGCAAACCACTAACAAATTGTAGTTTTTCTTGTGCTTGTTTGAGGGCTGTTGAGTAGGGTTCGATTAGGGACTGAGCCTGAGTGTAATATAAGCTATCTTGAGAAACTTTTTTAGCAGTTTCCAAAGCCTGCTGCCAATATGTCGCTGCTGCTTGCCATTGATTTTGTTGTTGATAGACTTTGGCTTGGTTGGCGGTGCTAACAGCTTGTTGGTATGTTCTAGCAGCTAATTGTTCTTTAGTAGCGCGATCGCGTGCTGTTACTAACTTAGGTTTATAATCTAGCAACAACTTTTGGGCTTCTTGATATGCGGGGCTAGTCTGGGGAATTACCCTCAAGGCATTAATCACTACCTGCCAGGTAGATTGTACCTTTTGCCATTCCTTCAAGGATTTAGCACTAGCTTGGCGACTTTCGGCTGTATTTGCTACATCTTTTGCCGCTGCTAGTTTTTTGAACCATTTTTCTTCAGTTAGCATCTGCTGATTGACAGCGTGCAGACTAATACGATAGCTAAATAATTTGGCTTGCACTAAGGCATAAAGTTCACTGTTGGGGGTTATGGCCTCTAGTGGTGCGATCGCCTGTCGCCATAAATGTTGTCTAGCTTGTATTTCATCTAAACTACGTGCGGGAGCTTTAATTTTTTCTGCCGCCAAAGATGCCTTCTGCAAAGCCTGAACTACTTGGTTGATTTTTTCCGACCGCCCAGACAAACTTGCTTTGAGTTCTTCTGACATCCGATAACGAGGCGACCAACTAGGAATTACACTCAAGGCGGCGCTAGCCGTCGTCAGTCGTTGCTGCACTGCTAGTAAGTCTTTTTCCGACTTGGCGCGACGCATCAATTGGGGGGATTCTGTTTTTAATTGCCCAGCAACTTGTATTTCTTTACACTCAGACATCACACAAGGGCGAGTCAGTAAATAGCCAGCAACCCCTAAAACCACAATTCCCACCAAACCTACACCAATGAAAATCGGTTTGACTCGGCGTGCTGGCTGAGAAGCCGGTAAATTTGGTGCATCTGCAAATGGGTCAAATACTTCCTCATCTTCAGTTTCATCCAGGGATGGAAAATAAGTCAGAGCCGATGAGGAGGATGAGGGGGATGAGGGGGATGAGGAGGATGAGGAGGATGAGGAGGATGAGGGGGATGAGGGGGAAAAAGGCAAGAAGGGAGATATTGCTTCTTCATCTCCCTCATCTCCCCCTACTCCCTCATCTCCCCCCACTCTCCTGATTCCCCCAGATCCCCAGATCCCCACCTCCCCGTCATTCCATTGTGCCCTCTGCTTGAGAGCTAGAAAACGTTTGGCATAAGGAAGTTGTTCGCCAAAAACTCTGAGGAAACATTGTACTCGTTGTTCTCTGTAGGGTGCCAAAGAGTGAAGTACGTCCTCAATTACTGCAAAGATGGCCTGAGCATCAACTATTACACCTGATGGGTGTTGGGTTAAAATCATTAGCTCGTCTTTATTGACGGCACACTTAACTTGAAAGACTCCAGCCGATGGAACTTCTACAAGCAATTGTTCCTGCAAAGTTTTGGCTAAAAGCTGTAAATCTTCCTGCTGTACTGCTACTTTCATACCGAACTTCTATATTGTTTTGATTATCTTTAAGGAGATCAAATGATCTGTTTGGGTTTTTTGAATAAAGATGGACAATTTAACCAACCACAGGCTGAAAATCTGATCGAACAACTTTCTAACACAAATTCCAACTTTTCACCAAAAATTAAAATACTTGTAATTGTTCCCACGGCTACATTTTCAACCTGCTAGATGCAAAATTAGATAATCTATCCACAGGTATATATTTTCTCGAAAAAAATGGGAATAATAGGATTTTTGAGCATTTTCACTGCATGATTTTGTGACAATTAAATTCACAACAGCTACTCTCAGGCAAAATTATAGTTGCAGAGCATTTGTGACAAAATTATCTCCAGGTTAAGGAAATGTTGGGATATGGGATATCAGAGGTTTTTGACAGGAATGCTAGTTATCTTCTATGCTGGGAAGTCTACTGAGGAAATTAATTACATCTTGGGGCTAGAGAAATTAATTTGCCTCATTTGCTGAATTCGATAAAATTGATACGTGAAAAAGTAAGTTTTTATAGCTGCCAAAAATTTAATTATGTAATCAAAGTGCTGCCAAATATTTAGATAGCATTAATCAAAAGCTTGGAAAGTCTCAACACAAGGTGTATCAATGGATTTATTAGAGTACCAAGTTAAAGAATGGTTTGGGAAAATAGGCATTCCTGTATTGCCTTCCCAACGAATTGACCATCCCACAGATTTGAAACGTTTAAAAATTGGTTTTCCAATTGTACTGAAATCTCAAGTACATGGAGCAGAACGAGCAAAAGCAGGTGGAGTCAGATTTGCCGAAACAACAATCGATGCGATCGCAGCTGCTCAAAATATCTTTACTCTACCAATATGGGGCGAGTTGCCGGAAGTTGTGCTGGCAGAATCCCAATATGACGCTAACCAAGAATTTTATCTGGCGGTGGTTTTAGATACCGCTGTTTGCCGACCTGTGCTTTTAGGTTGCAAAGAAGCAGACATCGATTGGGAATCCGCTGGAGAAAAAATGCACCATGTCGTCGTTGAACAAGAATTCTCACCGTTTTATGCCAGGCGACTGGCTTTGAAAATGGGTTTGCAGGGAACGCTGATGCAATCAATCAGCGGCGTTGTCCAAAAAATGTACCAGTTATTTGTGCAAAAAGACCTGGATTTAGTCGAAATTAATCCCTTAGCCGTCAATCCTAATGGTGAAGTTATGGCTCTGAATGGTAAAGTCAGGGTAAATGAACGAGCAATCAAACGTCATCCAGATCTTGCACAAATAACAGCAAAAATCATCAGCCGTCATCCAAGTACTGAAATTAACGGTATTTTAGGCGACTGTGATGGTGTGCAAATGCACGGAAAAATCGGAATTTTAGGTAATGGTACTGGTTCAGTAATGGCAACTTTGGATTTAGTCGCTAATGCTGGCGGTAAACCGGGTGTTTGTTTGAATCTGCGCCATGCTTTTCTGACTGATACTACACCAACTACATTTGGCGATCGCCTAGAAACAGGTTTGAAAATTTTGGCTGCTGACAAAAGCATCGAAGTTATACTAATTAACTTCCTGGGTAGCATTCCTCAGGCTGAGGAAGTAGCCGAAATCATTGCCAAATTTCTACAGCAAGACAATAACGAACTCAAATTAAAAATTGTACGCTCTAACGGTAGTAAAATTCCACGAGATCTAAATATTCCCACTTTAGTTGTCCGTCTTGCTGGTTCTGAGTTGAATGCAGCTAAAACTTATTTAGCAACACTCAAAACGGAAAGCAGTGCCCTGGTTGTGGTAGAAAACTTAGATGAGGCAGTGGAAGTTGCAGTTCGTCTTGCAAAACCAACTGCTAAGAGGAAATAGTCTAAAAATTTGAGATTTTGGATTTTGAATTGCCCACACACAAGAATGCGGAAGCTTGGGAGTTTTTGTTGACTTCAATTAATATAGGACTGATATTTGATTGTCTAAAAAAATTCAATGCAAATCAAAAACATTCTTGCCTATTGTCTTTTAATAAAAAAGAATTCAGGAGTCAGAATTCAGTATGAATTTGAGTCCGAATGGCGGATAGCGCAGAGAAAATTTAGTGGTCAACTTTCGTAGTGGCGGGTCTAAGAGGTTGTTTGAAAAGTGTTGTGCTGTGATTTTCACGTTAAGATCCCCCCTAACCCCCCTTAAAAAGGGGGGAACCGGAATCAAAGTCCCACTTTTTAAGAAGGGAACCGGAATCAAAGTCCCACTTTTTAAGGGGAGCCAGTGCGGTCTTAGGGGTTTCCCCCATGAGCAACTGGCGTGGATTTAGGGGGATCTAGAACGTTTTGCTACCGACAAGAGGACTTTTCAAACATCCTCTAAATCCCCCACTAAAAGATTACTGAATTCTGAATTCTGAATTCTGAATTCTCTTTTAATGGCTTGCCAAGCTTACGGTAATTTATTATGAACTTAACGCCAGAGAGTAAAGTCTTAATTCAAGGCTTTTGTGAATTTATATCAGGCACTCATGTTGCCCAAATGAAAGCCTATGGCACGAATTTGGTAGCTGGTGTTAATCCTGGATGCGGCGGACAGGAACTGTACGAACTGCCAGTATTTGACTTAGTAGAGGAAGTAGTAGGAAAATTTGGCGTAATTGATACGACAATTATCTGTGTAAATCCTTACGAAGTTTTGGATGCGGCATTGGAAGCGATCGCATCTCAAATTCGGCAAATTATTATTATTACCGCTGGGGTGCCACCTTTGGATATGGTGCAATTACTTCGTAAAGCCGAAGCCTGCGAAACTTTGGTAGTCGGGCCAAATAGTCCGGGGATCATTGTGCCAGGAAAAATTCTTTTAGGAACTCAACCGAGCGAATTTTATACACCGGGTTCAGTGGGGATCGTTAGTCGTAGCAGTACCCTGACCTACGAAGTCGCCTACGAATTAACAAAAGCTGGTTTGGGGCAGTCGATTAGTGTCAGTATTGGTAGTGATGCGATCGTTGGTTCTTCGTTTTTGCAATGGCTACAAATTCTTGACGAAGATGAAACTACAGACGCGATCGTTTTAGTCGGTCAACCCGGTGGTGGTAGTGAAGAAGCAGCTGCGCGGTACATTGCTGAAGCCATTGATAAACCGGTAATTGCCTACATTGCAGGCAGACTTGCACCACCGGGAAAAAGTTGGCGTCAAACCGGGACTTTAGCAACAGTCATCGGACGTGACCCGAATTTTGGTACAGCCCAAAGTAAATTAGCTGCTTTCAAAGAAGTAGATGTTCCCGTAGCTGAACGCCCTTCTCAAATTCCAGAATTGGTGAAAAAAGGGATTAATTAGACCAGACGTGAATTCGATTTCCTACCATGAGGCGAAAATCTCCTAGAGTTAGAGAAGTAGGACTTACGCAACGCCGATATGGGTAAGTCGGCGTGTATGGCAATCCTAAATCAGTCGTGAAAAGTTAGATCCCTGACTTCTTTGAGAAGTCGGGGATCTGGACACCGAGAATTTTCACAAATCAGATAGGATTGCTATATATTTCAGGAATATATTTATGGTTCAGGTTATTCAGGCCAAGGATGTCAGTTTCAATCAACTGATTGAGCAATTTAATTTGCAACGTGCTGATGATGAAAACTTCTTTCGTGAGTGGCAGGATAATTTGCCAGAACTCAATGAGTTAGAAAAAGAAAATCTCGAAGAAATCAAAGCCGAGTATCAGCATCTATCTCGATATCCCATTTTAGAACCTGTAGTCAAAATGGTGATACTTTCTCCACTATTGCGTCTGGCTGGTTTTTATCAACCACCTTTTTACATTGCTTCTGAGGAAGAAGTGGAAATTTCTTCTGAAGATGAAGGCACAATTATCCGAGGACGCATTGATATATTGGTGTTTAATCCACCATTCTGGGTGCTTGTGATCGAGGCCAAGCGATCGCAGTATTCTTTAGAGGTGGGAATTCCCCAAGCATTGGCTTATATGTTTGCTAATCCTAAAACTGATAAACCAGTATTTGGTTTTGTCACCAATGGTCGAGAATTTCAATTTATTAAGTTGAGCAAACAAAGTATACCCAAATATGCATTATCCTACACACTATCACTTAATCGTGGAGATGATTTACATACTGTCGTGAAAGTGTTAAAACAACTAGCTTATTTAATTCGTAATTCGTAATGTGAGCATCCCAATGGATGCCTAAGTCTTCAATCAAATCTGATATTACTGTCCTGGCTGCTACCTTGATGTCTGTGTCTCGCGTTCAAGAAGAGTGCGTTTGCGTTCGACGCCCCATCGATAGCCCGACAATGCGCCGTCATGACGTACAACACGATGGCAAGGAATCGCCACTGCTAAGGGGTTTGCACCGCAGGCCTGAGCAACTGCCCGAACCGATTTCGGCAAACCGATGGACTTGGCGATGTCCGTATAGCTTACCGTCGAACCGTGCGGAATTTTCTGTAACGCTTGCCATACGCGCTGCTGGAAGGCAGTGCCGCGGATATCGAGAGGCAAGTCTAGCCCCAATGCTGGCGCTTCGACAAAGCCCACCACTTTCGAGACGAACAGCTCGAAATCAACATCGCCACAAATGAAATTAGCCTGTGGGAATCGGTCTTGCAAATTGCGTGTCAGTGCGTCTGGTTCGTCGCCTAGAAAAATGGCGCAAATCCCGCGATCGCTCTTGGCAACGAGGAGCGATCCCAAAGAGCATTCGCCGACAGCGAAGTGTATGTCTGTATCAGCGCCACCAGCGCGATAGTTTGAAGGTGTCATACCTAATACCCGATCTGATGTTTCGTAGAACCGTTGGTAATTACATATCTTGCTGATATTCTTCTAATAATTGCGGGATGTAATCATAGCCATCTACACCAATCAGCGCAATGATTTTAGGGCGATGTTGTTGTAAGGATTTTTGGAAAGTTTCTGCCCCTATTTGCCCCTGTAAAATTGTCAGTAAACCTGCTGGTTGACGCCATTCACGAGAAGCAATTTGGTTCAAAAGATACATTCCTAAGCTACCTGTATAAATGGTTTTTTCGGAATTTTGCAAATGATAATAAGCTTCAGCTAAATAAGCTAAATTCCGCCCTTGGAGATAGAAATCACCAGAAACTTGCGCTATTTTGAAACCTTCTTCGAGATATTTAATTGCAGTTTGATGTTGTCCAATTACTAAATAGGCGATTCCTAAACTACTGACACATAAGGCTTTACTGGGAATATCGCCTAATTTTTCTGATAACTTTAAACCTTGTTCTAAATAGTTAATTGCGGATTCATAGGTTTCTGGTTCTAGGTTTTCCAGTTGTTGAGCTTGCATGACTTCGCTGTAGCCTAAATTTACCAGCGCGTTTGCTTCTCCTGTACGATCGCCTGCTTGCCGACTCAGTATTAATCCTCGTTGGCTATAATTAATTGCTTCGGTATAATTTTGCTGTTGTACGTAGGTACGGCTGAGGTGGTTGAGATTGGCAATTTCACAAGGGCGATCGCCTGCACTCCTCGCAATGTCCAACGCCTGCTGATGAAAACCAAGGGAGCGATCGTATTGTCCTAAAGCACGCTGAGAATAGCCTAAAAGTGTCAAAATTCGGGCTTTTTCCTGGGTTTGCTCCACAGAACGCAGCGGTTCATCCAAATAATCTAGAGCATTTCGCAGATAACTACCAGAAAACGAGGCAAAAATCCCGCCGTAAAGGGGAAAATATGAACGTTGGGCAAAAGTTCGTAAAATTTGGAGCATAATTTGAGAACAAGCATCGCTGTATCCTGCACCAATGCTTTGAAAACCACTTGCTAACTGACTCCAAATCACTGCAAAGGTCAAAAAAGTCGAAATGGACAACTTTGGCCCTGCTTTCACATCGTAAGCTTGTTGGTCAAACCAATTTATTAAACCTCGTTGCAAATATTGTAAAACCAACGCCATTTCCACCCAATCTTTCAGGGTGATACCCCGCTGTTGTTCAGCAAATTGAATTGCAGATTCCTCCATCGCTAAGGTGCGAAACAGTGCTTGGGGTAACTCACTATTAACTTGCTTCGCCCAACTCGCCCAAGGACCGCGTTCACCCGGTACACCGCCAAATCCCAAAGATTCTTTTTGCTCATACATCCAACTGAGCAAATTCTCTTGTAGACGTTGCCAAGAAGCTAAACCACGGGTAACACCTTCAGAAAATTGTTGTAAATCTGCATCTAGCTGGGCAAATTGTTGTAATGATTTTGCTAACTGCTGTAATTGGGGCAAATTTAGCGGATATTTCTGATTTGGGTCAGTAACACGGACAAATGCTGCTAGACGCTCATTAGCAGCAGCAGTAGTAATTTCTGTCACCGCAAAAGCGATCGCTTCTGTAGCTTTGTTTTGCTCTTGCCAGCGTTGCCATTGAGTTTGAATGGTTTTAATCGCTCTCAAGCTGCGAGTCGCTTTCGCTTTTTTGAGTTCGTCTTTTTCGCTATCAACTTGGCTTTGGAGAACATTTAAGCGATCGCTCAAAACTAGCTCAAAAACTTCCCCTGTACCAGAACTGATGTTTTTAAGCAGCATTTGATACACCTGTTCCACAGAGCTAATTTTGCCCTTGAGGGTGGTTTCG
>VFQR01001085.1_pt1 | contig 23719 bp, 21 predicted proteins | sample 3512321 | NCBI WGS metagenome assembly VFQR01 (sample SAMN10412374, study PRJNA504923) | tailings metagenome | isolation source: Relicate 3 Philex TSF1 revegetated site | place: Philippines: Tuba, Benguet | collected 2017-08-29 | reverse complement strand
GCAAAGAGCGCAAAGAAAGAAAAATTAAGAATGAGTTTACCCATCAGAACTAATGGGACAGAGCACTAGTCCAGCTTCAAAGTTAACTCCTAATTTTACAGCAGGCTTTTCAATTATTTGGGAAAGTTCTTCGCGATTCATGCTTCCCAGCTTGATATCGCCCATTTGCAGATATGTTGCAAATGGGCGATATGAGAGCGCATTCCCCAAAAAATCAGCCCGCATAGTTGCAACTAACACAGTGGAAGGTGGGGATTTATTTGTAGGAGATTGAAAGCTAGTTAATAATTTATCCAGGAAACTACGGCGGATCTCCTCATCACCACAGAGTGTATAAAGTTCCTCAAACTGATCGGCAATTAGCAGTACTCGATCGTTGGGGTGTTGTTGTTGAATCTGGACAAAAATATCAGACACAGGAAGATCGTCACGAAAATAGCCAGCTAATTTACGTGCGCGAGCTATCCGGTCAGTAACATCAAGATTTGGGTCGTAAAGGGGAACAAGTGCCAAAGACAATGCATGGAAAGGATCTGAACCTGGACGGAAATGAGTAAATTTCCAATGACCTTCTTTTTGCAATTGGGGTACTAGTCCGGCAAATACTACTGAAGATTTGCCACTCCCTGATGCACCGAGTACAGGAATAAAGCTACGGATTTGAGTTGCTCTAAAAAGTTCTGCAACAAATACATCACGTCCAAAGAAAAACTCAGCGTCCTTTGGGTTAAAGTGAAACAGCCCACGATAGGGACACGGGAGATTGTCATCAACAGAAATATCAGCAGGCTGAACACATGTAGCTTGAGAATTTTCTCGATAATAGTAGTTAGTGATTGTAATAATGGCATCACCAGCTGCGGAGGTAGCAGCGTATTCTGTCTCTTGAACAGTTTGCTTGATATCGAGTTGCTCAGGCATGTCAGCCTCCTGTCTTTTCAGCGATCAAAGCTTCATCTCAATTATTCTTAGATTCTTCTTGTTCTGTGATGCTACCAATGCTCGCCGTACCAGTACCAGAAGTTGCAGCATATTTGACATTACTGATAGCTTGATTGATCGATTGTTGTCCACCGGGCTGTTCTTTGATTTGAGCAAGTAAATTTTGAGCTAATTTCACCAACTCAGGGTCATCATTGACCTTATTGTTTTCAACCTCTTCTTTCAATACAACTTTATAACCTTCAGAGTTGGGTTTTTTTTCTAATGCATCGACTACAATTATCAAGTCACTTTGCTCACCAAATCTTCTCTTTAATGCATTTTTCAAAGCTTTATAACAGTCTTTGACAGTGTAATTAGCAACAGCAGTCACAATAGCTGCGGTGATAGTATCCATAGTTCATTATTAGCCCTTATTAGTAATGGTAAATCGTCATATCTCTTAGCAAAATCAATAATTACATTTGCCTGTCAATTTAATCAACCATGTTAAATAGTGATGACTAACTCCAAATCCAAACTTAAAAACACATTGCTCTAGCATTTATTTTTTAAGTTCAATTCAGGTGGTAGATTCAACCATTAAAAAATTGAAAAAAATAAAGCATTGTGACAATAAGATGAGATTCTTTACAACTATAAAGATAATTGACAGATATATCTCTATATTAAGACATAAAGTGTATGTTCCTTTGGAAATAAGTTATTTTATTCATTAAAGGATAAAAGTTGGATAAGTATGAACTAAAAAATTATTACTGCTAATACTTGAATAAATCAAAAAAATCTATGTTTCTAGTAATTTATTGAAAAAATTACTAGAAAATTTAACCAGAGCAAAAATCAGGATCTGGAATTAAAGTTCCTATCGCAAATGACAGCGCAAGGAAGTATGGGAAAAATTCAACCATACACTGCGGGGCCAAGTTCGTACAAAACTAGGCAAATCAACACAACCAACAGCGCACGCCGCAGACAGTCAGTCGGTCAAGACTGACCAAAAAAAGGGTAAGTGCACGGTTTTGACGGGGTAAAAAGGTAAAAGGAAGAAAGCGGCAGACTCTAGTTGATAGTATGGGACTGTCGTTGAAAGTTATTGTCAGTGAAGTGAATCTGCCCAAACGGGTACTTGCTGCCTACGCATTAATGGAACTGCTAGAAGAGCGCCCTGATTTATTGGAAAAAGTAGAAGTTTTATGGGTTGATTCCGGTTATGACGGTATAAATTTCCGCTTTCAGCTTGATTGATGATTCAAGCTCATATTCAAGTCATACTGCGTACTGAGCAAGAATTTCGGGTTTTGCCAAAACACCGGGTAGTAGAAAGAACATTTGCTGGTTGAACCAATACCACCGTCTCAACAAGGATTATCAACGTCTCTCAAAAATGAATGAAGCAGCCATATATGCTGTTATGACTCGTATTATGCTGCGTTGTCTTGTATTCTAAAGATTTACTTTATAAATAATCTCTTACAAATGACAAATGACGATTATTGCTAGTTAGATTTATTTGTATCGCTGTACTTAGCTCAGTACTTAAGATTTGAGGTGCGTTAGAAACAATGTCCCTAACGCACCCTAAAAACTTGCTCTTGATTATCCAGATTTGTTAAGTTAACTGTTTAGCGCTTCTTCTTGATGGGTTTCGATGACGCAATCAGAAGTGGGATAAGCAACGCAGGTAAGAACCCATCCTGCATCCATTTGATCGTTGTCCAAGAAGTTCTGATCTGACTGGTCAATTGTACCTGAAATCAGCTTGCCGACGCAGGTAGAGCAAGAACCAGCGTTGCAGGAGTAGGGTAAGTCAAGATTGTATTCTTCGTTAGCAATCTCTAGGATGTACTCATCATCAGGAACTTCAATTGTGTGTTCGCCATCTGGGGTCTTTAATGTGACGTTGTAAGTTGCCATGTAAAAATCCCTAACTAAATATAAACTCCATTTTCGATACTACGGGTTTATGTGCAGCTAGTCTAGAGTTAATTCTGGTTGAATGTTCTAAATTCAAGAATCGGCTGGTGGAGCTAGTTTACATCTACCAAAAGGTGGGTAGAAAAATCACCGAAAGACGACAAGGAAGCCCATTGCTTCTGGCGATGGGAGGAATTGTCATACCAAGTCATTAGACCTCTTGCAATCAATTGCTTTTTGGACTCTTGTGGTCAAAGGGATACATCTTTATTGGGGAAAGGGAAAATACCAAACCTTTCCCCCTTTGCCCTTCCCCTTTTCCCGACTTATGCAAGAAGTCTATTTTAGTCATTAGTCAGTGGTCATTAGTCATTAGTATTACTAAATACCATAAATTAAATATAACTACTAATGACTAGAAATCCTCGCCGGGTAAAGCCGGGGGATGAGTTAAACAACAAAAAATCTGGCGATCGCTTCAGCAAATCCCGCAAATGAACTATAATCTGTGGACACGATAGAAACTTCAACTCCCAATTTTTCTGCATTGGCTGTTGTGTAGGGGCCAAAGCAGGCGATGGTACAATCTCTGTAATCCCTTGGAGAGTTGACCATTCTTAAAAAACTTTCTATTTCTGCTGTGCTACTAAAAGCAATAACATCGATTTTTCCTTGACGAATCAAGTCTAATTCTATACTGTAAATATTTTTATCTATACTTCGCGTTATATATGTAGGTACGCGAGTTACATTGATGCCCAAATTTTCTAAGTCTGTAATTAAATTGGGTATAACATTAGGTTCGGGCAAATCCACAACTTCTGGAGCCGGCACTAGCAGTTTTTTTTCGTGAATTTGACTCATTTTTCTTAATTCAGCAACTATTCCGGTTGGACTTGATTCTTTGGGAATTAAATCTACCTTGCCGCTAAAAGAGAATAAGCTTTCTGAATCTTTTCCTAATGCACATAATTGGCAATTTTCTAACACAGATATAGAAATTTTTAAATCATTCATGCGGTGAAAAAATGCAATAATTCCATTTCTGCTTGTGAAGATAATCCAATCAAATTCTTTTATGCGATTTAAAGCGTTGTCTAACTGAGTATAGTTTGACAAATAACAGGTTTCGATAGTAGGCATCAAAACAGGTAGACCACCTTTTTTGATGATTTGTTCAGATAACCTATAAGCATAATTTCTTGGTGCTGTGATTAAAATTCTCTTGTTATGTAGAGGTAATTTGTTAGATGGAGTGAGCAAATTAATTTCTCTTGATTCGATGTGCATTGGTCAACTAGGCAATTTAGATCCCTAAGAGGGGAAGAAATAATTATAAGGATATAGAACTCACGCAAAAACTCTCTGAAACTCTTATTTCTTTGTGTCCTTTGCGTCCTTTGCGGTTCGTTTTTTCATGATTTTGCGTAAGTCCTGCGATAGAAAAAAGCGTTCTTTAGAATAGGAAATATGAATGATGCGCGAGTTTCACTCTAAGGAGCAGTTAAATGACCATTGAGCAAGCCATTTTAGAAAAAGTGCGGCTATGTATTATCACCTGAGAAGCAACAAGAGGTACTGGCGTTTATCGACCTATTGCAAGCTGACGAATGGGAAAAGTTATACAAGGGGAGATTTAAGGAACTACAGCAGCAAATTCATGTTGGAATAGAAGCAGCCGATCAAGGTGAAGTAGTGGATGCTGAAGAGGTATTTCAACGGATACGAGCGAAATTGCAACAAAAACGCGCTCAGGCTGGTCAATGAGCAATATTTGTAGGTTTACCAAAATTAACAACAAATGTGAAAGGTTAGCAAAATTTCCTGGTATGGGACGTAGGCGAGATGAATTAGCTCCTAATGTCCGCAGCTTTCCTGTGAATGATTACTTGATTTTTTACCGTCCAATAGAGGAAGGTGTTGAAATTTTGCATGTTGTTAGTGGGTATCAGGATTTAGAAGGTTTGTTTTTAGAACAGGGTGAGGATTAACGGAATTAGTTGGGATGAGTGACGAATTAATAGAATTGCCTGAAAGTCGGAAATGGACTGTTCTTGATAACGTTTGTGAAAAGCGGGCGATGGGACTCGAACCCACGACGTTCACCTTGGGAAAGTGAAATTCTACCACTGAATTACACCCGCGACTAGGTATTAGCTATTAACTTAATATCAGTCTACAGCATAAGCATACCATTATTTATAGCTGTTTTCAATCGGCTAAAATATACATTGTTTTTACAACTGGCGATGCCTTCTTTTTCAGAGACGCTAACGCGCTTCAACCTCAGCACAGCCAAAGATACTCCGCCTTTAATCAATGTCCAACGCCATACCGAAAGTAATCAAAACCCTACACTGCGCCGATGAAAGTCAGTGTAGGATTCTCTGGACTACAGAACAATATCTTCACCTCGCTCAGTGAAACGAACCTCTTTAATATTCCATGCAGCATTACTTGTTAAGGTTTTGCGGACACTACCAAATAAAGCAAACTGCTCACAACTAGAAAGAGAAGCTATTTGCCGCTTAGACTCAGGAGATATCCGCAAATCAACTGTAGCAACACCATTTTTGACGTTAACACGATACCCAGACAAGCTAAAGTCACTTGTATCTCGTTTTTCCATGATTTTACTCACTGCATTTGTTACTGGTTCATTAGCTGGTACTGAAACTTTTTCGGGAATTAATTCTTGACATTGAACGTCACTAGTGTAAATTGTGACATTGGTCGTTTTATCATTGGTAGCTTTAGAAATTGATGAGGAAGGCGTATTTTCTCCAGCAGATTCTTGATTTGGAGATTTTTCTCTCAATTGAGCAACACTAGGAATTTGGCTGGAACTCCGAGATGATGGGGTGTTTGTGGGTGTTGGGATGGGTTCCGGGGATAATGCGGTGTTTGGTGTTGTGGTGGGAGATGGCGCTTGGCTATCAATATTACTAGTGGTGGGGTTAGAATTACAGCTGCTCAAACCAAGAACAATTGTTACAGCGATCGCGGGTAAAAGATATCTCTTAGTTGTCTTCATAATTTTGGTCAAAAGTTACATCACTGCTATCAACTTCAATATTTCTGGTATCAATTCCGCATAAATTTGTCAATTTTGAGCCAGTCTCTAAAGTGTCAACGTGGTATCAGTTACGCTGCAATCATGTCACAAGGAAAGACGTTTATTGCACTCACGAGATCCCCAGATGATTAAATAAGTCGGGGGGCTAAAACTTGCAATGTGAAAGATATGAAATACCATTGCTATCAAACCGTATAAAAACTGAAACGACATCTTTCTCAAGGATAAACTTGGTAGCATCCAAATGAAGTTAAGTAGAATCCAAGAAGCTTAGACCGATGGATATTGTTCTTAAGAATGATGTAAATTAAGTATATTTCGGTAATTATTAGATAAAATAAACCAGATTTTAATAATTTTAAGGCAAAACAATGAATAAAGGCTCTCAACAAAAAACATTGAGAAGGCAAAACACAATTCTCGCTGCCAAAAATTTTTTAGCAGAAATGGCTAAAGATGCTAACTCAGAAGAATTGAGATTTATTGCTGATAATGTGGGTGAGATTGCACTATTTTGGCATTTGATTGAAAATCCAGAAGAAATTTGTTCGCTGGAGTTGCAAGCATAGTCAAAGAATTGTTTTGTCTGTTTGATTGACTTATACCATTTCCCGTTCTAGTAGGGTACTTGTAGGGGCGCAAGGCTTTGCGCCCCTACAAGTTTCCGTACCTCATTTGATTGGGAACCGCTATACTTTGAAAAGCTGATACGCGTCTAAATTGTACATTTTTACATTCAGACCCTCCTTTTTCATTGGTCATCTGTGCTTTGAAATACGAATGACCAATGACAACTCTCTCCTCACGAAGACAATACAAATTCAATGCCTAACAGCTTAGCAACGAGCAGATTTACATGCTCCTGAATACTGAATTCTGAATTCTGAATTCTAAATTCTCCCGTATTATCGAACTAAGCTGATATTTGAAGAAAGCCGAGCTACCATCTCTGCGCGAGACGAAACATCAAGTTTGCGAAATATTCTTTTCAAAGCTTGCTTAACTGAATTTTCTGTAATCCACAAACTTGCACCAATTTCAGCATTAGTTAATCCTTGTGCTACTAGTTCAGCAATTTGAATTTCACGTTGTGTTAAATAGTTAGTATTCAGAGAATTAAAGAGTGTTGATTGCAATTGTAATGTTGCACGCCAAGTTGAAATATGAAGACACAAGGCGCTCAAATCAGCTAATTCTTGTGCATTAAAGGCTGGAGTGTTTCGGGTACGAGTCAGACCAATGGCACCAAGTAGGCGGCCACTACCCACAACTGGCCCAACCATCACATGATAGTGGTCAAAACGCGGGCAAATAATCTGCCATTCTCCAGGCGGTAACAATAATTCTTCGTGAACTACGGCGTGATGCTCAACTAAGTAACGCAAAACTGGATTATGTTTCAAAGAAAATGCTAATCGCAGCGCACGAGGTATGTTTTTCTCAAATTGCCAAAGCCGGTCGAAAAAAAATATACCGGAACGTTCAGCAGCGAAGTAGTCACTAAATTTACTGATGACTTGCGATCGCAGTTCTTGTTCATCATGAGCATGAGCGATCGCATCAAATAATGATTGTAAAGAATTTACCATAATCTTAACTGCTAAGTGTACTCGTTCGAGGACTAGGCGTGGTCAGAATACAGAGATTATTCTACCTGCATAACAATTGGAAGCATAAACATGTCCGAATACACAAACAGCAATATACTTGTCGGTACTCAGTGGATTTTTGAACACCTGAATCACCCCAATATCCGTTTGATTCAAGCAGACATGAATCCACAAACATACGACAGTGGTCACATTCCCGGCGCTGTCTTCTGGAATATTACTACTGACCTTCTGCTACCTGATTACCGCATTAATTTTGACCCAGCTGCATGGCAAAAACTTTTGGAAAATTCTGGGATTACAAATAAGACTACTGTTATTGCTTATGGTGATTTTGCTGCAACAAGCGCATGGTTATTTTGGCTTTTCAAAGTCTTCGGTCACGACGATGTGCGCGTTCTCAATGGTGGTTATCAAAAATGGCTGTCTGAAGGTCGTCCAGTAGCAATAGACTCACAACTTATTACACCAACCGAATATCAACCGCAAACTCCTAATACAAACTTACGAGCATTTCTTCATGATGTGCAAGAATCTATTGGCAAATCAGATACGGTTTTAGTCGATGTTCGCACACCTCAAGAATACAGCGGTGAATGGTTTTTTATGCAGCCACCCCAAGGAACAGAACGCGCAGGTCATATTCCTGGTGCGGTTTCTGTGTATTACGAGTTAGCTGTCAATGAAGATGGAACTTTTAAGTCAGTCGAAGAATTGCAGACACTTTACACTAACAAAAATATCACTTCTGAGAAAGAAGTGATTACTTACTGTGCTGTTGGCGGACGTTCAGCACATACTTGGTTTGTCTTGAAATATTTACTTGGTTACTCAAAAGTCCGAAATTACGATGGCTCATGGAATGAATGGAGTCGAATTCCGAATCTATAGCAGTCCTAAATCATTCGTGAACAACAAGATCCCCGACTTCTTTGAGAAGTCGGGGATCTGAAGCCCCTCGATTTTCACAAATCAAATAGGATTGCTATAGCTATTGAATAGTTATTAACATACAGCAGAATTCAGAATTCCGAAGTCAGAATTAAGTTGGATATTCTCTACTACTGGTAGGTTAATAACGTGGTTTAATACTCCTACACAATTTTCAATTTCGTGGTGTTTTTCAGTAGCGAGTACTACTCTGAACTGATTGATTCTGAATTATTCTTCAACAACTATAAAGAGAATTTAGATGTAGTATAAGAATTACGAATTACAAAATTTGCAGTTACAAACTATCTGCAAATTTTTTCTTTAGTCATTAACGTTGTTTACTAGAGATTATTGGGAAATATAGAAATGAAGTCAACTTCAGATCTCTAGCTGGCAAATAACAAGACTATGGTTTGTGAACTGATTTCCGTAGATAAAAATACCTACGAATCGCTGCAAAAAGAATTAACAGAACTGCGTCAGGTAGTTGCCAGTTTAGAAGGTGGTAATTCTTCAAATCAGCTAAAATCTAGCCAACAGCAGATGGATTTGTTTATTGAATATATCCCTGCTGCGATCGCCATATTCGACCGGCAAATGCGCTATGTGCTGACGAGTCGCCGTTGGCGGGAAGATTATAATCTGAGCGCGAGAGACATCATCGGTCGCTCTCATTGTGAAATCTTCCCAGATATTCCCCCGTATTGGCAGGAAATTCATCAACGTTGCTTGGCTGGAACCATTTGTGATTTTGAAGAAAATGTTTTCCCCCTTGGAGAGGAGACAATCCATTGGGTGAAATGGGAAATAAATCCTTGGTACGGAGATTCCGGTGAAATTGGTGGTATCATTATTTTCTCTGAAGTCATTACAGCTCATAAACAGCTAGAAGAAACTGCGATATGCGATCGTCAACAAGCCGCAACTCAATTACAAGAAAAAGAGCAGTTTTTACGCGGTATTTATGATGGTGTCACTCAACCAATATTCGTGATTGACGTTCTAGATAACTGTGACTTGCGTTATGCTGGCTGGAATTCAGCAACAGCAAAGATAACAGGAATTAGCAACGCAGAGGTCATTGGTAAAACTCCAGAATATGTGCATGGTAATGTTGAAGGTCTACAAGTACGTCAGCGATTCCAAGTCTGCATAGAAACTGGTATTGGCATTAAGTATGAAGAATGCCTAACTTTCCAAGGTCAAGAAACTTGGTGGCTAACTACAATTAATCCTTTAAAAAATAGTGAAGGTCGAATTTATCGACTGTTGGGAACAGCGTTAAATATTACAGAGCGCAAACGAGCCGAAGAAGCACTCCAAGCCAGCCAGCACTTTATTCAACGCATTGCAGACTCTTCTCCTAATATTCTCTACATCTTCGATTTAGAACAACAACGTAATGTTTATGCTAATCAAGAAATTGGTAAACTTCTTGGCTATTCTCAAGAACAAATTCAACAGATGGGAACACAAATTCTGCCCACAATTACTCATCCAGATGATTGGGAAAAAGTCGTAACTCACTTACAAAATTTTACTAAAGCCAAGGACGGTGAGATTTATGAACTTGAATTTCGGGTGAGACAAGTAAATGATGAATGGTGCTGGTTATATACTAGAGAAACAGCATTCAGCCGTGCTAATGATGGAAAAATAAACCAAATTCTTGGTGTTTCAACTGATATCACCGGGCGCAAACAAGCCGAAATGCAATTACAGCAACAAGCCCAAAATTTGGAAAACACCCTGCGCGAACTGCAACGCACCCAAAGCCAACTTATCCAAAGTGAGAAAATGTCTTCACTTGGGAATATGGTTGCCGGTGTTGCCCATGAAATTAATAATCCGGTCAATTTTATTCACGGTAATTTGATTCCCGCTAGTGAATACACTCAAGATTTGTTGCGTCTGCTAGAACTTTATCAACAACATTTTCCCTATCCTCCAGAAGAAATTCAAGCAGAAATCACAGCTATTGACCTTGATTTTCTCAAAGAAGACCTTGTAAAACTCTTCCAGTCTATGACTGTAGGAACTCAGAGAATTCGTGAAATCGTTCTTTCCCTGCGGAACTTTTCCCGCCTCGATGAAGCTGAATTTAAAGATGTAGATATCCATCAAGGTATTGATAGTACTTTAATGATTCTGCACAACCGCTTGAAACCTAAACCCAATCACCTAGAAATTTCTGTAATTAAAGAGTATGGTAAACTTCCTTTAATTGAATGCTATCCTGGTCAATTAAATCAGGTCTTTATGAATCTCCTAACTAATGCTATTGATTCATTAGAACAATCATTTGTAGGAGAACAAGGACAAATTCGCATTTCTACCGAAGTTTATAATAGCAAATGGGCAATAATCAAAATTGCAGATAATGGTTTGGGCATTTCCCAAGATATACTTCCCAAACTTTTTGACCCTTTCTTTACTACTAAAGATGTTGGTAAAGGCACAGGACTAGGCCTATCCATCAGTTACCAAATTGTCGTAGACAAACATCGGGGAGATTTGTCTTGTAACTCACTACCAGGACAAGGAGCAGAATTTGTAATTAAAATTCCCATCAGTCAGTCATAAAACAGAATTGAGAATTCAGACCCGCCATTGATTGCATTCTGAATTATGAATTCTGAGTTCTGTTTTAAGAAATTCGGTTTATTGTCTATTATGAATGATTTAGGTTTGCTATAGTTGGGTTAAATCTGGAGGCAAGGAAGTAATGTTACTTGAACTCAACCAACTAATTGTACCTGTTGGCCATCAGTTATTGATTAAAGGTATATCATGGCCAGTATACAAAAATATTTTGGCAGAATTGGGCGAAAATCGTAGTTCTCGAATATCTTATAGTCAAGGAATGCTGGAAATAATGGCTCCATTACCAGAACATGAGGTAGGCAAAAAAATTATCGGCAATTTGGTAGAAATTTTACTAGAAGAACTTGATATCGAATTTTGGAGTTTGGGATCTACAACTTTTGACCAAGAAAAAATGGATGCTGGGGTAGAACCGGATGATTGCTTCTACATTGAAAATGAAGCTGCTGTTAGAGGTAAGGATAGAATTGATTTAACAGTCGATCCGCCGCCGGATTTGGCAATCGAAATTGACATTACCTCCCGGACTCGGTTTAATAATTATCAACTATTGGGAGTTCCAGAATTGTGGCGCTGGAATGGCAATAAATTAGAAATTAATATTCTAATTAATGGAAAATATGTAGAATCTAATAATAGTCGGATTTTTCCTAGTTTACCTATTCCACAAGTAATTTCTGAATATTTCAAGCGGTGTAAAAATGATGGGAGAAATGCAACTATGAAAGTATTTCGTGCTTGGGTGAGAAAGCAAATATGATTTCTTCAGGCAGAGATGCAAAGGTGTAAAGGTAAAATATGCTCAAGCTAGCAGTTGCTTCAATGTATAGGTGGATTTCACTTCCTTCAACCCAATATCAGCATCAAGTATAGACTCGGTGAGGTGGTTATAAATGTTTTACCAACCAGCCAATATTAGCCGTAGTGGCTTGGTTTTCAATACTAACTTTTTTTCATAGAAGACGAATGACTAAAAGACGACGATTTTTAACAGGAGTAGCAGCACTTTCTACCTTGTCTTTAACCGGTTGCGGTTGGAGGCTAGCCCAAGTACGTGCTAATTCTAGTACTTCCCATCGCAGTGACCAACTTTATATTTATACTTGGACACAATATACTGACAAACAATTACTCAACACTTTTACTAGTCAAACTGGCATGAAAGTGCTGGCGGATGTCTATGATTCTAACGATGTGATGCTGGCGAAATTGCAAGCTGGAGGTGGTAGCGCTTACAGCATTATCTACCCATCTGATTATATGGTGCAGAAGATGGTAGATAAAGGTTTATTGACAGCAATAAATCACGATCGCCTAATCGGTTTAGAAAATTTATTTACCCGTTTTTCTAACCCTATTTATGACCCAAATAACCGTTATAGTATACCTTTTAATTGGGGCACAACAGGTTTTATTTATAATTCTGAAAAACTCAAAGAACCACCAGAAGACTGGGATTTTCTTTGGCAAAATCAAGACAAGCTTAATAAGCGGATGACTTTGTTAAATGATGTGCGAGAGGTGATGGGTGCAGTATTGAGGATGCTAGGTTATTCTTATAACTCCAAAAACGAATTAGAAATCAAACAAGCTTATGATAAATTGAAGGTACTGAAACCTGCGATCGCTGCTTTTGATACTGATGCTTGGCAAAATCAAATTCTCGGAGGAGATTTACTTCTTGCCATGTGTTATTCAGCAGATGCAGTGAAAATTTCTCAAGAAAATCCTAAATTCAAATATGTAATTCCTCGCAGTGGTTCTTCATTATGGACAGACACTATTGTAATTCCTAAAACAGCCCCCAATATGGCTGGAGCCTATGCTTGGATTAATATGATTTTGCAACCAGAAGTAGCAGCCCAAATCAGTCAACGCTTAAATATTGCTACGCCTAATAGTTCTGGATTCGAGCAATTACCAAAAAGAATCAAGAACAATCCTAATTTGTTTCCCCAAGAGTCACTTTTAGCAAATTGTGAGAGAATCAGTCCTGTAGGAGAATTTGAGGAAGTTTATGATCGCTACTGGACTCAATTAACCAGTAGTTGATGCCATTTTGGATTTTAGATTTTTTTACCCCTCCCTAACCCTCCCCTTATAAAGGGGAGCCACTGCGTTGGACGGGTTCCCCGGCTTGAAGCAAGTGGCGTGAGGGAACCGGATTTTTCTTGTTTCCCCCCTTTATAAGTGGGGACTAAGGGGGGTAACAACGCAATTAAAATCACACCCAATCACTTTTCAAATAACCTCTAAAACCTAAAATTGCGACTGTGAGGAGTTAGGAATGATAAATATTGAAAAAAATGATATTTCCAAAATAGAAGAATTGTATCGTCCCCAAAGAAGCTGGGTGCAACCTTTGGTGTTACTTGCACCGTCTGGAATTTGGTTATTACTTTTGTTAGTGCTGCCAAGTTTGATAATTTTTGAGCTAAGTTTGGTTGCAGATATTCGACCGGGAGATGTGGTTAATCCTAATGGATTCCAAAACTACATCCGAATATTCGACCCGCTTTACTTGCAAGTAATCTGGCGATCGCTATTTTTTGCGTTTGGTACTACAATAATTTGTTTAATTTTTGGCTTCCCTGTGGCCTATTGGATTGCTGTATTTGCAGCGAAGCGGTGGCGAAATTTGCTGTTATTAGGCTTTGTTTTGCCTTTGTGGACTTCTTCGTTATTGCGTTCTTATGCTTGGATTACAATTCTTCGCCCTACTGGTTTATTGAATAGTTTGTTAAGCTATTTCGGCTTGCCTACTTGGGAATTACTTAATACAAGTGCGGCTGTATTAATTGGGATGAGTTACAGCTTGTTACCCTATATGGTTTTAATTTTATATGCCTCTCTGGAAAAGCTAGATAAACGTTTGTTAGAAGCCGCAGCAGATTTAGGTGCAAATCCTGTGGAAGTTTTTTTTCAAGTAACTGTACCCCAAATTTTGCCGGGAATTGCTGCTGGTTCTATGCTGGTATTCATCACAGGCTTGGGAGATTTTATCGACCCAGAATTACTTGGTGGTGCTTCTAGTATGACGGCGGCGCGATTAGTTTACAATCAGTTTTTGGGAGCGACTCAAAATTGGGGATTTGGTTCAGCTTTGAGTATGACGTTAATTTTAATTGTGAGTATGGCGATCGCTCTTTTAATTAAGTTTGGTGAAGCTACACCCAAACGTTAAATTTTTCACCGAATTTTAGATTTTGGATTTTGAATGAATCAATCCAAAATCCAAAATTTTAATTTAATTAATTTCAATGATTTGCCACCATAATTAAATGGTTGGAATCCTCTAAATTACTGTTAACTAAATTCCTGATTTTCGAGAGAAACTCATGCTCTAAATAAGGCTTAGTTAAATAGCCATTTGCACCCAATTCCTGTGCAAGTTGGCGATGTTTTTCAGCACTGCGAGAAGTGAGAATTACCACGGGTATTTTTGCAAAATTTGGATGTTGTCGTAAATTAGTTAAAAACTCAAAACCATTCATTCTTGGCATCTCTAAATCCGAGATCACAACTTGAATTTCTGGATGTAACTGCAATTTTTCTAGAGCTTCTATACCATTTTGGGCTTGTATGACTTGATAGCCAGATTTTTGCAGAGTTAGAGAAATAGTTTGCCGCAAACTAATGGCATCATCTACTACTAAAATAACTTTTGGAATTGGATTATTTGATTCTAGAGAATAGCTGGGTTGGGTTTCTATACTATCTATGGAAGTAGATGCAGCTAGGAACGGTGCAGAAGAAAAAGTTTGTGTTAATGATGTTGGCAAAGATTTTTTATTTGAAGAAGTCATGACATTAAGTGTCGTTTGTTGGATATCGCCCGACTCTAGCAGCAATGAAGCATCAATCACTAAAATGAGGTTACCATTGGCTAAGCTACTACAACCATAAATGTATTTTGGCGGTGCGATCGCATTTCCTAAAGGTCTAATTACTAGTTCTTGTTCGCCAATTATTTGGTCAACTTCTAAAGCAAACATTCCTTGATTTCGCCGCAACAAAAGCACTGGATTTTTATTAATATTATTTGCATCGTGATTATTTGATGTGTTGTATGGAGTAGCATTATTAAATAATGAACCATGATAATAAATCAACTCTGAAAGTTGACGTAAACTGACCATAGTTTCATCTTTGTCTACATTCCAATGCAAAACTTTCCTACCTTCAATTTCTTTGATTTGCTCGTCAGCAGGAATCAATATTTTTTCGATGTTTTCTAAAAGCAAGGCATAAATAACACCTTTAGCTTGAACTAGCATTAATTTTTCGGTCGTCATAGAAAAAGGAATTTTGAGGATGAATGTTGTTCCTTGGTTGGGTAAAGATTCAACTGAAACTGAACCATTGAGTGCGTTCATCTGAGTACGCACAATATCTAACCCCATACCGCGCCCAGAGATTTCACTCACTTTATTAGCAGTGGTAAATCCCGGTGAAAATATCAAATCTGAAAGTTCGGGTTCTGTGAGATTATAAGCATAGTTCCTGGCTTTATCTTCACTTTGAATATGATAAAGTTCAACAGCTTTTCGGCGAATACTTTCTAAATTCAAACCCTGTCCATCATCCCGAATTTCGATAACAGTTTGGCTACCTTGATGATAGGCGCAGATTTCGATTAAACCTTGTTCTGTTTTACCCAACTCCCGGCGAACATATGGAGGTTCAATACCGTGGTCAAAAGCATTACGTACTAAGTGTAATAAAGGATCGTAGAGTTTTTCGGCGATCGCTTTATCAACTAGTACTTCAGTACCACCAAGTTTCAATTCTACCAGTTTGGCATAAACATTCCCCAACTTGTTTACCATATGGGGGAAACGATTCAAGATATTGCCCAAAGGCAACATTCTTGCTTCTACTAAATTATCTATAATATTTAGAGTTAAATTCTCTTTATTACCACTTATGTGAGCAGCTTGAGTCACAAGCAAATCAAGAGACTCTGTGGTTTCTTGTAGTTGGAGAGTTTCTTCTATTGCTTCATGCAATGTCATCTGAAACTCTGTATAAACATCCATTTCTAAAGAGTCAAACTTCACTGCTAAATTTGGCGTTTGTTGTGAAGCTAAATTTTGCATTTGTAATGGCAAATCACGTAATTCATTTAAAATTGTTTGTTGTTTAGCAAGTCGGTGCATTAATCGCTCAATTATTTCTTGGATTTGTTCATCTTGCAAAGCACGCCGTTTTTGGGAAATCAGTAATTCTCCTGCTAAATAATTCAAGTTTTGCAATTTATCTGTGTCTACTCGAATAAAAGAAGGTTGACGAGAATTTTTATTTTGAAGATGCTGTGATTTATCTTCTATTTCTTTATTAATTGCTGGAGATGAATCAGGAATACCTCCAATAACTGTTTGCAGAACATCCATCTTTTCTAAAGAATCACCGGTCTGGCTAGTCACAACTTCAGTAGCCATGTTTTGGGTAGCTTCTTCTCCCCATATTACTTCTAAAAGGCGATCGCTGCTTTCAGAAGATGCGGATTTAGATACTTTTTTGAAAACTAGCAGTCTTTGTAACTTGGGACTATCAAGCCAATTTTTTTCTTTGCTAGTTACAGGAGGATAGTTTTGATATTTTTTTGCTAATTTATAAATCTTGTTTTGCAAGATTTTGACTACAGGGAGGTAATGATCAGATTTATCAATATAATATTGAAATTTGGTCACTGCAAACAAAATAATTAAAATGATCCCATTACGATAAATACAAAGGCTTTGACTATCTTCTTCATCTTGGACAAAAACCAAAAATTTGGTCAGCCATTTTTCAATATAATTTAGTAAATTTTTTGTCGGTATTTTAGGAATTAACAAGTCCAAATTAAGTTCTGATTCTGGAATTTCCATCTGATGATTAAACCAACCAAAAATGTAGCGAATTACTTTTAAATAAAACTTGGCAGTTATTGGTTTGACGGATTCATTTTTTTTGTTATCTGATGTCGTTAAAAATTGGTAGAATTGTTCTTCATTAAAGATGCTCATCTCAGAAGACGAGGTATTTACTAATTCTCCAGAAATTTGATTATTTGTAGGTGTTGTGAGTTTTTGTAAACTTAGAGAAACTTGTCCACCAGAAATGCGATCGCCTGCTAATACTAATTGTTGTGCTTGTTGCAAATCAGCAAGGGCGATTTCTGCAATTTCCTTTACCTGGGTGGGGTTTGCTTGCAGCGCTGACAGAATTGTTTGGGAAATTCCACCCAATCCAGGTAAATTTAGTGATTCTGCCAAGCCGATAAATACTTCAGCTTGAGATTGTAAAAATTCAATGAATTCAGTATTATTTGGTGGGTTTGTAATTGTTTCAGCAATGCTATTTAGACGTTGCTGCACTCCCACTTCAAAAACAGACTGCACAATATCAAATCCCAATTCTTCAGAAGTTGGAATATGAGTATCAGCGCCAAACGCATCACCCAGTTTTTCTTGGAGTTGTGCAAACACTGAACTTGCTCGTTGGAGTAGTTCTTCATCATTAACAGTACTTCCGATCAGCTCAGTATTTAATGCTATGCTCAGACATTCATAAGCTTGAATTAAAAGTGTTTGTAATTCATCATCAATGACTACATTGGGGTTATATAAAGCCTTAAATACATCTTCTAAAAAATGGGCGATCATTTTAATCACTTCTAGCCCAACATTAGCAGCGCCACCTTTAAGTGTATGAGTAGCCCGCATTAAATTATGAATTTTTGCAGTGCTATAACCTTCAGACAAGCTAAATAATTCTTGCTCAATAATCTGTACTAATTCTGGGGCTTCTGCCAGGAAATAGATATATCCTTGTTCTCGAATTGAAGTGTCGGTGATCATAATGAGGGAGTTAGGAGTGAGGAGTAAGGAGTGAGGAGTTAGGAGTTGGGAGTGAGGAGTGAGGAGTTAGGAGTTAGGAGTTGGGAGTGAGAAGTTGGGAGTTGGGAGTTAGGAGTTGGGAGTTAGGAGTTAGGAGTTGGGAGTGAGGGGTTAGGAGTTGGGAGTTGGGGGTTAGGAGTTAGGAGTTGGGAGTTACTCGATTAATTGAATCCTCTGTTGTTTTGACTATTGAACTCAAAATCCAAATGATTTCGTCTGCATATATTAGTTCATTTGTTAAATCAATATTTACTAGTTTTGATTTTTCTAGTAGACGTAGCCAGTATTTGGTTTCTCTAGCTTCTTTGTATGCAATATACATTTTCGCTAAAAAATCCTTTCTACTCTGACCGACGCTAGCCTCTTCAACATTTGCACCAATACTTGTCGTACTTCGTAGTAACTGTTTTGAAAGTACATATTCTCGCTGCTCTTGCAGTTGAATATACAGATCAATAATCTTTAAAGCAAATTCAAAACTTTTTCGCTGAATAATGCTTTATGTCAATTTTAATCTTCTTGTTTTATTCGTACATCAAAACTAAATATGGACAAAACATTTCAAAATATCAGCATTATATTAATTAATATTTATGAAATAAATGTTTTGTCCATATAACTCTTAACTCATAATTCCTAACTCCTAACTCTTAATGTTTTGTCCCTATAACTCTTAACTCCTAACTCCTAACTTTTTATCAGCTGACTTTGAATTTACTTGCAGTTGTTAATAACTCTTGCGCCATCCCTGATAATTCTTGAAAGACAGTGGCAATTTCTTGAGATTCAGCAAAAGTTTTATTGGCAATTTCGGCAACATCTTGCATTGATGCAGTTACTGTTACAGATTGCGTCATTTGTTGTTGAGTTGCTGCGGTAATTCGCTCGATTAACTGACTAATTTCGGCAGTTGCAGAAACGATCGCGTTTAAGTTTTGGCGAGTTTCACTCACTAAATTTGTGCCTTCTACTACCTGCTGAATACCAGTTTCCATTGCAACTGCAACTTCCCCAGTTTCTGTTTGAATTTCTTGGACTAATTTTTCAATTTCGATGGTTGCTGCTGCTGATTGGCGAGATAGAGAACGGACTTCATCAGCTACAACTGCAAAACCTTTGCCATATTCACCGGCGCGGGTGGCTTCAATGGCTGCATTCAAAGCGAGGACGTTTGTCTGGGTGGCAAAATTACCAATCAAATTTACGACTTTGGAGATTTTTTGGGAGGATTCACTCAGACGTTTAATTTTTTTGCTGGTTTGGGCGACGGTTTCCCGAATTCCTTGGATGGCTTTAACAGTGGAGTTCATGGCCGTATCGCCAGACTCTACAGTTTGATTGGCTTGTTGGACTGCTAGTTGCACCAATTGGGCGTTGGCCACCACAGCTTGAGTAGAGTCCACCATCTGTTTAATGTCGCCCAAAGCTGCGGTAAGTTCTTCAGATTGATGTTGCGCTGAATTGGTCAGTCCCGCCAGTGAAGCATCGCTATTGCTGGAAGTTTGGGCAACTTTTTGGGCTGCTGCCTGTACCTGAATAACTATTTGCCGTAGTGCTTGTAGGGTATTGTTGTAGGCGTCTGCGATGGTGCCCAATTCGTCTTCTGTAATCGGTGCGCGTACTGTTAAATCACCGTTGAGGGCTGGTCTCAAGGCTGTGAGAAGTTGAATCGATCTTTGTTGGAGTAATTCCTTAGCTGCTTTTTCCCGTCCTGCTGCTTGTGCTAATTTTGTTGACTGGGCTTGCAGTTGTTGCAAGTATTCAGTTTGTTGTAATGCTAGCCCGAACTGGCTGCCAATGCGTGCTAACAAAGTGACTTCTGATTGTTCCCAATCACGAGTTCCAGAATTTTGATAAGCTGCTAGCAAACCCCACAATTGTTCTCCAGCAAATACAGGGACAATCACATAAGCTTTAACTTCAAACTGTTCTAACATCTCAATATGGCAGGGAAAATGACCTACCTTATAGATGTCATTGACAATAAAGTTTTCGCCTTGGGCATATCGACCGCCCTGAGTTTCTTGTAAATGGGTATCTTCCCAAACAGTTTTGATATCAGAACCTACGAGTTTGACCCAATTATGACCTACTGATTCAGCTACAAATTCGCCACTCCAGTCAGGATTAAAACAATAGACGGCGACGCGATCGCATCGTAATAATTGCCTTACTTCTTGAGTAGCTATTTTAAATATTTCTTCTACTTCTAAAGATTGTCGAATGCGGTTAACTATCTTGGTAACTGATTTTTCTTGTTCGGCAAATTGAGTCAATTGTTGAGATTTGACTCGTAGTTGTTCCAGATATTCTGCTTGTGATATTGCTACACCAAATTGCAAACCAATCTGCACTAAAAAGTTGACTTCCCAAGGTTGCCAATCACGAGAACCAGAGTTTTGATAAGCTGCTAATAATCCCCACAACTTTTTTCCACAAAATACAGGAACAATCACATAAGCTCTAACTTCAAATTGCTCTAACATCTCAACATGGCAAGGTGAATGACCTACTTCATAGATGTCATGAGCAACAAAACTTTCACCTTTGATATATCGCCCACCCTGATTTTCTTGCATGTAGGTATCTGCCCAAATAGTTTTAATACCAGGGCCTACCAATTTTGTCCAAGTATTACCTACTGATTCGGCAACAAATTCACCACTCCAGTCAGGATTGAACTGAAAAACTACAACGCGATCGCATTTTAATAATTGCCTTACTTCTTGAGTGGTTGTTTTGAAAACGCTTTCTATATCTAAGGATTGTCGAATGCGGTTGACTGTTTTAGTTACAGTTTTTTCTTGTTCAACTATTTGAGAAAGTTGCTCGGATTTCGTTTGCACTTGTTCGAGATATTCTCCTTGGGTGATAGCCACACCAAATTGCAAACCAATCTGAGTTAAAAAGCTTTCTTCCCAAGGTTGCCAATCACGAGGCCCATAATTTTGATAAGCTGCCAACAAGCCCCATAACTTTTCTCCAGAAAATATCGGCGCGATGATGTAAGCCATCATTTGAAATTGCTCTAAAATATCAATGTGACATTGAGCATGTCCCGTTTGATAAATATCTTTAACGACAAAAGTTTCACCCTTGGCATAACGTCCTCCTTGGGTTTCTTGTAAGTGGGTATCTTCCCAAACCATTTTAAAATCAGGCCCTACCATTCTGACCCAATTATTGCCCACTGATTCCGAGACAAACTCGCCACTCCAATCAGGTTTAAAACGATAAACACCCACGCGATCGCATTTTAATAATTGGCGAATTTCTTGAGTGGTTGCTTGAAAAAATTTATCGACATTTGGTATCCGCAGAATCTTATCGATAACTTTAGCTGCTGATTTCTTGGCTTGTGTCTGCTGTTGCAGTTCTGTTTCAAATTCAAAGCTGTGCAATCTGTAGGTTAATTCCCTGGCAATTTGATACAATAAGCTGATTTCTCCCTCTTGCCATTGCCTGGGACAGGAGCAATTATTGACTGCTAATAATCCCCAAACTTTACCTTCTACTAAAATTGGTAAACTCAAACTGGCTTTGATTTGAAATTTTTCTAGCAGTTGCTTTTGATGGGGCGTAAGTTGTATTTTATTGGTATCATCAATAGCAACAGACTCTAAATAGTCTTGATTTGTATATAAACCAAAAATAATCCCAGGAATATTTTCGCCTAGAGTCGGTGTCCAACCCAGCGATCGAGATTCTGATAACACATTACCGGATTCTAGGGAAGTAAACTGATAAATTAAGGCGCGATCGCAGTTAATTTTTTCTCGAATTTGTGTTACAGTAATTTTAAGTAAATTATTAAAATCAGTAGCTTGCCGCATGTGAATTGCGATATCGTGCAACTGTCGGCGCCAAGTTTTAAATTCTTGAGCGATCGCATTTAATAAAGAAATTTCATCACTAGGAATATTTGCCACACTAGGATTACCATTTTGATTTTCGACTTCAGGAATTAAATGCTCGTTCTCAGAGTTATTGTGATACAAAAATGTCATTTTACTACCTCAGAAATTGTTACGACTAATAATTGGATAATTGGAGTTTAAAACCGATTTGGTATTTTATTTTTACCAAACTTTTAATTTTGAATTCCCCACATAGGAGCTTGGATAATCGTTATTGCATCCAAATTAAACATCATCTCCTTTGCATCATTAATAAAGTAACCGTGCAAAAAAGGTGAAATTTTTGGATAAAATAATTCGGCACTTGGCGGTTTTATTTGATTAGTATCCAGCCATTCAATATCGATGAGTTGTCGTACCAATAACCCCAAATACTTACTTTCATTTTCTAGAACAATCGCCATCATTTTTGAGAGTAAATTTGAGCCTTGGGAAATCGGAGGATAACCCAACATTGCGTCTAAATCTACTAACCAAAGCATCTCTCCACGCCAGTTATAGATACCCAACACACAACTCGGCATCTGAGGAACACCACATATTTCTGGCAATGATACTTGCACAACTTCTGTGATATGTTCTAACGAAATTACAGCTGTATCCTTTACTCCCAAATTAAAACTTAAAAACTTTTTCTTGGTTTCCAAAGTTAGCGATCCTTTCTCATTGATAATTTGATTGAGCCACTATTCACACATATAACTTAAGATTTTATCGGTGGGTAAGCTAAAAAACATTTAATTTGCATAATTGAATTAAACATAACTCTTGTGGGGTAGGCATCTTGCCCGCCCTAGTTATGCAATTTAAATGTTGAACAGCTTCATTCCAAATAGTGACTTTAATGATGGTTCATTGGGAAAAAGTTAATTATTAATTAATCGCTTCAGAATTACTAGTAACTCATCTCGATCAATTGGCTTAGATAAATAGCCTTCAGCGCCCAACATATTACCCCAAATTTTATCTACATCACTATTTTTTGTAGAACAAAAAACTACGGGAATTTTGCTGGTGTTAGGGTTATTTTTAAGTTCTCGGCAAATTTCAAAACCACTTTTACCTGGTAAAATTACATCAAGAAATATGACATCAGGCTTATTTTTATCAATTTTATCTTGAGCTTCTTCACTACTTGTGGCACTAATCACAGAATAACCTGCCTGTTGTAAGTAACGGCTGATTATTTCCATATCAGTTAAGCCATCTTCAACAACTAAAACAGTATTCATGGCAACTACCTATTAAATCTTTCTCTGAATGAAACACAACTGAACTATGAAGCCGAACAATTTTGGATTGTATGCAATAACAAAGATATGGAAAGAACTAGAAAATGGCATACCAAATTCTTTGCCGTAACTAATATTTCACAATTCAAATAGAATTGCTATAAATACAAAAACTTGTATTTATCTAATTCTGGTTCAAGCTGTATATATCAACCTCAGAAAAAGTACGTAACCAACATAACTTAATACTTTTTCGGAAACAGAAAATAGTTATATCTGTCAATAATTTAGAAACTAAAATTCACATTTTGTAGGGCTAGTGAATTCATAAGTATGTTTCATTAACCAATACCTTCTCTGCGAGACAAATTAGGGCGGGCAAGATGCCCACCCCACAAGAGTTATATTAAATTTGCATATGGAAACTAGATTTTGAACAGCTTATCTTCAGCTAATCAATTGTAATTACAATTTCTGTACTGCAAAGAATCAATCTCAACAATCAGTCTTCAATGAAAAAGTAAAAAAATAGATGTGGTTTTAAACCACACCTAATTAAATCTTTTAAATGGTGGATTGTGACTTTTTATTCATCATCCCAGTA
>VFQR01001084.1_pt1 | contig 23735 bp, 21 predicted proteins | sample 3512321 | NCBI WGS metagenome assembly VFQR01 (sample SAMN10412374, study PRJNA504923) | tailings metagenome | isolation source: Relicate 3 Philex TSF1 revegetated site | place: Philippines: Tuba, Benguet | collected 2017-08-29 | reverse complement strand
AAATGCCGCTCAATCAAATCTGCGTCATCGGCTTCCCTTCACGCCTCGGCGGTGCGAAGTGCTTCCAAGGCTCATCTGAAGATGCGTGCCACTTGAGCATAATCCCTCCTCCTTGAGTGAAGTTTTCCTCACCTAATCAGATCATCACCCTCTGGAAGGTAGATCTCATGGCGGGGTAATTGTTCGGAATGCTTCGCCACAATTCTCGCTGGGCGGGAGGCGTCCAACAAATCGAACTTCTGTTGTGAAGCGATTTTTGTGATCACGATGACTTGACGGGCATTTGTAGAAAATGAGATCAGGACGAGATCAATCCAGAGATCTCTTAAACTGAGCTAGACAATCGATTGTGGATCTGCCTGATCGCCAACAACGCAGGCTTATAGTCGGGTTGTATCCGGAGAATTGTTCTCCATTGCTCTAGTGCGGTCTCCCATTCCTCTAGATCTTCATAGACTAGCGCGAGATTGTGGCGTGCCTTATACCCAGCTAAATCAACGTCGATACTACAAAATGCCCTTTCTGAATGAACCTCTAAGACTTGATTGTATAATTTCACAGCCCTGGAGAGATCTCCTTGTGAGTGCGCCAACATCGCAGTTCTAAATAATAACTCTTTATCGTCTGGAAATAACTCCAGCGCACGCTCTGAAACGCGTTGACCTGTCTCTGCATCGGATATGGCTGAGAGGCTGGAAAGAAGCAAAGCAAACGACTTTCGAATGTGCGACTCACCTGGACGCGAAACCATCAGACAGCGGTTCAGATAAGTGATGGCCTCATTGTGGCGACTGCAGTCCGCACAGGTCATCCCTAAGTTGAACAATACAAACGGATGGTCCGGTCGTTCCTTCAGATCGAGTTCCAGCAACCGGAAATCCCTTACCAGTTTTCGAGCCTTGCCCTCTGCGGAATGGTCGCTGCCGGAATGAATGACATGGATGTCCGTGAAGGCCACGTCTCCCCCCGCGCGGCGGATCGCTGGAAGAATCTGCTCGTGAATACGATGTTCAAACCTTAGATCGGGTCTGTTGCGGAAGACTTTGACATGATCGACGACCGTGACATTTCGGCCACCTTCCTGAGTCGGACCGGGGCAATGGACCTGCATCACATAGCCCAATAGATGGGGTGGAGCAGTCTGGCGAACCAGGGCCTGCAACTGACGTCCGCACTCTTCGGAGATGGTGTCGTCCGAATCCATCCAGAAGATCCATTCCCCCGTGGCATAGCGCAGGGATTCGTTGCGGGCGGCAGAGAAGTCATCCCTCCAGACCCAGTGATGTACTGTCGCTCCCATGGATTCGCAGATCATTGGTGTGGCGTCGGTCGAGCCGGTGTCGATGACGATCATCTCGTCGACCCAAGGGCGAATACTTTCGAGGCAGGGGCCGATTGTCGTCTCGTTGTCTCGCACGATCATGCAGAGCGAGAGTTTTGGCTGGGTTGGTTGAAGTAAAAGCCCACCATCAGGCACTTGTGTCGCATGAAATGGTGATGCGGGGGGCTTAAGGCGAGAAGCCCACTTTTCCTCAAATTTCACGCGGTTTTCTTCCAGCAGGGCTCCGAAATCCAGATCGCTTGCCAGAAAGCTGCGGTGACCGAAGTGATGAACGAAACTATCGACAGCAACAATAACTTTGTATCCGGCGGTTCGGGCCCGCACACAGTAGTCGTCATCTTCGAAGTTACCTATGCCGAACCGCTCATCGAGACCACCCAGTGCCTCGTAGGTCTCGCGGCGAATCAACAGGCAAAATCCGACCAGTCGCTCCAGTGAATATCGCTCCTGATGATGCTGCTTGCTCCAGTTCCAGGCAAACCCATCAATGGCACTTAAATCGTCATAAGAAACAGGGACTTGCTGGGGGCCACTCACGCAATTTGAGACCGGTCCCACCAGCCCGACCTGGGGATCGGTATTCAAAACCTCCAGCATTCGCGTTAACCAACCAGTCGTGACAATGGTGTCGTTGTTGAGCAGCAGGAGTTGCTGGCCGCGAGCGATTGCCATTCCCTGATTCACTGCCGCTGGAAACCCTCGATTTTCTGTATTTTCAATTAAGCGGATTTCGGGTTGTGAGCGCAGGTATTCAAGAGTCCCATCTGTCGAGGCGTTATCGACGACAATGATTTCAACTGGTTCAAAAGTACGTAAACGCAGACTGTCGAGACAGAGACGTGTATAAGCCAGTTGATTCCAGGTGACGAGAATGACTGATGTTAATGAAGGATTATGTTGGCGCCGTTGTCCCCTAAAGAGAAACTGATAGGTGAAAAAATCAGCCGCCTGCTCGCGGGTTAACCCGGAGATTCTCAGACCTCCCACCTGCACCTCTCCCTTTGAACCTTGCTTTTCCCACTCGGCCCATCCTGGTCCAGGAACCGCTTGAGTTGTTTCAACATCAAAGCCAGCACGAAGCAGGAGTTTTTCGATTTCATTCCGGGTAAAGAATCGAACATGATCCTCATCGAGGAGACCTGCTGATTCATAGGTGAAATGGCCATCAAGCAAGTTGCGAATGACAACATGGTTCTGAAGATTGGGGAGTGAGAGAATGAGGTGTCCTCCCGGTCGAAGTGCACCTGTCAACTTTCGCAATAAACGTTCTGGATCGCGGAGATGCTCCAGAACATCCGCAGCGACGATGACATCGAAAAATTGTGTGGGAAGCTCAAATTGCGAATGTTCCAGGTCGACATTCAGCAGATGATCCAGACGCTGGCGTGCTAAAGAGGCGGCCTGTGGGTCCCGTTCCAGGCCCCAGACGGCGCAGATCTGTCGTTGTTTCAATGATTCTCCTAAACGTCCACTTCCACAACCCACATCCAGAATGGTGTTGGCATCCAGGGGGATCAGAGCCAGAACTTCAGGCCTGGCATGCTCGAAATACTCCGTCCCTTTGGAAAAAGATGTTTCCTGGCCAGGAGGTGTCGGTGAGGTTGTCTCTGGCTGCGGGACGACTGAGCGAGACATCAGTTTCTCCAGACTTTTAAGGAGGACTTTGGCACGATGGACATAAGTGTGTTCGGCCAGCACAAGTGCCCGTCCAACGCGAGCCATCTGAAGACGCTGGTCTTCGTGTTTCAGGTAGTACGTCACCTGATCAATCATTTCGTCAGCGGACTCATAGGTGATGAGGTGTTGTCCGGTGACAAAAAGTTCTTCCTGACCATTCGCTTTGATGTCGTTCGTCACCAGAAGAGGGCCACATGCGAGCGATTCAAAGACCCGCATATTGATGTCGTTTTTGAGACTGCAGTTAAAGGCGATGCGGCAGCGACTGTAGATACTGGCCATCTCCTGGAAGTAAGCTCGCCCGGCAAATCCCTGGGGAAAACGCCGGATCAGGCATTCCAGCAATTGAGTCCTTGGCCCGGGAAAGAGATTGCCGACAAATCCCCAGTCCCATTCCCAAGCCTCTCCTGTGGCCATATGAATCTCGGGATCACATGCCAGGGGCAACCACCGGGCCTCAGCCAGTCCCTGCTGACGCAGGTGTTCGGCTCCATCTTTCTGTGCTGCGAAGACAGTATCTGCGGACTGGGAGTGCTGCCAGGCCCGTGGGAAATCAAGATGGGTATCAATCGCCCACCAGGCGACAGGTCCCACTCCTTGAGGCCAGGTCCAGGACAGACCATCATCGACCCAGACGTAGCCATCAAAACTTTTTGGGGAAAGTGTCGAAAGCTGATCGGGAAGGAGGTGCACAGTTTGTGGCAGGAGTGATTGAATCGCCCGCAGGAGATACGTTCCCGTCGTCTCTGGACGGGGACGATTATCGAAGACGACAGCCACACGCTGAAGGTTCATACACCCTCCGATGAGACAAGGCCCTGGGCTCGATTCTGAAATTCCCTGCGCGTACTTTCGAATAATGGGCGGTAATGCCGATCGATTATCGAATTCCACGTGAATTCTTTTTCAAATCGTTCGCGACCGCGGATTCCCAGGCTTCTTCGAAGCGAGGAATCATCCAAGAGCCGTTCAATTTGTCTCGACAGGGCAGGGCTATCTCCTGGCGGAAATAAGAGTCCCGTCGCCTCATCCAGAACGGTAAAAGGCAACCCACCAATAGCACTGGCGATGACAGGACGACCTGCCGCCATCCCTTCTACGGCTGTTCGACCAAGTGCTTCTTCCGCAATCGTGGGGCAGATCACGATATCACACGATTGCATGACCTGTGGCAGATGAGCCTGAGATTGCCAACCCACAAACTTCACAAAAGGATCAGCGAGATCCAGAGGCTCATCGGTGACGACCAATTGGAAGTCCTGTCGATGCTGCCAGAGTTGACGAGCCGCCTCCAGGAGCACATGAAACCCTTTCATGGGTTCCTCAACGAGCCCTGCAAAGAGCAGCCGCACGACATGTTCGGGGTGGCGAGGCTGAGTCTGTGCGATCGGAAAACGGGCCGGATCAAAACCGCTGGGAATCACATGCACGGCTTGAGCGAACGGCTTACAGGCTTCAGCAATCAGTGGATTCACTGTCAGAATTCCAGTTGCCTCGGCAAAAACCCGGCGCAGCCGGTGGCTGTACTCAGGGGTCCCAAAACCAGCCAGCGCACGTTCCCGGCGATGCAGTCCTCCCGAGAAACGCTCATTCTCAGCGACGCACTGGATGCAGACCTCTGGTGTCGCCAGTTGCTGCCTTGGACAGGAGCGGGGGACAGGTGCAATCTGAAGTAGCCGAACATTGTTGAGCGGGCACAGGCACTCCTGAGCGGCAAGGCGTAGAAAAGTGGGATATCCCCCACACGCTTCTGCCAGAATGGGTTTCATGGACCAGCTATCAGTCACAATCACAGCATCTGGAGAAAACTGGCGAAGCACCTGCTGCAATCGGTGCTGAATCTGGAGAGCGTTCCAATCCAAATCCTGCATCACCAATTCTTCGAGAGGCCAATCCACGGGTTCCTGGACCTGACCCAATTGCCAGGCATCGTAACGGAAAGAAAAGTGCCGAACGGGATAACCTGCACGATGGAGGAATCGAGCCAGTTCCGCAGTATGCACGGTCCCACCACCGGTGGAGGGCCAGTTAAAGAGCAGACTGATGATGGCGATGCGGGGCAATGATTGCTTTTGCTCTGTAGTCCCGGTGTCAGGGCAACTTGTCTCTTTTGCGCTCAACCGTTCGGTGCCTGACGCCAACCATCGGTCTCGATTGACAATCGGTATCTTCCAGGAAGGATCACAGCGGAGGGCCTGTTCAAAACCATCAATCGCTGTTGCATGATCCGACTGCAGGGCAGCAATTACACCCAGTCCATTCCAGATTCGTGCCTGAGATCTTGCGTCCAGAAGATCTTTCTGGAGCTTTTGAAACAGCGACTGACCCTTTGCCATCTCTCCGTTGGCAATGCAGGCTTCGGCCTCAATTAACTGATCTTCAGTGAGGCTCTCTGGGAGGGAAGAAAACTCCCCGGAAGACTTTGGAAAAGACCGATTATTCATAGAAAGTCCCTCTGAAGAGGGACAGACAAGAGTTTATGGAACAGCCAGGCCCAGCGAATGGCAATCCGCCGCAGGCTCAAGACTTCTCGAAGTGCTGCTCCGAACTGAAGGCATTCTTGCCGGTATTCTGGTGAGAACCAGTTGTTGTCTTTGGGGCTGACTGCTCGAAATCCCAATTGCTGGAGGATCTGTGCCGGGTTACTTTCGGGTTCCAGTGCGATCGGTATCCCTGACGCCAGGTAGTCGCAAGCTTTCGTGGCAGGCTTGTGCCGTGCACGAAAATCATCCCCCTTAATGTCAATCGCAGCAGAGCAACGATCGAGCCAAAGGAGGTGATTTTCCGGAGTCCACGGATGGACTTCGACTGGCTGGAGAGCACGAATCTGCTGATGGATCCTGTTCCGACCTGCCGGGTCAGACTCATCAGTTAAAATCACCAGCTCACGGGGAAGTTTGTGACTCTTGAGCCAAGTGACCAGCGGTTCGAGATTTGCCTGGACACCGATCCATAAAATGGGACCCTGATCAGAGCGTTGGGCATTGAGATCTGTCACATACTTAACGTGATGTGGAATATCAAAAGTGGGGGCAAATGGGCGGAAATAAGCCTGGAGTGTCGGGGCGTGAGTGACTATGGCGTGACACTGCTTGAGCCGCTGGGCATCCTGCTGAATCTCGATGTCACTGAAGTAGATATCCACTGGGCAGAAAACAATCCGAGACGATCGTCTGAGTTCCCGCAAAGTTTCCAGTGAGGGGAGAAACTTGATAATCACCACGATATCAGCCGCGGGGATCTCTGTTGAGAACGAACAGGTTTCAAATTCGTGAGAAAGTCCTCGTTGCAGATCTGCTCCCAGCCACTGCCACGACCCAAAATGGGGCAATTCCGGGCCGAAAGCGAGAGTTGGTCGCATCAAGGGCATGAAGTCTCCACTCAGTTCAGATCGCAATCAATCAGCTTGCCTCAGTGGATCAACATCATGCGTTAGCAAATAAGGATAATTTGTTCACACTGTGAGTGAACTGAGTTTGCCATATGGATAAGCGGAAAGCCAGTGAAAATTAGTGAAAATATTTCTAACACATTCCTGTGGTGATCACCAATATGCCCAGGGTTAAGGACTGCCGGGAACTTACGAGCTGTTCGGATAAAATCATTGCTAACGTGATGTGTCGCTGCACAGCCGCGACCTGCCAAGATCTGCAGATCGTGCGATAACTTCCGTTAGGGGGCCGGCAGTTGTAGGCGTTTTCTCTGCAAGGAGATGTGTTGATGCTGCGGGCTTGCTGGCAGAGAAGTGACCAACGAAAGAAGGCGTACCCGCTGAGCCCGCCCGGAAACTTCCATTGACCACGGAATCCCCTGCGACCTGGAGTTTGGCGATGGGAGTAGCCGTTCCAACCCCCACGCCGCCGGTGCCATTAGGCATCAGGGGGAGATGGCCGTTGCTAGTTGTGACGAGCTGCTGGCCCGAGACATTGAGGTTGCCGCCGAGGGCAGGGGAGGAGTCTTGGGCGATGGCGAGGAGGATCGGCTTCCAGACGACTGCTCCCGTGGTGGAATCTACGCACACGAAGAGCTTTGCCGCGGGTGCTGATGCCCTGCCGCAAGATGATCAAAGATGCTCCATCGTCCCTAGTACCATCACGCGGGTTAACCCGTATGCGGGAAGCACAAGAGGTTGATGATATAAAAAAAATACGTGATGTCGTGTTTCTGCTCTGCGTCGCAGCTCGACTTGTGGCAAAGGTGTCGAAAACCTTCAACTAGGTCATTTCAATCTCGTTAACCTCTTGTGGCGTTGCCACCCAGGTAGACTGAGTACGGTCAACCAGGGCCACCCTGCGAAGGACACACTTCTGGAACAGCCACCACTCCTGCCATCCATCCGAGTAAAGGGAACGGCGGCATCCCAAGATATGAGGACAACGTAAGCCGTGATCGACATCCTCAGGGATGCTCTTTCGTTCGCAATTTTGACCGAGGCGGCCGCCGCAATCACTGGCGGAAAACGATATACGGCACTTCTCGGCAATCGCCTGCAAAGAGAAAGCATGCAAAAGTTTCCCATCTCCATAAACCACTAGGCATGACACGTACCTATAAAACGCCGTACTTTTTAAGCGTGTCGTTTGCGGCGTCTCGATCCGCATTTGTTGACAATGCACCTAACCATTTCAGTAACATCAGTTTGGCTTCGCTTGTACAGAGCACGTCTTGTAGGGATGCAATTGCAGGATCCCACATCTCTGTTCTAAAAAGATGGCTAGAAACCAAAACGGCTTGAGCCGGCATGAATTCAGCCGCCGGAATGGCCATGACGCAAAAGTAGGCCTTCGCAGGTGTTGGCTTGCTAAGGGCCAATGTAACCAGCCCCGCACGGTTGGATTTCATGTAGTTTGAACGTGACTTCTGAAAAAGCCCAATCGAAAAGCTTTTGATAAATCCGGCGGTGAAACGGTTGAGTGGAGTTTGAAAATCATCGAGAATCGCCATATACGCAACTAAAGCATCGCGAATCGCATCGGGGTCTCGATAGGAGTGGATAATAGCGATGGAATGATCAAGCATTTGACTGGAATATGCAGGAGATGGTGTTTCAGCTGCCATGGAAAGTAGGATAAGTCTCGACACGGAAACCCCCCATGCTGGATGCCTAGCTGGCAACTCCTTCTTTGGTTCCCCTCCACAATCACATCCCAAAAACTGTATCGCACTTATGTAAGAGTCGATGAAATCAAGTGGGCAGGACAAAAAAAGCTCGCAGTCGGCAACCGACATTCTCCGAGAATGAATCAGCGATGCCTCTACGCATTTGATAAATGTTGTTATATCAGTCATGAATCAGCACCTCCACTATTGCATCCGGTGAAAGCGTGCCACCTCTGACACGCATATCGAAGAAAACAAAGGGGTCAGGACTCTTTTTTGTCGGTATTGTCTTTGGTGTTGACCTGTGGTCGGCCTCGTCGGTTGATGGTGGAGGTCAGTCCGAGGCGTTGGGCGGTCGATTCGATCCAGGCCGAGTGACCGAACGGACTCCCCCGTTGTGCCGAGCGGCGCAGTGCTGCCAGTTCCTCTTCGGTGAGGTTCGCGTTCACCCTCGCCACCTAATTCGCGGAACGCGGGAGCGGCCAGGGAGAGAGTAGCGCGGGCTCGGGTTCGACCTGCTGTTGCCATCGCCAGAGCGAACCCCACCGCCAATTTTCAGCACGAGTGACCAGTCCCGCTCGCAACGCATTCCGCTCGACATAGCGGCACACGGTGAGAAAGTAAGCGTCGTCTTGAATGGGAAAACTTTTAAAACGGCCTTGATAGACATGTCCTGTGCCCGCCGTGTGGTAATGGGCGTGATACCGCATGGTGTGAGTCGCTGTCACCCATCGCAGGAAGCGACTCATTTCCCCATCCTGTTGCGGACGAAGCGCTAGATGCCAGTGATTCGGCATCAACTGGTAACAAAACAACTGCACGGAGTATCGCTGCAGGCCCTCGCCGAGAATTCGTTCGAAGGCCTCATAATCAGCCTCTTTCCGAAAGATCGAAGCACGTTCCCCCGGTTGAGTGAGTGATACAACCCTTCCGCTTCATCCGTTCGTGTTGCTCTTGGTATACTCGTAAGCTAATACTCAGGAAGAACACAATCAATGAGTCTTGACTCCTTTGTTCTCCCCAATGGCCAACAAGATGGGGGGTGGCGATGATGGCTGATTTGTTGAAGCCCGGCGGATCACCAACCGGGCCACCGCATGGATTTTTCGTCGCCAGAAGCACTGCTGTCGCAAAACCGAAAATCGAACAATTCTTGGCGAACGGGTCAGGGGCTGGACCGTGGCCGGGCCGGTGCAGTGGCTATGGCTGGTTGCTTTTCTTATGCAAGGCGGGACTGACACCCACGCACGGGGCAGTGATTAAAGAACCACGACGGTTTTATTGGGCATGATGCCACAGGGCCAATGCCCCTGTTTGTAAAGCTGCATCATGGAACACCAAAACCCGCAGTTGCCGAGCAGTATTTCATACGTCGCTCGTCGTGCGGCAAACAGAGCGGCTCCACGTGCGGCTTCGCTAAAATCATGTGGCCCCACTTTCAATGCCGGATGTCCCGAGAATCGTCGCAGCGAAGCCAATGCTGACTTGTAAATGTCCAGACTTCGGCGGGAATACTCATCCTTCTTGCCCGTCTGTTCTGCTCGTTCTTCCAATGACTTACCATGAATCGGATCGTCTCGGTCCCTCGAACTCGGCAACCAATCCATTTGGTCTGCGATTCGCTCAAGCTGTTCATCGCCTGATGGTTGATTCGCCCAAGGGGCCAGACTCGCAATCTGAACGAATGCGTGCCCGTCTCCCAAAGGTTCAGACAGATGCTCAAACCAACTGGCATTCTGTAAGAGTGATTCAAGTTCTTCAACCGTCACTGTGGTCTCCTCAAGTCCGTCGTTGTTCCGGGTGGCAATGCTCGCCGTCCCCTCTGAATCGTGTCACGCAGAACTCCACAAGCGGCGTGTGGTCCGGGCACACCCGGCAATGAATGGTTGGGCAACGCACCATGTGTCGGCATCAGATTCCACCAAGCATTTGCCCCGCCACTTTCAATCGGAACAATGTGGTGAGGTGTAGCCCCTTGAGGCCATGTCCGATTCGTCATCCGCTCCCAGTCCGCAATGTGCCGAGCCTGATCTTTCACAAACTTGTTACGAAGAACTCCATTCTGAAAAGCAGAACGGCGTTGAACGACTGGAAGATTCTGGCGAAGTATGGTGCTCTGTGCTTCAGTGATTGCCCCATTCGGGGCTGATACAAACAATGAGTCCTGACCCCTTTGTTTCAGCGCATAACCAACTCATCACCCGCAAGATCGAATGTCTATGCAGCCGAGTCTAATATTATATGTGGTGAATAATGTCTCGAATAGTCACTCCAAGATTGATCGCTAAATTCCACTGTAAATCTTGAGCTTCATTATATGATAACTTATCCGTTTGAGGTTGAAGGGGTAGATCTGAAAAAGATCCCATTCCACCTAATGAGTCATAGAGCCTTGTGAGTTTGTCCTAGAATTGCGGTGATTTAGGATCTGTACAAGCCAATTCGTCTTTAATCTGAAGAAACCATTGTGCTTTTTCATGCTATCCGCATTCAGTTAACAATGCGACAATTTGTAAAAGCAAGTCGCTCAATCGGTTATTCATCTAAGCTTCACCTCAAGTCCTGTTGGTTTTGAAATGCATATAACTTTAATTTTGTGTGGTATAAGCAGGTGGTATCCTGAACCTCCTTGAACCTTACCATAGTAAACAGTTATGTCTCGCAGGGTGGCACAGGTTGCTCGTGCGCGAGCTCGGTGTGTGCCGGAGGCAAAAGAGGATTGGTTGCCGCGAGCACTTCGAAATGAGTCTCTGCAGATCTCAGTTGGGATTCTTCATGGATGCGATTGTGCCAGTGTCCTCTTGTGGCTTTACCACCCCGATAGAAATCGGAATTTCAACCGGGGCCACCCTGCGATTCCGCCATGAGCATCTGATTGTTGGCACTATACAGTGCGAGAGATTGTCGCGAGAGGTGATTGATCGACGCGACGAGTGCTATGGGTCACCAGGTTTGTTCGGATCACCGGGATTGTTTTATGCTGCATCTTGAGCAGGTCGCGGGGCATTATGGCAGGCTGGGGCAGGGGATCTGTGTCTGTGCCTGGCAGTGTTCCACCCGGAATGGGGAAGTCTACGTAAGAGGAGTTTGCGCAAATGATCAGGACTCGTTGGTGACGTCAGTGACGTTTGTGAGTGGAACTTCTTTGTCTCCGACGACCAGAAACGATGCTTTATCCTTCACATAGACGCGGTCAACGACTCCGCTCACTTCCGTTCCATTAGCCGTCGTGCCTTTGATCTCTTTACCCAGAAAAGCCGTCGAGCTGTTGAGCTGCTGACTCAAAGTCAGGCCTTCCAGCGCATCGGTCAACTCGATGTCAGATGTCAGATTCCGCATCTGCGAAATCTGTGAGAGGAGTTCCTCGTTGGACATCGGATTCGAAGGATCCTGATTCTGAAGCTGAGTAATGAGCAGCTTCATGAAGGCTTCCGTATCGAGAGCATTGAAGCCTTGTTTATCCAGCGGAATGACTGGGACTTCTCTGGGTTTGCCAGTGACTGGATCGATGCTCGACATGAAATTCCTCTCTATGGTTTGAGCCGTGGGCTGTTCATGCCCGAGCAGATGCCACGATACCAGCACAATGCTAGCGAGAATCAGGCCCGGATCGATTTCAAATCTGGATATTCACGTGATCCCAGCGGACAGGCCTCGCAGAGCCTTTATTAGCAAATCCGGAAGTTTGTGTCGATCTGGCTTCCTGATTGTTCCGGGCCAGATGGTCGGCACGGGGCTCTTGCTGCGGATCGAGTCGGTTCCAGTTTTCGCGAGGAGTGCCAGAATCTGGTTGACGATCGCTGCCCGAACTCGAAGAACCTTCCTGACCTGTGAGGAGATTCTGGCGATTGGCATCCGGTTGTTCACGATTCGATGATCGATCGTTCGCTGGATCGCTGCTCGCAAGGACTTCTCGGGGAGCTTCGACGCGTTCTAGCGAGATCTGATCAACATCCAGCCCACGCTGGTCAAGTATTTCGCGCAGCTCGGAAAGATGCTCGCTCAATAATTCATGCCCCGCCGCTGTGGCCGCTTCCAGCCGCACCATCACTCCTTCTTCATTCTGGCGGACATCGATCGACAACTCGCCGTAACTTTCAGGGGTGAGGACAATCGAAAACGCTTGCTCGGTTCGTGCCGAGTTCAGAATGTGGCTGGCCGTCATGTTCAAGATACCATCGACGACAACTCTCTGAGCCAGGGGTGGTGTTGTACTGTTCGATGTCGCGGAACTTATCTGGCGAGTCAGCGAGTCATCATTTGCAATGAGATTTGCTGCCGGCCCACCGGCTCCCGGATGTTTGGCGGCTGTCCGAATCGTGGTTTCGGCATCAGCCAGCGATGTGGGAGATGCTTCTGCGATCTGGCCCAGGGCGGGATTTGGGGAGCCTGCCAGAGCTGTCACGAATGTGCCTGGGGATGCAACGGCGCGGGATGAGAGATTCAGACTCGCACTGATCGAAGAGCCTGTCGAAGCATCGCCAAGTCCGGGCAAGGAACTCCACGGTGGCACTCCGCCCACGGCACTCCATGAAGTTTGCCGCTGACTCGAAGACTGGTTGCCATTGCGAGTCCCGGAATTCGGAGAACGGGAGGCGTCGCCCGTAGCCGACCGCTGGTTGAGGATCGATTCGGACTGAGTCTGCAAACTGGGTGGGGCTGCGATCTGTGGATCCAGGCTGGTGCCCGCTGAAATCGAGTTTGAGGTTGCCAGCGAGGTTTCGTCACTCGGCGTCGTCTTCAGGAGCAGTGTTCCAACATCCGCCTGACGATTCTCTGAAACTTGTCCTGCTGCCAGTTTGTCACTTGGATCCTGTGGATTCGATCGCTGTTCCTGAGTGGTGATTGCCAGAGGGGTCATTGCGGGAGGTAATGCTCCTGCAGAGAGACCAGCTAATGAAATCGAGGTGGTATCGCTCGACGTCAGATCTGATGACGAAGAATCGATCGTCACATCGTCAGGGTTCGCTGTCGATTGAGACGATTGATCACTGACCGCTGGTTGCAGTTCCCCAGCCGTTGCGGAATTCGTTTCATCGCTTGTGACAGCAGACGAGGTGTTGCCAGAAATTGACTGCGATGATGGATCTTGAGCCAGGAGTTGCTGGAAAGATTGCAGTGAGCGAATCGATGCGGCATCCGTGGATTTTGTGCTCACCAGCCGGGAGGCGATGTGGTGATACTGGTTGGCAGCAGCAGGATGGGCGACGTTTGCGGGCACAGAATCCGGTTCCTGTGTGACGAGGTTAAGCTCGTCATCGACTGGAACGATTCCGCTCGATGGAACCTGAATTTCTGAACCCGTGAAGCTGTTAGAGACGTTGAGAGCGGCATTTTCCGCAGCAAAGTCAGAACTGTTGGAATTGGCGTGCGTCAGGTGTTCCTCGTCGAACAGAGAGAACGATTCTCCTGATTCAACTCTCCCTTTTTCGGCAATCCTGTACTCTTCAAATCGATTTGCCTCAACTCCGGTCGTAGAGACATCGGCCTGGCTTTGTGGGAGTGGCTCTGCTCGCTCAACCTGCGTCTGAGACTTCTCCGGAGAAGTGGCAGCGGCTGTTTGATCCTGGTCCAGCAGATCCTGTTCGCGATCAACAGGTAAAGCCTTGCGTTCATTCCTGCTCAGATGTTCGTGGAGTGTGGATGAACGTGCTGTCGATTCGTCGTTACGCTGTGTTTCTTCCGTGCGACGATCGATGAGTCGATCCGTGAACGATGGCGTGGAATCCTCCGACCTTTTCGTCGGCTCCGGCCGAGAACTGCGATTTGCTTGTGAGAGACTTCTTAAGCTTGACCGCGAGCTGTCAGATAACTGAGATCTGCGGTCGAATTGTCTGCTGGCTTCGCTTTTGTCGCTGGTGAGGCTTTTCGCGCCGGTCAGATTTTTAGCGCTGGTCAAACTTTTCTGGCTCGTGAGAGACTCAACAAGGGTTCCCTGATTCAGCAGGTATTGCCGGAGCAGATTGGCACTGAATTCGGAAGAGGACGATGGTTGGGAACCCTCGGCCTTAAGCGAGTCGCTTTCGGCAGAATTGGCGGGTGTCGCGAGGAATCCTGCCAATCCTGGAGCAGTCCATCGTTGAGGATCGCGGATATCCATTTCTCATCCCCCAATAACGACCCGCGAGCAATCTGAAGCCTCTTGAGCTTAAGGAAATTGCTGCAAAAGTGTCGTATGAGGATTATCGGCCACAAACCTAAAGGCCGCTAGAACTGTCAGGGTTCGGCGTTAGAGCTTGTCTGGCCTGGTCGATCAGTTCGCGCTCAGGTCGTCCGTCGGCCAACGCTTCAAAGATTTCTCGCCCCCGTTTTTCCTTCTCGGGAGTCCCGGTGAATTGCTGCAGAATTTTGGCAATCTGCTTTTCGGGCATGCCGCGGGTGAGCACAATGGACTCATCCAGAGAGAGATCCATCAGACGGGAGGCTGCGACTTCTGGAGGCGAAGCCAGCAGGACTGCTCTGGCCTGTTCGGTCGCATCACTTTGCCGCTGCTTTGCTTGCGCCAGGAGTTCATTCGTAAATCTGGATTTCAATTGCTGGAAAGCGTCTCGTTCTTGCGAGAGCTGATTCATCGAAGCGGCAATAGCTTCCTTCACGACATCGAGTTCTTTTTCTCGAGCTTCCAGATTGAGAACCCGCATGACACGGGCCGTTTGCACGTCATCGGTCGAAACTGCGGGTGGTCCTTCCGGTGTTTCCACGGCAGGTGTATCAATCAGCGATTGCCCGGAGACGGCCAGTCGAATCTCAGCCAGTGTGCGTGCCGAGAGGTTCCCTTGTCGCCAGAGAACAGCCAGCATGGCCAGTTCGCCCAGAACAATGATCAGCGACAAAGCGCCACCCAGAAACAACAGTGTTTTGATCAGACGCATCATGGTGAGAACTGTCCCGCCTGCCAGGCTTCCTGCTGTTCAAAGGTCTCTTTTTTGATCGCCTCCTCAAGAGCTTCCTGCTCTCGTCGATCACGAATCTGCTCGATCGCTTTAACCTTTTGATCGGCAAGCACCAGCAGCTTTCGACACTTTTCCAGAATTTCACGCCCGGCAGCCAATCGAGATTTAATGACCTGAATCTCGATTTCCGTTCGCGTGAGGTGATAACGGCGGAGATTGACCGCTTCAATAGAGATCGGATTGTGCCTTAATAAAACATTCAACTCTTGTGAGTATAGCGAGTGGACATCAATAGAAGTCTGTAATTCCTGCTCGATTTGTTCGATCACCTGAATCGCCTGAGCCATCTGCTGCCTGGCCTGGTCTCGCTCGCGCTCACGCAGCAGCAACACACTTTGAAGTGAAAATCGGGAAGCGGCCATCTTGTCGTGCCAGAAGAGTTATGAGCAGGCCCAAAGGAGCATGCATCAATGCGTTAGCGTGCGTTTCTGTAGTAGGGTGCAAGAAGTTCCGACGGATTGCACCAGTCTTAAATCAGCGAGCTTCCTTGGATAAATATCGATCAAAAATTGAGTCAACAATTGGTGCATTGGCATGCACCCTACATGTTTAAGCTGGTGCCGGTTTGCGGGCGAGGAGATCTTTTAGTCGGGCCAGTCGTTCGAGCATCGAGAGGCTTTCGGGGAAAGTGGTCTGTTCCTGAGGTTTCTGTCCCAGATATCCAAGAATCTGCGGCCTTGCCTGAATCGCCGAATCAATGAGAGCGTTCGATCCATTCTGATAGGCGCCAATCGAGATGAGATCTTCGTTCTGCTGGTAGGACGAGAGCAGTTGACGAACAGTCAGGGCCCACTGGCGATGTTCAGTTGTGGTAATGTCGTTCATCGATCGCGAAATACTCTGCAGGACATCAATCGCCGGGAACTGCCCCTGTTGAGCCAGCTTTCGCGAAAGGACAATATGTCCGTCCAGAATTCCACGGACAGAATCTGAAATGGGTTCGTTTGTGTCGTCACCATCGACCAGCACTGTATACAACCCGGTAATACTTCCTGCTGGCGAGCAGCCACTGCGTTCGAGTAATCGAGGCAACAAAGCGAATACACTGGGTGGATAGCCACGCGTTGCGGGGGGTTCGCCTGCCGCCAGGCCAATCTCACGCTGAGCCAGCGCAAAACGGGTGACACTATCCATCATCAGCACGACATGCTGGCCCAGATCGCGGAAATGTTCGGCAATCGCGGTCGCCATCCACGCGGCCCGTAGTCGCAAAATGGCCGGTTCATCACCTGTGGCCACAATCACCACACTTCGTTTCAGTCCTTCCGGTCCCAGGTCGCGATCAAGAAACTCACGCACTTCACGGCCTCGTTCACCAATCAGTGCGACGACGTTGATATCCGCTGAACTATGCCTGGCGATCTGACCCAGCAGCGTACTTTTACCGACACCACTGCCCGCAAAGATCCCCATCCGCTGGCCCTCGCCCAATGTCAGCAGGCCATCAATCGCCCTGACTCCAGTCTGCCAGATTTTGGCAATCCGTGGTCTTTCGAGCGGCCCTGGAGGCTTGCCATGCAGATCGGCTCGATGAGCCAGAAGTGGCTTGGAGCCTTCATCGAGGAACTCTCCCCGGCTGCCAATAATACGACCCAGCAGCCCAGCCCCCACATTGACACAAGGCACAGATTCCACCAGCCGCACTCGTGCACCCCGGCGAACACCAGTGAGTTCGCCTAATGGCATGAGTAATGTTTCATCACCACGAAAGCCCACAACATCGGCTTCAATCGGCAATCCATGATCGCGATCAATCGCACAGCGTGATCCTAATGGAGCTGGAAAACCGACGACGGCCGCTGTGAGTCCCACCACCCGGTCAATGCGACCAGTCAGCCCTAAAGGGAGAACTTGTCGGGCATGTTCGACAAGTGTGGTCATGGCGAGTTCCCCGAGATCGATGTAGTGCTGGCGGCCTGCTGGTGTGGGAGCAGTCGATGGGCTGTCCCTAATAGTTCGCTCGTCATACGGTCGAGCATGGTTTCCAGACGGGCGTCGATTTCGCCGTGGCGGGTCGAAACGACGCAACTGCCGCGTGAGAGCGAAGCATCGTGTTGAATCGAGACTTCGCCGCAACCCGCCATTGAAGCCAGCAGGCGCAGCCCCTCGTCGTGTCCCAGGACTTCCCAATCGGTGGGATGAACCGCCAGGACAATCTCTTCTCGCGAGGCCAGTTCGAGCGCACTCTGAATCATGGGCTTCACCGCTTCCGGGTCGGCCGCGATTTTCTGCCCCATCAGCCGCTCCGCAATCGCAAGCGAAAGCTCGACGGCCAGAGTCTCCCAGCGGGCGATCCAGTCGGCTTTCAATTGTTCGATCTGTCGAGAAACCTGCTCAAGGGCAGGGAGCAGGTGGCCAATTCGCTCCTTCACCTGTTGATTGACGTTCGTCTGCAGCCGCTGATCCATCTCGCGCATCGCCAGTGCCTGGCCAGCCTGATAGCCGGCTTGTTCTGCCTTCGAGTGAGCGTTTTTCACCAGCTCATCCGCCTGCTTCCGAGCGTCATCAATCATCTTGGCCGCTTGTTCCCGCACACAGGCGAGATAGCTCTCACCTTGAGCCTGAAGGTCGTCGTAATTGAAGACGACAGGGCCCTGGCTGCCAGGAGCCATGCCAGCTTTCAGAACTCGGGAACTGGTGGACATGTAAGGGCCTTAGGTATTCGGTGTTTGGTGTTGGGTGTTAGACATTCAAATACCAAACACCCAATACCAAACGTCACTAACTCACAAACTGTTCTCCGCCGCCGGCTGCGACCACAATTTCGCCCGCGTCTTCCAGTCGCCGCACTGCATCGACAATCTGCTGCTGCATCTGTTCGACATCGGAGAGTCGCACGGCACCCAGATACTCAATTTCTTCCTTAAGCATTTCCGCCGCCCGTTGGGAAAGGTTGCCAAAGATCTTCTGCTTGATTTCTTCGGAAGCTCCCTTGAGTGCCAGAGCCCACTGACTGTTATCCACTTCTTTGAGCAGTGCCTGGATCGACTTGTTATCGAGCTTGAGCAGGTCGTCGAAGACGAACATCAGTCGGCGGATTTCATCGGCCAGTTCACTGTCTTCCTGATCGAGACTTTCCAGAATCCCTTTGTTCGTCATCCGGTCAGTCACGTTCAAGATCTGGGCTACCATTGGCACGCCCCCGGCATTTTCCAATTGCTGGTTGAACATGCTCGTCATGCGGCTCTGCAACGACTTCTCGATCGTGGCAATCACTTCTGGACTGGTTTGCTCCATACCGGCAATTCGCCGAATGACTTCCAGTTGCCGGAGTGATGGCAAACCACTGAGAACTTCTGCCGCCAGTGCAGCCGGCAGGTGAGACATGATCAGTGCAATCGTCTGCGGATGCTCTTCCGAGATAAAAGTCAGCAAGTTCTCGGCACCCACTTTATGCAGAAATGAGAACGGAACCGAGTTCATCGATTGCCGGACATTCTCGAGAATCTGCCCGGCATGTTCTTTCCCCAGGGATTGTTCGAGCAACTCGTTGGCAGCGCCCAGGCCACCCCGTTCGATGGGTGTGAGCTCATTGACACCCTGAAAGAACTCATCAAAAACACTTTCCTGCTGCTCGCGGGTGACATCATCAACCTTCGCGATTTCCAGAGTCACACGCTCGACCTGCTCACGGGTCATGCTCGCGAGCACCTCGGCAGCCAATGGCTTTTCCATGCTGAGCAGCAGAATGGCAGCTTTGCGGATGGCGTCCATTTTGTTGTGACCTTGTGAACGGGATGACGAGAGCTCAATCGAACAGAAACGCCAGACAGCTACTTAGCCGCCTGAATCCATTTTCCTAAAAGGGCTGCCGTTGCTTCCGGATTATCGCGAACAATCGCCTGTAACTGATCACGCCTCGTGGCAGGTTTGGGGGGTAAAGCTGCACTCGCACCCTGAAGGGCATTCATCGCCATGGCAGCTTCCGGGCCACCTGAAGGATTCAAAGGATTCATGCCATTCGCACTATCGGTGCGGCTATCGCCGGGCGAGGCGTTGGCCTGAGCCAGACTTCCCATGGATTTCCGCAGCATCATGGCCACATAGATGGCAAAGGCTCCCAAAGCCATCGTGCTGCCATACTCTCGGAAGAATTGCCACGCGGTTTCAGTCCATGGGATGGTGACTGTCGGAAGTTCTTTTGCGAGCGTATCAACGGTACTGACAACAATGGCATCATCGGGAGAGTCTGCCGGGATCAGGCGGTTGACACTTTTTGAGACCGAGGTGAGGACCTCTTTTTCAATAGCCGGGATTTCCGTCAGTGCCGGATCCTTTTCACCTGCGGCAGTACGCTGGGCTGCAATCCCGCGGTAGTAATCTCGCGGCACACTGATGCTGACTTGCACGGCTTTGGGCATGGCGGCCAGAAGCTGCTTTTCGCTGATCTCAAAACTCACGCCATTCACCACCCGGTTGTCGGATTCTGTCATCTGGCGATTTCGGTCACTGCCGGCACTGCCACCCACACTGGCGGGACGATTGGCCACCTGCCCGGGTTCACCACGCGGTGCCCTCTGGGTTTGTGTATCGTTAACCGTGAACTCATTGGAGATCACAGGCGCCGATTTCTTGGGATCGATCTGCTGAGTCCGAATGACGGATGATTTCAAGTTCTCGATATCAACATGCACAGTCACATTCACACCCGGAATGTAAGACAGGCTTTTCGAGATCTGCGATTCGTACTGTTTCGTCAGTTCGCGAATTCTCTGAACCAGTTGGCTGCTGAGAGGATCGTCCGCTGCATCACCGGCATATGTCACTTCATTCACGGGATCGAAGACCGTGACATCGGAGGTCTTCAGATCTGGAACCATGCTAGCGACCGCTGCCCGGATTGAAGCCACCAGCCGGGTCGAAAGTTCGCGACCTTTTTTGGGAGTGATTGTCACGTTGGCTGTGACAGTTCCCTTCTGGCTCCATGAGTTTCTTCGATTGGGATTGGCAATCACGACTCGTGCATCTTCCACATTAGGAATCGCCTTGAGCGTCTGAGCGACTTCTTTCAGCAGCATCGCTTCGCGCATCTCATGACGCTGCTTTTCTGTGATAAACGGGCTCAGCGATTCATAATGCTTGAGTAATTGAGACCCAAGATCTTCGGGCATGGCATCGAATTCGAGCAGCGCTGCGTTGTAGCGATCTTTTTCAGCCGCTGGAACCAGCAGCATGCGGCCCTGTCTCTGAAAATCTGTGAGGCCGGCTTCCATCAGAGCATGTTCAGCAGCAATCAGTTCTTCGGTGGTAAAGACTTTGCCCCACGAGAGTGCGACCATGCCGGACGTATTGTTTGACCAGTAAAGAAACCCAAAGCCGGCCAGCAGAATCAGGGGCGCAACGATTAACGAAATTCGCTGTGCCGAGTTCATCGAACTCCACAGTGAACTGAACTGCTGCTGCAGTGATTGAAGGAAATTCATAGGAAAAATCGTGCTGTAGGAAGGAAGGGCACGTGGGAAACAGAGAGGAGCTGGCGAATGCCAGGAGGCGGGAATTGCAGGCGGTCGTCGCGTGGTGTACCGAATTGATCCCAGTTCTGTCGAGATCGGATTTCGGCGATTCACTCAGCCGAGTGAGAAAGACTTGAGAGAAACCTCGCGGGTTCGAATTTTTCAGGAAATTGTGGTTGACGAAAAAACCATCTTGCAGCAGATTCCGTGCTCTTGAGTGAATTCTGTCCGTGTTGTTTCGGCACAGTCTGCTTCCAGGACATACCTTGAGGCTCACCCTCGATCGTACTGCCCCCATCGAATTGTCCCTGAGTGCATCGCTAGATTCCCAGGATACCTCGATTCAATACCCTTCCAATAAGTTCTCCCAGTTTCACTGTTAATCCGTGTGCTTCTGAGTGAGTCTGACTCATTCGGAATGAACACTGCGATGTCCCTGATCTCACATTTTGTTACCCCCCTGGCGATTTCAACCCAAGGATTCTGGCCTGCGAAAGCTACCCGTTCAGGGTGGTCTGTCCATTCCGTGGTTCTGAAGTTTCAATACTGAAATTTCTCTGAGATCGCTCTTTTTGCCCGTTTTGTTCTCAAAGGATCGATGTCATGCGAACAACGAAATTTTACCGTGCTGCTCTGGTGGCACTGGTTGCTGGCGGAATTCTCTGCCCACACAGCCTGGCACTGGCTGGCAATCAGGCACCCGGTGCAGGTTTCTCAGCACCCGCAGCACCGGCTCTGGAAAATTCCCTCCCCGCATCGGCACCTGCACCTGCTGCTCCTGCCAGGGAAGTTGCTCCCGTTGTGGATGTAACGCTCGTTGGCGGTGAACTCCAAGGTCGTCTGGTGGATACCCAGGGACAACCTCTGGCTGGGGCCGTTGTGGATATTCAGGCTGGAAACAATTCGATTGCACAGACCAGCACGGATGCCCAAGGACAGTTTGCCGTCAAAGGGTTGAAAGGTGGTACTTACCGGATTGCTGCCGGGAATGAAACTCGGACCGTGCGGGCCTGGACAGAGCGAACGGCACCACCTGCAGCGAAATCCGGCTTGACCATGGTGGCCCAGTCGCCTGCAGTGCGTGGACAGTTTGGTGGTGTCACTCCTGGCATGGTGCTGCTCACCTCGGGTGTGATTGCCGGTGTGGTGCTGGGCGCTGTGGCTGTCAGCCAGAATGACGACATCAAGAATCAGAACGACCAGATTCTGAATCAACTGAATCAGATTCCCAAGACACCATAATCGATGGGGTTCTCTGAGAATGAGTTTTCTGGGAGCGATGGGCGGATAGCCTGTCGCTCTCGGTTTTTTGGGTGATTTCTCATGAATGCTGGCATGAACACCAGCGCAAAAATCCTCACAAGGATTGGGGTTGCGGCAAAAACTTGATTGCCCCCTGCAGTCGAGGATTGATGGCTTGCCGCTCTCGCCAGAGGGCACTACACTCATTTCAAGAGGTGGTCACTCACTTCTGGTACCCCGTAGTGTAACGGTAGCACAGCAGGTTTTGGTCCTGCACGTTCAGGTTCGAATCCTGGCGGGGTAATTGTTTGGAATTTCCAAAATCGTCATCAGTCCGTGTAACCAACCCCTGCACTGCAGGGGTTTTTGCATTTGGGGCCTCCTGAATGCAGGTTGCCATCCACGAGCCGGAAGCGTCAGTGACGGGCACTCTCGTTTTCCAAACTTGATCGCCAGGAAAATTGGTAAATTCCCGTCGCTCACGCTTCCGGCTCGTTGAACTCATGCGATGCGTAATTGTCTATTTCATAAGGTTAAAGCTCTGGCTTTAAGTGTCGGATGAGAAACTCTTTGCGGGCCCGGCTGCCTGCTGGTGTCTCTGCGGCCCCGTGGTTGGCGTTGATGATGGGTTGGAAGTCGAATGACTTTCCTGCTTTCTGCAATGCCGCCACCACCTGCATCGTACTCGCAGGATCGACGTTGGAATCCAGTTCGCCAACAATCAACAGCAGTTTGCCTTTGAGTTTGTGGGCATCGACCACGTTCGAACTGGCTGCATAGCTTTCATCAACCGGCCAGCCCATCCAGAGTTCATTCCACCAGATTTTGTCCATGCGGTTGTCGTGGCAGCCGCAATCCGCGACTGCGACGTGATAAAAATCCGAGTAATCCAGAAGTGCTCTCATCGCCGATTGCCCGCCGGCACTTCCGCCATAAATTCCCACGCGGGTTAGATCCATCCAGGGACGGGTCGCAGCAGCGGCTTTGATCCACCGGATACGATCCGGGAAGCCGGAGTCTTTCAGATTCTTCCAGGCGACATCATGAAATGCCTTGCCCCGATAGTTGGTGCCCATGCCATCGGCCTGCACCACGATAAAGCCCAGATCGGCAAAGGATTGCATTTGCCGGGCTGTTCCAAACCGTTTGGGTGTGAAAGCTCCGTGAGGGCCAGCGTAGATGTTTTCCAGGACAGGATACTTCTTCGCGGGGTCGAAAGTTGTGGGCTTAAAGATCACGCCATAAATGTTGGTCTTCTCGTCTCGTCCCTTAGCGACAAACCTTTCGGGAAAGGTTTGGCCTGCGGCTAAATACGCCGTGGCGTCGGCACGCTCCATTTCACAAATCAACTGGCCGTCAGCACTTTTCCGAAGTTCAACGACAGGAGGATGATCGATCCGCGACCAGGTATCGACAAAGTAGGTCGATTGGGGAGAGAACTGAATCTCATGAGTCCCATCGCCTTGTGTGAGCTGTTGAAAACCGGTGCCATCAAACGAGACTTTACAAAGATGGAGATGGTAAGGATCTTCTTCTGGGCGTAGCCCGTTGGCTGTAAACCAGATCGTTTGTGAGGCTTCGTCGACGCGTTGAATCTCTCGAACCACCCATGGGCCAGTCGTCAGTTGTTGGGGCGATTTCTGCCCGGAGACATCAAATTTCCAAAGGTGGCTCCATCCATCTCGCTCGCTCTTGCAGATCACTTCATTCGTCTTCGGCAGCCAATGTCGCCACGACAGATTGCGGTAGTCGACAAACGTCGGGCTGACCTCTTCGACAACAGGACGAACCTGCCCAGTCATCACATCAACTGCGAGGATTCGATAGCACTGATGTCCCCGCTGATTAAAATCGAAGTAAAACTCGCTGCCATCTTCCGACCAGTGAAAATTGATCAAAGGGGAACTGGTAAACTGATTGGCAAAGAGCGTTGGATCGAGCACGACTGGCTGAAAGGAACCGTTCTCC
>VFQR01001083.1_pt1 | contig 23779 bp, 17 predicted proteins | sample 3512321 | NCBI WGS metagenome assembly VFQR01 (sample SAMN10412374, study PRJNA504923) | tailings metagenome | isolation source: Relicate 3 Philex TSF1 revegetated site | place: Philippines: Tuba, Benguet | collected 2017-08-29 | reverse complement strand
CGCGGTTGAGGCCGCAGACGTCTCGCTGCCGAGTACGGGACGCCGCTCATGTGTGTCTCTCGCTCGGTCGTCGCCCGGAACTACGAAATTCTTCAGGCGGGTCTGCCTGGTGTGGAGCTGTTCTACGCCGCCAAGAGTAACCCGGACCTGACCATTCTCCGTACGCTGCGCAAGCTTGGCGGCTCTGTGGATATCTGCTCTGTTGGTGAACTGAAAGCTGCTCTTCAGGCAGGTTTTACGCCTGAGCAGATGCTGCATACCCATCCCTGCAAAACGGTCGATAACCTCATGACCTGCTACGAAGCGGGCGTGCGGCTGTTTGTGTATGACAATGCGACGGAACTTAAGAAAGTTCATCGCCTGACGCCCGATGTCGGTCTGCTGCTGCGAGTCGCCATGTCGTCAGCTTCCAGCATGATCAACCTCTCGGCCAAGTTTGGTTGTGCTCCTGCCGAAGCGGTTGAACTGCTCCGTCAGGCACGCGAACTGGGCATGAATGTTCGTGGCATTTCGTTCCATGTGGGTTCACAGACTCTGGAACCAGGCGACTACGACCGCGCACTGGCCAAAGTGCGACAGATCTTTGATGACGCTGCCTGCGAGGGGATTGATCTCGAAATCCTCGATATTGGTGGTGGGATGCCCGCTCCCTATCGTGAAGCGATCATCAGTCTCGAAACGTATTGCGATATCGTTCGTCAGTCACTCGAAATGCACTTTGGCGACCTGCCTGTGCGGGTGATTGCTGAACCTGGCCGTGTGATCTCTGCGGATACACAGACTTTGATTACCAGTGTGATCGGGAAGTCTGTCCGTCCTAACGGAGCGACACAATACATCATCGACGATGGTCTTTATGGTTCATTCTCGGGCAAGGTTTACGATCACACCGATTTCAACCTGATGGCCGAAAATCATCTGGATCGTCCCTGCTTCCCTTGTGTGGTTGCCGGTCCGACATGCGATTCCACAGATGTGGTCAGCCGCGATCAGGAATTGCCAAACCTGGAAATCGGCGAACTGATTCTCGTCCCTTCGATGGGCTCGTACACCAACGCCAGCGGTTCGACATTCAATGGTCTTGATCTTGTGAAGGCCATCGGCGTGGAATAAGTCCAAGTCCATCAAGTCGTTCATCGAGATTGACTGATTTTCTGAACCGTTCGTGGTGGAGACGCCATGAACGGTTTTTTATTTGTCATCGAGGTCGAGGTCGAGGTCGAGGTCGTGCGAATCTTGCGTTCGCCATCTCTGTTGACATCGCCCACAATGGCAATGACCGGTATAGTGGAATGACAAAGCGTTCATTTCAGCAGTCAGTGAGACCGGAAGGGCGATCATGCGGGTGGGTGTTCCGAAAGAAGTGAAGGTTGATGAGTATCGCGTGGCCATGCTCCCAGTCGGTGTCGAGGAATTGAAGCGTGGTGGACACACTGTGCTGGTTGAAGCGGGTGCGGGTGTCGGCAGTGGGATCTCGGATGAAGAGTATGCCGAGGCCGGTGCCGAGATTGTCGCGAGTGCGAAAGAAGTCTGGGATCAGGCAGATCTGATTGTCAAAGTCAAAGAGCCACAGGCGGCTGAGTTCCCCCTGATGAGATCTGGTCAGGCGATTTTCACTTACTTTCACTTTGCCGCCAGTGAATCGCTGACGCGAAATGTGATCGAGAGTGGAGTGACCGCGATTGCCTATGAGACTCTGCGTGGGCCGCAGGGCGATTTACCGCTGTTGACTCCTATGAGTGAAATCGCTGGCCGTATGAGCATTCAGGAGGGGGCCAAGTATCTCGAACGGCCACAACTGGGCCGCGGGATTTTACTGGCGGGGGTGCCGGGTGTGGCACCAGCTCATATTGCCATTCTGGGTGGTGGTGTGGTCGGGAAGAATGCGGCTCGAATTGCAGCAGGCTTTCAGGCCGACGTGGTCATTCTCGACATCAACGTGGATCGGCTGCGCTACCTGGAGGACATCATGCCTCCCAATGTGAATACGCTCTTCAGTGACCGACATAACATCCGGCAGCAACTCAAGCTGGCCGATCTGGTGATTGGCGCTGTGCTGGTGGAAGGTGCGCGTGCGCCGAATCTGGTCTCTCGCGAAGACCTGAAATACATGAAGCATGGTGCGGTGATTATCGACGTGGCGGTCGATCAGGGGGGATGTGTGGAAACCACCCGGCCAACGACGCATTCCGACCCGACCTATGTGATCGATGGCATTGTGCATTACTGTGTTACGAATATGCCGGGTGCGGTGGGCCGTACCAGTACCTATGCACTGTGTAACGTGACACTCCCTTACATCCTCAAGATTGTGAAAGAGGGGGTGTTGCCGGCATGTAAAGGCCATGCGGGGTTGAATCGGGCTGTGAATATTCATGCCGGTCAGGTGACCAATGCCGCCGTCGCCAAGACATTCCACCTGCCACTGACCGAACTGTAATGGGCTTAGGCCTCGGATCGTCAACGTGAAGTGGCCCGGATGATTCCATGAAACATCCGGGCCACTTGAATTGCCTGCAGTGATCGATCAACTGTTTTTCGGGAGCCGCGGCGGGGCGAACTTGATCTTTTCGACATAGCGAACGAGTTGCTTAGTCTGCGGATCGATCTTGCCTGTGCAGTGCGAAACGGCCTTGATGACATACTCGTAGTGAAGTTCGTAGTCGGCATCGATCTCGACTTCGATATCTTTGGTGGCCGGGTTGCCGGGAGTGCCAATGATCTTGAGCACTTCGGCCCCTAAAGCTTCGAAGGCGCCATCTCCGACACCCAGATTTCGCTCGCCAAACTTGAGCTGAGCGAGGTTTCCATTGGCATCGGAAATCAGCTTGATCTTGATGTCCGGCACCAGAGGAGCATCGCTGCTCTGCTGTGATGACTGGCCCAGCGGCATGTTGATATCGAAGTTACCTTCCGGAGCCATGATCTTCAGTTGGAGCATGAAGAAAATGAGCAGTTGAAAGACGATATCAATCATGGGTGCCATGGGCACTTCCACTTTACCGCCCGTATCTGGTCTGCGTTTGCTGCCCATGAAACTCGATCTCACTCACTGAACCGGGACGTCTTTCAATAGATCTGCTGATTTCAACGATCAAATGTCGTCACTTCTCTTCCGAAATGGCCTTAAGCGAAAACTTGGTGTAGCCGATCTCCTGACACTTGCGAATCAGCTCCTGGACTTTGCCTGTCGGAACTTCACTGTCGGCCCGGAGGATGACGGTTGTTTCATCAATGGCCCCCTTTCCGCCTTTGGCTTCCGCCAGACGCTTTTCCTGCTCGAGGAGCGGACCGAAATTGTTGATCGTGAATTTATCTCCGGAATAGAACACGATCGGTTCATCCGAGAGCTTGCGACCAGCGAAGTCACGATCAAAGCCGACGTTCAACACCAGCTCTTCTGCCGGTTTGACTTCAGGAGGTTTGGCCAGCAGGTCTTTCGGGAGCTTGACGCGTTCATCAGCCTTCGTGTTTTCGAAGTTGATCACCACCATGAAGAAGGTGAGTAACTGGAACACGATATCAATCATCGGCGTCATATCCGGTTCAATGACGCTGGTGTGATTCAGACGGCGCTTTGCCACAAGTTGATTCCTGTGCGAATACGATCAGGGAAGTCTTTAATTTTCAGAACAGAAATGTAACGGCTCAACTTTTCCTGAGCGACCAAACTCCTGGATCGCTCCAGGCTTGAACCGACTAGCCCTGTGGAGCCGCAGCAGGAGCAGCGGCCGCAGGACGAGCCGCCTGGGCTGCTGGAGCAGCAGGTGCCGCCTGTGGTTTCATACCACTGAAACGGCTCATCAATCCTTCGCTGATCACACTGGCCTCGAACATGAACCGTGCAAAACGATTCTTGTAGACAGTAAAGGCGACGATGGCGGGGATCGCCACAACAAGACCTTCGAGTGTCGTAAAGAGAGCTGTGGCAATACCGTCGGCCAGCTCGTAAGGCTTGGGCTGTTGTGTACTGGTGGCAATCACCTGGAAGCTGAGCACCATCCCCTGGACAGTTCCCAGCAGACCGAGCATGGGAGCCACTGAGCCAATCAATGCCAGATAACCAATCTTCTGTTCCATGCCGAGGGCTTCGTCGTCGCCCACTTCCTGCATTGCGTTTTCGACTTCTTCATAGCCACGGGCGAGTCGAGCCATACCGGCTGCCAGGACGCGGGCCACGAACGAATCATCAGTTTTCGCGAGCTCGTAGGCACCGGGGTAATCGCGGGCATTCAACTTTTCTTCAAAGTCTTCGACGAAATCAGCAGGGATATAGTTCACTTTGCGGATCTGCAGGAACAGCATCATGATGAGGGCCACCATGACGAACGAGACGAGCATGATCAGAAAGCCAAAGATGCCCGAGGCGCGAATCATCCACGCGAGGAAACTCTCCTGCTTGCGTTGAGCAAGCACATCAGCCGCAGGATCCGCCGCACCGCCACCGGCTGCCGGGGCAGCCGCTTCATCCTGGGCCAATGCGAGTGACGTTCCTGGAAGATCAACTCCCAGAAGATCGGCCCCTGATGAGAACAGGCCTGTTCCCATGCCAGTGACAACAATTGCACAAACCAGCCAGAATGCGGTCCAACGACGGTTCAAAGGGGCACCTCTTGCAAGAACTGCGGAGTGATTCAGGGATGTGAAAGTCGAGCCATGATGTACTGGAGACGTCGAAAGGGAATTCTTGCCGACGACCAGTCCTCCATGAAGCTGCTTGCCAAATTCATAAAACAACAGGAGTTCATCAATCTTTCGGGATCAAGTCACTCGCTGTAACACCGTTACGGAACACAAAACATTCGCCGAAAAGACGAAATCTTCAGGAGAAGATGAAAAATATCGAGTGGATGTTGAACAACGCATCAGAGCCTGAGTGTAAGTCTGCTGCCCCCCTGATTCCAGAGGCAATCCCTGGAATGGCAGGCAAACGAGAGAAGTTACTTTCCGAATATTTTCTGTGCCTCATCGTGCGGCGAACTCCCAACTCCGTTCGTTAACTTCCTGAAAGTTTCTTGGCCCAGGGACTGGCGGGATAATCGGCCTCGAGTCGAGCCCGTGCTTCCAAACCCCGATCGGGGTGCTGAATGACGCGCCACAAGCCCGCCAGATGATAAAGTGCCTCAGCACGGGCCCCTGATTCATTGGGATAATTCAGATCGACATACAGATAGGCCAGCACAGCTTCCATGGGCTTGTTCAGAGCCTGCAGACAGTTGCCTTGCAGGAGTTTGCATTCCGCACCCGTAGCGGCGCTGGCCTCTGTCATGTTCAGCATGACATCATCCAGAAGTGGCAACGCTTCTGCATACTTGTTCTGTTGAATAGCGGCTTTGGCTTTGCCCACCATGGCATCGAGCTTGCGTGGTGCCAGTGTTTGATCATCACCTGCAGACGAGATGACTTCGTCGAAAGCAGTCACCGCCTGGGGGATCTTGCCCTGTGCCAGGAGGACTCGCCCCACATAGCTGCGCCCCTGCAGCTTGAGCGAGGAATCGGTCACCTCATTGAAGGATTCCAGAACCTTGGCGGCTTCATCAAATGAGCCTTTGTTGACCAGCAGGTCGGCGAGCAGAATCACCGAGGGAAAGTATTGGTAGAAATCTGGATCACTGGCCTGAATGCCCTTTAACTCCTTGATTGCGTCATCGACTTTCGAGGGTTGAGTCTGAGCCAGCAGGCCCTTGGCGCGGGCCAGGGTGTAACCGATTTCCTTCTTGACGTTGTCGTTAGGGAACTTGCCATCAGATTTCAACTTCGAGAGGGCGTCAATGGCTTTGTCGAAGCGACCGGCTGCCAGATCTCCACTGGCAATCTTGAAGCTGGCGGGCATGGAATCCCACTCGACCGATTGCAACTCCGCCAGAGGGATGGTGACTTCATCTCCCGCCTGAGGTTTGACGGTCATGCCGGATTTCGTCGAAACCGCAGTCCCGCCAACACGCCCGCCCCCTTTGCGAATGACAATATCTGCTGCATCAACGGTCAGTTGCCACGAGAGCAGCAATGCTCCGCACATCAAAAATGGTCGTGCGGCCCGGCCTAACTGATCCCCAATCATCGTGTGCAAGTTCGGCATCATATTGATCTGTCCGTAGGGGCTGTGATTCCGGCGTGCTGGCTACCTGGTTTACGGCTCTCAACGAGTGGCAGCGCTAATACAAGCTGGAAAGTTTTCTGTGAAGGAGTTGTCACAATTCGAAGGCTGATTCCGCATCTGTTTTTCAGGTGGCGAGAAAATTCTCACACTGTTTAGCCTGGTGGTTCCACGGGAGGCTTGGGACGGGGTTTGGGTGTTCCCGCAGGTCGAGCGGTCTTCTCACCAGTCGTTTTCTCACCCGTTGCTTTCTCGCCAGTGGATTTTTCACCTGCCGTACGAGTGGCTGTCCCTGCGGGCTTTGGGCGACTGGCCGGCTTGGGTGGCGCCTTTCCAGTCGGTTTCGTCGCGATATCAAAATCGAAACTTCCCAGAGCGGCGGGGGCTCCTCCACCGAAATCCACATTCAGCGAAGTGGGCTCACTCCGGCCAGGTGTCTTGCGGGAACGCTTTTTCTGCTTGTTTCCACTCATGACGAAGAATCCCACCACTCCCAGGCAGGCCACCACAATCCCTCCAATGATCGCGTAAGCCGTCGTGGTGGACATGGGAGGAGCGACTTCGGCGATCTTCTCGGGTTCGTCTGGCTTTTTGTCAGTAGTTTTCTGATTGCCTGTCGCTGCAGCGACTCCAGTGTCACTGTTTTCAGGAGTCTCGGTGGTCTCTGTCGCGATCATTGCCACTTCACGCGACAGCGGCATATCGACAGCCGGTTTGCCGGAAGCTTCGAGGACTTTCCGATACAGATCGTTGAATCGTCCCCGCTGTTCGGCGGTCAAATCGGGAAGCACACTCAAGCTGGCAACCAGTTCAATTTCTGCATTTTTCAGTTGAGTGGCTCGTTTCTTCTGATCCCCCTGAGATTCTGCCAGAGCCAGGCGTGCGGTTCCGGCGTTGTAGCGGGCATCGAGATATTGAGGCAACAGGTCAGCACGGCCACTGTCCATCGCCTGTTGCAGTCGCTGACCTAAGGCGCCAAAACCCCAGACACCTGTCGCAGGGTTACCGACCAGTGCGATGTTCAGATACTTGGCATCGCTGTTTGTGCCCCAGTCGAGATAGAGCTCAGCGGCCTGTGTCTGCAGGACGACATCATTCTTTCTTGAGGCGAGCAGTTCGTTGATGATCTTCTCACCCGCTTCGAAATTCTTCTTCATGCGATGAGCACGAATCAACCGCACTTTTGTCGAAAGGAGTTGATTCGCACTGGCAAACTCGGGCTCATTTTCACTGCGACTGAGAATCGATTCAAAAGCCTCGACGGATTTCCCGAAGAATTGATCCTGCTTCTCCTGATCACCGGCACTGGCTTCACCTAAAGCCGCATAGGTTTCACCAATCCAGCTCAGTGATGCCCATGTCTGGCCTTCTGTCCGCTTGGAAAGATCCCCCATGAATTCTTCGAAGGCCGTTCGCAACTGGTTGTAGCGTTCGGTTTCGCCCGTTTCTTTGAAACGATCGAGTTCTTCTTTCAAAAGTTTGCTGATGCCGATGTACAGTTGGGTGACGTCGGCCCCGGCCTGACCAGCAGCGACCTTTTCCAGATCCTTCATAGCCTGGTTGGCTTCTTTGGTCTGGCCAGAACCAATGTAGGCCCTGACCAGCAATTTGAGCGTTTCGCCGGCGAATGCGCGATTCTTGATGCCAGTGGCTGGCCGCTTCTTCTCGTCGGGAACTTCAATGGCTTTGCGTGGAGAATGCGGCTCTGCCGTCAATAGTTTGACCGCTTCTTTATCCTGACCTTGCCCCACCAGAATCTGGGCCAGTGACCACTTGCCTGCAATCAGTTCGGGAGGAGATGTTCCTTCTGGTGGCAGATTCTCCGAGATCTTGGCGACACCCTGTTCGAGCTTCTTTTGAGCCGTCTGACGCCATTCGGTCATCTGGGCAGCATCAACGCGCATCGATTCAGGCTTGGTGGCTTCCGCGAGATAGGCATTCCAGAAGGCCTGCCCGGCTGCCATCTGTGCTTCGGCGTATTTACCACCTGTTGCTGGAATCTGCAGATACCAGCCGGTGGCATCGATAAAGCGTTTTTGCAGCTTGTAGAGATTCCCCATCTGCATGCGGACATCGTTGGCTTTTTCCGTATCCGGGAATCGCTTGAGCATGCGATTGGCGGCATTCACCACAGCCTCAAGTTCTGCTTCGCGAATTGCCCCTTCGGACTGGCTTTCCTGATAAGCCTGTACCAGCGACATCAGCGAGAGGTAAGCTGCATCGAGTGCCAACTGCTGGTCTTCGTCGCCACGGGCCATGATGGCGGCCTGTTCGCAAATGACAGCGGCCTCGAAACTTTTGCCAGTCAAGTAGGCACACAAGCCATACAGATAGCGGGCTTTGTTGACCTTAACGGGGTCATCCTGCCGACTGGCCAGCTTCAACGCCAGTTCGAAAGATCGCATGGCTTCCTGATCCAGCAGTGAAAGCTCCTGTCGCATTTTGGCCAATTCGGCGGCAGGCTTTTTGGCAGCAGTGGCTTCTTCGAAGAGTTTTTGCTTTTCTTGTCGTTCCTGGAGTTTGGCCTGGGCCACGAACAAAGCGGGTTCAAAAGCATCCGGCGCTTTTTCATCGCCAGAAATCTTCTTTTCGAGCCGGCGGAGAATCTCCATCCCTTCTCGACTGAACTCGCCAAACTGCGAGACATCGCGAGCGTGTGTGGCTGCCAATCGCCAGAACTTTAATTGTTCCGGCTTGATGAGATTGCGGTCATCTCCCAACCCTTCATAGGCTTTTGCCAATTCGAGTCGAATCCCGAGGCCGACGCGACTTCTGAGCAGCGACTTATTCCCCTTGACCCACTCCTCGCCTTGAGAAGTGACCGCAGCGTAATCAGGTGGCGATTTTCGATTGAGGCAGATCAGTTGGAACTGCCGGGCCTGATCTTTCAGTGCCGACATCGATGGGCTGTTATCGGGCTGATCGAGAATCTCCTTGTAAATACCGAGAGCTTTGGGGAGATCGCCCTGCTCTTCAAAGCATTTTCCCTGCCACATTCGTGCCACGAGCCCAGCCACATTGGTGCGGTACTTCTGATGCAGTTTTTCGTAAGCGTCAGCCGCTGCCTGCAACAATTCTTTTCGCTGAGCACTATCTGGAGGATGAGTCTGCGCCTCTTCGTAGCTCGAACGGGCCAGGTCGAGCTGAACGCTGATCAGTCGATTTTCTGTTTCCGCCCGGGCTGCAAACTTTTCGGCATCCGCCACCTTGTCGATGTGTGTAGGGAATGCTTTAAGTGCTGTCTGATATTGATTTTCCGCTGTGGTGAGAATTTCGCGAGCTTCGCTGGCGGACTTCCGGGCGCGATCATTGGCTTCAGTGGCAGCGGCGCCTTGAAGTGTTCGAGCACTGCCGACTTCTGCCGAAGTACGAGCCAGCAAAATCTCGGCACGTCTTAAATTGGCAGTGGCGGCTTCCGGCGCATTGGGCGATTCCTTGACGAACTGATTGAGGTAAGCCAGCGCTGAATCGAGTTGAGCCGTTTTTGTTTTTGAATCGCGATTGATTTTGGCGGCATCAAGTAAGGTGATGGCCCGTTCGTAGGGAATTCGTGATTTGAGAGTCGCGTCGAGTTGCGGTCTGGCTTGTAGCTGGTCGAGATACAACAGAGCGGTGTCGTGATAACCGCGACCTCTCAGCCGTTCGATAAAGAGCAGATCTTCTTCATTGGCCAGCGCCAGTGGTTGCAGCGTCCAGGCTGCGATCGCCACATACAAGACTGACGCACCAACCTGACGGCTTGTCGCATGCTTTATAGCAGCACGAACAGCGTTTTTCGCCTGTGACATGGGATCAGCACCCTGCGGAAGATTCTCGGTGATCGTACAAATTCCAGCTTCTGAATCAGGCCAGCCCGCCAGAGGACAGCCAGCTCAGAGGTATCAAAGCGCTGTCTGCCAGGTCGAGCAGAATCAACCCCTTGAAAAACTGAAATCATCGACGGGCCAGAGACCCATTGAAGTGTCCGTTCACCATACACATCAGCAAGTGCAGATCGCAAGGAGAGACCACTGGCAAAGATCGAGAAGTCTCTGGTGGTTCTCAAAAGAGAGTCGATATCCCCACCCGGTTTGACCGATGTTTTGCGATCTGGAATCACCAGGCGTTTCCGATCGGCCTCAAGTGGCAGAACACCAGATGTTCAGAATTTCTCTGGTGCTCCTGCGAATATTTTCGGCCGAAAACAGTGGTTATTCCCGGCTGTGATCACTCGAAAACCGGCCTAGGCAGCGGTCTGAGACTGGGCATACAGGATGGCCTGAATGATCTCTTCGGGTACAGGTTCCACCGTCTTTTCAGGAATCCCGGCCACCAGTTTCAAAGCCACCAAAGTGCGCTTATACCCTTCCAGATAGGCGACACAGGCGGGACATTCGGCCAGATGAGCATCAAATTCACGCTTCGTTGCGTGCGAAAGCTCTCCATCGAGATAAGCACTGAGAAAATCGGCGACTTCACGGCAGTTCATAGTTGGTCTCCTGAAAACCAGGGTTCAAGTAAAGTTCGTAGCGCTTGCCGGGCCCGATGCAGACGTGTTTTGACAACATCGGTCGTGGTCTGAAGCGACTGGGCTGTTTCTTCCGTGTCGAGGCCTTCGATATCTCTCAGCAACAGCACTGTGCGATAAATCTCTGGCAACTCATTGATCTTCTGATGCAGAAGTTCCCTGAGTTCGTTTCGCTGGGCTAACTCTTCGGAACTCAGGATAGGACATCGCGGCTCAATGCGATGATGATCATCATCTGTGAATGTTGGTAAGAACGCATCAATCGTACGTTTTTCCCGGCGTTCTCGAACCTGCAATTTTTTGAGTGAGGCATTCACCACAATGCGATGCAGCCAGGTAGAAAACTGCGAGCGAGCATCAAATTGCTGGATTTTGCGAAAGGCTGAAAGAAACGCTTCCTGCATCGCCTCGCGGGCATCGTCATCATGACGCAGGATGCGGCGGGCCACGTAATACATCGGGTTGCAATAACGGCGCACAAACATCTCAAAGGCTTCGCGTTCACCGCCTCGCAATCGCTCAATTAATTGCTGCTCGTCTTCTGCCGGGGCATAAGTCATCCTGTCTGGTTCTGTCGGCGAATTCATCTCCATACAGATCACCTTCTCGACGTACTCCCTCAATGGGTTCGCTGGGGAGTGTGCTGGCTCATGTCATGGTTTCACCTCTGGCGAAATGGGAAGGTCGCACAGGGGAATCACTCCTTTGGTAGATGCCAGCACCTGCCCTAAGGTAACACCGGCGAACGCTTTTTCCGTGTGGGCATAGGCTTTGTCGAGTTCGGCATGCAATGGGCAAAGCTCGGTATGCGAAGGTAAACCGAGAGGACATTGACGAATTCGCTCCAGTGGCGAGACGGCGTTGATGACATCCAGAATGGAGAGTTCTTTAGGATCGACCAGGAGGCTGTGACCACCCCCAGGCCCCGATTTGGACTTTACGATCCCGGCTCTTCCCAGATCCTGCAGTACGGTATTGAGATACCGCCGGGGAACTTGTGTGCGAGTGGCCAGTTCGTCGGCCAGCACAATTCCCGCAGGAGCACTGGCCAGACAGGCAACTGTCCGCAGGGCATATTCCGCCGTTTTTGAAATCATAATCTGAAGAAAACCTCTGTTGAGATCTGATTCTACACCTTGACGTGTAATATTGAAATGGTAAAGTTCATTTAGCCATGAATTGCCGCAGAACTTTCACAACATGCTCGGTCTTTGATGGCTCGCTGTCTCGTCATCAATGGGCCAGAAACAACTTACCTCGGGAGTCACAGCATGCTTTCTTCGGCCACTCTTTCAGTTGTTCGCGCGACGGCACCAGCCTTGGCTGAACATGCCCAGAGTATCACCAAACGATTCTATCAGCTCATGCTCTCGGAGCATCCTGAACTCTGGGCTTATTTCAACCCGGCTCATCAGCAAAGCGGGCGGCAATCCATGGCTCTGGCGAATGCCATTGTGGCCTATGCGACGCATATCGAGAATCTGGGAGTGCTCTTGCCAGCAGTCGAGCTCATTGCACAGAAGCATTGTTCTTTGGGTGTTCAACCAGAGCATTACCCGATTGTGGGGCAGTACCTGCTGCGGGCAATTCGCGATGTTCTCGGAGAGGCCGCCACCGATGATGTCCTGACGGCGTGGGGGGAAGCTTACCAGTTGCTGGCAAATATTCTGATTGAACGGGAAGCGGCCATTTACAGCGAGCAGCAGTCTCAGCCCGGCGGCTGGAAGGGCTATCGTACGTTTGTTGTCGAGCGAAAAGTTCCCGAATGCGAAACCATTACGTCCTTCTATCTGAAGCCAGCCGATCATCAGTCGTTGCCGGAATTCAAGCCAGGACAATACATTACAGTCAAGGTTCCTCCTCAGAGCACCGGCTTCAGTTCATCAGAGGCAGCCGCCACGGGAGAGATTCCGCGAGGATTGCTCTCTCCCCGCAATTACAGCCTTTCCGATCAGCCGGGGAAAGACTACTTCCGGATCAGTGTCAAACGGGAGTCCGCTCGTCAGGAAGTATCTCCGGTTGATGGCCTGGTTTCCAATCATCTGCACGAAGGTATTCATGAAGGTGATCAACTCGAAATTGGCCCCCCTTGTGGCGAATTCTCCATCGATCCCGTACTCGCAGCCAGGAAACCACTGGTCTTTGTGGCGGGTGGAGTTGGCATGACCCCGCTCCTCTCGATGCTCAAAACTGTGATTGCAGAAGAACCTCAACAACCAATCCGTTTTATTGTGCTGACGAGAAACAGCGGATCACATTCCCATCGACAGGAACTGATCGATCTGGCGACTCGCTGCCAGCAACTGAAACTGCACCTGCATTACAGCCAGCCGCTGGAAAATGACCGACCAGGCGACTGCTTTCATACTCAAGGCCCTGTCGATCAGAACCTGTTGAAGGAACTTCTGGCTACGCAGGCGGCAGAGACGGAGTATTACTTCTGTGGACCTTCTGCACTGATGCAGGAGATTATCTCAGCACTTTCGGGACTGCGGATCGATCCATCGCGAATCCATTATGAATTCTTTGGCCCGAAAGTCGCACTCGCCATGGCCTGATCGATGACATGAGATCCTGTGGATACAGCAACTCCATACAGCCGAGCATTGAGGCTAGATATCGCCGCTATCATTTATAAATAATTTTGTTCGGGTGCTCATTCGTTTTATCTTCGCCAGAGTCCGGGTGGCTGGGGTCGAACGTCCTCGTTTGCCCCCAGTTCTTTGGACTTTGATCGTTTTTAACGAACAGCATGAAAAGACATGGATCTATGTTTCGGATGCATTTGCGCTAGGGAAGTTTGTTGACCATGGGGCGGATGAAGACATCCGACCCCTGCCACCCGCCGGTCCATCAGATCTATTGAAATCAACGCCATGCAGCCGAACAGTGAGGACCAGTTATCGCGGCTGGTGATCCTGTTCGGCCTCTTTCGATCTTTTTCCAGAACTCGCTGTTCATCTCGGGGCAGAATTTTTCCAGCAGTTCCTTCATCCGTTCCACCTTCGTGGCGACAATATCGTCGCGAGAGGCACGCCGGGTCATGTAGCTTCCATCGACCAGCATGTGGGCAAAGATCTCGGCTTTATCCTCTTCAACACCCATCGTGGAATAATGATTCAGAAATCCCGGATATTTATCAGTGAGTACCGAAGTATCGGCCACGTTCTGCACGCTTTTCCCCCCACCAGGTGTGTATTGAAACTGAGGGGGATTCAGCAATAACCAGCGGTCATCGTTATAGAGTTTTCCATCATCGCGATAGTCGATCATATGATAGAAATCGTGATGCAGGACTTTGCGCATGTAAAGACTGTTCTTCATGCCGCGAACAATGTCAAGATAGAGTGAATCATGCTCGAAGTCGGGAATGGCGTTACGCCTTTGGCCAGCAAATGAGAGTTCGTCACAAAAGACAATTCTTTTCAGCTTTGTCAGGCGAATCAATTCTGGCGGATAGAGTGAAAATTCTTTGACAAACAGGGGCTGATAAGCCCGAACCTGCTGCTCAGTCGCGGCTTTTCCTTCAATGAGGCCATGAGTGGTTCTAACTGGGAAATCGAGATTCGACGTGAGGATCTCAATCTGATACGTGATAGCGACTTGCTGCAGTTCATCGATAGAAGTGTTTTTGTTTTGTGCGCGATCTTCATAAGTCGAACTGGTTGCCGAGCAGCTTGAGAATATTGAAATAGGGATATATGAAAAGAATAGAAGTATGGATCGTATCTGCATTTGATGTCTACTATGTCGATAAGAAATGAACATTCCTGTATCAAGTCAATGCTGATTGACCGGGTGAAAAATCTATCAGACGACTAGACTTTGACATGAGTCCATCGTCCGGCAAGGTATCGCCAACTGATCAGGCAGCAGCGCAGAATGTTATCAGCTCCCATACCGATCCACGCACCAAACAGGCCGTAATTCAGACCAATTCCCAGAGACCAGGCCACGGGGACTCTGACGAAGAAGGTTCCCAGAAAGGCGCACCACAGAGGAAACCTTGTATCTCCCGAACCTCGCAGTGTACTGACCAGGACGATCAGAATCGCGTTGGGAATCTGATAGCAGGCCATCAGTCGGAAGGGATCGACGCCAATTGTCTGCACGAGCGGGTCAATGTGCATATTGGCGTAGATCTGCGGTGCGAAAGTAAAGAACAGGACTGACATCAACGCGGCATAGGCGACGGCCTGACCGACTGCAGCGAAGCCACAGGCGCGTGCCAGATCGGGTCGTTGTGCACCGAGATATCGCCCGGCCAGGCTTCCGCTGGCAATACCAAAAGCGACGGCTGGTAGATACGACAAGGCTTCCACTCGCACACCGATAATATGAGCCGCAAAGGCCGCTTTTCCGTCGGTGAGTCGGGAGATAATCATGAGAAACAGAAAATGTCCCGTGAAGGTGGCGACACCATCAAGAGCAGCAGGCCCGCCGATGCGCATCAGTCGCCAGGTGCTTTCCCGCCGGATGAGAAACTCTTTGTAGACGATCTGGAGGACTGTTCTGCCAGATGTCAGAAACCAGGCCATGAGCAGAGCGCCGCTGAATTGGGCACAGACGGTTCCGTAGACGATCCCATTGACTCCCAGCTTGGGGACAGGCCCCAGGCCATAAACAAAGGTCGTGGAAAGGACGATGTTAACGACACTGGTGAGACAGAGCACATAGAGCGGAGTGCGCATATCGCCAGCGCCTCGCAGACTCGCTGCTCCCACCAGCACCCAGGCGGAAAAGATCTGCCCGATGGCGTCAATTCTCAGGTAAGTCACACCAATCTGGACGGATTCTCCCGAGAGTCCTAACAGCCAGACAATGCCGGGAGCCATTGTGAACAGGACGCAAGAAACCGATATTCCGATGCAGATCGCCAGTGCCATGGCTCGCGAAATGATCGTGCGGGCTTCATCAAATTGATGGGCTCCCCAGAACCTGGCGATGAGCGCGGTGGCTCCCACTCCGACCAGGCCGAAAATCATCGAACCCAGCCAACTGACATAGGCCGCCATGCCAATCGCGGCAGTTTCTTCCTGCCCCAGTCGACCAGAGAGATAGACATCAAAGAAGCCGACCGAGAAATGCAGCACCTGCTCTAACAGGACTGGCCAGGCAAGCAAAATGACGGCTCGATGGGCACCCGCCCAGGAGAGATGATCGGACAATGAAGTTTGTGGCTGCTTTTCTCGCGATGAAGAAGCGTTGCTTACCAACTGCTCTGAAGAAACCTCTTCTATCAAAGCGTTTGCCTCTTCTATGAAAGCGTTGGAAAGAGGAGCGAGAGAATCAGCCGCTGGATTTCGAACATCAGTCGGGATGCCGTCAACAGATTGTGGTTTTGCCAACACAGCATCCTTAACCTGCGGGGTAGCTCTGCACGCCGCGACTGTCTTCGAATTCACTACTGGAGTTTAGCAGTTCTCCTGAACTTATCGATTCCATCGACCAGCCTGAGGAATCAACCAGCGGGGGAAAATTCTCTCGCATCACGACGCATCAATACGTTATTATCTTTTGGTTAGTTGCTTCGCAGGGCGAATTGATCGTTAGGATTTGCAGGCTCACGGTTTTCCCTGAGCCTCGGTGCGTTGTATTTCAGGCGAACGGTCCATTTTCATGACTCTGCGGTATTTTTCCCGGTGAACAATTATGGTTGCGGCCTCTCAATTCTCCTGGAAAAGTCGTCTCTCTGCGAAAAGGCGTCCATCTGCCTGGCTTTGCCTGGTGGTTGCGATGGGTTTAGCACTGGGGATGATCCCGGCACAGGCCGAGCAGACGCCTGCGGAATTCTTCGAATCGCGGATTCGTCCCGTTCTGATCAAAGAGTGTTATTCGTGCCATTCCAGTCAGGCTCCGGTGCTCAAGGGCGCGCTCAACCTTGAGCACCGAGCTGGCTGGCAAACCGGAGGCGATTCGGGCCCGGCGATTGTTCCCGGGAATCCGGAAGACAGTCTGCTCCTTTCGGCGATGAAATTTGATGGCCTCGAAATGCCACCAGCCGGGCGGCTATCGAATGAGATCATTGCTGACTTTGAAAGCTGGATCAAAGCGGGTGCTTTCGATCCTAGGTCTGAGACCGCCACGACTGCAAAGAATGCTCCGCTGAGTGGCATGAGTATCGAAGCTGGTAAACAGTTCTGGTCATTTCAGCCACTAACTCAGGCTGCGCCACCCGCTTTACAGAATCCTGGATGGGCCGCAGTCGCGACCGATGAGAGTTCGACACAGAGCCGGTTGATTGACCATTGGGTTCTGGCTCGACTGGAGGCGGCCCAGTTAACTCCTTCACCACCGGCCAATGTCCGCACGCTGGTACGCCGCATTTACATCGATCTGACGGGGCTGACACCTTCGGCTCTGGAGGTCGAGGAGTTCTGCCAGGATCAGCGTCCTGATCGCATTGAGCGGTTGGTGGATCAACTTCTGGATCGTCCTGAGTACGCAGAGCATTGGGCACGCCGGTGGCTCGATGTGGCCCGTTATGCCGACAGCAATGGCTCGGATTTCAACGCTACCTTCCGTGAAGCGTGGCGGTATCGAAATTATGTGATCGAAGCCTACAAAAACGATCTGCCTTACGATCAATTCATTCAAGAGCAACTGGCCGGTGATCTTCTGCCATCCACTTCTGAAGAGGAGCGTATTCGAAAACTGGTCGCGACGGGCTTTCTGATGCTCGGCCCGAAAATGCTGAGTGAACGCGACAAACTCAAGCTGCAGATGGATGTCGTGGATGAGCAACTGGACACAATTGGCAAAGCGTTTCTCGGCATGACGATGGGCTGTGCCCGGTGCCATGACCATAAATTTGATCCTGTGCCGACGGCAGACTATTACGCCATGGCGGGCATTCTCAAGAATACCCTCTCCTTGCAGGGTGAAATTCAGAAGTATGTTTCCGACTGGCCCGAGGTGCCACTTCCGATCGCTGCGGAACACCGCATGGCACTGGAGCAGTTCGAGCAGGCCAGGAAGTCTTTGCAATCACAACTGGCTTCCATCAAGAAGCAGTTGAACAGTTCCACGGGCGCGATGAACGAAGGATCTGACAGGCAACTGGAACTGGGCATTGTTGTCGATGATACGGCTGCTGAATTTGTGGGAGAGTGGAAACAGAGCACACATTCGAAGCCCTATGTGGGTGCGGGGTATCGTCACGACGACAACTCAGACAAAGGTGAGAAATCGGCGACTTTCAAGACTGCGCTGCCAGCCGATGATGAGTACGAAGTGCGTGTCTCGTTTACACCGGCGGCGGCCCGGGCTCAAGCTGTGCCCATTTCTGTGACGCATGCTTTGGGTGAGACTACAGTCAAACTCAATCAGCAGAAGTCAGGGGCGTTTGGTGGTCTGTTCGAAACGATCGGTCGCTTCCGCTTCAAGGCCGATATGCCTGCGGTGGTCAAATTTGAGACGGCTGGAACCAAGGGACATGTGATTGTTGATGCCGTCCAATGGATCCCTGTGCGCGATATCGAAGCCCATCGGGCGATGCTGGCGAAAGCGGCCAGCCAGTCTCAGGCGAATGCCGAACGAGACAAACTGCAGAACGAAATGAAGGCGATGGAAGGGAAAATGGCGGAGCTGCTCAAGACTGCACCACCACCAGCTCCCAAGGCCATGGCTGCTCAGAATACGCCGTCATTTGCAGACTGTGCGATCTGCATTCGAGGTGAGCCTCACCAGTTGGGAAAAGTCGTCCCGCGGGGTTTCCTGCAAGTCGCTTCATGGGAGCCTGCTCGACCCATCCCTGCCGATGTGAGTGGTCGCCAGGAACTCGCGCACTGGGTGGCCCATCCTCAGAATCCTTTAACGGCCCGCGTGTATGTCAATCGGATCTGGAAGTCCCTGCTGGGATCCGGGATTGTCCGTACGACAGATAACTTTGGTGTGCTGGGTGAACGGCCCACACATCCAGAACTGCTCGACGCGCTCGCGAGCAGTTTTATCCAACAAGGCTGGTCGACGAAGAAGCTCATTCGTGCGATTGTGCTCTCGAAGACTTATCAGCAGTCTTCGACCTATCGTCCGGAGGCAGCGGCCATCGACCCTGAGAACAAACTTCTCTGGCGCGCCAATCGGCAGCGGCTATCGGCGGAATCGATGCGCGACAGCCTGATTTCTCTGACCAGCGGGCTGGAGACACCGGATCGGGATTCACCCGTCAAATCACTGGGGAAGCTGGTTGCCGAAAACAATCCCAAGGGGGCTGCCAAGTCGATTCAGGAATCGCGCACAAGAACGATTTATCAACCGGTCGTGCGCGGCGAGATTTCCCCACTGCTGGCTGTCTTTGATTTTGCTGACCCTGATTTTGTCGTGGGTGATCGCTCTGTCAGTACAGTCCCTGCCCAGGCGTTGGTGATGTTGAACAGCCCGTTCGTGAAAGAGTCGGCACAACAGATCGCCCGCCAGGTCGTGGAAGATGCCAGCATTCCCAGTGATGGTCGAGCCAGTGCCATTTATCTGCGATTACTGGGCCGTCCTGCTCAAGAAGAAGAAATTCAACTGGCGAACAAACTGGCTGGCCCGGGTGATCTGGCAGGCTGGTCGCGCGTGGCACATGCCCTGATTGCCTCGACCGAATTCCGCTGGCGGGATTAATGCATTTCGAAGCACCAGCCCATGGATGCCATAGCCTCGATTGATTGAAACTGTTGTGCTGTTAACCGTCGTCAGGAGGGAATGATGTACGATCAAATTGCTGCCCGATTTTCCCGACGGGCGGTTCTTTCCTCGTTGGCAGGAAGTCTGGCAGGATTAACGCTGGGGACTGGTCTTTCCCGCTGGGCAGGTGCCAGCAGCGAGGTTCAGAATGCAGCACCTGTCGTGGGAGAACCTCACTTTCCTCCCCGCGCGAAAAGGGTCATTTTCCTGTTCATGCATGGTGGTGTCAGTCAGGTCGATACCTTCGATTACAAGCCTGAGCTGTCAAAGCTGGATGGCAAAACGTTGCCATTTCAGGCGGCAGCGAACATCGATGCCAAGCCGGTGTTGATGCAGTCTCCCTGGAAGTTCAACCAGTATGGAGAATCGGGGGCCTGGTGTTCGGAACTCTTCCCCCACATCGCCCAGCAGATCGACAGGCTGTGTATTATCAAGTCGATGCACAGCCGGGGGCAATCGCATGGTCAGGCGGTTTCGATGCTGCATACCGGAAGTGATAATCTGGTGCGGCCTTCTGTTGGTGCCTGGGTCTCTTATGGACTGGGCTGTGAAAACGAGAATCTGCCGGCTTTTGTTTCGATTGGTCCTTCGGCAGGTCATGGCGGGCCACGCAATTATGGGGCGGCTTTTCTGCCTGCGATCCATCAGGCCACAACGATTGGGAGACAGGGCCGGCTGGGTAATGGGCAGATTGATTTTCTGAGCCAGGCGACACCTGAGCAGCTCGAACTTGTGCGTGCCATTCAGACGATCAGTCAGAAACATCTGGATCGTGTGGGCCCGGATGCTCAATTGCAGGGGGCGATTGAAACTTACGACCTCGCTTATCGAATGCAGGCTGCGGCTCCAGATGTGCTGGATCTCTCCCACGAAACCGAAGCGACGAAGGTGGCTTACGGGATCGGCGAAAAAGCGACTGACGAGTTTGGCAGACAATGCCTGCTGGCACGCAGGCTGGTGGAATCGGGGATTCGATATGTGGAGTTATCCACAGGGAACGTCTGGGATCAGCATGGCGGGTTACGAGCGGGCCATGCCAAGAATGCGATGGCCGTCGATCAACCGATTGCAGCTCTGTTGAATGATCTTGATCAGCGGGGATTGCTCGATGAGACCCTTGTGGTGTGGGCGGGTGAGTTTGGCCGAACGCCGATCGTGCAGGGGAATGATGGACGCGATCATAATCCGCAGGGATTTACGGTCTGGCTGGCTGGTGGGGGTGTGAGAAGTGGTTTTTCGTATGGCGAGACCGATGAGGTCGGCTATTTTGCGGCCAAAGATCGCGTCCATATGCATGATCTGCATGCGACAATGCTGCACCTTCTTGGCATCGATCATGAGCGGCTGACGTACAAATATGCGGGCCGAGATTTCCGACTGACCGATGTGCATGGGCGCGTCGTTAAGGAGATCCTGGTCTAATATCTATCCCAGAATTCAAATACTCGTAAAGAGTCGATCAAGCATGCTTGCTCAGAGCCGCTGTCTATGACACACATCTTTGCATGCATATTGATCTGAAGTGTGGCTGAAGGCTGGGTGGCTGGGGTCAAACGTCCTCGTTTGCCCCCAGGTCATTTGACTTGGATCGTCGCTGAAGAACTTTCTCAACTGCCATGAAGCATGTCTTCAGATGCTTTCGTGCTGGTCAACTTGATGTGACCAAGGGCCAATAAAGAGATCCGGCTCCTGCTACCCGGGCAAGAACCACGCCCTTTCGCAAAGCCTCCAGGGCGTGCCACCCAAGGCTGACAGCGAGTGTGACGTTGAAAAGCCTTAAGACCACGCCCTTCCGTACTGTTTTAGTTTTTTTGGGCTTCAGAGTCGTGCCACCCAAAAGCGTGCAGCCCAAGACAAAGTCAAGTGCGGTGGCAGGGTATGCGCATGGCGCGGCTTCTTGTTGTCGTGCTGGGCACGACAACTCGGCCACGAGTTGGCCGGGCCACCCTTGGGTGGCAGCTCCGAGCCGCGAGCATGGTACACAGCCCGTGGTTGTGATTGAGTCTTCAAACCCCCAGCAATATTCGGCATGATCTGGGGGTTCGCGAAGACGCTCAACCCCAGCCACCCCATAGAAGGGAGCGCAGTCGAATACTGGAATCGGCAGAAGTGGGTGGTCATTCATCCTGGTAGACTTTCGGGGCGTAGAGAACCACTGGATGAGCCGCACCGGGGAGCCATAACGTCAGGCCTCCTTCTGCTGTATCGACGCGCACCACGCCATCGGGGCAGGAATTGACGCTGGAGGCAAGGATCGCCTCTAAAGCCTGTACCGCTGCGACAACAGGACGATCTGCACTCAGACTTGAAAATTGCAGTGCATTGACTTCTTGCAGCCGCGAAGTTCGAGTCCCCGTTGAAGCGTATTCGATATAGGCGACTTCGCGGAAGAACCGCTCAATCGCTTCGATGCCATAGCCTCTCTGCGTGCGCTCATTCCAGGGTTCAATCGCTTGACCGTTGTAATGCGTATTGATGGTGGTTTTCAGTTCGTGCGGCGTGCGCCCTTCGACAGTGAGTTCAATACCTCGCTTGCGGGAATGGCCGTTCCAGACGCCGTTATCAAATCGAAACTGAACCTCCTGCTCGACATAACCGGGGAAGTTATCGGGCGTCACCCAGGAGGTATGGATATCGAAACTGGCCGTTCGCTGATCGGGATAAGCGTAAGTGACACGCAGTTGTGTGCTGTCCCAGGTCGGGCCGTCAATCGTTCCCGCTAACCCGCGCTGGCCGGTCGCACTGACGGAAATGAGTCGGCCACCAAAGGTGAAATCAATCAGCTTGAGATAATGGCATGCCACGTAAGTGCCGGGATTGCGGCCATGATTCCACGTGGCAAACTGCCCCAGACCCACTGTCTTTGGGTCCAACAGCGAGCAATATCCATGATTGACGTGTGATAGAACTCCATCGACCACCAGCGTTCGGAGGCGCTTATGATCGGGGTCGAACAGTTTGTGATAGACAACTCGCACCAGTCGCTGGTGATCCTGTGCCAGACGATGCAGTTCATCGAGTTCGCTCAATGAAAGCACTGATGGTTTCTCAATCAGCACGTGCTTACCGGCCATTAAGGCGAGTCGGGCGGCATCGAAATGTCGATCATCCGGTGTGGCAATACAAACGGCATCGAGTGCAGCACCTGTCGAGCTTCGTAAAAGCGTTTGGAGGCCATGCTCGCCGGTTTCACTGGTAAAGGTTGCCAGATGATGAGGTGCCTGAGCACGATAGGCTTCAGCCCGACGACCTGTGAGGCTGACGACGGCTGCCAGTTGGCAAGTGATCACACCGACATCGGGTGAGTAGAACCCTCGCTGACCGGCTTGTTCGAAAAATGGCCGATAGGTTTCGTCGAAGATCATGCCAAAACCCACCATCCCTGCCCGCAGTGGAACATCGGGACGACGGCGCTCCGGGATTTCTGAGTGAAGTGAGTGGCTCATTAGCAGAGAACTTCCTTACGAGACAGGTTTCGAGAGTGAGGGTTGTGCGATCAGACTTTTATGATTTTGCATCATGGCCCGTGGAAGTGAACTCTGGAAGTGGCTCGGTCTTCGTGGGATGATCAAATCATCGAGTTTCCTCGATTTTTCCTTTCGCTATCCATCACCAATCCCGCAGCATCCTGAAACCTCTCTTCTTTGAAATGGCGAGTGAATTATGGATCGACGTGACTTCTTGAGTACGACTACAACAGCCAGCCTGCTGGGTTCCGCGGCACTTTGGATCGATCCGGCTCGAGGAGAGTTGCCCTCTGCTTTGCAGGATTCGTCTCCTGTGCCGAAGAAGAAGCGTCGCGTGGCCGCCATTGGTGTGGGCTGGTATGGCAAATGTGATCTGTTGCGATTGATACAGGTGGAGCCAGTTGATGTGGTCGCACTTTGTGATGTCGATTCGCAAATGCTGGCCAATGCCGCTGAGTTGATCACCACGCGTGGAAAGCTCGAAAAACCACCGGAACTTTACAGTGATTATCGAAAGTTGCTGGCTGAGGCCAAGCCCGACATTGTGCTGATCGCCACGCCGGATCATTGGCATGCCTTGACGATGATTGCGGCTGTCGAAGCGGGTGCCGATGTTTATGTTCAGAAGCCGACGAGTGTTGATGTTGCCGAGAGCCAGGCAATGCTGGCGGCTGCGAGGAAGCACGGGCGCGTGGTGCAGGTGGGAACTCAACGCCGCAGTACGCCTCATATTGCCGAGGCGAAGCAGAAGTTCATCGATACGGGGATGCTGGGAAAAATCGGCCTTGTCGAGGTCTACTGCTATTACCACATGCGGGCCAAAGAGAATCCGCCGATCACAGAGCCGCCAGAAAACCTCGATTATGAAATGTGGGCAGGCCCGGCACCCAAACGGCCTTATTCGGCACTAATTCATCCCCGCAGATGGCGGGCCTTTACCGAGTACGGTAATGGGATCATGGGTGATATGTGCATTCACATGCTCGATACGGCCCGGTTTATGCTGGGGTTAGGCTGGCCCCAGGCGGTTTCATCCGT
>VFQR01001082.1_pt1 | contig 23786 bp, 22 predicted proteins | sample 3512321 | NCBI WGS metagenome assembly VFQR01 (sample SAMN10412374, study PRJNA504923) | tailings metagenome | isolation source: Relicate 3 Philex TSF1 revegetated site | place: Philippines: Tuba, Benguet | collected 2017-08-29 | reverse complement strand
CAGGCGGTGAAGTTGATGGTGTTGGACAGCGACAGCAGGTAGTCGGAATTGGTGAGCAGGCGCTCGTAATTTCTGAGCCCGACATCATTGGTCGCACCCGTCAGGAAATTGAACGTGGTGGTGGACATGATGATGGCGGAAATGAACGGCCAGAAAATGAGGCCAGCCATCAGGACGACCATCGGCAGCACGAAAAGATAGGCAATGCGCCAGTCACGGCCGAGGATGTTCTTGAGCTTGAACCGTGGACGGGCCACGGAGCTGATGCCGCCTACAGGCCCATCAAGAGTAATGCGCTTGTCCACAGACAGGCTCCTTGCAACTGAAGCGCCCGGCACGGCGGAGCGCATGAATGCGGCCGCGCGTCATGATCTCGGGACGCGTCGCGGCAGATCGGATGGAAGGGCAGCATTGCCGCCCTTCCATCGCAGGCAGCTCAGCCTTACGGCTGCATGATCCCGCCTTCTTCGAACAGATCGACCATGCGCTGGTGCGCATCGCGTACGGCCTCGGCCGGCGTCATACGACCGGAGATCGCGTTGCCGGCAGCCTGCTCGAGCACACCCTGCGCACGGATGGCGTCTACGCCCGCATTGGGGTTCGCCGGCCAGGACTGGCCCAGGAACGGGTCGGGGACGCTGACCATCTCGCGGATGGTAGAGAGGTTCGGATCTGTGGCCATCAGTTCGTCGGTCCACAGGTTCTGATAGGCGGGGGTGAAGAGCACGCCACCCAGGGCCGAGATCTTGCCGAAATTCTCCGGGTCGAGCAGGTTCAGCGCCAATTCCTTGGCGAGAGCGCCATTCGGCGAATTCTTGAAGATCGTGATCCAGCCACCGACGTTGCCGCCGTCGCGGCTGTCGCCATTGATGGCGGTCGGCGCGGGGAGCAACAGCGTGTTCGGGTAAACCGGGTTGTTGTCGCGTTTGGCCTGGGCGTAGATCGAGAAGGCGTTCTGGGTGAACCCGATCTGGCCGGCCAGATAGGCTTCGTTGTTGCCCACGTCGTTCCAGCTCTCGATGCCCGGCGGCAGCATCGCGGCATACTTGCCGTTGCGATCGTAGGTCTCGCGAATGAACTCGAAGGCCTCAACGGTCTCGGGGCTGTTGAACGTGACCACCATGCCACTTTCGTCGGTGAACGAGCCACCCCAGGCCTGCACGACGGAGATCAGGAAGCCGAAGCCATCGCCGGACTGGTTGGGCGTGAAGCCCCAGCCGTAGAAGTCGGGCCCGGAGATGGCGAGAGCAGCCTCGCGACGGTCGACGATGGTCTTGAGCGATGCCGGATCGATGCCGGCTTCTGCGAGCTTGTCACCGCGGGCGAAGTAGCCGGTGGTGGTGCCGATCAGCGGGATGGCCTTCCAGCGCCCGTCGAACTGCGCCGTCTTGGCGGCATTGAGGCCCGGCATGATTTCGCCGTAGCGGCTTACCGCCTCCTCGACAACATCGGTCACGTCCTCGACGAGGTCGAGCAGATGCAGCTGCGAGATGGAGACGTTGGAGGTGTAGGCGAAGTCGGGCGGATTGCCGGCACGCACAGCGGCAGTCATCTTGCCCATGAAGTCGCCGAAAGACTCCGGGTTCGTGGTGGAGATGTCGAGTTGAACGCCCTTGGCGTCCGCGAATGCCTGCACCGTGTTGCGGAACGCCGTCTGCGCCGCCTCGAAGTACTCGGTGCGGTGAATGACGGTCAGCTTGCCCGAGCCGCCGACCGGCAGCGCGGCGTCCGGCTGGGCGTCCTGCGCGAATGCGGGCAGGCCGTTGGCGGCAAGGGTCACACCCGCGCCGGTTGCAGCCATGCCACGCAGAAGCGCGCGGCGGCTGACTGAGTTCTTGTCGTCCATTGGTCGTCCTCCTCCTTGAGGTGATTGTCGCGGGACCAGCTTCCTCAAACGGTCCGCGCGCAAGCTCTATGCCGGTCGCGCCGTCAGGCCCTCCCGTCGGGGCATTCCGTGCCCGCAGCGTTGCTGATGTGAATGGAACGAGCGCGTCATTGCGCCCATGAGGTCGAGAGCGGCCGAAGCCGCCGGCAAGAGTCCGGCCGGCGCAGCAAGAGTCGCGGTAAAAGCCAAGTGCTTCACGTCGCCCTCCCCCGAGGTCGTCCCGACTGCTTTAGTCCGCATTGTCGCCAGGGCTACCCTCTCCGGAGTTTGCCTGCCTCTGCGGTACGTTAAGCAATCTGTAGGGCATTCATGGCGCTGTCAACAACCAATCATACTTCTTCCCTAGGTCAGAGACGCTGACCTAGGTCCCGAAGACATTGACAGTCCGTCCTTCCTGTGCCATCAGCAAAGTTATCATACTAATTTCGGCGGCAGAACCCCATGGATTACGCACAGCTCAAGGCGAAGATCGGATCGGGGCTGCTGTCCTTTCCAGTCACCGATTTCAGTGCGGATGGGGAGTTCGACCGGGACGGCTATGCGCGGCGGCTGCAGTGGCTGTCCTCCTATGAGGCGTCGGGCCTGTTTGCGGCGGGCGGGACCGGTGAGTTCTTCTCGATAGGCCCTGACGAATATGACGAGGTGATCCGCACGGCGGTCGAGAACTCCAGCCCGGACGTGCCGGTACTGGCCGGCGTCGGCTACGGCACTCGCATGGCGGTGGATCTCGCCAAGCGCGCCGAGCGGGCCGGAGCGGCCGGCATCCTCGTCTTGCCGCATTATCTGATGGTCGCCGAGGAGGCCGGGGTGATCGCCCATATGCAGGCGATCTGCCAGGCCGTGGGAATCGGTGTCATCTACTACGCCCGCGACAATACCAGACTGTCGCCGGCCGGGCTCGAAAAACTCGCCGAGAGCTGCCCCAATTTCATGGGCTACAAGGACGGCATCGGCGATCTGCAGCTGATGCAGCGCATCCACTACCGGCTCGGCGACCGGGTGGTGCATATCGGCGGGCTGCCCACGGCCGAAGTGTTCGCGCAGCCCTATCTCGAAATGGGCGTCACGACCTATTCCTCGGCGGTGTTCAACTTCGTGCCGGAGCTGGCGCTGCGCTTCTACAACGCCGTGCGGGCCCGCGATGCGGCGACCGTGGACGGGCTGATGCAGAGCTTCTACCTGCCGCTGATCGAGCTGCGCGATCGCAGGAAGGGCTACGCGGTGTCGATGATCAAGGCCGGCGCCGATCTCGTGGGGCATCCGGCCGGCCCGGTGCGGGCGCCGCTGACCGACCTCGACGCGGCGGAGCGCGAGACGCTGCGCGCGCTGATCGAGGCGCATCGCTGAAGCTCCCGCGCCGCTGAGGCGGGGCCAGTGTTGCGCCCGGACCTCGTCCTTCGACGAGCTCAGGATGAGGTCCTCACAATGTGCTGAGACGCCTCAGGATGATGTCACTACAACGTCCTGAGACGCCTCAGCACGAGTTGTACAGCCGTCTGGCCCACCCGGGTGCGGCCAGCTGCGTTCAGCACGGATCTACGCGCCGACATGGCCAACGGGCGGCGGTCCCCTCAGGGGCGCTTGCCGATCTCTGCGGTGTCGACGCGCCAGGCCAGGGCCTGCTCGCTCAGCGTGATACCGAGGCCGGGGCGGTCGGAGACGACCATGCGTCCGCCCCGGATCTCCAGATGCTCGTTGAACAGCGGATCGAGCCAGTCGAAATGCTCGACCCAGGCATCGTGCGCATAGGCGGCGGCGAGGTGGACGTGGATCTCCATGGCGAAGTGCGGCGCCATCTTGAGGTATTTCTGCTCCGCCAGCGTCATGATCCTGAGGAATTGCGTGATGCCGCCGACGCGCGGCGCGTCGGGCTGGATGAAATCCACCGCATCCTTGTCGATCAGCGCGACGTGCTCGGCGACGCTGGTCAGCATCTCGCCCGAGGCGATGGGGGTGACGAGCTGGGCGGCGAGCCGGGCATGACCCTCGACGTCATAGGCGTCGAGCGGCTCCTCGATCCAGACGAGGTTGAAGGGCTCGAGCGCTCGGCCGATCCGTTCCGCGGTCGGGCGGTCCCATTGCTGGTTGGCATCAACCATCAGCGGCACCCGCCCGGCGACAACCCGCTGCACCGCCTCCATGCGGGCGAGATCGACAGCCGGATCGGGATGGCCGACCTTGATCTTCAGCCCGCCGATGCCGCTGGCGATGGCCGCCTCGCAATTGGCGACCAGTTCCTCGGTGGGGGTCGAGAGGAAACCGCCGGAGGTGTTGTAGCAGGCGACGGAATCGCGTCGCGCGCCGAGCAGCTTGGCCAGAGGCAGCCCGGCCCGCTTGGCCTTCATGTCCCACAGCGCGACGTCGAAGGCGGCGATCGCCTGGGTGGCGAGCCCGCTCCGCCCCACCGATGCGCCGGCCCAGACCAGCTTGTCCCAGAGCCGGGCGATGTCGCTGGGGTCCTCGCCGATGAGGGCCGGCGCGATCTCGCGGGCATGGGCGAACAGCCCGTAGCCGCCGGCGCGCTTGGAGTAGGAAAAGCCGATACCATGGTGGCCGCGCTCGCTCGTGATCTCGGCGAACAGCATCGCCACCTCGGTCAGCGGGCGCTGCCGCCCGGTCAGCACCTTGGCATCGCTGATCGGGGCCTTGAGCGGTAAGAGGATGAGCGAGAGCTTGATCCAGGCGATGCGGTCGGTGGTGGCGGGACCCGGCGCCAGCCCAGCCAGGAGACTGCTGCCGGGGATGTATGCGATGGGGGCGCCGGATGCCATGAAAGCCTCGTTCATTACACGTTATGATCTGCTGCGGGCCGGACGCCGTGCCTAGCGGGGGCCGCCGGACACGGCAGCGCCGTAGGGGTCCCAACCATTGGCCTGGAACAGGGCGATGATGTAGCCGAAGCAGAAGGCGAAGGCGGTTTCGTTGGAGTCGGCGGCATCGATATGCGGCACGTGGTCGGGCATGATCATGCCGTCATAGCCGACCTCCTTGTAGATCTTGAAGGTGGCCGGCATGTCCATGTCGCCATTGTCGGGGAACTCCTCGGTGAAGGAGTAGCGGCCGCCCTTGATGTTGCGGAAATGCACGTTGAAGATCTTCTTGCGCTTGCCGAACCAGCGGATGATCTCGGAGATCTCTTCGCGTGGATTTTCAAGGCTTTCGGCCACGGTGCCCTGGCAGAAATTGAGCCCGTGATAGGGGCTCTCGGCGATCTGGACGAACTTCATCAGCCCCTCGGCATCGCCCAGGACGCGCTTTTCGAAGCCGCGATAGCCCGGCGGGGTCATGGGGTCGTGCGGGTGGCAGGCGAGGCGCACCTTCGCTGCCGTCGCCACCGGGACGACGCGCTCGAGGAAATAGGTGATGCGCTCCCAGAATTCGTCGGCGCTGACCTTGCCGGCGATGGTGAGGGTGTCGCCGTCGGTCGCCTGGTCGGCGCGCCAGGTCGAGAGCTTCTGCCCGCCACGGCCGGTCTCCGAGGTGGTGCGCGGAATGCCAAGCACGTTGAAATTGTACTTGGCCGCGCCGATGCTGGCCTCGGCCAGCGCCTCGATGATGCGGCAGATGCCGTCGATCTCGCGGTCGCGCTCGCCGGGCTTGCCGAGCACGATGCCGGGCGCCTGATGCTTGCGCTCGATGCCCGAGGAGGGCAGCGGCAACTGCACCATGTCCAGAATCAGGCCATGACTCTGAACGCGTTCTGAATGGCGCATGAGGATGTCGCGATCCCATTGCCAGGGGTCGCCCTCGGGGTCGATGCAGACATGCCTGAGCCCCAGTTGCGCGAGCTGCCGGAGATAGCGATCCCCCACCTTCGCGAACTGCTCTCCCCCGAGCTGCGTGCCGACATACATGATGGTCCCCTCGATTGTTCTATGACTTCTTGAAAGTTGTATGATAGATTTTTTGCCGCAACAAGCGCATGGGCGAAATTCGCTGGCCTTTGCGCCGGAAATCGCGTTGTTAGGCGGAACCAACTTCGACGTGGGCCCCATGTCTGCCACCGTGCATCTCACCGACCGGATCAAGCTGGACCTGATGCGCCTGATCGAGGCGGACGGGCTGAAGCCGGGCGACAAGCTGCCGCCGGCCGACCAGCTGTGCGAGCAGTTCTCGGTGAGCCGCACCGTGGTGCGCGAGGCGATCGCCAGCCTCAAGGCCGAGGGGAGGCTGCGCTCGCTGCGGGGGAGCGGGGTCTATGTCGCCAAGCCGCGCGAGGGCGGCGCGGTGCCCGCCTTCATGGCGGCGCCGCAGGAAATCGGCGACGTGCTGGAGTTCATGGAGTTCCGCGTCTCGGTGGAGGTGGAAGCGGCAGGGCTCGCCGCCGAGCGCCGGACCGAGGTGCACCTGCTGCGCATGGAGCAGGCGCTGAGCCAGTTCCGGCGGGCGATGCAGGAACGCTCGCTGGCGACGGAGGCCGACCGGGCCTTTCACCGCGAGATCGCCGACGCCACCAACAACAACCGCTTCCGCCTGTTCGTCGACGAGATGGGGGAACGGCTGATCCCGCGGCGGACATTGGGGGCGGGCTTCGTCGACGAGGCGACCAAGGCCGAGTTCCTCGGCCACATCGAGACCGAGCACCTGCGCATCCACGCCGCCATCGCCGACCGCAATGCCGACGCAGCGCGGGTGGCGATGCGCAAACACCTCGAAGACGGCCGCCGCCGCTACCGCGAATGGCGCCTGACGCATCTGGAGTAGGGCAGTGGGGGAGTGCCCCCGTGACCCCAGAGGTCAGCGGCAGGGCAAGGCGGGATCAGCAGCAGCAATCCATCTGTACTGTCTCCATCGGCCGGCCACGCGGCAAAGCTGGGATGACGGAGCGACCGACCGTGCGCCACGCGCGGGGTGAGGCGGCCGCTGGGGTGTTGCTGGCCCTCGGCTCTTGCTGCCGACCGATGCCTTGCCCGCTTTCGGGACGCCTGGACCGCCGACACCGTCATCGCTCGGGCAGCGTGATCTCGGCGCCGGTTCCCTGCGGGTCCGAAGCCCGGCCGGAGGCTACATGCCCATGGCCTTGAGCTCCTGCAGCGGCGGGATGGTGTTGTACATCTTCGGGTCGAGACGGTCCCACAGGATGCCGACCGTGGGCTTGTGCGGATTGACGACCTCGATGGTGCGGGTGGGCGTGAAGATGGCGTCGGCCACGGTGTCGAAGACATCGGGGGTCAGTTCCTCATCGAGCACCTGGCAGTCATGAACCACAGCGGCGGCGGGCGTTGCGGTGCTGATGCGGCCGAGCCGGTAGAGGATGCCCCATTCGGCATCGAAGAAGCCGTGCCCCTTGCCGAACCGCACACCGGCCAGATTGATGGCCCCCGTGCCCGTGACCATGTAGTCGATGGTCGGCATGGCCATGATCTCGGTCAGCCCGACCGGGCGCCCTACCCGCTCCATGCCGTCGAGCGTCGAGGCATAGAGGTAGAGTTCGGGCGCGATCACCCTGGGATCGAGCAGCCAGAAGCCCCGCTTGATGGAATAGGTGGTCATCAGCACGGTCTTGCCATCCTCGAGCGCCCTCAGCCGGAGGCGGTCCAGGCAATTGTCGGGCGTGATGAAGATGAAATTGGCGTCGCGATAGAACCGGTGCGCCACCAGCCGCTCCACGGCGGCCTCTCCGCCCTCGAAGTCCGCGATGAACTCGCCGAAGTCGAAATGGAAGCGGCTGTCGGGCACGGCGACCTTGAGCAGTTCACTCCAGACGCGCTCGCGGACCGATGCCTTGTGTTCGACGACTGTTTCGCTCACTGGATTCCCCATTTTATCATTAGCTTGCACTGGACATGCCGAGGCGCCCGAGCGTCCGGCGTTCGATGACGACCACGGCCTGGTAGAACAGGACCGAGATGAGAACGGAGACGACCGCGACGGCCCAGATCATCCCGTAGTCGAGATAGCCGCGCGACTGGTTGAGCAGATTGCCGAGCCCGGTTCCCGTGGCCAGCCATTCCGCGATCATCACCCCAAGCAAGGCACGGGGCACGGTGAGACGGATGGCGGCGAAGACATAGGGCAGCGCGGCCGGCATCGAGACCAGCCAGAGTTGCTTGAACACCCCCGCACCATAGGCGCGCGGCACTTCCAGCGCCGCCCGGGGCACGAGGGCCAGACCCTGCGCCATGGTGACGAAGGCGGGAAAGAAGGTGACGGAAATCGTCACCCAGAGCACAAGCTCATAGCCTCGCCCCAGCATGAGGACGAGCAGCGGCGTCAGGGCGACGAGCGGCATGGTCTGGGTCACCAGCGCCACGGGCATGAAGGCGCGCACGATCGCCGGATAGATCTGTGACGCCAGCGCCAGCGCCAGGGCCATGGCGAGGCCGGCGGCCATGCCGACAAACGTCATGGGCAGGGTCTGGGTCAACGCGCCCAGCAAGCGGGCCTGCGCCGTTGGCGATGCCGGCATCAGGAACAGGTATTCGAGCAATCCCGCGGGGGATTTGGCCAGCATGGCCGGCACCTCGAGCCACCACAACAGCAGGGCCCAGACCGCAAAGGGCAACGCCAGCGAGGCGAGCGCGATCAGTCCGTTCTGCCACCAGGGCCTGTCGATGTCTCCCGCCTGCTGCAAGGCGGACGGCACGGTCACGGCCTGGGTCCGCCCGGTCAGGGCATTGGCGATGAACGCGAAGACGAAATAGCCGAGCGCCGCCATGGCGGTCGCCATCATGCCGATGCCCCAGAGCCGGTCGGGCTCCGCGCGCCCCAGCGAGCCGAGCAGGTAGACACCCAGTCCCCAGCGCCCACCGCCGCCGAATTCGGCCAGGATGGCGCCGAGCACGGCGTTCGGGGCGGCAATTCTGAGCCCGCTCAGGATGTTCGGCAACGCGCTGCGCCATTGCACATAGCGCAGCACCGCCCATCGCCCGCCGCCATAGGCCTTGACGACATCGGTGGCCCGGGCATCGGTCTGGGTCAGACCAACCACCGTCGCCGTCATGGTCACGAAATAGCACCCCAGCGCCGCGAGCACGATGCGCGGCGTCATATCCGTCAGGGTGAGGACGAGGATCGGCGAAATCGCGATCGGCGGCAGGGCGTAGATCGCCACGTTGAGGCCGCGCGCGATTCGGCCGGTGACCGGGAACAGCGCGAACAGCGTGCCGGCCGCGATCGCCACCAGATTGCCGATCAGAAAGCCGGCGCTGGCCCCGTGGAGGGTGGCCAGCAAATGGCCGGGATAGTCTTTCCAGTCCACCAAGAGACGCAGCAGGACCGCGCTGGGCGGCGGCAGGGCACCGCGCGCGACCCACTGGAGCTGCCCGACCAGCTCCCAGAGCGCCAGAATGATCGCGGTGTTGAACAGCGCGCGCGCCCAACCCGGCCAGCGGTCAATGCCCATCGAGCGCCCCGGCGACTCGGCGTTCGATGGCGTGGAAATCCGGGTGATTGAAGAGGTCCGGATCGCGCGGGCGCGGCAGATCCACATCGATGATGGTGGCGATGCGGCCGGGCCGGCTGGCCATGACGACAATCCGGTCGGAGAGAAACACCGCCTCGTCGATGCCATGGGTGACAAGCAGCGTCGTGGCCCGGGTTTCCATCCAGATGCGCTGCAGTTCGATGTTCATCTGCCGCCGCAATATCTGGTCCAGCGCGCCGAACGGCTCGTCGAGGAACAGGACCTGTGGCGAGGTGACCAGCGCCCGCGCAATGGCCGCGCGCTGGCGCATGCCCCCCGAGAGTTCGCCCGGCAGCGCCTTTTCGAACCCGCCCAGTCCGACGAGAGCGATGAGTTCGCCAATGCGGTCGCGGGACTGCGCGACCGGACGGCCCAGCACATTCAGAGGCAGCGCGACATTGCTCTCGACGGTGCGCCAGGGCAGCAGCGCCGCGTCCTGGAAGGCCACCCCGGTGAGCCCGGCCCGCGTGGCGCCCGTGGGAGGCAAGCCCCCCACGGTGACGGTTCCGGCATTGGCGGTGTCGAGACCCAGGCAAAGCCGCAGGATGGTCGACTTGCCGCAGCCAGACGGCCCGATCAGGGAGGTGAACGACCCCGGCGGGCACTCGAGCGATATCCCCCGCAGGGCCTCAGTCCTGGTGCCCCGGCTTTCAAAGATGCGATCGACGCCGGAGAGGCTGATGCCTGCGGGTTGGGCCACGTCAGATCTCTTCGAGCAGCGTGGTATCGAACATGTCGCGCGTCGCCCTGATGCCGACCGCGGCCAGCGCCTCGATGTTCTGCGCGATGCCTTCCTCGGTCATCGAGAAGTAGCCGCCTTCGGCCTCCATCAGGGGCTGCTGGGCGACGTTGAAGAAGATCTCGTTCTCGATCGACCGGCCGGTGCCGGCAAACCAGGTGTCGGCAATGGTGGGCGGATAGGCCTCCGGGTCGATGAAGTTCTCTGCCCAGCCCTTACGCGAGGCGCGCATGAAGGCGACGATCTCGTTGCGCCGCTCGGCCAGCGTGTCGGTGGTGACCACCAGCGTGTCGTTGTAGATGGTGAAGCCGAAGTCGTAGAGCAGGAACGAGGTCGCTTCGGCGCCGGCCTGGCGGATGGTGTAGGGCACGTTGGTGGTGAAATCGAGCGATGCGTCGATCTCGCCCTGGATCAGCGGCGTCGGATCATAGGCATAGGGCACGATGTTGACCGCGCTGCGGTCCACCCCGGAAATGCTCAGCATCGCCTCTACCGAGATGACGTTCACCGGCGGAACCGCGAGCGTCTTGCCGACGAGATCCTGCGGCGAGGTGATGGGGTTGGAGGCCAGCGAAACGATGCCGATCGGGTTCTTCTGGTACTGGGCGCCCACGATCTTGAAGGGCGCGCCCTGATCGACGATGGCCTTGATCGTGGTGTCGGGTGTGGTCAGGGCGAGATCGGCCCGGCCGGCGACCAGGGTCGATTCCGGAATGACGTCGGGGCCGCCGCTCAGATAGGTGAGGTCCAGCCCCTCCTCGGCGTAGTAGCCGCGATCGAGGGCGAGGAAATACCCGGCGAATTCCGCGTCATTGATCCATGCGGCCTGCAGCGTGAACGGGGCCGCCTGCGCAAAGGCAAGGCGCGAGGTGAGCGGCAGGCTGGCTCCTGCTGCGGCAAGGGAGATGAAGTTTCGTCTGTTCAGTCTCAGGCTCATCGTGCGTCTCCGAAGGTTGGGTTGAGGGTGGACAGGCTGGAAATCGGATCACTGGATGCCGCGCATGCGCGCCAGTTCGCGTAGCGGCGCCGCGGCGGCGATGGACTCGGGAGACAACAGCTCCCAGTTGACGCCGCGGGGGCGGCGCGTGGTGCGCTGCACGGTCAGCCGGCGGGTGGGTGTCGCGATGACGTCGACCATGATTTCGGCGTCGCTGGCCGGCAGCTTGTCCTCGACCACCTGCACGTCGTGGACCATGGCGATGACGGGGGTTTCGTCGTCGACCAGACCGAGGTCGCTGAAGATGCCCCACTCGATATCGAAATAGCCGTGGCCCTTGCCGAAGCGGATGCCGCCGGTCGAGACAGCGGACGCGCCCGTCACCAGCACACCGAAGCGGCCCATCGCCGCGATGGTCTTCAGATCGACGGGATGACCGAAATGCTCGATGCCATCGAGCCAGGCGGCATAGCGTTCGTGGCCGGCGGGCACGTCGGCCGGGTCGAGCAGCAGCAGGCCGCGCCGCATATTGTAGCTCGAGATCACGAAGCGCCGACCGGCTTCGATCAGCTTGCGGCGCAGGGAGTCGAGGCTGTTGTCCGGGGTGACGAACACCAGTTCGTCCGTCGCGAAGACCGGATCGGCCAGCAGCATGTCCGCCACCGATTCCGACCCCTCGAAGTCGGGAATGAACTCCGAGAAATCGAGATGGAAACGGGTGTCGGGCCGTGCGAAGGGCGTGAGCTTGTCCCAGATACGCTGACGGACCATGCGGGAATTGGTCAAGACCGGCGCCCCTGCCTGTTTCACTGTTTCATAATGATGAAACCGTTGTTTCAAAGATGCAAGATGGGTAGTAGATATTTTTGCGCCGATTTTTTCGGGGAGGGTGAGGCGAGGCCATGTCATCGCGTCTGGTTTTGAGAATTCAGGAGCGTTTCGAACGGCTTACCGCCGGTGAGAAGAAACTCGCCCAGCTCATTCTCGACCGGGAGGACGGCGTGCTGACCCATTCGGCAACCGAACTCGCCGACATGGCCGGTGTTTCAAAGGCCACCGCGGCGCGCTTTTTCCGCCATCTGGGCTATGCCGATTTCGGCGAGGTGAAACAGCAGGCCCGGGAGGAGCGCAACCGTACCGAACCGTACGGGCTCTCGGTGGGGGTCTCCGAACAGCTGGCGCTGGGCAAGGCCATCGGCACCCATCTCGACCTCGAACTGCGCAACCTGACCAAGACGTTCGAAGAGCTGCGCTCGGACAAGATCCGGGAGGCGGCCGAGGTCATCAATGCCGCCCCCCGGGTCTGGGTGCTCGGCCTCGGGGCCGAAGAGGGCCTCGCCCGCTATGCGCGCCTGCTGCTGGCCCGGCTGCGTCACTCGGTGATGATCCTCGGGATCAATCAGGGGTCATGGGCGGAGGACCTGGCCATGACCGGTCCCAAGGACGCCCTGCTGGTGCTCACCCTGCCGCCGCGCCCGCCGATACTGGAACCCATTCTCGACTATGCGCGCACCTCGCGCCTCAATGTGGTGACGCTGACGGACCGCCAGTTCATGGCCGAGGCGCAGCGCTTTTCGCAGGTGGTGCTGCCCTGCCATGTCTCGAGCTTCGGGCTCGGGCCCTCCCACACCGCCTTCGCCAGCGCCATCCGCCTCCTCGCGATCGCCCTTGCATCGGTTGCGGGGAAATCGGCACTGCAGCGCGACGAAATCATCGCCGGAATCGCCGAGGAACTGGGCGGCCTGTGATCGTTTCACGCTCGCTGAGGGGGAGATTGCGCCGGGGTTGCCGGGCTCAGCACGACTGGCACCGCGACACGGGGCGGGGACACGCGCGGCATTTGAGGTGTTTCGTGCGTCATTTCCGATATTCATTCGTTATACCAGATAGCGCATAATTGTCGTTTATGTGCCGAATCCGATATTGCAGGGATATCGGATATAGCGCATAATGTCAGGCGAGCAGGCGCTTCATGAACGACCTTGCCCGCAGCCCCAAACAGATCGGCACCGTCATCCGCCGGGCACGCAAGAAGCACGGCCTCAGCCAGAGCGCGCTCGGCGCGAAGGCAGGCCTGCGCCAGGAGACCATCTCGCTGATCGAAACCGGCCATCCTGCGGCGCGGCTCGACACGTTGCTCGCTGTGCTCGCGGCACTCGATCTCGAGTTCCAGATCGGGCCGCGCAGCCGCGGCAGCACGCTGGAGGACTTGCTCGGCTAATGGCGAGGCGCAAGCAATATCCGCCGCTGCGGGTCTATCAGAACAACCGGCTCGTCGGCTTCCTGCGCAAGGATCCGAGCGGGGCGATCGACTTCCGGTACGACCAAAGCTGGCTGGACCGGAAATCGGCGTTCCCGGTGTCGCTGTCGCTCCCCCTGCGCGAGGATGCCTGGCGCGGCGAGCCGGTCGCGGCCGTCTTCGAGAACCTTCTGCCGGATTCGGATGCGCTGCGCCGGCGCGTTGCCGACAAGGTCGGTGCGGCGGGCTATGACGCCTACAGCCTGCTCGCAGCCATTGGCAGCGACTGTGTCGGTGCGCTGCAGTTCTTCCCTGAGGACGCCGCCGAGCCGGACGAACCGGCGGCGCTCTCCGGCGAGCGCGTTGACGATGCGGCGATCGAGAAGCTGCTCAAGAACCTCGCGCAGGCACCGCTCGGTCTCAGCCGCGATGACCCGTTCCGTATCTCGGTCGCCGGCGCGCAGGAAAAGACTGCTCTCCTCCTCCTTGACGGCCAGTGGATCAAGCCGCACGGCACCACCCCGACCACGCACATCTTCAAGACGCAGATCGGCGCGCTGTCCAACGGCATCGACCTCACCAACAGCGTCGAGAACGAATTCTACTGCCTCAAGCTCCTGGAACTGTTCGGCCTGCCGGTGAACAAGGCCGAGATCATGGATTTCGGGGCAACCAGGGCGCTGGTTATCGAGCGCTTCGATCGCCGCTGGCACGGGGGCCGTCTGGTCCGCTTGCCGCAGGAGGATTGCTGTCAGGCGCTCTCCGTGCCACCGGCGCGGAAGTATCAGAGCCATGGCGGACCGGGCATCGTCGAGATCGCCGACCTGCTCAAGGGCAGCAACGATCCTGCAAGAGATCACCGAACCCTCCTGAAGGCGCAACTCGTCTTCTGGCTGATCGGCGCAACCGATGGGCATGCAAAGAACTTCAGCATCTCTCTCAATCCCGGTGGGGGCTTCGAGCTCACCCCGATCTATGATGTGCTCAGTGCGCAGCCCAGCCTCGACGCGCGGCAGATCGAGCGCAAGCAGATGAAGCTCGCCATGTCGGTGGGAGGCAACAACCACTACCGCATCGATGAGATCCTGCCCCGCCACTTCGCGCAGACGTGCGAGCGCGCCGGACTGCCCAAGGGCCTCGTCCGCGATGTTCTGGACGAAGTCGCGTCGCGGGCGGAAGCGGCAATCGACGAGATCGAAACCGGCCTGCCGAGGCCATTCCCATCGGTCGTACATGAATCGGTAAAGGCGGGCGTCAGGGAGCAACTACGGCGCCTTAAGTGAAGGAGCCTCGGGACAGCCGGCCTTGCCTATGTCCCTGGCCCACGGCCATTCGGGATATCCCGCAGCAGGCCAAGGTACCTGCGCCCGGTGATCGACCGCGTCGAGGTGGACGAGACGGGAGTCCGTGTCGTTGGCAGGAATTCAGCTCGGGAGGGCTTGGTCCTGGGTTTCGGCGCGGATCCGGCCGGTATGCCCAGTCTTGTGCGGAAGTGGCGCGCCCGAAAGGATTCGAACCTCTGACCCCCAGATTCGTAGTCTGGTGCTCTATCCAACTGAGCTACGGGCGCCTGGTCCGTGGCTCGAGGCCGACGGAACGGCGTGACCCATACATGGGCGCGGCGGGCATTGCAAGCGGGGTCGAGGGTGGATTTCGACAGTTCGGTGACGGGATCAGCCGAGCCGCAGCGAGAGCGGCAGGGTGATGTCGAAACGGCTGCCGGGGTGGGTGTCGGCCAGAGACAGGCGGCCGCCATGGGCTTCGGTCAGTTCCCGCGCGATGGCGAGGCCGAGCCCCGTGCCGCCGGCGCGGGCGGAGCCTTCGAAGGCGACGAACAGGTTTTCCCGCGCCCGCGGCGGCAGGCCCGGGCCGTTGTCGACGACGCTCAGCACCATCGCTTCGGCGGTCTCGGCAAAGCCGATCTCGACGCGGGGTTCGGCGATGCGCTCGCCCGCCGCCTCCAACGCCTCGCGCGCGTTCTTCAGCAGATTGACGAAGATGCGGGCGAACTGGTCGGCATCGGCGGAAATGGCGAGCCCGGCCGGCACCTCGTTGCGGAAGGCGATCACCGGATGACCGGCGAGCCCGGCATCGAAAGCCGCATCGTCGAGCAAGAGGCGCAATTCGACGCGGCCGAGGCGCGGCGGGGCGACGCTCTGCCGGCCATAGTCGAGCACGGACTGGGCAAAGCCGATCGCCCGGTCGATGGACTGCACGAGGCGCGGCGCGAGGCGCTGTACCTTGGGATCCTCGACATCGGCCACCTGGTCGGAAAGCAATTGCGCCGAGGTGAGGGTGTTGCGCAGGTCATGGTTGATCTTGGCGACCGCGAGGCCGAGATCGGCGAGGTGCCGGCGCTGGCGCAGCATGGAGAAGATGTCGGATTCCATCGCGGCGAGTTCGCGCTGCATGACGCCGATCTCGTCGCCGCGCTTCGTGGGCGGCACGATGAGCGCCGCGTTTTCGGGGGCGCCCCGATAGCGCACCATATTGCCGGTGAGCCGCCGGATCGGCTCGATCAGGATGCGCGACACCAGCACATAGAGCGCGGCCGAGGTGATGAGGGCCAGAATCAGCGACAGCACGAAGAGATTGCGCGAGTAGAGCAGCAGCTCGGCGCGGAGCGGCGCCTCGGGCATCAGGAGCTCGACGATGCGATCGGGCTGGCCGGCCTCCTCGCCGACGATGCGGAGGGTGCGGCCGGGCGCAGCGAACAGGGTGTCGATGGTCCCCATGATGACGGTCGCCGGGTCGCGCTGCCTGAGATCGACGGTGACGGCCTCGCGCGGGAGTTCGGCCGCCTCGAGCTCGATCAACTGGCTCTGCCCCTCGCGGCGATAGACGATCGCGACGGCGCCGGCGGAGGTCAGCAGCCGGTCGGTCAGCATGCGCGGCAGTTCCATCGCGTCGGGCACGGCATCGAGCACCCGGGCGGCGACGATGCCGACGCGCAGCCGATCATTGAGCCAGGAGAGGCGGAAGCTCGCCGCGGTGGGCAGATAGATGACGATCTCGACCGCGAGGATCACGACGACGATGGTCGCGATGATCTTGGCGGACAGGCCGGAGAGCGGGCCGGGCAGGGCATGGTTCGGAGTGGCCATCACAAGATGAATACCGGGGAATTCCGCACGGTTCCAGCGGGATCGGCGGCAGCCGCGGCCGGGCAAACAGGCGGTGCGGCAACGCGTCCGGCAGGCGGCGGCTCAGCCGAGCAGCCGGTAGAGCTGCATCCAGCGCGCGAGCAGCGGGTGGCGGGCCAGATCGGCGCTCTCCTCGGCGGCGAGCCGGGTGAGGATTTCGGCGTAGGCGGGGTGCGGGGCAACGAGGCGCGCCAGTTGCCGCATGGTCATGCGGTTGGCGACCGCCAGCCCACACACCGAGATGAGTTCGGCGGCGGCCGGCCCGACGATCGACGCGCCGAGCAGCCGGCCGTCGCGACCGATGAGGAACTTGGCGAGGCCGTAGGTCTGCCGGCTGGTGCGGGCGAGGTCGTTGTCGGCGAAGCCGGCGCGGCGGATGTGGAAGGCGTTGCCGAAGCGCACGCGCGCCGCCCGCTCGTCGAAGCCGACCTGGGCGATGGCGGGCTCGGTATGCACCAGCGCCGGCACATGGCGCGGATCGGGCGGGAGCCAGGGGCCGAACAGGGCGTCGCGCACGACGAGGCGCGCCTGGTGCAGCGCGGACTGGCCCGATTGCTCGAGGCCGGCCGCATCGCCCACGGCGTAGATGCGCGGATTGGTGGTCTTCAGCCGGGCATTGAGCTGCAGCCGGCGCGGATCGCCGCGCAGCCGCCTGGCACCGGCCTTGTCGAGGCCGAGCGGATCGAGCCGGGGCACGCGGTCGCCGGCGACGAGGACATGTGAGACATCGAGCACCAGCTCCTTGCTCCCGCTCTCGACCACCACGCCGATGCCCATCGAGCGCGGGCGGATTTCGGCGACGCGGCTGTGCGGCAGGAGGCGCACCCCCTCCTCGGCGAGGCGGGCGAGCACCACGTCCACCAGTTCGTTGTCGAGCCGGGGCAGGAACGCTGCGGGGGCGACGACGGTCACCTCGCTCCCCAGCCGGCGATAGGACTGGGCGATCTCGAGCGCGAGCGCGCCCTCGCCGATGACGACGAGATGGGTGAGCTTGCGCGTGTTGTCGAGAATGCTGTCGGTGGTGAAATAGGCGACGGCATCGAGGCCGGGAATGGCCGGAATTTCCGCCACGGCCCCGGTCGCGACGACGAAACGGCGCGCCCGCAGCCGGCGCTCGCCCACCGCGAGGGTGCGGCGATCGACGAACTGGGCCTCGCCGGCGACGATCTCGACCCCGAGCGCGGCGAAACGGGCGGCGGCGCTGGCGGGAGAGAGCTGGGCGATGACGGCATCGACGTGATCGTGCACGCGGCGGAAATTGACCTTGGCCTCGCCGGTGGTGATGCCGAAGGCGGGGGCCTCGCGAATGGCCTGCACCGTGCGGGCGGCCGCCGCCAGCGCGCGGGCCGGCACGGCGCCGGTGTTGAGCCAGCTGCCGCCGGGCTTGTCGCGCTCGACGATGACGACGGAGGCGCCATAGGCCCGGGCGGCTTCGGCGACGGCAAGGCCGGCAGCGCCCGCCCCGATGATGCACAGGTCGGTTGTCGTCACGTCCACAAGGAATGCCTCTTCATCGCGCCCAGAGCCCGACCCCAGGCCTCAATAGCACTGCAAAGGTTGCAGGCAAGTAGCTTCGGCCCAGAGGTGCACCCCGCGCGGCACGCGGGGGCACATTTTGCCGCGCAGGATGGGCACAAGACGCCGCGCGCGGCGCGTTGACTTGCCCGGCCCAATTCCCTATAAGCCCGGCAAATCTGCCGCGGGTGCCCTTGGCGTTCCGTCCGGCACACCTTGCGCCAAGATAGAACAAGAGGAACCGCGCGCCGGCGTGGTCTGATGCCATGAAACGTACATTCCAGCCGAGCACGCTCGTCCGCACCCGCCGCCATGGCTTCCGCGCCCGCATGGCGACCAAGAACGGCCGCAAGGTGCTCGCCCGTCGGCGCGCCGTCGGCCGCAAGCGCCTGTCGGCCTGAGACCCGGGGCCGTGTCGGCGGCCACGTCCGGAGGCAGAGATTTGCGCCGCCTCAGGAAGAGATCGGAATTTCTGAGAGTCGCCCGGGGCAATCGCGTCGGGCGCTCTGCATTTTCCCTGCAGGCGCGTGAAGGCGCCGCCGAAGAGGCCGGCCTCGGCTTCACGGTGACCAAGCAGATGGGCAATGCGCCGCAGCGCAACCGCATCCGCAGACGGCTCAAAGCGGCCGCGCGGGCTTGCGCCAGCGCATTTGCTGCCCAACATGACTACGTGCTCGTCGGCCGGACCGACGCCCTCAGCCAGCCCTTCGACCGTTTGGTCGCGGATATGCGGGCGGCCATCGTCAAGATCCACGCAAAGAAGAAAAACTGATGCAGTCTGAAAACACCCGCAACATGCTTCTTGCGATCGTGCTCAGCGCCATCGTGCTGTTCGGCTGGCAGTTTTTCGTCGCCGGACCGCAGATGGAGCAGGCCCAGCAGCGCGCGCAGCAGGTTGCGGCGCAGCAGCAGGCCGACCAGGGCCTCGCGACGCCCACCGCGCAAGGCGCAGCGACGCCGGGCGCGACCGCCGAGGGCGGCCCGGTCAGCTTCGGCACGCGCGAGGCGGCGATTGCGGCCACCGAGCGGGTGCAGATCGAGACCCCGGCCCTGCTCGGCTCGATCAACCTGACCGGCGCCCGCATCGACGATCTGCGGCTGCGCGAATATACCGAGACGGTCAACCCGAACTCCCCGATCATCACGCTGCTGAGCCCGGCCGGTGCCCCCGGCGGCTACTACATCGAGGAAGGCTGGGTGGCCCCCGCCGGCTCCACGGTGGTGCTGCCGGATTCCAATTCGGTCTGGACGCTCGAGGGTGAGAACCAGCAGCTCGGCTTCAACCAGCCGATCATGCTGGCCTGGGACAATGGGCAGGGCCTTACCTTCCGCCGCACCATCACGGTGGACGATCACTATCTGTTCATCGTCAAGCAGTCGGTGACGAACAACGGCTCCGGCGACGTGGCGCTGTTCCCCTATTCCCGCATCGTGCGGCAGGGCACGCCGCACCTGCAGAACTTCTTCATCCAGCACGAAGGTCCGCTCGGCGTGCTGGGCTCGAACAACCTGGTGTCGAAGAAGTACCAGGACGTCATCAACGACCGGCAGATCGACACCACCAGCACCGATGGCGGCTGGGTGGGCATCACCGACAAATACTGGGCGACGGCCATTCTCAGCGAGCCCGGCCGGCCGCTGAACGCGCGCTTCTCGCATGCGCGGCAGGGCAATCTCGATGTGTTCCAGACCAGCTTCGTCGAAACCACGCCGGTGGTGACGCCCGCCGGGGCGACGAGCGAGAACACCAGCTATGTGTTCGCCGGCGCCAAGCAGACCTATGTCATCGACTCCTATGACCGCCAGTACGGCTTCGACCGGCTGGAACTGCTGATCGACTGGGGGTGGCTGCACTTCATCACGCGGCCGATGTTCGACCTGATCCAGTTCCTCAACGGCATCCTGGGCAATTTCGGCCTCGCGATCCTCGCCGTGACGGTGCTGGTGAAGGCGGTGTTCTTCCCGCTGGCCAACCGCTCCTATGCCTCGATGGCGGCGATGCGGCGGGTGCAGCCCGAGATGAAATCCATCCAGGAGCGGCTCAAGGACGACCGCGTCGCCCAGCAGCAGGCGATGATGGAGCTGTACAAGAAGGAAAAGATCAACCCGCTCTCCGGCTGCTGGCCGGTGCTGATCCAGATCCCGGTGTTCTTTGCCCTCTATACGGTGATCTTCATCTCGCTGGAAATGCGGCACGCGCCGTTCTTCGGCTGGATCGTCGACCTCGCGGCGCCCGACCCGACCAACATCTTCACCCTGTTCGGCCTGATCCCGTGGAACCCGACCGCAGTGCCGCTGATCGGGGGGCTGCTGCATCTCGGCATCTGGCCGCTGGTAATGGGCGTCACGATGTGGGTGCAGATGAAGCTGAACCCGCCGCCGACCGACCCGACCCAGGCGATGATCTTCAACTGGATGCCGATCATCTTCACCTTCATGCTCGGCACCTTCCCGGCCGGCCTCGTGATCTACTGGGCGTGGAACAACGCGCTCTCGGTGGCGCAGCAGTGGTTCATCATGAAGCGCCACGGCGTCGAGGTGGACCTGCTGGGCAATATCGTGTCGAGCTTCAAGCGGAAGCCCGCGGAGAAGCCGGCCGACGGCAAGGCCAGCTGAGGCCGCAAGCCAACGCAATCTGCAGGGGCCGCGCCACCGCAAAGGGGCGCGGCCTTGGCTTTTGCGGGGGAGGAGGTCCGCGGGCCGGCCTGTCGCCGCGCGTCGCTCCCCCTTCCCAAGGCCCCTTCCCAAGGCCCCTTCCCAAGCCCCCTGCCCTCGCCTATTGAGGCCGAATGACCGAGACCGAGAAATTCAGTGCAGACCAGATCGAAGCGGGGCGGCTGCTGTTTGCGCGGCCGTTCAGCTTCGTGAAGGGCTGCGTCAGCATCGCCGACCTGCCGCCGGCGGACCGGCTGGAGATCGCCTTCGCCGGACGCTCCAATGTGGGCAAGTCGTCGCTGATCAACGCGCTGACCGGCACCACGGGGCTCGCCCGCACCTCGAACACGCCGGGCCGGACGCAGGAACTCAACATCTTCGAGAGCCAGCATGCCGAACTCAGGATCGTCGATATGCCGGGCTATGGCTTCGCCAAGGCGCCGGAAGCCAAGGTGAAGCAGTGGACGCGGCTGATCCACGCCTATCTGGTGGGCCGGCCCAACCTCAGGCGCGTCTATGTGCTGATCGACGGCCGGCACGGGCCGAACGCCAATGACCTGAGCGTGATGAACGAGCTCGACAAGGCGGCGGTCAGCTATCAGGTGGTGATCACCAAGGCCGACAAGCCGAACAAGGCCGAGCTCACGGCGGCGCTGGACAAGACCCGGGCCGCCATCGCCAAGCGCCCGGCGGCGCATCCGGAACTGGTGCTGACCTCCAGCGAGACCAAGAGCGGGCTGGAAACCCTGCGGGCCGAAATCCGGCAGCTGCTGGAGCAGTAGCGGGCGACGCCCGGCTAGCCCGAAAGCCTACCCCCTGAGGAACCGGCCGAGCCAGCCTGCGGTCAGTGTGCTGTCGGAGGGGGTGGCGAGGGAGGCGAGTGCGCCCTCGACCACGGCATCCGGCGCGCGGCCGCGGCGGAGGTCGGCGAGGGCGGCGCTGTAGTCGTCGGTGAATTCGGGGTGCGGCTGCAGGCTGAGGGCGCGGCCGTTGCGATAGGCGAGGCCCGCATTGGGGGTGAAGTCGGAGGCGAGGATCACATCGGCCTCCGCGGGCGGAGTGATCACCTGGTCCTGATGCGAGCAGGCAATGGCGAGGCTCTCCGGCGCATCGGCGAGGAATGGCGCCGGCCCGACGATACGATAGCGGTGGCGGCCGAGGCCCCAACCCTTTTCGGACTTCCTGACGTCGCCGCCCAGCGCATCGGCCATGATCTGGTGGCCGAAGCAGATGCCGAGCATGGGCAGGCGCGTCGCATAAGCGGCCTTGATGAAACTGCGCAGCGGCGAGAGCCAGGCGTGATCCTCATAGACCCCCGCGGCGGAGCCGGTGATCAGCACCGCCTCGAGCGCAGCGGGCGCCGGAAGGACAGCACCCAGATGCACGGGGACCGTCTCGAAGCTGAAGGGTATGCCGGCGGATGCGAACATCCGCTCGAACATCGGCGGGTAGGCGCCGAAGCGGGGCCGCAGCGGGTCCGGGACCTCGCCGGTCTGGAGAATGGTGAGACGCATGCGTCATCAGATGGCTGAAGGCGGGGTGATGCGCAAGCCCCCGGCCGGAACCGGTCAGGCCGCCTCGGCCGGCACGAAGCCCAGCGCCACGCCGTTGATGCAGTAGCGGAGGCCCGTCGGCGCGGGACCGTCGGGGAAGACGTGGCCGAGATGGCCACCACAGCGCCGGCAATGCACCTCGGTGCGGGGATAACCGAGCTTGTAGTCGACGGATTCGCCGATGGCGTTGGCAATGGGCTGGTAGAAGCTCGGCCAGCCGGTGCGGCTGTCATACTTGGTCGCAGAGTCGAACAGTGGCAGTTCGCATCCGGCACAGGTGAAGATGCCGGTGCGGTGCTCGTTCAGCAAAGGCGAAGTGCCGGGATATTCGGTGCCTTCGTGCCGCAAGACCTCATAGGCGGCGGGCGAAAGCCGGGCCCGCCACTCCTCGTCGGACAGGACGAACTCGAAGTCGCCCTCGGCGGCGCGGCTGGTATCCATCGGACGCAGGAACAGGGCGGCTAGGCCGAGCGTGGCGGTGGCGGTGCCACCCAGGAGCATGGCGCGACGAGACAGGGGCATGGTGAACCTCGCGATCGATGAGGAGAAGTATAGTGCGGCCCGCGCGGCCGGGCACTACAACAAGCCGTGTCGGACAAAAAGAAGTCCCGCGGCGCAGGAGACGCCGCGGGACCGATACTGCCGGCTCTATAGCCTGGAGGGAGAGGCTTACGAGGCGGGCAGGAGGACGCTGTCGATGACGTGGATCACGCCGTTCGACTGAATGACGTCGGCGATGGTCACGGTGGCGACGCCGCCGGCGCCGTCGGTGATCTTGACCATGCCGTCTTCGATCGAGAAGCTGAGCTCACCGCCCTGCACGGTCGCGGCGGTGTAGGTGCCGCCGGCGCCTTCGATGGCTTCGATCAGCGCAGTGGAGGTGATGGTGCCCGGCACGACGTGGTAGGTCAGAACCGCGGTCAGCTGGTCCTTGTTCTCGGGCTGCAGCAGGGTGTCGACGGTGCCGGCCGGCAGGGCCTCGAAGGCAGCGTTCACGGGGGCAAACACAGTGAAGGGGCCCTCGCCCGACAGCACGTCGACCAGTTCGGCAGCCTGCACGGCAGCCACCAGCGTGGTGTGGTCGGCGGAGTTCACGGCGTTCTCGACGATGTTGCGGTCGGCCAGCATCGGGGCGCCGCCCACCATCGGGTTTTCCTGCGCAATGGCAAGACCGGCGACGCCGGAGACCGAGAGCATGGCGGACAGGGCGACGGCGCGCAGAACGTTGAGCTTCATGGTGATACCTTCCTCTGAATTGGGTCCCCACTCTCTCGCGGTGGGACAGACCAAGTTACGGAGGGGTCGCTGCCGAGGTTTCAGAAAGGCGCATTTTTCTTGCCGATATATTTTCGCAAGATGACGCAACTTTTTCAGCGGCAGCTGCGTTGCATGAGGTTTTGGGCGCAGCAGGAAATTATACTTGCGCGCCACCGACAGCCACCGCCATGGAGACCGGCAACGGACGCGGGCATTGCGTTTCACTTGTCGTTGAGTCGCCTGCGGGACGCGCCGAGCTCTCAGTCGGCCCCCCTCCCCCACGAAGGCAGGGCTATCGCATATGGGCTCGTGCACGGGCCTCTCCCCGGTTCCCTTCTCCCCTTGAGGGAGAAGGTGGCGCGCAGCGCCGGATGAGGGGGCGCACAATCCGCCAGGATTGTGCCGATCGGAGCGGAGCGACGGGCGGTCTTAGTGCCCTTGCCGAACCACCCCTCATC